>Ga0070707_100002206_pt1 | contig 18585 bp, 17 predicted proteins | sample KBSK5502metaG_FD_65468 | JGI IMG/M metagenome (GOLD analysis project Ga0070707, IMG submission 65468) | Corn, switchgrass and miscanthus rhizosphere microbial communities from Kellogg Biological Station, Michigan, USA - KBS K5-50-2 metaG | ecosystem: Host-associated > Plants > Roots >... | reverse complement strand
GGGGCCGTCCGCTGGTCCGGGGCCGTCCGCTGGTCCGGGGCCGTCCGCTGGTCCGAGGCCGTCCGCTGGTCCGGGGCCGTCCGCTGGTCCGGGGCCGTCCGCTGGTCCGCGGCGGCGCGCTGGCCGGGAGCCGCCCGCTGGCCGGGGGCGGCGCGCTGCTCCCGGGCCGCGGGCTGGGCCGGGGCGGCGGGGAGGCGGACCACGGCGCGCAGGCCGGGCGTGGCGCTTTCCAGGTAGGCCGACCCGCCGTGGGTGCGCGCGATCGCACGCACGATGGCCAGGCCCAGCCCGGCGCCGCCGGTCCCGGTCTCGTCGCGGCTGCGGGCGTCGTCCAGCCGCACGAACCGGTCGAAGGCACGCTCGCGGTCGGCAGGCGGGATGCCCGGGCCGTCGTCCGAGACGGTCAGCACCGCCTCCCCGGCCTCGCGCCGGGCAGTCACCTCGACCCCGGACTTGGCGTACCGCAAAGAATTGTCGATCAGGTTCCGCAGCATCCGCCGCAGCGCTTCCACCTCGCCGGTGACCAGGCACGGGCCGGCGGTGCGCGCCGTCACCGGTACCCGGCCGCCGGAGCGGCGCTCGGCCTCCTCGGCGGCCAGCGCGGCCAGGTCCACGGGCTTGCCCGCTCCCGTACGCGGCTGGTGTTCGTCCAGCCTGGCCAGCACCAGCAGGTCCTCGGCGAGGCTGGCCAGCCGGAGGGCGTCGGTCAGGACGTCCCGTCCGGTCTGGTTCCAGTCCTGCTGCTCGGGGTGGTCAAGCGCCACCTCGAGCTGGGCGCGGATGCTCGCGATCGGGCTGCGCAGCTCGTGCGCGGTGTCCGAGACCAGGCTGCGCTGCCGGCGTTGCGCGGCGTCCAGGCGGGCCAGCATGTCGTTGAGCGTGATCGCCAGCGTGCGGACCTCGTCGCGCGCCTCGGGCACCGGCAGTTCTGTGGCCTTTCCGGTGGCGGTGACCACCTGGGCACCGCGGCGCAGGGCGGCGATGGGGCGCAGCGTGGAGCCGACCACCAGCCAGGTCGCGCCGGCCAGCAGCAGCAACAGCAGCGGCGTGCCGACGAGCAGGGCCCGGCCCAGCGCCATCATGCTCTCGCTGACCTGGGTGTACGCGGCGGCCGAGAGCACGATCTGGTGCCGGCCGGCCGGGACCGCCACCACGCGCATCAGGTAGGGGATGCCGAACGGGCGCCCGTCGAGCAGCACCGCGCGCCCGGTCCTGGCCGCGGCGGCCGCCTGCGCCGGGGGCAGCAGCGGAACGAGCAGGTCCGCGCCGGGCGAGCCATCCACGATCCGGCCGTCGGAGCCCAGCACCTGGACGGTGAGCGTGCCGGCCACCACCGGCACCGGATCGGGCAGCGACCGGTTCGAGTTGATGAGCGCGGCCACTTCCCGCCCGCCCTGCCGGGCGGTACTGTCCACCTCCCGGGTCAGGGAACCCTGGAGCGTGCCGCGCAGCAGCATCGCCCCGGCCACCAGGGCCACCGCGAGGCCCACCGTGGTGGTCATGGTCACCCTGGCCCGCAGGCTCCGCCGACGCCACCACCTGGGCACGGAAAAGGTCACGGTCCGATCATCCCCCGCCCGGCCGCCGGGCCCGCCGCTGCCATCGGCAACCCCCCGCCGCTGCCGCCGCGCCCGCCGCTGCCGCCGCGCCCGCCGCTGCCGCCGCGCCCGCCGCTGCCGCCGCGCGCGCTACCCGCCGTCGGCCGCAACGCGGTACCCGGCACCGCGGACCGTTTGCAGGGCGCGGCGGCCGAACGGGCTGTCGATCTTGCGGCGCAGGTAGCCGGCGTAGACCTCGACCACGTTCGGGTCCACCGTGTCGTAGGCGTCCCAGACGTGCTCGAGCAGCGAAGCCTTGGACACCACCTGCCCGGCCTGCCGCATCAGGTACTCCAGCAGGGCGAACTCCCGCGGGGTCAGGTCGATGGCCGTCTCGCCGCGGCGGACCTCCCGCTTCCCCGGGTCGAGGGTGAGGTCCCCCGCGCGCAACTGGGCGGGCCGCGGCCGGGCGCCACGCCGGAGCAGGGCCCGCAGCCGGGCGGCGAGCACGACGTAGGAGAAGGGCTTGGTGAGGTAGTCGTCCGCGCCCAGGTCCAGCCCGTCGGCCTGGTCGTACTCGCCGTCCTTGGCGGACAGGATCAGGATCGGGACCCAGTTCTCCTCGGCCCGCAGCTGACGGCAGATCCGGTACCCGGAGATCTTCGGCAGCATCAGGTCCAGAACCAGCGCGTCGTAGGCGCCCTCCCGGGCCAGGTGCAGACCGTCCTCGCCGTCATGGGCCAGGTCGACCGCGAAACCCTCCGCCTGCAGCCCGCGCCGCACCGCGGCGGCCAGCCGCCGTTCGTCCTCCACCACGAGCACACGCATGCTTCGCATCTCCCCGTTGCCCCGATTTGCCGCATGGCCTTCGCTCACAGGGATACCACAGCGGCACCGTGCACAATGAATGGCGGGACCCCGGTGGCAGACCGCCGCGGGGCGCCCGGGCAGCACGCGAGGAGTGAGTCTCATGGCAGCGATCCCGAAGTTCTCCCGGCGGGGCCGTTGGGTGGTGCCGGCCGGCGTGGTGGCGGCGGTCGCCGCGGTTGGCATAGCCTCCGCGATCACCGTCGCACAGGCCGCCCCGGCGCTGCCGCCGCGCACGCCCGCGCAGCTGGTCGCCGCCGTCGCCGGTGACCACGCCGCCATCCCGCCGCTGACCGGCACGGTGGTCGAGACCGCCACCTTGGGTATCCCGGAGCTGCCCGGGAGCGAGAACCCGAACACGATCACGTCGCTGCTGGCCGGGTCGCACACGCTGAAGATCTGGTACGCGGGGCCGAAGAAGCTGCGCCTCGCCGTCCCGGTGCAGATGGGCGAGAGCGACCTGATCCGCAACGGGGGCACCGCGTGGCTGTGGCAGAGCGGCTCCGACTCGGTCACCAGGTACCTGATCCCGGCCGGGCGCGGCGACCACGCCGGGGAGCCCGTCATCCCCAAGGCACCGCTCACCCCCCAGCAGGCCGCGCAGCAGGCGCTGAAGGCCGTTGGCCACAGCACGCGGGTAACCACCGAGGCCAACGTGACCGTGGCCGGGCAGGCCGCCTACCAGCTCGTCCTGGCGCCGAGGGCCAGCGGCTCGCAGGTCGCGAGGATCACGATCGCGCTGGACGCGCAGCACCTGTCCGTGCCGCTGCGGGTGCAGGTGTTCGCCAAGGGGACCGCTAGCCCGGTGTTCCAGGTCGGCTACACGTCGATCTCGTTCGTCACCCCCGCGGCCAGCAACTTCAGCTTCACCCCGCCGCCCAGGGCGAAGGTGCGAACGGAACGCCTGGGCCTGCCGGCCGGGGGGGCCGGCTACGCGCCCGCCCACCGCCAGGGCATGACATCCGGGGGCCAAGTCATCGGAAAGGACTGGACCGCGGTGCTGGTCCTGCCCGCGGCGGACGTCCTGCCCGGCGGTGGGCTGTCCCGGGTGGCCGGCGCGGGCAGCGCCGCCGGCGTGGCGGGCCAGGCGGCCCGCTCGGTGTCCGGGGGTGGCGGCGCCATCAGCGCCCCGGCGATGCTCGGCGCGCTGCTGCTCGCGGCGCACCCGGTGCACGGTGCCTGGGGCAGCGGCAAGCTGCTGCACACTAGCCTTGTCTCCATGCTCATCACCGGGGGGCACGTGCTGGTCGGCGTGGTCACGCCGTCGGTCCTGTACGCGGACGTCGCCCAAGTCAGGTGAGCGCCGGCCTGGAGACATCCGCGGACAAGCCAGCGCAGGACGCCCCCGGCCTGCCCGGTGACCCAGCCCAGCAGGGGGGCACGGCCCAGGCCGCCGTGGTCACCCACGGGCTGACCAAGCGATTCCGCAGCGGCCAGCTCGCGGTGGACGGGCTCGACATGGTGGTGCCGCGTGGCTCGGTCTACGGGTTCCTCGGGCCCAACGGGTCCGGCAAGACCACCACGATCCGGATGCTGCTCGGCCTGGTCTTCGCAACCAGCGGCAGCCACGAGCTGCTGTCCACCGCGATGCCCGCCGGGGCGGCGCGGGTGCTCCCCCGGGTCGGCTCGCTGGTCGAGGGCCCGGCCTTCTACACCCAGCTGTCCGGCCGGGCGAACCTGGCCAGGATCGACGCCGTGGACGCGACCGCCGACCCGGGGACCACCGACGCCCGGGTCACCGCCGCGCTGGAACGGGTCGGCCTGCTGGCCGCCGCGAAGAAGCGTTACCGCGCCTATTCGCTCGGCATGAAGCAGCGGCTGGCCATCGCGGCGAGCCTGCTCCAGCCGCGCGAGCTGATCATCCTGGACGAGCCGACCAACGGCCTGGACCCGCAGGGCACCAGGGAGGTGCGCGCGCTCATCCGGGAGATCGCCACCGACGGGGTCACCGTCCTGGTGTCCTCGCACCTGCTGGCCGAGGTGGAGCAGATCTGCACCCACGTCGGGGTGATGCGCACCGGCCGGATGGTGTTCCAGGGCACCCTGGAGGAGATGCGGGCCCGTGGTGCCGCCCGGGTGCAGGTGCGCACCACCGAACCGGTCCAGGCGGCCGAGGTGCTCACCAAGCTGGGGCTTGCCGACATCCAGGCCGTTGACGGCAAGGTCAGCGCGCAGATCGGCGACCAGGGGCCCGAGGTGGTGTGCCGGGAACTGGTCCTGGCCGGGGTACCGGTGGCCGGCTTCGACACGCCGCGGCCCAGCCTGGAGGACCTGTTCGTGGAGCTGACCGGCGAGGGTTTCGATGTCGACGGCTGAGGCGCCGCCCGTCCCCCGGCCCGCGCGGGCCGGCGGTGCGCCCCCGGTGCGGCGCGGCTACGTCCGGCCCTGGCTGCGGCTGCTCCGCTCCGAACTGGGGCTGATGTTCCGGCGGTGGCGCAACCGGGCCCTGCTCGCTGTTGTCGTGGCGATCCCGATCCTGCTCGGGTCCGCGCTGCGCGTGGCCGTGCCGCAGGGCGGCCAGAACGGCGGCGGCAACGGGCTCGGCGCGGCGTTCCTCACCCAGGTGGCCGGCAACGGGGTGTTCCTGGCGTTCCTGTCGCTGACCATCATGCTGACGCTGGTGCTGCCGCTGGTGGTGGCGGTGGTCTCCGGTGAGTCGCTGGCCGGGGAGGCGAACACCGGCACCCTGCGATACCTGCTGGCCGTCCCGGCCGGGCGGGCCAGGCTGCTCAGCGTCAAATACGTGGCCGTGGTGGTGTTCGCCCTGGCCGCCTGCCTGCTGGTGGCCGCCTCGGCGCTGATCGTGGGGGTGGCGCTGTTCCCCGTCGGCCCGGTCACGCTGCTGTCCGGCACCACCGTCCCGCTGTCCGAGGGGCTGCTGCGCCTGTTGTTCGTGGTTCTTTACGTGACGGCGGCCATGGCCATGCTCGGCGCGATCGGGCTGGCCATCTCCAGCCTGACCGAGCACCCGATCGCGGCCATCGCCGCCATCATGATCCTCGCGGTATCGAGCGAGGTGGCCGACAACATCCCGCAGTTCGCGGCCGTGGGGCCCTACCTGCCCTCGCATTGGTGGCTGTCGTTCGACTCGATCCTCCGCATGCCGATCGACACGACGGAACTGTCCCACGGGCTGCTGTCGTTCGCCGTCTACATAGTGATCTTCGGGTCGATCGCCTGGGCCAGGTTCACCTCGGCCGACATCACCAGCTGAATCCCCGGCAGCCAGGGCGTCGGACCAGCCTGCCCACGAGCGATTGCGTCCAAGCTCGGCCAAAATTCCAGTGAACCCATCGGCGTGTCCTCTCGAATTTTGGCCACGTGGGCAGCAAGCCTTGTATAGGCTCTCAATGTGGATAATCTTAAAGGGACAAATGATGCGAATTGGCACATCGGGCAAAGCGGTATCTATTGGCGGAAATCGTCAAGAAGCACCTTTAGCAGCAATTGTGTAGAGGTTGCTATAACGGGCGATGATCTCCTTGTTCGTGACTCGAAGAACCCGGACCCCACGCTGCAATTCAGTTCAAGTGCCTGGAACGTGTTTATTAATCACATCAAGCAAGACGGTAATTAAGGATATTCGCGCGTCCTGCGGAGCCATCGGCCAGCTTTTCGCGTTGCTAGCGTCCAGGTTAGTAGTGTGGCGCCTGCCAGTGCTAGGCGCAGAAGCTCCCTCTTTCGATTAGAGGGCGGATCATCGGTACGATCGGTGATCCTTACAGGATCGGCTACCTGAACGTTGCCCGCCAGCACCTTTTTATACTCCTCATCTACAATGCGAGCGAAGTGCCGGTACTTGCCCACAGTTGTGCTGAGCACATTTTCCCTTACGGCAGCCCAGTACGCCCGCCCTGCCGTGCTGTTGAGCAGCTCGGCTCTCACCACGCCCCTGACGGCTGCGGTAGTCAGTTCTCCGACCGCATAATTTCCTGCCCAGAAGGAGGCCCACATGTGAATGTACAGATGTTCACGAATTTTCGCGCTCTCCGAGGGAATGGGCAGACCCCATGGTGCTCCCACAGCCGTCATTAAGCTTGGGTCATCCATTTCCATTCTAATTAACTCCTGCTGCAGAGTGCGGATCGATTGCTCTCTCGCAGTATGCCCGGCGCGCGCTTGATACAGCAGAGAAACGGCGACTCCAATTAGCGCAAGTGAGCTAATCAAAGCAGAGATCGCCCCATACGCTTGACCCACGTCAGCAAGCTTTGCCCAGTCTTTGCTAAGACCTTCCAGACCTCTCAATGCAAAAGGGTAAAGGGCTATTAGGCCTATGGCAACCAGGCACATGGCAACTGTAAGTGTGATCAAGATCCCACGGCGCACAGCAACCTTCGATTCAACGGTCTTCACCAGCCCATAGACGCTAATCGATGCGTGCGCAAACCGCAATGCGGGCCGCTAAGCACAGGCGACTGCACCGCCAGGCTCACGATCTCGGGCCTGAGATGACGGCCGGTGAGCTGGATTTTCAGCCGAACTTAACTCTTGAGGCCGGGAAAGTCCTCTTCCCAGAACTCGGTGACGCCGCGCGGACCCGGTGGGGCGTCACCGCTGTGCCGGTCGTCTTCCTGTCCCCGCAACTCCACCCGGCGGATCTTGCCGGAGATGGTCTTGGGCAGGTCGGAGAACTCCAGCCGGCGTACCCGCTTGTACGGAGCCAGCCGCGCGCGGGTGTGGGTGAAGATCGCCAGGGCCGTCTCGCTGGACGGGTCGGCACCTGCCACGAGCGTCACGTACGCCTTGGGCACGGCCAGCCGCAGCGGGTCCGGCGATGGCACCACCGCGGCCTCCGCCACCGCCTCGTGCTCGATCAGCACGCTCTCCAGCTCGAACGGGGAGATGCGGTAGTCCGACGCCTTGAACACGTCGTCGGTGCGGCCGACGTAGGTGAGGTACCCGTCGCCGTCCCGGGAGGCCACGTCGCCGGTGTGGTAGAACCCGCCGCGCATCGCCGCCTCGGCCCGCTCCGGGTCGCCCCGGTAGCCGGTCATCAGGCCGAGCGGGCGGCGGGACAGGGTCAGGCATAGCTCGCCTTCCTCGGCGGGCTCGCCGGTGATCGGGTCGAGCAGCGCCACCGTATACCCGGGCAGCGCCCGTCCCATCGAGCCCAGCTTCAGCGGCTGGCCCGGGGTGTTCCCCACCTGCGCGGTGGTCTCGGTCTGCCCGTACCCGTCGCGGACGGTGATCCGCCACGCCTCCCGGACCCGCTCGATGACCTCCGGGTTGAGCGGCTCGCCCGCGGCCACGCATTCGCGCAGCGTGCGCACGTCGGCGGCGCTCAGGTCGGACTGGATCAGCATCCGCCACACCGTGGGCGGCGCGCAGAACGTGCTCACCCGCTGCTCGCCGAGCGCACGGAGCAGCAGGTCCGCGCTGAACCGCTCGTAACCGAGGATCAGCGCGGTCGACTCCGCGTTCCACGGGGCGAAGACGTTGCTCCACGCGTGCTTCGCCCAGCCGGGGGAGGAGATGTTCAGGTGGACGTCCCCCGGCTGCAGACCGATCCAGTACACCGTGGACAGGTGGCCGACCGGGTAGGACACCTGGGTGTGCTCCACCAGTTTGGGCTGCGCGGTGGTGCCCGAGGTGAAGTAGAGCAGCAGCGGGTCGCCGGCCATGGTCGGGCCGTCCGCGGCGAACTCGGCGCTGGCCCGAGCGGAATCGGCGTAGCCGTGCCAGCCGGCCGGGGCGGCCGATGGGCCCGCCCGGGCGGCGACCGCGACGCGGGTCCAGTCCCCGCCGACCCCCGCGAACCTCGCCGCGAGCCCTTCCTCGGTGACCACGTGCCGGACCGCGCCGCGCTGGATCCGGTCGGCCAGGTCGTCCGGGCTGAGCAGGGTGCTGGCCGGGATGATCACCACGCCGAGCTTGATCGCGGCGAGGATGACCTCCCAGAGCGGCGTGATGTTGCCGAGCATGAGCAGCAACCGGTCGCCGCGCCGGGCGCCGAGGGAGCGCAGCCAGTTGGCCACCTGGTTCGACCCGGACGCCAGTTCGCCGTAGGTCAGCGTGGTGGTGCCGTCCCCGGTGACGACCCGCAGCGCCTCCTGGCCCGGGTGCTCCGCGGCGATCACGTCGAACCAGTCCAGCGCCCAGTTGAACTCCTCAAGTTCCGGCCAGGCGAAGTCGCGGATGGCCGCGTCGTAGTCCTCGCGGTGGCGCAGCAGCAGGTCTCGGGCGGCCTGGAAGGCCGCCGTCCCGGGGTTCGGTTGCGTCATGGGATTCATCGTGGCAGGAAGGCCGGCGGCCGGGAAGGGCCGGGCGGTCTACCGGCCGCGGCGCATCTCCTCACGGATTCGTATGCGAAGCCCGGCGGCGTTCCAGGCGGTGAGCAGCAAGCTGCCATGGCTGGCGTACAGGCGCCTTGCGTCCGGCCCAGACCCAGCGCTCGCCCAGACCGAGCCGAAGGTGAAGCCCGACCCCTCGAACTCCTTGCGCAGGCCGGCCAGGTCGTCCCTCATCGCGTCGCCGGTCATGGCCGCAGCCCGCGCTCCCGCTCGGCGGCTTCGATTTCTCGGCGTAAGCCGTCCGTGGTGGCCGATCTGACCACCATCGGCGGGCTCGATCTCAGCCTGCGGGCGTACAGCAGCCCGGCGATGACGCCTTCCCAAGCCAGCCAGCCGGGATAGTCGGCGGGGATGGCCACCAGGGCACCGCGCTGCGCGCCATCAGGAGGGTCTGCCGCGTGCGATGCTGTGGTCACTGGTACCGCCCTCCTTGCCGGGTGATCCCTGCCGGGCGCAGTTCGCGGTTGTTCGCGGGCTGACATAGCCGTGGCTTACCTATAGTAACCTACAGTCTACTAGAGACAGACTCTGGTTACCCTTGATCTCTTATACGTCTCCTTAGGTACCTAACCTGGGGTTATGTCAATTGATCATGAGCGCGGCATCCCGGTGTACGAGCAGTTGGCCGAGATCCTGCGTGCTCAGATCGCCTCGGGGGAGCTGCAACCTGAGCGGGCTTTGCCGAGCGGTAAGACACTGGTGCAGCGGTACGGCGTCGCAAGAGGGACGGTGGACCACGCCATCGCACTGCTGAAAGAGGAGGGCTTGGTTTATGTCCTCAAGGGGAAGGGCGTCTACGTCTTCAAGCGCTCATGACTTAGGGCAGCACGAGGAACGGGCTGCCCGCGGCTCGCGAATTGCCCAGCGGCGGGCGTCGGTGACGCGCGGTACCGTTTCGGGTGTGCCGACCGGTGAGAAACAGCGCCCGGCCGAGGCGGCAGGCCCGGCCCGGACGGACGCCGGTCCCACGGTAACCACGCTCCTCGCCGAGGCGGTCGCGGGCATCGGCGGCACGAAGCGCACCGGGCAGGTCGCGATGGCCGAAGAGGTGGAGCGGTCCATCGGCACCGGCGAGCATCTGGCGGTCCAGGCGGGCACCGGGACCGGCAAGTCACTGGCGTACCTGGTGCCCGCGGTGGCCCACGCCGTGGCCAACGGCTCCAGCGTCGTGGTGGCGACCGCGACGATCGCGCTGCAGCGCCAGCTGATCGAGCGGGACCTGCCCCGCCTCGCCGCGGCGCTGGAACCGCTGCTCGGCCGGCCGCCGACGTTCGCGATCCTCAAGGGCCGCGGCAACTACCTGTGCCGGTACCGGCTGCACGGCGGGGCCGCGGAGGAGCCGGGGGAGACGCTGTTCGACCCGCGCACGGTCTCCGCGGTGGGCAGGCAGGTCGAGCGGCTGCGCGAGTGGGCGGCCAGCACCAAGACCGGCGACCGCGACGAACTGGTGCCGGGGGTCGAGGACCGCGCGTGGCGGCAGGTCGCGATCAGCGCCAGGGAATGCATCGGCGCCGCCCGCTGCCCGAACGGCTCCGAGTGCTTCGCCGAGCGGGCCCGCGAGCAGGCCGGGCTCGTGGACATCGTGGTCACCAACCACGCCCTGCTCGCGATCGACGCGCTGGAGGACTTCGCCGTCCTGCCCGAGCACGACGTGGTCGTCGTCGACGAGGCACACGACCTGGTCAGCCGGGTCACCGCCGCGGCGTCACGGGAACTGTCCACCCCCGGCGCCGAGACCGCCACCCGCCGCGCCGCCCGGGTCCTCACCGGGGAGACCAGCAAGGCCGGCGAGGTCCTCGACCGGTTGCGGGAGGCGGCCGAAGGCCTCGGCCAGGTGCTGCCCGCGATTCCGCCCGGCCGCATGGACGTCCTGGCCGAGCCGCTGGCCGCGGCGCTGACCACGGTGCGCGCCGCCGCGACCGAGGGGGCGGCGCAGGTGCGCGCCGTCGGCAGGGAAATCTTCGATGATGCAGAACGCCTGGCGGTGGCCCGGGCTGCCCTCGCCGCGCTGACCGATATCGCGGAAACCGCGGAGCGGATCCTGGGTGCGTTCGGCGAGGACGTCGCCGCACGCCCCGATGTCGTGTGGATGGACCGGCCGGCCGCCGACGAACGCCAGCGCCCGCCGACCCTGCACGTGGCCCCGCTGGAGGTGGGCGGGCTGCTGGCGGAGCGGGTGTTCCGCCGCAGGACCGTGGTGCTCACCTCGGCGACGCTCGCGGTCGGCGGGTCGTTCGATCCCCTGGCCCGGCAGTGGGGCCTGCCCCTCGGAGGCCCGGACGGCGATCAGGGCGCGGCGGATGGCGCGGGCCAAGCGTTCCGGGCCGGCGGCGCAGCGGCCACCGCGGGCGCACCCCGGGACGGCCCTGGTGCGGGCGGGGACGGCCCTGGTGTGGGCGGGGACGGCCCTGGCGCACCCCGGGACGGGCGCGCGGGCGGCACGGCCGGGGACGCCGCGCCCGGGGAAGGCGCGGCCGGGCAGGAGCCGCCCGGCGATTCGGCCAAGGAGAAGGGCACGGCCGGTGGGGCCGTGGGCAGGCACGGGCTCACCTGGTCCGGTCGGGACGTCGGCTCGCCGTTCGACCATCCGCGCAGCGGCATCCTCTACGTCGCGCGCCACCTGCCCCCACCGGGGCGGGACGGGCTCCCCGCCGCCTACCTCACCGAGATCGCCGAGCTCATCGACGCCGCGGGCGGGCGCACGCTGGGGCTGTTCTCCTCGATGCGGGCCGCGAGGCAGGCCACCGAGGAACTGCGCGGCGTGCTCGGCCATCCGCTGCTGTGCCAGGGCGATGACGCCACCGCTCAGCTTGTCCGGCAGTTCGCCGAGGACGAGGAAACCTGCCTGTTCGGCACGCTGTCGCTGTGGCAGGGCGTGGACGTGCCGGGGCGCGCGCTCCAGCTTGTGATCATCGACCGGATCCCGTTCCCGCGCCCCGACGACCCGCTCGCCTCCGCCCGGCAGCGGGCGGTTGCGGCGCGGGGCGGCAACGGGTTCATGACCGTCGCGGCGGCGCACGCCGGGCTACTGCTCGCCCAGGGCGCGGGCCGCCTGCTGCGGACCATGGAGGACAAGGGCATGGTCGCCGTGCTCGACCCGCGCCTGGCCACCGCCCGGTACGCCAGCTTCCTCCGCGCGTCCCTTCCCCCCTTCTGGGCCACGACCGACCCCGAGGTGGCGAGAGCCGCCCTGCGCCGCCTCTCCGCCCTTCCCCGCTGACGCCAGCCCCCGAGACCCCGGAACCAGGCCAGCCTCCCGCACCCATAGAGAGCCGGGTGCGCCCCCGGGCGCCGCGGGGCCGGACATGAATCCGCCCGGAGGGGGCGGGCCCGTTGCGGCTCCCTCCGGGCGGATCTGTGACGTTGTGGTACCGCTAGCCGGTGATCAGGTGCAGTTCGCCGCGAAGGTCTTGAAGGTGCCCTGATCGGAGTACCACCCGTTCACGCCGAGGCTGGGCGTCTGGTGGTAGAACCACGAGAAGAAGGCCAGTTCCTGCGGGTGATAGGTGAAGCCGTTGAGGCTGTCCTTGAACGTGGTGCCGGACAGCGGGTCGCCCACCTCGAGGTTGGACTGGCAGCCGGTCACCTGGCCGATGTGGCCCCACGCCGGGGTCGGGTTGATGGTGTTGGGGTCGTTCTGCCACTCGCCCACCTCGTGGGAGAGTGCGGAGATGTCCGCCGAGCCGGTGAACGCCTTGGAGTTGTCGTACATCGCCAGGCCGTATGTCTGCGCCCCGGCGCCGGTGCTGAAGGTGTTGTGGTAGCCAAGCACGCAGCACTGGCTCGTGGTGCCGATGTACTCAACGAAGTTGTGCAGCAGGAAGATCGGGAACGTCGTCGTCCCAACACCCTGGCTCGCCAGCGCCGGGATGACGGTGCTCTGGAGGAACGGGTCCAGCTTGTTGATGTTGACGGCCCCCAGGTGCGGGGGGGTGCCGCATATGGTTGCGACGGATTCCGCGGGTCCCCAGGTAGCGGGCACCTTGATGGTGACCGGGTTGAGCGTCTTGAACGCGAGGGTGACGCCGTAGCTCGGGTTGATCCCGGTGGGCCGGGCGTCCTTCCAGAACTCGGCGCGCTGGAAGGCGTTGGTCACCTGGACGGTGCCGACCGAGGTTCCGCCAAACGTATGGGCCTGGGCGACGACGATCGGCGACTTCTGCGTCCGGGTGAGCGCGCTCGCGCCCGAGTCACAACTGTCGATCTTGGTCGGGTCCCAGGTGGCGCCGTTGGAGAACTTCATGATCAGCGGCACGATCTCGGCGGTGACCGTGGTCGACGCGTTGGTCACCTTGATCGCCGGGTTCTTGCCCACGATCCTGTAGGTGAAGGTCTTGGTACCTACGTTTACGCTGGCCGTGAACTCGGGCACGGTCGTCCCGGCCAGTGCTGAGGCGCGGGCCTGCGCCTGCGTGATGCGCGGGTGCACACCCACGTCGTAAAGCGCGTGCCCGGCCCGGAAGGTCTTTACCTGCGGTCCGGCCGACGCCGCCGCCGGCAGGGCAGCGGGCAGGGCCATGAGCACGCCGATCCCGAGTGCCGAGGCGCCACCGATCATGGTCCGCATCAAGCGTGTTTGTTTCACATTCTCCCCTTTGCTTCGGCTAGCCCGCCGAATACGAAGACGCAGGCCGCATCTCGTGGACGCCGCCCCGGCACCATGTGCGCGTCTCCTTCTCGCCGCGCAGAAATCATGGCATGACAAAGCCGGCTAATCCAGCCCTTCCCGGGTATCACCGTGCAATCACGGTTGGATCACCGCATCGAGCAGGGACGGGTCACGAGAATGAACGATCCCGTCACGCCGATTCGCGGGTCACAGGCCGTGCCGGGCACCACGGGCGTGGGGCGCTGGCCGGCGCGCCCGGTGAGCGCGATCCGCGGCTGGCCGGCGCGCCCGGTGAGCCCCCCCCGCTGGCCGGCCGCCCGTTGGCCGCCCGCCCGGGGCCTCCACCGGCTGCTGCACGGTCGCCAGCTTCGGCTGGTATGCCGGGCCAGCGGCCATCCCCCGAGCCGGCGCCGGCCGCGTCGCCGGGCACCCGGCGCCGGCTGCTGCCGGCGTCCACGTGCGACGGCGGGCACCCGGCGCCCGCCGCTGACGGCATCCACGTTCGACAGGTCGTCGTCGCCGACGGCCGCCCGGCCAGCACCGGGGCACGCCGGGGCTGGGCCGGCTCGCCGGCGGTTTGCGGCGTGCTGGCCAGGACCGTGCCATCCGCGTGACCGCTGCGCGAAAAACGGGAAGCCACCTGGCAATCGCGCGGCGAACGCGCCACCAGCGGGCCGAGGCAATTCCGCGTGCCGAAGGCTCATGCTGACGCTCCTGGCAGGCGCGGGAAGAATGGTCAGGGAAAAGACACGGAAATTGTCGTTGCCATCCACGAGGCCGCGGAAGGCGGGGCCGGAAACCAGCGGCGCGGTGCCCTGGGCGTCGTGCCGGGCGGCGATGACGACGCCGGCGGTGCAGCCCCGGTCTCAGCGCCGTCCCGCTCCCGGGATCCCGCCGTCGCAGGCTGCCGCCTGATGAGCAAGGATGTCCCGTAGCTCGCGCGTGACCTCGTCCGGGTACCGGTCGAGCGTCGCTTCAAGATCGCGCCGCTGAGCCGGGGTTGAGTAAGCGGATAGCTCGCGCACCAACTCGGCATGCCGCTCACGATCTTCGGCTGAGCCGCCGGGAAGGAGCAGGGCATACCAAAGGGCCCAGAGCCCGGGAAACACCAGCATTGCCCCTCCGCCGCCGCGCAGCACAGCGCCGGCCACCGTGAGCACCGCGCCGCCCAGCAACGGCCGCCAGCGGTAGCGCGCGCCGCGCGCCAGGCGAATCAGGCCGAGGAGCGTGAGCAGCGCGCCCATGCGGATCGACCTGCGGACTCGTCCGGCGCGTGGCGCCCCCGTGAGCCGTCGGTCACCGTAGTGGCCGACCGGGTTCGCCGGCAGGCTCCACACCACCAGGTTCCGCCGACGCGGGCGCGGTCTCATCGCAGCCTCCTGCACCCTGGCTTCGCGCTGCGTGTCTCTCATCGTACGCTCGGCGCCCCGAAGCGGGCAGCGGGCATGCGGGCGCAGGACGCATCATGATCACGAGTCTGCCCGCCGGGACCATGGCTCTGACGTGCCTAGGATGATCGTTGGCACCGGCCAGGGTTCATGTCTCGTGCTTGCGCGTGTGCGGGGGCTCCACCGGCGTGATCATCTGGGCGTCCATGTCCTCGCCTTGCCAGGAGCCGCGGCTGCCCAGCCGTATCCATACGGGCCCCATCGAGATCCACCTGCCCGACGTCGTCCCGGGGGGACGGAGCGGGCCCCTCCAGGTCAAGCCGCCCCAAACCCGTGGGGCGATGCGGATGCGGTCGCTGATGCCGGCCCACTTGCTTGCCATGCGCCTCACGCTCCTGTACCGGTGACCGTGGGGCCGCATCGCCGCCGGGCTGGGCTCCCGGACAGGGCCAGTGCCGTGACCGGTGACGTTTGCGCTTGCCGGTCGGTACAGCTCTAGCCCCATCCGAGCCGCCCAGCGCCTGGCCGCTTCACCCGTACCGGGACTGCAGGTGGACCCCTCCGGCGATTCTGCCGCGCCGGGGTCATTGGGCCCGGGAAGTGGCGGCCTCGCCGACCGTCAACGGGCGCCGGGCCCGGGGATTGGGGGTTTCAGGGAAGCTTCCAGTCGATGGGCGGTGCGCCCTGCCGTTCGAGCAGCTGGTTGGCGCGGCTGAACGGGCGGGAGCCGAAGAAACCGCGGTCCGCGGAGTTGGGGCTGGGGTGAGCCGATTCGATCAGCGGCACGCCGTCGAGCAATGGCGCGAGGCTCCGCGCGTCCCTGCCCCACAAGATCGCGACCAGCGGGGCGCGGCCCGCCCCGTCCGGCGCCCGGCGCGCGGCCAGCGCCCTGATCGCCTGCTCGGTGACCTCCTCCCAGCCCTTCCCGCGGTGCGAGGCGGGCCGCCCGGGCGCGACCGTCAGCACCCGGTTGAGCAGCAGCACCCCGCGCTCGCTCCACGGCACCAGGTCACCGGTGGCGGGTGCCGGGTAGCCGAGGTCGCTGGTGTACTCCCGGAAGATGTTGAGCAGGCTGGCAGGCAGAGGGCGCACGGTCGGCGCCACCGAAAAGCTCAGGCCCACGGCGTGGCCGGGCGTGGGGTAGGGGTCCTGGCCCATGATGAGCACCCGGACCGCGCCGAACGGCTGGGTGAAGGCGCGCAGCACGTTCTCCCCGGCCGGCAGGTAGCGGCGGCCCGCGGCGAGTTCGGCGCGCAGGAAATCCCCCATGGCGGCGATCCGCCCGGCGACCGGTTCCAGCGCCTCAGCCCAGCCCGGGTCGATGATCTCGCGCAGTTCGCGTCCGGCCATGGGCGACACGATAGCCCTTCGGCGCCCGCCGTGATCCCGCCCGCGCCGGGCGGGGCGCCGGGTCAACCATTCGCTGACCCGGCTCGGCGGCAGCGTGGCTCAACGGCAGCCTCAACGCGCATTGAGACCGGGCGCCAAGCGCCTACGGCGGGTGCGCCGGCCACGCACCCGCGCCGCCATCGGGACGCGGCCGGCCACGGGACGTCGTTCGGCAGCATGGAAGGCTTTTGACCGGCAGGCCGCCGCCACCGCCGCCCGCGGCTCCGGGCGGAAGCGGGCACCCGGCGGATTCCGTGACAACCGGGGCGGCGCCGCCCGGAATGGCCTACCTTGCCCGCATGGGACCGGCATGGCGAGGACGGGGCGGTGGGCCGGGGCCGCGTGGCGCGCGGCGGCGCCGCGTGCTGCTCCGCGCGGTCACCGTGGCCGTGTGCGCCGCGCTGGCCGCGCTGCCGGCCTGCTCGTCCGGCGGTCCGGGCGGCACGGGGCAGGCCAGCGCCGGGGCGGCCAGCGCCGGGCACGCTAGCCCGGCCGGGCCCGGGCACCACCGGCACGGCGCCGCGCCCCGGCTGCACGTGTCCGGGAACCGGCTGGTCAGCTCCCACGGCCGGCCGGTGGTGCTGCACGGGGTGAACCGGTCGGGCACCGAATTCCTGTGCGTGCAGGGCCACGGTATCTTCGACGGCCCGAGCAGCCAGGCGTCGGTCTCGGCGATGAGGTCCTGGGGCATCAACGCGGTCCGGATCCCGCTGAACGAGGCCTGCTGGAACGGTGAGCCGTACGTCAACCCGGCCTACTCGGGCGTGAACTACCAGTCCGCGATCAGGACCTACGTGAACCTGCTGAACGCCAACGGCATGGTCGCCATCCTGGACCTGCATTGGACCGACGGCCGGTACACCGGGCCGTACTCGGCGTGCGCGTCCGCGCAGGCCAGGTGCCTGAAGCCGATGCCGGATGCGGCGCAGGCGATCCCGTTCTGGAGGTCGGTGGCGCAGGCGTTCAAGGGCAACGGCGCGGTCCTATTCGACCTGTTCAACGAGCCCTTCCCGGAGCGGGCCGCCCACAGCGAGACCGTCGGCTGGCAGTGCTGGCTGCACGGCGGGTCCTGCCCGGGGATCGGTTACCCGGTGGCCGGCATGCAGGACCTGGTCAACGCGGTCCGGGGTACCGGCGCCCGCAACGTGATCCTGCTCAGCGGGCTGGCCTACGCCAACGACCTCACCGGGTGGCTGGCCAGCGAGCCCACCGACCCCGATCGAGGCCTCGCCGCGTCGTGGCACTCGTACAGCTTCAACGCGTGCTCGACCCTGGCCTGCTGGACCACCCAGGTGGCCCCGGTGATCGCGCAGGTCCCGCTGGTGGCGGGGGAGATCGGCGAGCGCGGCTGCGGGTCCGGCTACATCACCGCCCTGACGAACTGGCTGGATTCCGTGTCCGGCAGCTACGTGGCCTGGGCGTGGAACGCCGACTTCGGTTGCGCCGCCGGGCCCAGCCTGATCACCAGTTACGCCGGGACACCCACCCCGTACGGCGCGGGCTACCGGGCGCACCTGAAGTCCCTGGCCCGCTGACCCCGCCCCAGGCAGCCAGCGGTGATCATGGCGTTTTGGGAAAGCGCCGGGATAAACCGGCATGGAGAAGGAGCTGGAAGAGCTCTACGTCGAAGGGCTAGCGACCCACGGCGGCCCCGAGTCATGCGTCGACGTCCCGCGAGGGCGTGGCGAAGCGTTGGCAGGGGCACGTGCAGGCCGGGCTATTGAGCAGCGAAATCACAACGATCGGGGTGCTGACGCTGTCCAAAAGGGTGGAAGGCAACACCGCCGGTGGCGCTATCCGCGAACTGCCGGTGGGCCCTGCGCGGTCGGAGAACCAGGGCATGTGCGGAACCTCCGTGCGCGAGAACCGGCAGAGCCCATTCCTGCCGTCCGCTTGGTCAGCGGGCGGGCCGTCCGGGGAACGCTGAGGCGGTAAGCCTGGGATGCGCGGGGATGGGCAGTCGGATCGTTTCGTAGTACCTGCGAACGCGCCGAACGAGGCTGCGGAGGCGGAGGCGGAGGCGGGGGAGGGAAGGGAGAGGTCCAAGAGCGAGTCCTCTTTGCTGTTGGTGTCAAGGGTTACGCCGGGTTTTCTTTGATGTGGGTTTCAGTGAGGCGGTCCTGGTGGCCGCGGTGATTCAGCCCGCGGGGGTGCGGGGCTGTTCGTGAGATGTGGGAGTGATCGGAGTGATGCCTCTGGGCCGGGCGGTTTGCGGCTTCTACGCCGGGCTGGGGTGCCCCTTTTTTGCTCGCGCGGCCGCGCTCGTCCTAGGCATAAGCTGGGCTGTGAGGGCGAACGTCGGCCAGAGCGTCCCCGCCTGGGTTTCATGGGAGGGCACAGTGCCGCTCTCTGAGCACGAGCGGCGCCAGCTCGAGCAGATCGAGGCGGCGCTCCGCGCTGGTGACCCGCGGTTTGCTGAGGCCGTACGCGCGGCCGACCCGCGGGTGCATTACCGGCGCCGGGTGGTCGCAGCGGTGCTGGGGTTCCTGGCCGGCGTCGGG
>Ga0070707_100002204_pt1 | contig 18600 bp, 10 predicted proteins | sample KBSK5502metaG_FD_65468 | JGI IMG/M metagenome (GOLD analysis project Ga0070707, IMG submission 65468) | Corn, switchgrass and miscanthus rhizosphere microbial communities from Kellogg Biological Station, Michigan, USA - KBS K5-50-2 metaG | ecosystem: Host-associated > Plants > Roots >... | reverse complement strand
GTGCCGCAGTTACCGCTCCCGATGCCGGTCGTGAACGAGAGCTTCGTGAAACCCGAGGCTGCACAGGCGCAGGGAAGCGTCGTGGTCGTGGTCGCCGTGGCGATCGTGGTGGTCGTCGTGGCCGGACACAGGCCGGGCTGCGGCTGGCAGAGGAGCGTGATCTTGGTCAGGGATTTCCCCGCCTTCGCACGGATCTTGCACTTCCCCGCGTTTTTCCCGTGGTTCCTCGTCCGCACCTTGATGCCGGCGGAGGTCCCGCACACGGCGCTGGTGCCGTTGGCCTTGACGTTGACCTTCCCCACCGGCCCGCAGTGGCCCGTGGCGCGGATCTTCTTGGTCTTGAGGTCCTGCGGCGTACAGCTGCCGTCGGGCTGGTTGACGCACAGCTCCAGCTGGAAGGTGCACTTCTTGCTCACCGCCGTCCCGCAGACCGTGCCCCCGTTCATGACGGGGCCGCTCGTCTGCTCCTGGAACTCGGCTGCACACGGGCTCTGTGCGTGACCCGCCCGCGGCGCGAGCCCGAGGGTTGCGGCGAACGCGAGGACGGACGCGAGCATGGCTCCGGATATCGAGTGCTGCGGCTGACGCTGGGGCATCGGGGTTCTCCTCTTTCCGCTGGCTGGATGAGACAGCCCCCGGTTAGCAGGTCTAAAGGCGACCACGCAATACTCCCTCGGCAGCTGGTGAGGCAGCCGTCTCGATCGGGCCCCCTGATGGGTGCCCCGCGCGGCCACGCGGCTACTCGGAACGCAGCGCCACTGCCGGGTCGAGCCGCGCCGCCCGGCGCGCCGGCAGGTAGGCCGCCGCCAGGCAGACACCGAGGGAAGCCAGCGCGACACCGGCCAGCGCTGCCACCGGGATGAAGAGCGCGACGGTCCACCCGAGGAGTGCCGGGAAGGTCCAGCGCACCCAGAGCATGCCGAGCACGAGGCCCGTGGTTCCCGCGAGCCCGACACCCAGGACACCGAGGCCGAGCGCTTCGAGGACGACCGCGAGGCGGATCTGCCACCGGCAGGCCCCGACCGCCCGCAGGATGCCGAGTTCCCGCGTGCGCTCGAGCACACCCGCCGCCAGCGCATCACCCACCCCCACGAGGACGACCACCAGGATGAGCGCCGCCAGGATGTGCACCGCGCGGAACGCTCGCCGAACCTGCGCGGCGAACCAGTCGATGAGGACGCCGAGGGACCAGATCTTGAGCCCATACCGGGTCCCCAGGCTGGCGGCGATCGCGGTCCGAACCCGCTCGGGATCCGTGCCGGCTTCCACCTTCACGAGGGCGCGGACCACGTGGCGATCGTCCCAGTAGCGCACGTAGAGGTCGCGGCTCAGCTCGATCGTGCCGCGGGGGGAGAGAAAATCGGGGGTGACGCCGGCGATCCGCACGGCGAGCCGGCCACCTGGGGTGTCGAGTTCGATCCCGTCGCCCACCCGCACGTGGAGGTTCCGCGCGAAGTTCTCCGAGACGATCACCGTGGCGCCGCGTGCCACGCTCTCCCACAGCCCGGGATGCAGCGGCCCCATGAGCGGCCAGCGGCCGAAGGTCGGATTGGTGAAGTACGCGGGATCGAACGCGTTGATCGCGATCGGGCCGCCCCCGTAGCGCCAGTCGATCGCCTGTTCGCCGACCACCGCCGCGATGCCCGGGACGCGCATGAGTTCGCTCACGAGCGCCTCGTCCACGGGGGCCTCGACGTAGCCCGCGCCGATGTGGGCGGAGCTCACCGCCAGGTCGGCGCGCAGTACCCCGGGCATCACGTCGATGACGGACTGCTCGAAGCTGCGGGCGATCACGCTGAGCCAGAGCACGGTGCCGAGGCCCACCCCGAGCGTGGCGATGGCGAGCGCGCTCCGGCGCGGATTGTGGAGGAGGGTGGCCTGCGCCAGCCGCCCGGAGGGGCCGGCCAGGCGAAGCGCCAGGCCCAGGGGCTGCGCCACGACCAGCAGCAGCGGACGTGCCGCCAGCGCCGCTGCAGCGACCACGAGCGCGCTCGCGGCGAGCCCCCAGGGGATGGACCCGGTCGCTCCATGCAAGGCGACGGCGACCACCGTCGCCATGAGGACCACCGCCCGGATCGCCCAGGGAATCCCACCCCTCCCGCCTGGCTGCTCGGTGCCGTGCTGGCGCAGCGCCTCGGCCACGGCCACTCGCGCGGCCCGCCTGGCCGGGAGCGCCGCCGCGAGCGCCACCGTGAGGAGTCCCAGGACCGCCGCCAGCGCGAGGGACAGGGGGCGGAGGGTGAGCGTCGCCTCCGTGGAGAGCAGCTTCGCGCTGAGGGCTGTGGTGGTCGCGATGAGCGGGAGCAGCAGGCGTCCGAGCCCGATCCCGAGCGGGATGCCGAGCGCCACGCCCGCCGCACCCACCAGGAGGCTCTCCTTCGCCAGCTCCCACCACACCCGCCGCGCGCGCACCCCGACGGCCCGCATCACCGCGAGCTCGATGGTGCGCGCCTCGAAGGCCGTCGTCAGGCGGCTGAACGCGATGAGGAACGCGGCGAGGAGCCCGAGCAGCCCGACCGCGCGCAGCAGCGTCCGGGTCGACTGCATCACCTTGTGCAGGTCGACCTTGCGCTGCGCTGGCGTCGCCACTGCGAGGCCCGGTGGCAGGACGGCCCTGAGCGCATCCGCCACGCGTTCCAGGTCAGCGTCGCGGCGCACCACCACGTCCACCCGGTTGACGAGCCCGGGCCGAGTGAAGGCGGCCTCGGCCGCCGCGACGTCCATGACCACCAGGGCGCCGCCCTGAACGCGCGCCACTCCCTCGGGGGCCAGCAGACCACGTACCGTGAATCGGCGGCGTCCCGAGGGCGTGTCGAGCTCGATGTGGTCGCCCACCCCGAGCTCTCGCCGCGCGGCGAATTCGCGCGTGAGCAACACCGAGTCCGGCTGGCTCAGGAACACGAGGGGATCCTCCAGCCCGGTGCCCGCGCCACTGGCGGGCTCGTAGACGCGGACGGCCGCGTCATTCGTGATGTCGACGCCGTGGATGATGAGTTGCTCGCCGCTGCCGTCGGTCGTGAACGCCGCGGCGCTCACCACGGGCACGGCGAGCTCCACCCCGGGGACGGCGCCGACCGTGGCGGCGACCTCCTCGGGAAAGAGCAGGCCTTCTCCCGCCGTGACCTGGAGAGCGGTCCGACCTGCCATCGTGTCGACGATCTCCGTGAACGCCAGGAAGACGGCGCCGCTCACCAGCTCGATCGCGCACACGAGAGCCACCCCGCACGCCAGGGCGATGACCGTGAGGGTCCATCGGGCCGCGCTCCCCCGGAGGAATCGCCAGGGCATCCGGAGGCTGAGTGCAGTCACGTTAGAGTCGGAGGGGCCACGCTGGCGGGGGGTCGCAGGGTCCGAGTATCCCCTCTATTGCACGTGCGGCAGGTATTGCACGTGGAGCAGGAGGGTCTCCATGTCCTTCCACTGCTGGACGTAGAACCCGGTCAGCACCGCGCACGCGATCAGCACCGCCACCGTGACCCCGCTGGGTACCGCCCGCGGCACGTTCCAGCGGCGCGCGAGCTCCGGGACGCTCCAGGCAATCGCGATGAAGAGACCGATCATCGGCGCGTACATGTACCGATCGGCCATCGAATGCGAGCCGTACGGGACGAGGCCGATCACGGGGACCATGGTGCCGGAGAACCAGAGCCACCCGAAAAGCGACCACGGCCACTGCCTGGCGCGGCGAAAGAGCAGCACCGTGACCACGGCGAGGACGGACGCCGCCAGCAGAACAAGCCAGAGCGGCCACGACGCTGGACGGGAATAGAAGATGGCGAGATCCGACGGCCAGAACATCTTGCGCACGTACCGCAGGTAGGAGATCAGGGCGTTCTCGACGCGGAAGCTGAGCGGAACCTTGCGCGCCATCACGAGCGACCGCTCCTGCGCCCAGATCGTGAGGGCGGAGAACGCGACGGCGAGGGCGAAGAACGGGAGCTTCTCGCGGACCAATCGCCAGACGGACGTGGGTCGGGATGCCAGTGTCGCCGGCTCGAAGCGTCGCAGCGGCCAGAAATCGAGCAGCAGGAGGGTGAAGGGCACGGTGACGAGCATCGGCTTCGACATCAGCCCGAGCGCAAAGCAGACGAGGGCCAGCACGTAGGGCCGCGCCTGGCCTCCCGAGCCGCGGCGCGTCGCCTCGGCATAGCGCGCGTAGGCACCGATCGTGAGCAGCCAGAAGAGGGTGCTGAGCAGGTTCTTTCGCTCGGAGATCCAGGCCACCGAGCCGACCTGCAGCGGATGCCAGGCAAAGAGGGCGGCCACGGCCGCGCTCCGCCAGCGCGCACCCGTCAGCTGGAGCAGGACGAGGTAGAGCACCACCGCGTTCACCACGTGGAAGGCCACGTTCACCAAGTGGTGCGCGCCGGCGTTCACGCCGAAGAGCTCGCAGTCGAGCATGTGCGAGAGCAGCGTCATGGGAAACCAGTTGTCGAGGGCCATGCTTCCGAACGCCCACACGAGCCCGTGCCAGGTGAGGCCCTGCTTCACCAAGGTGTTGCGCGAGACGTAGAGGGGATCGTCGTAGTTGATGAAGCCGTGGTGGCGAACCGGCCAGTAGAGCACCAAGGTGACGACGACGAGCGCGAAGCAGATGAGGACGTCGGCGGTCGGATTGCGCGGCTCGCGTTCCTGCTCCACGGCCGGGCCGTACAGTGACGGGTCAGGACCGTCAAACGGCGCTCACGAGCGCCTGCGGGTCCGCGGTCAATCGCTTCTGGCGTGCGCGAGCGGTGCGCCAGGGCCCGGGAGCAACGTCAACGTTTCTTCGGTCCCGGAACGGGCGCGGCCCCGGCCGGTGTCGGCCGGGGCCTCCCGGAGTGTCGAGCCCCCGGCTCCTTCAGGGGACGAGCTGGACGGTCCCGTCCAGGGCGACGGCGCCCGGACCGGGCAGGGAGCCCGAGTTGTCCACCACGGAGTTGAAGGTGGGCGGGACGCAGAAGACGCTCACCAGCTTGGACGGATGTGCCATTCCGTCCAGGAGAGCGCCTCCCGGCACGCCGGTCTCCGTGATCGTCCGCACGGAGCCGCCTGCCGGACCGAAGGCCCCGGAGTCCTTCTGCTGGCAATCGGGATAGTTCGCGGGGCAGTCGGCGTTCGTCAAGCAGGGCGTCAGCGCCTTGGGACTCGGGCATGAGGGATTGGGGTCACCGTCGAAGCAACCGGTGCCCAGAGCGCTGACGTCACGGCAGAACCCGCAGATGGTGTTCAGGCCGCCGCCGCCGCCGGTGTTCATGCCGGTCTTGCTCTGCGTGCCCGTGGTGAGAGCGTAGGCAATGGGCAGGCCGCCGATGTCGTTGAAGTCGGGTGGGCACTCGAGGCTGGTCGGGCCGGACGATCCCAGGTTGGTATCGGCCGGGGTGCAGGGTCCGTTGTGCGTGTAGGACGAGCCGCCGTGGCATCTGTTCGTCAGGGTCGCGCCGCTGCAGGAGCCCGCCGCGCCGCCGGTGCACGAGGATGGGGTCGGGCAGCAGTCGCCGTCCACCTGGCAGGCGTCGTTGATATGGGGGCCCTTGCTGCAGGTCTTCGAGCTCCCGCAGGAACCCGCCCCGGCGCCGGGGCAGTCGCCGTCGCTGTTGCAGGGGCCGTTCTTGTTGCTCCCGGCGTTGCAGCTCTGGTTGCAGACGGGGCAGGTCTGGATGCCGGGGGCGTTCAGGTAGAGGTCGCCGGTCAGCCAGATCTCCGAGTTGAGCGGCAAGTTGATGCTGGCCTCCCCGGTGGAGCAGTCCGCCGTCCCGGAGGCGCTCTGGGAGACCGTGTTGACGACGCAGACGCTGGTCGGCGTGCTCGTGCTGTTGGGGACCGGCAACGGCGGGCCGTAGAAGCAGCCGGCGCCCGTGCAGCTCTGGTTGCTGCACGTCTCCGACAACGGAGCGCCGGAGAGGGTCATCATGGTGCCCGTGCAGGCGGAGATATCGACGAACAGGTTCCCGTAGTCGGGCACGATCTCGGGTAGCGGTACCGTGTTCTGACCGCCCCCCGTGTAGAGACCGCCGCAGGCAAGGTTGATGAAGGTGGTACCCGTGTTGGTCACCGCCATGCCGCAGTTGCCGCTCCCGGTGTTCGTCGAGAAGGCGAGCTTCGATGCGTTTGCGCAGGTCAGGCATGGGGGGCCCGAGGTGGGGACGCAGGGCATGGTCGTGGTGGTCGTCGTGGTCGGGGGGCACGGATAGACGATGAAGTTGGCGCCGTCGGCCTGCGCGGTCACGCCGGTCGTCGGACTGTCGGCCAGGGCATGCTGGGTCGGCGCGTCGAGACAGGTGGGGCACTTCGCCAGGATCTTCGTCGTGCCCGCATCGAACTTCGTCACGGCTGCCATCTCGCAGGACTCGTCGTCGGTGGAGCCGCCCTTGAAGCCGGAGGTGGCCATCGACGCGTGGCACTTCAGCACGGCGGCGGTCAGCTTGCCGAGGCGCTTGGCGACGCTGTTGGCGCACTTGAGCCCGTCCGCGGTGAGCGGGATCTTCCCGGCGTCATCGCCCGACGGATCGATGTCGGCCGTGCCGTCGCAGTACGGACCGGCGTTCTGCGCGTCGAGCGATTGCGGGTTGCTCTTGTCCGACAGCAGGACCGATTCGAAAGCGGCCGCGCCGCCGAGCACCGCGGCCGTGCACTTGGGCGCGAGCTTCGCGACCGCCGCGTCGAACTTGGCTTTTGCCGACTTCGACACCCCCGTCTCGCACGTCTCGTCGTCGACGGGCGTGCCCTTGAAGGCCGCGACGGCCTGCTTGATGTGGCACTTGTCGACGCCACCGACGAGCTTCCCGAAGGCCTTGGCGATGCCGTTGGAGCACGCGAGGTGATCCTTCGTGTCGGGCACGCAGCCCGAGTCATCACCCCCGAACGGGGTCTGCGCCGGGACGCCGGTCGCAGCCAGACAGGCCGCCACCATCGCAGCTGCCAGCAGATTCTTCATGTCGACTCCTCCGTTCGGACCCCAGGCGCTATTGCCCGCGGAGCATATACCGGCTTTCCTGGCCACTTCGTACCGTGTTCCGTTTCGTGGTGTCAACTTTTTTCTGAGCCGCCGCCGATGACCAGAAAGCCCTTCTGATCTGCGAGGTTGTGTGAGTCTGCCGGGTTCAGACCCGGCCCATGAGGAGGTCGGGCAGCCGGCGTAGCAGAGGGCGCGCGGGCAGGACCGGCACGCGGTAGGCCTGGAAGCGCCCTCTCAGCGCGATCGCGACGGCCGAAGGGTCGGCAACCGTCGACTCGCTGACGAACGTCCCGCTCAAGCGCGCCGGCGATAGCTCGCGCACGGCGTGCACGGAGCGCGTGCTCCTGATCGGCCGCGCTCCGGAGAAGCGCTCCGTGGTCACGATCGCGAGGCTGCTCCCCCTGGTTACCCCGCCGTCGCGGAAATCCGGGGGGTAGGCATCGGCGGCGATCACATCGTGTTCGATCTGGCTCGAGTCCGTCGTGCTGGCCGGCAGCTCGTCCCACCGCTCGGCCAGCTCGTGCAGGTCGTGATCGTCGGGCGTCCACGGCCGGTTGGCGGCGCCGGCCGCCTCGAGCTTCGCGTAGAGTGCGTCGGGCAGCTCGGTCGGCCGGAGGACCACCTGGAGCTGCCGCGGTCCCCACTCGATCTCCCACAGGCGCGCGAAGGTCCGCACCACCCCCGGCAGGAGAATCTGCTCCACGACGAGCCAGCGGCCGACGAGGTCGTCGGGCACGGTGCCCTGCACCCCGGTCGTCTGCGCGACCGGGCCGGTGGCGCGCCCGGGGTGCGAGCGCTCGCCGTCCGGCAGCGCCGGCCCTGCGGCGAGCGCCGCAACGAGAGCCGCGCTGGCGACGGCGCGTCGGGCGGACGGCAGCATCGTCATCGGGCCCGGCGCGCGCGCGCCCGCTCGAGGTGCTTCTCGGCCTCGTCGGCGAGGCCGAGCCCGTCGCGGTAGACGAGCGCGAGCAGCTCCTCCGCATCGGCGTCCGCCGGATGGCTGGCGGCCACGCGCTCGAGCTCGGCCGCAGCCTCACGGTCGCGCCGGAGCTCGCGGGCGAGCCGGACGAAGGTGAGCGCGAGGTCGTGATAGCCAGCCGGCAGCGCCGGTTGATCGGGCCCGGCGTAGGCCCTCTCGAGCCCGGCGCGCAGCTCCTCGAAGGCACGCTGGGTGTCACCGTGCCGGTAGTAGACCTCGCCGGCGAGCAGGAACTCGTCCGCCCGGTACCGCTCCCGTCGTGCGACGGGGCCCAGCACGCTCGCCGACGCGACCGCGATCCCGATCGCCGCCACACCCGCCAGCAGCGCGGCCCGCCATCGTCCGCCCGCGGTCTGCCGCGCGGCCCAGTCCACGGTCACGCCCGCGTAGACGAGCAGGACGGCGACCAGCGGCAACCGGTAGCGGGCGACGATGGTGGAGAACATGAGACCGCACACGCCGGCCACCAGGAAGTACCAGAGGATCCGGTGTCGGGCGGCCTGCCGCCGATCGAGCCAGAGCCCGATCAGGCCGAGCGGCAGCACGGCGCCGAAGTGGAGCGAGAGGCGCAGCAGGGGCGAGTGGTCCACGAAGTAGTACCAGCTGACATTGTCCGCCGGCTCGTAACTGGAGAAGATCGCGCCGAGCTTGGAGAGCTCCCTCCCGAGCAGGCCGAGCCAGTTGCCGTGGTAGGTGCCGAACGTCAGGAGGACCGCGGGCCAGAGCCGGCCGTCGGCCTGCTCGAGGATGGAGCGCGTCGCCGCCGGGAGCGTGACGCCGACGACCGCGCCATCGGCGGCGTTGCCGTAGAGGAACGCCTCGATGGCGCGCGTGGAGAGCGACAGTGGCGGCGCCCCGACCGCGAGGTTTCGGGCGACGAGCGGCACGAGGCCAAGGGCGATGCCCGCCAGGAACGAGAGGGCAGCGGCGCCGAGCGCCCGCGGCTGCCGCCCGAAGCGCTCGGCGATCCACAGGACGACGAAGGGAGCGAAGAGAACGGTCGTTTCGCGCGCCAGGAGCGCGAGCGCGAAGAGGCCGCCGGCGATCATCCACCGGCCGGCGCGCGCGTCCTCGCAGCCGGCGAGCCACCAGAGCAGCGCGAGAGAGACCGTCACCGCCAGGACGTCGCGCAGGAGAAGCGTCTCGTGGAGGAGGAACGGACCGTAGAGCGCCGCGCCGAGGGCGGCGACGGCCGGCGCGGCGCCGCCGAAGAGCCGTGCCGCCAGGAGAAAGACGAGCGCGACGTTGGCGACGCCGAGCAGCGCCTGGCAGAGTCCGATGCCCCAGAACCCGTCGCCCGCGACGAGCCGCATGCCGGCGAGCGCGTAGGCGTACAGGGGCGCCTGGTGAAAGATGGTCCCGCCCCCCCACCAGCGCTCCCAGGTCGCCAGCGGGGCGATGTCCCGCATCCACGAGGTGTACTGGTGGGGCGTGTCGCGGCCGAGGACGTCCCCCCTGAGGATGCGCCCCGACCACTCGAAGTTGGCCGCCATGTCGCTCTCGGCCCAGTTGAGCTGGTACTCGGCGAGCGGCAGGCGGGAGGTCAGCCACAGGTTCACCAGCCGGACGGCGAGCGCGACGGCCAGCACCGCGAGGAGGGCCCGGCGCCCGCGTCCGTCCCTGCGCACGGCGTCGAGAGGCCGGCCCGGCAACGTGCTACTCGCGGGTCCGGCCGGCCAGCTCCTGCTCGGCCAGTGCGAGGTTGCGCTGGATCATGGTACGGGGCTGCCAGTCGAGCGGCGCGAGGCGCAGCGCCTCGCTCAGGTCGGCGATCGCGCCGGCCAGGTCCCCGGTCCGCTGCCGGGCGAGGCCCCGGTTGTTGAACGCCTCGATGTAGGTCGGCTTGATGCGGACGGTCGCCGTGTAGTCCGCGATCGCGCCCGCGTCGTCGCCCCACGCGAAGCGCTCGGTCGCCCGGCTGTACCAGGCGAGGGAGTAGCTCGGGTTCAGGCCGAGCGCCGCGCTGTAGTCGCCGAACGCCCCCACGAGGTCCCCGCGTGCCTGCCGCATCGTGCCGCGGTTCTGGTAGGCGATGTAGTTGTCCGGGTCGACGGCGAGCGCGTGCTCCCAGAGCGTGCGCGAGTCGTGCCACACTCGCGTCTGCCGGAAGGTGAGCGCGCCGAGGACGGCGAGGGCCGCGACCGCGAGCGCGGGCGCCGCGCGGTGGCGAGCGAGCCGGTCGAGGCCGGCCGCCGCCAGGACCGCCCACGGGACGCAGGCGAGATAGGTGTAGCGGTCGGCGACGATCTGCGGCCCCGTCTGCACGAAGCCGAGCACGGTCACGAGGACGAGCAGGTAGCAGGTGGAGGCTGCCGCCGCCCACGGCCACCGGCGGCGCAGCAGGACGAGGGCCGCGGCGAACCCCAGCACGACGACCACCGAGATCACGTAACGGGCCTCGGTCGGCCTGACCGTCTGCTCGAGGAGATAGGCGGGCGAGAGCGCGACGGGCGCGACGGTCTTCCACAGGTAGAAGACGAGCCCGTACGCCGACTGCGCCGCGCGCGCGAGGACGCCCTCCTGCGCGAGCGTTCGCCTGGCGGGGACCTGGCTCGAGGCGAGGTTGGCGAGCACCGCCCCGCCGAGGGCGAGGACGGCATACGGGACCTTCTCGGCGAGCACCGGGCCGGGCCCGCTCCCGCGCCGGAGGCGACGCAGCGGATAAACGTCGAGCACGAGGAGGATCAACGGCAGCGTGACGCCCCACGCCTTCGCGAGCAGCGAGAGCGCGAAGCAGCCGACCGAGCTTGCCCACCAGGCGCGCCAGGCCCCGCCCGCCCGGCGGGCCGCGACCAGGCGCAGGTAGGTGAGCAGCGTCAGGAGGTAGAAGAACCCCGAGAGCACGTCGCGCCGCTCCGTCGCCCACGCCACCGACTCGACGCGCAGCGGATGGATGGCGAAGAAGAGCGCACCGATCAGCGCCGCGCCGCGACCGATGCGGGGAACGAGCGCGGCGATCAGCGTGTAGACGAGCAGCGCGTTCGCCCCGTGCAGCACGAGGTTGGTCAGGTGGTAGCCGGTCGGATTCATCCCCCACAGCATGTGGTCGAGGGCGAGCGTCATCCAGCTGAGGGGCTGGTAGTGGCCGCCGTACACGGTGGTGAACATCCAGCGCAGGTGCGTCCAGGCGAGCCCGCGGTAGTCCGGGTTGTCGGTGAAGTTCATGTCGTCGTCCCAGAGGACGAACTCGCTCCCCAGCGCCGGCAGGAAGCAGGCGAGGACCGCGAGCACGAGCAGCAGGACGACACCGGGTCCGAGCCGGGCGGGCTTGGTGGCCATCAGGGCGCCCGGCCGGCTACCTTGCCGATTGGGATGGCGCCAGGCCGAGCCGGCTGCGCAGACCCTCGTGGGTCGGGTTCACGGCGAGCCCTCTCCTGAAGACCTGGACTGCGTCGGCATTCCGGCCCGTGCTCATCAGCATCGATCCGAGATTCAGATACGGTTGCACGTAGCCCGGCACGGTGCCGATGGCGCGCTCGAATTCGTCGGCTGCCTGCTCATGCATGTTCTTTCTCATGTACGCGACGCCCAGGTTGTTGTGCATGTATGCCGCCGCCAGGGTGTGCTGTTCCAGATAGGACATCCGTCCGAAGACGTCGACGTGATAGCTGATGGCCTCGTCATATTTACCCTCCTTGTCCAGCACGTTGCCGATGTTGACCGCCGCGTCCAGGGAGCCGGGAGACGCCCTGGCCGCGGCGCGATAGTGGAGCAGTGCGTCCTCGAGCTTGCCCTGCTCCTCGAGAATCTGTCCCATGTCATTGTGCGCCATGAAGCTTCCCGGATTCACCGAGATCGTACGCGAGTAGAGCGTGACATCGTCCTTCCAGTACGAGGCCTGGACGAAACTGAGCGCGAGCAGACTGACGATGGCAAGCGGAACGAGAATACGCCGACCTGAAGATGGAAGTCTCCCGTAGGCGAGCGCGAGTCCGATGGCCGGGCCGAGCATCGCGGGATAGACGTAGTGATCTGCCACGTTGGAGTAGTACTGGAAGGCGAACGGCACGAGGCCGAGAACCGGCAGCAGGGCTGCGACGAAGACGGCGACGGCGGCGCCCAGCCAGGGCAGCCGGCGACGGAGCACCCATGCGAGCGCCAGAACTCCCGCGGCCGGGGCCCACGTGTAGGCCAGTGTGCCGCTGGAGACGAGCGCCTGTGACGAGCGCGTGTAATCCGGGATCAGGCGCAAGGGAAGGATGAGCTTCCCGAAGTAGAATGTCAGCGAATCGAGGGCGATCGCAGGCCGCAGCCAGATGGGCGCGATGTAGTGAAGGTATCGTGCGGCCGGTTGAACGTGGGCGGCGAACAGGGTGAACGCCGCGGCGGCGACGAACCAGAGACGCAATCCGCGCAGGCTCGATGCCCAGTCGCGCCGGTATATCGTGCGGTTGAGGATCACCAGAAGGGCGGGGATGAAGACGGCTCCGGGCTTGGCCAGCAGGGAGCAGGCGAAGGCCGCCGACGCGCCCAGGTAGAAGCGGCGCTGCGCGGAGTCGCGGAACAGTAAATACTGGCGGATGGCGAGCAGCGAGAGGAGCGCGGAGAGCAAGTCCTTCGTCGCCGAAGCCCACGCGACGGCTTCGGTTTGCAGCGGATGGACGGCAAAGAGCAGCGCGCCGGCCAGCGCCGCGTTCGTGTCGTGGTCCTCGAGCAGCTGGCGCAGGAGGGCGCAGACCGTACACGCGCTGAGCACGTGGAGCGCCACGTTGGTCAGGTGAAACGCCCAGGGCTGCGGTCCGAAGAGGGCCGACAGGAGCTCCCAGAGCGTGTACGTGAGCGGGGCGTACAGGTCGTACAGAGGCGTCGTCCAGAGCGCGACGAGGTTCACCGCCGAGGGGTGGGTGATCAGGGGATTGGCGGCGATGAATGTGCGATCGTCCCAGAGGAGAAAGCCGTGTCCCACGGTACGGGCGAAGGCCGCGATGCAGGCCGCTGCCAGGACGACCGCGGGCAGCGCGCCCGGCAGTCGCGACGCGGTGGGAGAAGCGTACCCGCCCCGTCGCGGTCCCGCCGGGTCGGGCTTTCGCCGTCTCCTCCGCTCGGCCATCGAACGCACCTCAGCCGGCCGCGCCGCGGTTCTCGTCCTTCAACTGGTAGAAGTTCAGGTACTCGCCCGTCCCGAGCGGGACGCTGCGCCCCTCGTACAGCCGGTCGATGAGGTCGCTGTCGAAGAGGTCCCTCTCGCGCTCGAAGACGTTCGGGTTCTCGTACGGGATGAACGGCCGCGTACCGGCCTGGCGCGGGGCCGGCGTCACGTCGATGTTCCCCGCCAGGATGTACGTCGGCCTGCGGCCGAGGATGTACTGGCCGTCGTGCTTCTCGTGCCCGGGCCAACCCTGTCCCATCGAGGGGAGCTCGCGCCGCGCGATGTGACGGTCGGTGAGGCCGAGCATGTCGTACGAGATCAGGCCCGAGTAGTACGACACGGCTCCGATGGGCACGGCCGCGAGGCTGTCGCCGGGACGCGAGTGCTCGCGTAGCCACAGCCCGACGCGCCTCCAGCGCGGGACCTCCACCGCTTGCTGGTACTGGTAGTTCAGGTAGTGCCCGCCGAGCAAAGGCGGGCTCAGGTGCACCGCGACCAGGGTGGCGAAGGCGATTGCGCCGACGACACGGGCACCCCAGCCGAGCGGGAAGGCCTTCGCTGCGTAGGCGAGCAAGCGCTGCAGCAGCACGCCCTGGAGGACCAGGGCCAGCGGTAGGGGCGGGAGCATGAAGCGGTACATCGGCAAGCCGTCGCCGCCGACCCATACGACCTCGGCCCACAGGGCGAGGACGCCGGCTGCAATCAGGCGGAGGCGCGCATCGCCGGCGGCGAGGGAGAAGAGCACGGGCGTCAGCATGAGCGGTAGGCCCTCGTGGTCCGAGGCGTACTCCCCGACGTAGCCGAGCCCACGGTACCACTGTGCCCATGTGCCCCCCGTCTTGGCGTAGAACGTGTTGGGGACCGGGTCGCCGTAGTACGCCAGTCGGAACGCCGTCAGCGCCGCCAGGGCGAGGAGAGGAACGGCCCAGTAGCGCAGGCGCGCAAGGCGGTCGGTGCGCGGTCCGAGGAGGTCCCCGCCGGCGAGCACGGCGAAGACCACCGCGCCTTCCGGCCGCGTGAAGATGCAGAGCGCTGCGAGCGCGGCGGCGGTGAGAGCTCGGCCGCCGACGGCGGCGAGGAAGGCGGCGGTGACGAGGAGAGTGAACAGCGAGGTCTCGAGCCCGGCGGGAGCCCAGCAGGCGAACGAGCCGTTCGCGGCAAGCAGCGCGGGAGCGAAGAGAGACCATGCCGGCGAAGCCCCCGGGCCCATCAGCCGCCGCGACAGCGGGACGGCGGCGACGATGGTGGCCATCCCCGCGAGGAGGCCGAGCAGTCGAGCGACGAGAATCGCGTCGAGGCCCGCGAACTCGACCGGGGCCATCAGGAGAATCCACGTGGGCGACGTGAAGCCCTCCACGCGCTCGCCCGGGTTGAACACGAGCCCGGAGCCCTGAGCCAGGTTCCTGGCGTAGCGCAGGACGATGAAGGCATCGTCGCTGACGAAGTCATACCACCACGCGTGCGCGAGGAAGGGCGCGCAGAGGAGGGCGCACGCGAGCGGCAGTGATCGTACCCGATGCGCCCTGGTCAAGGTGGTGTCCTCCGGCCGGTCGCGCGTTCCTCGCGCGCGGCGTCCAGGTTGCGCCGGATCATGGCGCGGTCCGCGTCCGCGGGCGCCACCTCGAGAGCGCGGGTGTAGTCGGCGATGGCGCCGTCGGGGTCGCCTTTCGCCCGGCGGGCTCCGGCCCGGTTGTTGTACGCCTCGAGGTAGCGCGGGTTCGCGCGGATGGCCTCGCCGTAGTCGGCGATGGCCGCGTCGATCTCGCCCTTCTGCAGCCAGAGATTGGCCCGGCTGTAGTGAGCCCTGGCGTGTCCGGAATCGAGACGTATCGCCGCGCTGTAGTCCGCCATCGCCCCGTCGTTGTCGCCCCTGGCCTGGCGCGCGAGCCCGCGGTTCTCGTACGCGTCGGCGTACTGCGGCCGCGCGCGGATCGCGGCGAGATAGTCGGCCATCGCGCCATCGACGTCGCCGCGCAGGAAGCGCACGATGCCGCGGTCGTTCAGCGCCTCGGCGTGCCCCGGGTTGTAGCGCAGCGCCATGTCGTAGTCGGCGAGCGCGCCGTCGATGTCCCCCTCGGCCTGACGCGCGACGCCGCGGTTCGTGTACGCGGTCCAGTTGGTCGGGTCGATCGCCAGCGTATGCTCCCACAGCGTGCGCGAGTCGTGCCAGACGCCGGTTTGCCGGAAGGTGAGCGCGCCGAGGGCGGCCAGGACCAGGGTCGTGGCTGGCCACACGACCCGCGCCCGCCGGGCGCTCGCCCGGTGGACGGCGGCCGCGGCGAGCGCCGCCCACGGCAGGCAGGCGAGGTAAGTGTAGCGGTCGGCCGCGATCTGCGGGCCGGTCTGCACGAACCCGAGCACCGGCGAGACGATGATGGCGTAGCAGGCCCAGGCCGCCGTGGCCCATGGCCGCCGGCGGCGGGCGAGGAGCGCCGCGGCCGTGATCACCGCCACGGCCAGGAAGGAGAGGACGTAGCGGGTCGCGGCCGGTTCGAGCCTGCCCTCGAGCAGGTAGGCCGGATAGAGCCGCAGGGGGACGAGCGTCTTCCAGAGGTAGAAGCAGAGCCCGTACGCGGCCTGCGCGGCGCGCGCGAGCGGGCCGTGCTGCGCCAGCGTGCGCATCGCGGGCATCTGCTGCTGCGCCAGGAAGGCCAGCGCCGCGGCGCCGAGCGCCAGCGCGGCGTAGGGCGCCTTCTCGCGCACGGCGGGCGCGCGCCGGAGCGGGTACACGTCGAGCAGGAGGAGGACGAGCGGTAGCGTCATGCCCCAGGCCTTCGCGAGGAGCGAGAGCGCGAAGCAGGCGAGCGACGCGAGGTACCACCGGCGTGCCCCTCCGGTCCCCTTCGCCTCCGCCATACGCACGTAGGCGAGCACCGTCGCCAGGTAGAAGAGGCCGGAGAGCACGTCGCGCCGCTCCGACGCCCACGCCACCGACTCCACGCGCAGCGGATGGATGGCGAAGAAGAGTGCGCCGGCTGCCGCGGCCACGGGCAGGGTGGGAAGACCCGCGGGCCCTGGGTCGAGCGCGCGGCGCAGCAGCGCGAGCACCAGGTGATAGCAGAGCACGGCGTTCGCCGCGTGCAGCAGGAGGCTGGTCAGGTGGTAGCCGGTCGGGTCGAGGCCCCAGAGCGTGTAGTCGAGCGCGAGCGTCACCCAGCTGAGCGGCTGGTAGTGCCCGCCGTGGACGGTGGTGAGCATCCAGCGGAGATGCGGCCACGAGAGCCCGCGGTAGCTCGGGTTGTCCGTGAAGTTGAGGTCGTCGTCCCAGAGGACGAAGCCGTTCCCCAGCACCGGGACGAAGCAGACGATCACGACGGCGGCCACGAGCGCGGGGATGGCCCATGCTGGACGCTGGCGCATCTTCACCGCCTGGCGCCCGCCACCTCGATGTCGGGCGCGAGCTCCGCGGGCGGGCCGTAGAGGGCGTCGCGCACATCCCGGTCGGTCAGGCGGTAGACGAGGATGGAGTAGCCGACGCTGTCGTCCGGCTCTCGGCGGCGGAGCCAGGCCGCGAGGCGCGCGAAGCGCAGGTGGTCGAAGGCGAGGAACTCGTCCTTCATGAACTCGCGCATCAGGCGCTCGCGCTCGGCCTGGTCGCCGCTCGGGTCGGCGATGTGGCGCAGGGCGGCGAGGGCGGCCTGGTAGTGTTGCTCGTAGGGCGCTGCCCAGGGTCCGGGGGCCATCGTGTAGACCGACTGCAGCATGGTGGCGCTCACCGCGTAGATGCCGCCCGTGAGCGGGTACCACTCGTCACGTCGGCGCCAGGTGTCGAAGTAGCCGGGCAGCCGCCTCGCCTGCATGCGGTAGTGGTCGGGGTCGCCCGTGCCGAAGTAGGACAGGTAGACGGGCGTCCCGCTCGCTGCGTGGCGATCGAGCCAGCGCGCGAGCCCCGGCAGGTCCTGGCCCCAGTCGAGCGAGCTGTCGACCAGGTGGCGGTACGCGTGCCGGGGCCCTCCGGCGAGCTGGTTGAAGTAGGCGAGGTAGTTGGGCCAGGTGAGCACCGACTCGACGACGTAGGCGAGCGACGCGAGCGCGATCAGGGTGCGCGCGGCGCGGCCGCCCGCCTCGAGCCAGACGGCGAGCCCGCCGGCGAGCACGAGCATGGCCGGATAGGTCGGCAGCAGGTGGCGATGGCCGATGTTCAGATGGCTCGCGACGGCCGACGCCCAGTACACGCCGAGCAGCACCCAGAGCGGCGCCGTGCGGTACAGGTTCTCGCGCACGGGCGCGGAGCAGCCGAGGACCGCGCCGACCGCGCCGGCGAGGACGAGGCCGAGCAGGCAGAGTGGCGTCTTCACCGCCAGGCAGTACGGGAAGAACCACGGCCAGCCGATCCAGCTGTGCTGGCCGTTCAGGAACGCCGGGCGGGTCGCGGCGTACTTCGTCATGTAGGTGAAGCCGTAGAGGTACGCCTCGGGAAGGAGGTGGTGGCGGCGCGCGAGCTCGATGGCGGGAGCGAGGCTCCCCGCGGCCGGAAGAACCCCCTCCCAGTCGAGCGGCGCGTGGCCCGCCGGGTGTCCGCCGAAGAGGGAGTAGCGGAAGTCGTAGAAGGCCCAGACGAGCAGCAGGACGATCGTCGCCTGGAGCGCCGCCGCCGCGGCGAGCACGGCGAGCTGCCCGGGCCGCGAGCGGATCTGGCGCGCGCGCCGCAGCGTGACCGGCAACGGGCGGCCGTCCGCGAGACGGATGCCGAGCAGCACGAGCGCCACGGGGACGATCAGGACCCCCGACATCTTCGAGAGGCAGAGCCCCGCGACGGCGAGCGCCGCGGCAAGCACCGATGTCGGGCTCACCGCGTGGAGCACGGCCCAGACCGCCCACGCCGCCGCCGCGAAGAAGAGCGCCGCGGCGATGTCGGAGGTGATGAGTGGGCCGTTCGCGAGGAGCGCCGGGCAGAAGGCGTAGAGCGCGACCGAGACGATCCCGCCGCTCGCCCCGAAGAGCCGCCGCGACCAGGCGTAGACCAGGAGGCCCAGGGCGCCGCCGAGCACCGCCATGGTCGCGCGGCCCGCGAGCAGCATGAAGTCCAGGTCGTTCCCCAGGTCGTAGAAGAAGTGGTGGCCCATGGCGAATACGTCGAACGTTCGCCACGCCTCCTGGTCCAGGGACGGGAAGCGGTAGGGGCCGAGGAGGAGCGGCAGCGCCGCCCAGCGCTGTGGCAGGTTGCCGTTCTCGGGCTGGAGCCGGAAGTCGCCCGTCAGCCAGTAGCTGTGGCCCGCGGTCAGGTGTGCGATCTCGTCGAACGTGGTCGACTTCTGGCCGACGCCGCTCACCGCCATCACCCACCAGACGAGCACGAGGGCGAGGGCCGCACCCCAGCCGGTGAGAAGCCGTGCCGGGCGGGGCAGGGGGACGATCTGCACGCGGCCGGCATCGTAGCAGACCGCGGCGGCCCGCAAACACGAAGGCCCCGGTCCTTCCGGAGCCCGGGGCCTCGCGGGTTCGGGCGGGAGCCTGCACGGGCAGGCTCCCGCAATCGAAAGGAGGTTACGGCAGGAGCTGCATCGTCCCCGGGAGCGAGACCGCGCCCGGGCCGGGCAGATCGCCCGCGTTGTCGACCGCCGCGGTGAAGGTCGGCGGGATGCAGAAGATGCT
>Ga0070707_100002202_pt1 | contig 18603 bp, 14 predicted proteins | sample KBSK5502metaG_FD_65468 | JGI IMG/M metagenome (GOLD analysis project Ga0070707, IMG submission 65468) | Corn, switchgrass and miscanthus rhizosphere microbial communities from Kellogg Biological Station, Michigan, USA - KBS K5-50-2 metaG | ecosystem: Host-associated > Plants > Roots >... | reverse complement strand
GTGGTGAAGTACGGCCGCTGGCCGGGAATGTCGCCGTGTGGGTGTTATGTTAACCTGCGGGCAGATCACGGACGCTTTCCACACGTCAGCGCTATTTCCCGGGGTGGACGAAACCGGTGAGCCTTGAGTCCGAAGACGAAGCTCATATCCCAACTTGCGTTTTGCTGGTTCACCTCTGCGACAATCGGTACCGATGGGTTTTCAGGATGGACCGTTCCACGAATGGATGCGACAACGGCACAGCGGGCGCCGTCTTCACTTCGGTCACTTCCAAGACCGAAAGATCGCCCTGCCACCCCATTATTAACTTAAACCATACGGGGACACATTAGGTCCGGCATCCTTTATATAGGGATCGAAAATCCCGCCGAGAGCAGTCGGGCAACGAACTTTCCACGAAAGACATTGGCGAGGGCTTTGACGGGTAGAAAGAACGGGTATTGGGGATGAATCCACCGTTCTCGATTCGGAGAGATTCCGCCACCGGGAATCACGCAGTGGATGTGAGGATGAAAGAGCAGGTTCTGTCCCCACGTGTGAAGGATACCGAAGAAACCAATCTCTGCTCCGAGATGCTTAGGATTGCGTGCAACCTCGCGGAGCGTTTCAGCAACGGTGCGGAACAGCAGGTTGTAGAGTTTGCCCTGATTTTGGAGAACGAGCGTGTGCAGCTCATGTGGCAGCGTGAAGACGACGATGCCGGGCCGCAACTACTCGCCCTTCAGTTGGAAAAACGAAAAGCGGGAAAGTGAGAAAATGAACGCCAGATTTCGAAAAATACGGCCGCGTATTTCGATAGCCGATTCTTGTTTCCAACAACTTAAGCGTCTTCTTCAACTCGATCGACGCGATTGAAGAAGGGGATGCGTCCGGGAGAGCAAACGTTTGGCGATTGAAAAAGGGGACGCGTCCGGCAGAGCAAACGTTTGGCGATCGAAGAAGGGGACGCGTCCGGCAGAGCAAAGGTCCGGCGTTTCGGATCGCCCGCGCCTTTCCCAAATGGGACGGATGGCCGCAGCTTCTAAGGTCTTCATTCCATTAGAAGAGCCAATTCAAGCCAAATTGCATGATGCGCGGATCCTGCGCGCTGACGATTCTCCCGAACGTTTCTGCGGCGGCCTTTAACCAGCGAACCGCAGAGTTCGTGTACTTCGAAAACCATCTTCACCGCCGGATCTTGTCTTCAGTCTGCCCGCCGAATTCAGGAACTGCCGGATCCAGTTCTCGCTCGATGCCCATCAACGGACTGACATCGACCACAACGTACACCGTGCAGGCGCGCGCTCTGGGAAGTTCCGGCAACTGGACGGACTGGAGCGACCCGGTCAGCCACATCTGCATGTAAGGAGGACAACATGATGGACATCCTCCAGGACATCGTTCACCGGCTCGGCCGCATGGAAGCCAAGCTCGATGCGATGCAAAACCTGCCGGAACGGGTTGCGAAGCTCGAGCAATGGCAGGCCTGGCTGAAAGGCGGATGGCTGGGGGCTGTGTGCGCCGGCCTCTGGCGATCCCTTCACGGCAAATCGCGAACTGCGCAGGAAAGGAGGTGATTGAAAAAATGCCAGAACGCAAAAAGCGAACCGTTTACCGCGATTCCAGGGATGGTCAGTTCATCACTAAGCGGGAAGCGGAGCGGAGGCCGGCCACAACCGAAAAGCAACACATGGCCGGACCTCCGCCGAAAAGATCACGCAAAAGGAAGTAGCCTCCGCTTCCTTTTGGCGGTGGGCATGCCGTCGAGCCGAGCGGCGGCATGCCCGCATGCTATGATTGTTACATGTAACGGAGGTTGCTGGTGAAAATCGGAAGTGCCGGACGTGTGAAGAAACATCGGGAAGGACTGCGTGCCGCAGGCTTGCGTCCCATACAGATTTGGGTACCCGATTCCCGTAGACCCGGCTTCGCCAGGGAGTGCCGGCGTCAGTCACGTAAGCTTCTTCGCGATCCCAACGAGAAACGCATCTTGAAGTGGCTGGAAAAGTTCGCGCCGTTGGAAGATTGGAAATGAAACGCGGTGATGTTGTGACAGTGGCGCTTCCAGGTTCTTACGGCAAGCCGAGGCCCGCGCTCATTGTGCAGTCCGATCTTTTTGATGAGCATCCTTCGATGACTATTTTGCCTGTCACAGGCGAGCTTCGTGATACTCCCCTATTTCGGATAACTGTCCATGCTACGCCCCAAAATGGATTATTGAAGACTTCCCAGGTCATGGTTGATAAGACACATACCGTGCCGCGCGATAAGATCGGAACAGTTCTTGGACATCTCGACGACGCCACGATGCTCTCGGTCGATCGCGCACTTGCTCTATTTCTTGGCTTTGCTTAAAAGAACGGCATTCCCCACGCCATCGCGTCGGTAAAAGCCGGCGCATTGGCGGCGGCCAACAGGTGCCGTGAGACTGTGTAGCGCGCGATGCCTGAAGCAATAATGATCAAAATTGTTATCCATGTGCGTCAGGGAGACTCGGTCGCGAGTGCCTCGCGTTCATCATAAGAATTCTTTTGTGCCTTTTTGTGGCTAATTCTATGCTTGTCGCCATGTCGAATCGAATCTTACGCGTGTTTTCGTTTGCGGCGGCGTTTGTTGCACTGGCTGCCGCGCCTTTTGCCGTTGCGCAACAAAAGAAGAGCGCAGCCGCTCCAAAATCGGTCAGGTTGTATATTCTCGACTGCGGGAAGATCACGGGCGTCGGGGAAGAGAGGTTCGGATTCCAGCCCGGACAGCTGGCGACCACGGAAATGTTTACGCCGTGCTATCTGATCGCGCATCCGAAGGGAACGTTGATGTGGGATACCGGCGAGATTTCAGATAAGGATTTCAGGGAGCCGGGTCCCGCGAAACAGGGGGCGTTTACAGTCACCAGGCCGCTGCTGCCGCAACTGGCAGCGATCGGATATACACCCGCCGACATCACGTATCTCGCGTTATCGCACTATCACGGCGATCACGTTGCGAATGCCAACGCGTTTTCCGGCTCGACGTGGATTGTCCAAAAAGCCGAGCGCGATGCGATGTTCGCAACGGCCAAGGGCGCCGCGCCAGGTCCCACGGCACCGAATACGGCGTTATTCAGCAGCCTCGAGAAGAGCAAGACGATGTTGCTCAACAACGAAGACCACGACGTGTTTGGCGACGGCACTGTCGTGATCAAATTCACGCCCGGCCACACACCGGGCCATCAATCGCTGTTCTTGAAGCTGGCAAAAACCGGTCCCGTTCTTTTATCCGGCGATCTCTATCACTATCCCGAAGAGCTCAAGCTGAAGGTCATTCCGAGTTTTGACTTCGACAAGCAGCAGACGGCCAAAAGCCGCGAGAAGATCGAAGCGTTTGTGAAGCAAGCCAAAGCGCAGCTCTGGATCCAGCACGACGCGGCCGCTGGCGCGAAGCTCAAGAAGGCCCCGGCGTATTACGACTAGAGTACCGGGGCCATTTGCTTATTTCGGCGGCGGAGCCATGCGCAGATAAGGCTTGAGAGTCTTCCAGCCGTTCGGGAACTTCCTCTTCGCTTCCTCTTCCGACATGGCGGGCGGGATCACGATGTCGTCGCCGGGCTTCCAGTTCACAGGCGTTGCGAGCGCATGTTTTGACGTGAGCTGGAGCGAGTCGAGCACGCGAAGCACTTCGTCGAAGTTGCGGCCAGTGCTCATGGGATAGCTGAGCAGCAGTTTGATCTTCTTATCCGGACCGACCACGAAAACCGTGCGGACGGTTGCGTTCTGGACAGGGGTGCGACCTTCCGAAGTGGTCCCCGCATCCGCGGGCAGCATGTCATAAAGTTTCGCGACCTTCAGTTCCGGGTCGCCGATCATCGGATAATTCACTTTGTGTCCCTGAGTCTCTTGGATGTCTGCCGCCCATTTTTCATGACTGGATACCGGATCCACGCTAAGCCCGATGATTTTCGTATTTCGCTTTGTAAATTCCGGCTGGAGGCCTGCCATGTAGCCGAGTTCCGTCGTGCATACCGGCGTAAAGTCCTTCGGATGAGAGAAGAGGATCGCCCAGCCGTCACCGATCCATTGATGAAAATCAATTGGTCCCTGAGTGGTTTCTGCCTTGAAGTTAGGGGCTTCGTCGTTGATGCGCAGTGACATTGGTTTAGCTCCTTCCTAGTTGTTTCCCTTGTGAATAACGATGTTACGCTCCTGCTGCGGTTTTTGGCAATCAGTGGCACGGACTGTCACTTCAGGTTGAAGTCCATCTCGATGAGAATCCTGGCGGGGACAGCCCGGCCATTGAGTTTTCCGGGCTCGAAGCGCCACTGCTTCAATGCGTGGACGGCGTTTCGATCCAATTGAGCGTCGAGCCTGCGTAGAACGTTGACACCGGTGATCGTGCCGTTGGTTTGAACGATCCCTTCCAGCAAAACGATTCCCCGGATGCGCGATTGCCGCGCGGTATCGGAGAATTGAGGATCGACGTGTGCAATCACCCTGGGTGGAATAACGCCCGCGCCCGGTTCGTATGACTCCACCTCAGGCTCGGCCAGAAGAGGAACAGTCGTTATTTCGCTTGCCGCTGGCTTTTGTGTCTGCGGCGCCGCCATCAATGGAAACGTCATAACGGCAAACCACGCGACCGATCCCAGGAGAATGGTCATCGCAGTATAAGAAGCCAGCAGACGAAGCCGGGAAACCGGACGATCGACCAGAAGCGAACGCATCCGTCTCGAGAGGTGACTCCTGAAAAACAGCGGCGCAGGCATCGATCCATTGTCGGACCAGGCCCCTGCCATCGCCAGCAGCGCCTCCAGGTAGGGTTCGCGCGCACCTGTGAGGCGCACGACTTCCGAGTCAATCACTTGCTCTCGCGCCAGCCTGCTCTGACGGAGCAGCCACCAGATTGCGGGATGAAACCAGAAGCAGGCTCCAATTAATTCTTCACACAAATGGATCAGCCAATCGTTGTGAAGAATATGAAGGAACTCGTGACAGAGAATCGCGCGCTGCTCCTCGTCTTCCAAAGACAGAAATGATGACGGCAAAAGAATCGTTCGATGCACCCAGCCAACGGCGGCCGGCCCGATTTCGGTGGCGGATACACTGATGACAACTTCGGGGTCCATCAGCCGGCATGACGACAAAATCGATTCCTTCGGAACTTGAAATGGGACTGCCGACTTCGTGTAGTGATGAATTCGCAAAAGACCCGTTAGAAAGAAGCCGAGTTTAATCAGGATTCCGGCAAGCAAAACGCAGATGATTGTATTCACGCCGAGCCGAAAGGCTGGGCCGCCGGCTTCTGCACTATTTAAGTTCGGACTCGGCCATGGCTGCATCAGCGGCTGCATCAGCGGAAGTCCCACGCAGGCAATGACCAAAACATAGCAGTAGACGAGATGGGACCGCGGATCACGAATCCTGAAGATTTTCGGCAGAACTGCTCCAGTGCAGGCGACCGCCAGCACTTGCACAAACCACGATAGGAAGTTCTGCAACGATAAAGCGGGAATCATGACTTTTTCCGCTGCTTCTTCATGAGTTGCCGAATCTCGTCGAGTTCGGCTCGATTGATTTCCTTGTTTTCCACGAGGTGCATTAGAAGCGGTTTCGCTGATCCATCGAAAACTCGCTTCACAAACTCGTGAACCATGTTCCCGACAACCTCGCCTTGAGATTCTGTCGGACTGTAGACGTAAGCTCGATCGCGCGACGTTTTAGTCAACCGGCCTTTTTGTTCGAGTATTCCCATCGTCGTCATCACGGTCGTATAAGCAATCTTGCGGCTCTTCAGAAGCTCCTCATAGACGTCGCGTACGGTTGCGGAACCGTGTTGCCAGACGATCTTCATGATCTCGAGCTCCTGATCGGTGAGTATCGGCTTCTTGTTCTTCACTTCGCGCTCCTTACCTCAGGTTGAAGCTGACCTCGACATTCAAATAGGAAGCCACGGGCTTCCCATTTCTGCGGGCCGGTTTGAACCTCCATTGAAGAACGGCGGCAATCGCATTTTGATCCAATCCAAATCCGATTCCCCGGAGGATCTTGATGACCTGGACCGAACCGTCTTCATGAACGACGGTGTTCAGAACGACCGTCCCTTGAAATCGAGCCTTGCGAGCTTCCTCTGAATACTCGGGAAGGATTTCGGTGACCAGGACCGGAGCCGTTACGCCTCCGCCGACTCGCAACGGTCCGCCGCAGCATCCACCATTTTCGCCGGGCCCCGCACCCGGTCCATCGCTATCGCCAACACCGTGTCCGTCGCCGTCACCAATACCGTAACCGGTGCCTCGACCCGGAGAAGGAGGTCCCGGAACGCCGTCCGGATCGCCAATGGTGAGGAGCTTCAACTGCGGCAAGTATGCGAGCTGCGGGGCGACGATCGACGGCTCGACAATCAATGCAGGATCAACCGCCTTTGATGGTTCCGGATCCGGCGGCAACAATTGTTTGTCTGCGGCTCTTGGCAGTTTCCCCAACGATGCAGGCGTTAATGCGTGTCGACCTCCACCGCCTCCGCCACCCATTGCATCCGGTGGAAGAATTAACCGAGCCGGCGCATAGAGGGCGAGATTGACCCAACCTCCCGGGAGATGCCGCGGGGAGATTGGTCCGGAGATCAATGCGAGGGTGATTATCGTTACATGCAATAAAACCGACAGCAGCCGTGGCAGACGCGACTGGTGTTTGATCTCCGATAGCAACGTCAGATTCATCGACAGCACCTCGCCAAACCTTAGTACTAATTTATTAGTACTAAGACAGGCCTCGCGTCAAGAATTTTTTCAAATGACCGGTTTCAGGTACACCTCAACCTTCACGCTTTGGCCGCCGCCGCCGAGACTGATGCCTTTGACGGGAGTGACGTCGCCGTAGTCTCGTCCCCACGCCAGCGTCACATGGCTGTCGGAAACGATCAAATCATTGGTCGGATCGAAGCTCATCCAACTGCCGCCAGGGCCGCTTCCAGGAATGAAAACGGAGACCCATGCGTGCGAGGCCTGAGCGCCCTGCACGTTTGGACCGGGGCGCACATAACCGCTGACGTATCGCGCTGCAAGGCGCTGCGACCGCAAGGCGCCGATCATCACGTGCGCAAAATCCTGGCAAACGCCGCGCCGATTGCGCAGGACATCGGTGAGAGGCACGTCGATCGACGTGGACTGCGGACGATACTTGAAATCGGTGTGAATACGATGCGTGAGATCTCGAACCGCTTCGAGCAAGGGCCGTCCCGGCACGAATGTCGGCCGCGCGTATTCGTTGAGCTGCGGATCGCCGGGAACGTACGGCGAACTGTAGATGAACTCCGAGGCCTCGATGCAGGCGGCATCGGCTTGCCTTTCGATCAGCCGGCGAGCGTCGTCCCAGGAAACGGACGGCGCCGGTTCGAGCGATGGCGGAGCCACAGAGACCAGACTCTCCGCCGATATCTCGAGGTCGCCGTGCTTCTCAAGGACTTCAAAAGAAGTGACCTCGTTGCCGAAGTAATCCATCCTGCGATGCATGAAAGCAGGTTCGGGGTGAACGCGGATGTCGGCCTTACGGACCTCCTGTCCTGCAAGGTGCCTCGGCGTCAGGCGGATCTCGTTGAGGCAATACGTCACGGGAGTCTGGTACAGGTAGCTTGTGGTGTGTGTGACTTGAAAGAGCATGAACTTTTTTAAGACGACGCTGTGAACCGGCAGGCGATCAGGTTTATGAAATAACGCGCGGTCAGAGCATCCGACAGTTCCCACAACGTCGATTTCAATTGGCCGGCAAGTTCCTCGAGTGCCGGAAAATGTCCTTCCGCATCGCGCCGCGAGAGATCGGCCATTACGCTCGACCGGATCAACCCGACAGCCTTCAGCGCGACACCGCGCTCGAATGATTCCGAAGCTCCTTCCTCCTTTTCCTGAAGCCGGTTGATCTGATGAAGAAGAGTGGCCAGTTGAAATCCCATGGAACGCGGATTGGATTCGTCGGCAACCAGAAGCTCCAGCACGGAGTCCGGATGCAGCGCGGTTGGATATCGCGAGCGATACGTGATGCTGCTGTCCGCAATTTGAAGCAGGACTCGAAGACAGGGCTCCAACTCCGCAGCTGCCGATCCCAGGGCACATCGAAGCAATTCAGCCGCGTGAAGAGCCCGTTCCATCCGCCGTCCGATCTCGAGAAATCGCCAGCCAAAACCGCGAGTCGTATTCTCCATGAGCAATCCTGAAAACGCGGAAAGCGTTAGAACCACGTTGTCGAGCAGGTCCAGTCCTGCGAGGTAACGCTGCGCGGCAGCGGCCGGCGCGAATGCGGAAAATTGAGTCTCGAGCTGCTGAAGGACTCTCCAGGTATCGGGCGACAACCGTTGCTTCAACTGCCATGCGACGCGCCGGAGTTCTTTCAGGTTCCAGCGGAGACTCGATGTCTCGGAAGGGTCGTAGACCATCTCCGTCAGGATGTGCTGTACCGATCTGAGTTGCTCTCCGACCGACGCCGATGCCGTTCCATCCGGCAGGTACCCCAGGCCCGCGAGCACTCGAATGGCGGCATCGAGCGAAACCGCGCCGCCAAAATCCTCTTCGCTGGAAAGCGCCGGCCAGAGCGCGCGTACAAGGCGCACGCGGGCTTCGACTCGTTCGGCGTAGCGGCCGAGCCAGAAAAGATTGTCGGCCACTCTGCTCGGCAAATCCTCACCACTTGTCACCACGGCGATCTGCTGAGACGACTGCCTCCGCGCGGAAACGGACTCTTCCGTGGCGCCAAGCACCCACGTGTCTTTGCTTCCGCCGCCGAGGTGCATGGAGACGACCAGCGATGATGCCTGAGTTGAGACGCGTGTAAGCCCGCCCGGCAGGACGGCATATCCGTGTCCATTCCAAACCGCATAAACCCGCAGGACCGCGTGGCGTGGAGCGACGCCGTTGTCGGTACGCACCGGCACTGTGGAGAGCGCGACGCGTTCCTGTGCGACGAAACCTTCGGGCCGGGCTTCAATCCTGCGCCGCAAGCCGGCGTACCTGCTTTGTGACATCGAGTCCGGAAATTCCGGGTGTTGACCGAAGCTCTGGAACGTGGGCTTGATCACCAGTTCCTTGAGATGTTCGAGCACATAGCGGCGTGGCTCCTCCTGTCCACACCACCACGTCGCAACGGAAGGCATACTCAATTCCTCGCCGAGCAATTGACGGCAGAGGCCGGGCAGAAAAGCCATCTGCGCGGCGGTTTCCACAAGCCCGCTTCCCAGCGCATTGTCGATGATGACGGAATCATTCCGCACGGCTTCGATCAGACCCGGGATACCCAGCAACGAATCGCCCCGCAGCTCGAGCGCGTCGCAGAAACTGTCGTCGACGCGTCGCAAGATCACGTCGACCGGTTTCAACCCCCCGAGCGTTTTGAGATATACACGACGATCCAGCACGGTCAGATCCGCGCCTTCAACGAGCGTAAAACCCCACTGCGCAGCGAGGAATGAATGCTCGAAGTAGGTTTCGTTATGCGGCCCGGGCGTGAGAAGAACGATTGAAGGATTCGGCCGTTGATCACCGGCCAGCGCGAGGAGCGCCTCCCGTTTCGTCTGGTAAAAGTGCGCCAGCGGCCGAACCTGGTATTGATCGAAGGCGTCCGGCAGCGCTCGCGCGCTCACCCAACGGTTCTGCAGTGTGTACCCCATTCCGGACGGAGCCTGTGTCCGGTCGGCGATCACCCACCAGTTTCCCGACGGCGATCGCGCAATGTCCATCGCGTACGTATGCAGGTGCACGCCGCCACGCGGCACGATTCCAAAACAGGGCCGGAGAAATTGGGGGTTTGCGAACACCAGCGCGGAAGGAAGCAGACGTTCGTGAATGAGCTTCTGCTCTCCGTACAAATCCGAAAGGATGGCGTTGAACAGCGAGGCGCGCTGGATCGCGGCGCATTCGATCGCGGCCCATTCATTCGCTTCGATGAGCAGCGGAATCGGATCCATCGGCCACGAGTACTCGCTGCCGTCGGCAAGGTTCCCGCGGTTGTACGTGACTCCCTGCGACTGGATCAATTGCTGGCCGCTTTGCCACCGGCGGCCGAGTTCGCGAAGACCCATCCGGCCAACTTCGACGAAGAGTCTTCGCCACTGTCGGCGAGGAAATCCGGACGGCCGCAGGGCTTCATCCCAGTGGCCCTCCACCAGCGAGTATTCGAATTGATCCTGTTTCGTTTTTACTGTCATCGCCGCCTTAAATCCAGTGTCGCGGGAAACTCGGGGTTCACTTCCAGCTGAGGCACAGTCATTGGGCCGGGCGTATGTCCAAATTCGAAAAAGCGGGCCATGCGCCGGGCCTCCGCTTCATTCGAGTTTACTGGAAACGTTTCGTAACTGCGTCCGCCGGGATGCGCCACGTGATAAGTGCATCCTCCGATGGACCGATCGGCCGCAACGTCAACCAGATCGAACACCAGTGGAGTATGCACGGGAATCGTCGGATGCAAGCAGCGCGGAGGCTGCCATGCACGGTATCGCACACCGCAGACAAAATCGCCGTGAGTCCCCGTTGGTTGAAGGGGCAGACGCCGTCCATTGCACGCCACGATCATTCTTTCGTTGATCAGGCCTCGTACGCGAACCTGCATCCGCTCCACGGATGAATCCACGTAACGGGCCGTTCCGCCTCCGCCGGGCTCTTCACCAAGCACGTACCACGGCTCAATGGCCTGCCGCAGCTCGATCTCCACACTGTCGTAGCAGACCCGGCCATAGAGCGGAAAACGAAATTCCGTGTGAGGAGCGAACCATGCGGCGCCCAGCGGATAACCGGCTGCCTGCAAGTCCTGGATGACCCTCGCAAAATCCTTTTCCACGAAGTACGGCAGGAGGAAGAGATCGTGAAGGCGAGTTCCCCAGCGGATCAGCGCTTCTTCATAAGGCTGACGCCAGAACCATGCCACGAGCGCGCGCACGAGCAATTGCTGCGCAAGACTCATCTGCGCGTGAGGCGGCATTTCGAAAGCGCGCATCTCGACGAGACCAAGCCTTCCCGTCGCGCTGTCGGGCGAATAGAGCTTGTCGATGCAGAACTCGGTTCGATGCGTATTACCCGTCACATCCACAAGAAGATTGCGGAATATTCGATCCACCAGCCAGGGCGGACATTCGCCGGCCGGCATCCGGTTCAGAAGATCGAATGCCAGTTCCAGCTCGTACACGGCATCCGCGCGCGTTTCGTCGACGCGCGGAGCCTGGCTGGTCGGGCCAATGAAGACGCCCGAGAAGAGATACGAGAGCGATGGATGGTTCAGCCAGTATCCAACGAGACTCTTCAGCAGGTCCGGACGCCGCAGAAAAGGACTGTCGGATGGCGAACTGCCGCCAAGCGTGAGGTGATTGCCGCCGCCCGTTCCCGTGTGGCGGCCATCGAGCATGAACTTCTCCGTCCCCAGACGGCTCTGGCGCGCTTGTTCATAAAGCTTCACGGTGTTGTCCACAAGCTCGCGCCAGTTCGCTGCCGGATGGACGTTGACCTCGATCACTCCCGGATCCGGCGTCACTTTGATCACGCGGAGGCGGGGATCATACGGCGGCGAGTAGCCCTCGACAAGAATCGGCATCGCGAGCGCGGCCGCCGTGTCTTCAATGGCTGCGATGAGTTCGACGTAATCCTCGGTCGTACTGACAGGCGGCACGAATATCCACAGGCGACCATCCCGAGGCTCGACAGCCAGCGCGGTGCGCACGACATTGCGCGTGAGCGCACTTACGGGAGCCGTGATTGTCTCCATCCGGCGTTGAGGGCGCCCGGGAACAGGCAGCGGTGCCGTAGGAGCCATCGGATCCAGGACCCACATCTTCGGAATCTGTTCGGCCGGCTCCCATGGCAGGCTGTCCAATGGAAGCCGAAGTCCAATCGGAGAATCGCCCGGGAGCAAAAACACATGCCGCGCGCGCAACATCCACAAGCCGGTCTGCCATTCGGGTCCGTGCTTGCCCTCGCCTCGCTGGATCGGCAGGACGAAGCCAACCGGCTTTCCGAGACCGCGTTCAAAAACGCGTCGAAGGCGTTCACGTTCCTCAGGGTCGTCGAGCTTGTTGTCTTCCGGATCGACATTGATTGGAAGCTCGCGCTCCTTGCGCAAGTATGGGATCGGATCCTCATAAGCGGCGATGACATAATCCGGATTGATCGATAACCGGCGAGCCAGTCCCTCCGCGAATCGTTGAGCCTCGGCCTCGCCGAAACCGTAATCGCGCTCGGGATCGGCAACCCATCGCGGATCGCGCCAGAATGGGAGTCCGTCCGTGCGCCAATAACAACTGAATGCCCAGCGCGGCAGCGATTCGCCCGGATACCATTTGCCCTGTCCAAAATGCAGAAACCCGCCGGGCGCGAAACTGTCGCGCAGCCGCTTGAGAAGATCTCCGGCCAATTGCAGCTTGTTCTTACCAAGCGCGGCGGTGTTCCACTCTTCACCGTCCATGTCGTCAATCGAAACGAACGTGGGCTCGCCGCCCATCGTGAGTCGGACATCGCCCACCTCGAACTCGGTGTCTATTTCATCGCCGAGGTCACACATCGAACGCCACTGTTCCTCGGTGTAGGGCTTCGTCACACGCGGGTCCTCGTGAATACGCGTGACGCTCATCTCGTGAAGAAATTCCACCTCGCATTCACTGACAAGACCGGACACGGGAGCGGCCGAGAGCGGCTCGGGCGTTGCGGCCAGCGGTATGTGTCCCTCGCCCGCGAATAAGCCGGATGTTGGGTCGAGTCCGATCCATCCGGCTCCAGGCAGGTAGACTTCAGCCCAGGCATGCAGGTCGGTGAAATCCTGGTTCGGACCTGATGGACCTTCCAGCGGTTTGACGTCGGGCTTGAGCTGAATCAGGTAGCCGGATACGAAGCGCGCGGCGAGACCCAGATGGCGCAGGATCTGGACAAGGAGCCATCCCGTATCGCGGCACGAACCACTCGCGAGTTCGAAAGTTTCTTCGGGTGTCTGGACTCCCGGCTCCATCCGGATCGTGTAGCGGACCTCGCGCTGAAGCCGCTGATTGAGCTGAACGAGAAAATCGCTGGTGCGGACTTCGCGGCGTTGGATCGAAGTCAGAAATTTTTCGAGCAGCGGCCCTGCGTGAGCCGGTTCGAGAAACGGCTTCAGCTCACTGGCCTCCAAAGCGTCGTACTGGAATGGATATTTCTCCGCATAAGGCTCGAGGAAGAAGTCGAAGGGGTTGATCACCATCATGTCGGCGGCCAGGCTGACTTCCACGGAGAAGTGCCGGGTCTGTTTAGGAAAGACCAGACGCGCTAGAAAATTGCCATGCGGATCCTGTTGCCAGTTGATGAAGTGATCCTTCGGTTCGATGCGCAGCGAATAACTCGTGACTGGCGTGCGGCTGTGCGGTGCCGGACGCAGCCGAACAATCTGCGGCGAAAGAGTGACCAGCCGGTCGTAGTTGTAGATCGTCTTGTGATGCAGGACTACCCGAATCCCCATTTCGTTCCCTAAAAAAGAAAAACGTCTCGGACACTCATCAACGAGTTCCGGGACGTCGTAGTTCCGGTTTCAGAGATTTTCCGAACTACGGCATACCGCTGTCAAGGAAGAGGTTTGGACAGCATACAATGAGGAACTGTGTTCGACGACGAACCGCTGTGGCGGGCACCTGATCAGATCGAGCGGTTGAATGAGTTGCTCGGGACGACCTACGACAACAAAGAAGCGCCTCTGCGTCGCGATGTGCGCTCTCTGGGACGGCTGCTCGGGAACGTCATCAGGGAACAGGAAGGCGAGCCGTTGTTCGAGATGGTCGAGAGCCTGCGGAAACTGTGCATTGCTGCGCGCAGCGGACAGGCTGCGTTTGAGCCGCAGTCCGGCATATTCCGGACAATGAACGTGGTGGACGCGGCGAAGCTCGCAAAAGCGTTCGCCATGTACTTCGAGCTGACGAACCTCGCGGAGACCAACCACCGAAAACGCCGGCGCCGCGCGATGCAGCTCGAACCGAATGTTGCGCCGCAGCCGGGAACGATCAAAGGGACGCTTTTGCGCGCCCGGGAGGCGGGCATTGATTTCGAGGGGATGATGTCCGCGCTGAATCGTGTCCGGGTGATACCGGTCTTCACCGCTCACCCTACTGAAGTCGCACGGAGGACGGTGCTCTGGAAGCGCGAGCACGTTTCTCAGTTGCTTGCGCAGTTGGACAATCTTCCGCTCGCCGACGCGCACGCTCTGGAAATCCAGCAGGAAATCACCGTCGAGATCACTGCCCTCTGGCAAACCGACGAAGTCCGCCGCGCGCCGCCGACGGTATTCGATGAGATCCAGATGGGTCTGGACTACTCGAATGTTCTCTTCGAGACCATCCCGGAACTTTACGAGGAGATCGCGACAGCCATCGAAGAGATTTACCGAATTGATGTGGAGGACGGCATGCTGCCGCGGCTGGTGGAATTCGGATCGTGGATCGGCGGCGATCAGGATGGAAATCCCAACGTGACGCGCGAGTCGACGGAGTATGCGCTGGATCATGCGCGACAGACCGCGTTGGGCCATTACCATCAGGCGCTGGACAGATTGCGACGGACTCTCAGTCCGTCTCGAAAGCGCGTTGCCGTTTCGGACGAATTGAAAGCCCGCCTGGATGACTCCGAAAAACGGCCGGGGTGTCCTGTCGGCGACAGGGCAGACGAGCTATACCGCCGTTTCATCACATGCATGCTTTTCCGGCTCGACCAGACAATGTACGCATCAGCCGAGGAATTCGCCGCCGACCTGCAGGCCGTACGCCGCAGCCTCGCGATGAATAAGGGCGCGCGTCTTGCCCGGCTTCTGGTCGATCCACTGCTTCGCACGCTCGACACCTTTGGTTTCCACCTCTACACACTCGATCTTCGACAGCACGCGCGTGTGCACGCAAGCGCCGTTCGCGCGCTCACGTCGGCAAAACCGGAAGAAGTCGGGGCCGCGCGCGATGTGCTTGGTGAATTGCGCGGTTTTGCTCGCCTGCAGAAGAGCCACGATCCGAGAGCAATGCAAGCCTACATCATCAGCGGAGCCTCGTCGCCCGACGATGTTCTTTCGTTGGTATGGCTGGCGGATTTGTGCGGCATCGATGTTTCGCGTCTGGCTCCCGTTCCGCTGTTCGAGTCCATCGAGAGCCTGCGCCACGGCGCCGAGGTCCGCCGAGCCCTCTGGAACGATGAATCGTATTCGAAGCTTCTTGATTCGCGTGGCCGCAGCCAGGAGGTGATGCTGGGCTATTCCGACTCCAACAAGGACGGAGGAATGCTGACCAGCTCGTGGGAGCTGTATAAAACGCATGCTGCGCTTCACGAGGCCGCGAGGGAATGCAACGTCAGGCTGCGTTTGTTTCACGGGCGCGGAGGAACGGTTGGCCGCGGTGGAGGGCCGACACATCGCGCGATCGTTGCGCAACCGGCGGCCGCTTTTCTGGGTGAGATCAAGATCACCGAACAGGGCGAAGTGCTCAACTGGAAGTATTCCGACAAAGTTCTTGCCGAACGCAACCTGGAGTTGATGATCGCGGCATCGCTAGAATCACTGTTGAGACTCGGGCAGGAGCCAGTCGAGCCGGCGTGGTCATCTGCAATGGATGCGATGTCTGAAGAGGCTTTCGGCTTCTATGTCCGCAGCGTCCGCGACAATCCCGATCTTCCCACGTATTTTGAAGAAGCGACTCCGGCGTCCGAGTTCGACCTGGCGAAAATCGGTTCACGTCCCGCACGCCGCAGCCAGGCCCGCAGTCTCGAAGATCTTCGCGCGATCCCCTGGGTTTTTGGTTGGATGCAGAGCCGGCACGGCCTGCCCGGATGGTTTGGTGTCGGCTATGCGCTCGAGCGCTTCGGGGATCAGCAAATGCTACGAAGCATGATGGAGCGGTTTCCCTGGTTTGCGGACATGATCAGCAACGTCGAAATCGGACTCGCGAAATCCGATTTCTCGATTGCACGGCTGTACGCGGGCCTCATCCAGAACGCCGGCCTACGCGGCCGCGTGTTTAGTTTGATCCATGAAGAATTCGAACGTACCCGCCAGGCAGTCCTCCGCATCACCGGCCAATCGCACCTTCTCGAAAACAATCCCGTCCTTTCCAGGTCGATCCGTCTTCGCAATCCTTATGTGGACGCGATGAGCCTCATCCAGGTCGAGCTTCTCCGCCGAAAACGCGCCGGCGAACATACCGCCGAACTGAACGACGCCCTGGCCGCGACCATCAACGGCATTTCGGCAGGCCTGAGGAATACCGGCTGACTACCGCTGTCCCGCCTGAACTGCGGCACGAGGCGCGCGCGAAGTTCGGCGGCGCAGGAATGGGAGCAGCATGGGAACCTGTTGCCGATACTCTTGATAGGCGGTGCCGTGGAAATGAATCAGGTCTCGCTCTTCGAACTGGATGGCGAGCAGGATGTATGCCGATGTCGCGACAGAGAACAACAGATGGGCGAGGGTCATGGTCGGGGTCATCCAGAAGGCGAAGAGCCAGCCGACATACAACGGATGCCGGACGACTCGATACGGGCCTGGTGTTCCAAAGGGCAATGCGGAATATGGGCGGCCCAGCAGGTACAGCCACACCTGGCGAAGGCCGAACAGATCGAAGTGGTTAATCAGGAACGTGGACACCAGGACGAGGGCCCAACCGAAGGCAAACAGCGACCAAAGAATCAGCCGGCCGATCGGATCTTCCACAGACCAGACGATGCCACCGATCGGTTGCCATTGTAAGAAAAGCAGAATCAACGCCAGGCTCGAGAACAGAACATAAGTCGAACGCTCGAGCGGCTGCGGCACGATTCGAGTCCACCACTCTTTGAACCAGCGGCGCGCCATGATGCTGTGTTGAAAAGCGAAGAGCGCCAGCAGCGCTGCATCGATCACGACAGCCTGGCTGAGCGGCACGACAGGCACGCCGTCCAGCGTTCGCGGCACGGAGAAATTTCCGATAAACCCCATTGCATAGAGAAACGTGCCGAAGAAAATCAGATAACAGACGCACCCATACACGAAAAACGCAATTCGTTTCATCATCGTCTCCCCCCATTTTTCCTGCTGGTATAATCCGTTGGCCGGCACTCTACCGCCATCGGCGCTTAGTCCCAATTCAATGCGTTGGGCTGTAAACGAGTAGGACAAATGTCCCAGAAAGCCAATCGCCAACGAATTCGCTATCTGCACACGCCTGACGGCATAAAGCTGGCGTGGGCTGAAGCTGGCACCGGTCCCGTGCTGGTCAAGGCTGCGAATTGGCTGACGCATCTCGAATACGAATGGGAGAGCCCCGTCTGGCGCCACTGGATGCAATTCTTCAGCGAACACTTTCGTTTCATCCGGTATGACGAGCGCGGTTGCGGCATGACGGAATGGAATGTCGGTGATCTTTCACTCGAAACCTGGGTGAGAGATCTGGAATCCGTCGTCGAGGCGGCGGACATCAAGCAACCCTTCATGCTACTGGGCATCTCTCAGGGCGCCCCGATCTGCATCGCGTACGCCGTACGGCATCCGGAACGCGTTTCTAGGCTGATTCTTTGCGGCGGTTACCCCCGCGGCACATTTCGCCGCAACAATCCTGAAGGCGAACGTGTTTACAGGGCCATCATCGACCTGGCCCGCTTCGGATGGGGTAAAGACAATCCGGTCTTTCGCGAGGTTTTCACGAGGCGGTTTGTTCCAGAGCCGACCGAGGAGCAGCGAAACTGGTTCAACGAACTGTGCCGCAAGACGAGCAGTGGAGAAATCGTGGGGCAATTGCTCGAGGCGCGAGGCCACCTGGACGTTATGGAGCTGCTGCCACAGGTCAAAACTCCAACTCTGGTGCTGCATTCCCGCAATGACAACGGAATCCCTTTCAGCGAAGGTCAGGCTCTTGCTGCAGGAATTCCTGGAGCGCAGTTCGTCGAACTCGATTCGACCAACCACATCTTGCTGGAAAAAGAAGTTGCATGGAGGCGCTTCTGCGACGCCGTATTGGAATTTACCGGGGTTGAAGAAGCAATAGAACGCGAGGCCGATCCATTTCTATCGCTGTCGCCGCGTGAACGAGAAATCCTGTCGCTGATCACACAAGGTCTCGCGAACGTCCAGATCGCGGAACGGTTGTCCATCAGCGAGAAGACGGTGCGGAATCATGTCTCCAATATGTTTGACAAACTCGGTGTGTGGACCCGCGCGCAGGCCATCGTGTTTGCGCATGAGCGTGGATTCAAGGCTCAAACTTTCAACCGGAGTTAATTCAATGAATCGATTTGCAGTGGTTTTAATCTTTGGCTTCATCGTCCTGATCCGTGCTACGGCGCACGCAGCGATTACCGAGCCCGTCAAGATCGACACGGGTTTAATCACGGGCACTCCCGGCACGAGCCCGGATGTCCGGGCTTTCAAAGGCATTCCGTACGCAGCGCCGCCAACAGGCGCTCTGCGTTGGAGGCCGCCACAGCCGGCCGCGAAGTGGGACGGCATTCGCAAGGCGGAAGAATTTAGCCCGCGATGCATGCAAGGCGCGCCGGGCGGCGGGCGCGGTGGGGCGCCGACACCCGCGATAAGCGAGGACTGTCTGTACTTGAACGTGTGGACCGGCGCGAAGTCCGCTTCGGAGCGGAGGCCGGTGATTGTCTTTACCTACGGCGGTGGATTCACGTCAGGGGCAGGCTCCGAACCGCGATACGACGGT
>Ga0070707_100002200_pt1 | contig 18622 bp, 22 predicted proteins | sample KBSK5502metaG_FD_65468 | JGI IMG/M metagenome (GOLD analysis project Ga0070707, IMG submission 65468) | Corn, switchgrass and miscanthus rhizosphere microbial communities from Kellogg Biological Station, Michigan, USA - KBS K5-50-2 metaG | ecosystem: Host-associated > Plants > Roots >... | reverse complement strand
CTGGCCGAAAAACTCCTGGTACGCCTTCCCCGCGTCGAGCGAAGCGTCATGCTCGCCCGCCATCAGACGGAGGTTCTTGACATGGAGCCCGCTGACGATCTGCTGGAAATCCTCGGGGCTCTCGGGCTTCGGCCGGGAGGACGCGCATGCGCCCAATCCGCCCAGCCCCGACGCAAAGACGACGCCTCCGACACCCATTCCCATCAACTGCAAGAACTCACGCCGATTCTGCGATTTCCAGTCCATGTGCCCTCGTAAGAAGAATGAGAGGGTCATGTCTAATTTGCCGACCCTCGACGAGCTGATACACCGGAGCCGCAAGGGTGGATGGGGAAACCAAAAAGACGGCCCGTGCGGTGAGCTGCGATAACGACACTGGCGACGTGGGCGCAGTCAAAACTCAAACCGAGCACACGTCGCCAGCATCTCCTCGGCGCTACTGTCCCAGATAGCGCGCCAGCGCGATATCGATCCGACCACTGCTGTCTCGTACAGAGCCCATGGCAATGATGTTGCCGTCCGCTTGTATCAGGACGGCCCTGATTGCTTCAGTTCCCTGGAACTCGGTCGTCAAGGTCCCGCCATTGCCGAAGCCGTTGTCCAAGCTCCCGTCTGGATTCAACCGCGCCAGGCCGAAAGTGCTGCCGAAACGAGTCAGCCCATCGTGCGATCCCCCGCCGACGACAATCTGCCCGTTGCTTTGGATGGCGACCACACGCGCTTCGTCGGCGGTATCGCTCTCCGCGCCGAAATCAAACATTGCTCTATTGAAGCTTGGATCGGGTGTATTGTTTGGGGTAACGCAATCTACCACTACCTCGAAATCGCCTCGTGTTCCAATTGTCGCTTGTGACCCAACGACAACGAAATTGGTATCCGCTTGGATTCCGCTCCCATTCGATGTAGCAACGATTGTTCCAACGGCTGTTGGAGAGTTGACGCTTCCATCTCGGTTGAACTGTATTACCCGCGGGGTGCCGACAATCACAGCGTTGATAGCGAGGATTCGACCATCCGAATCGAGTGCGAGCTGGTTGGCGTCACCGATTGCTATGACTACCACCGTACCGCCGTCTCCAAATGATTTATCCAAGCTGCCATCCGGATTGTACCGCGCCAATACTGTTCTCAGCGGCGTTCTCGCGCCCCCGAGGACTAGAACACCGCTGACCAAAATCTGCCCATCGGGCTGCAGCAAGATAGCATCCGCCGAACTACGGATGGGCCCGAAGCTCGTGGCCACCACGCCAGCGATGCCAAAACTGCTATCCACGGTTCCGTCAGGATTGAAGCGGGCGACCACGAATTCGTCGATTCCACCCATTGCATTGCGCGTTTCTCCTGCGACTAGGAGCTTGCCGTCTGACTGCAATGCCAGCGCATTGGGAATATTGACGAAGTCGGTGAACGCTGCAAACTCGCTTACTCCGCCGTTGCCGAAGCTCGGATCAAGACTGCCGTCGGCGAGATAGCGCACCAGGGCCATTGCTTCGGCGGCGATTGGCGTAGCGTTGAATCCGGCCGCGACAACAATGTTGCCGTCGGGCTGCAACAAGGCAGCCGATGGGAAAACAGTGAAGCCGAGGTCCATCTCTACTTGCCCACCCACGCCAAAGCTCGGATCCAGGTCACCCGCTGCGGCGTAAGCACAGTCGACAGCAGCAACAACCAGGCTAAAAGTCAGCACGCCAGACAACGGCAGTATCCTAAATTGTTTCATTGTTTCTTCCTTTGTTTGTTCTTACTTCGTTTTCGGCATGAGCAATTGAGCTACGCTTCGAGCTGGGACGAGCCATGCTCGTCCCGGTGGACTGCTGTGCACCGCGGGATGCTTTACGCGTCAGCGCCCGGGCCAGGAGATCAGCGGAGGGCCGGTGGGCGAAGCGCTGCCGCCTTCGGGTTCCAAAGTGAGCTGGAGCTCTTGAGGCGGAGCGAGAGGCGCGCGTTCTTCGTAGACGAGGAGCCCGTGTCCGCTTGCATCCAGCACGCCCTGGCCGAGCGAAATCCACTTGCCCTCGCGTCGGGTCCAGGCTTGATAGGTCTTTCCGCTCGGCGGGGGAGGCAAGTCGGAGAACGTGAGAACTGCGTTCGAGGCTCCCGGCCGGGTTCGGTAGTTTCCGTGGGCCGCAGCGGGTGCGTTTGGCGTGGCGACCAGCCTCAGCACCTGGGTGTCGCTGGCGGTCACCATTCGGAGCGCCGCCTCGGTGCGCGACTGTCGCGCTTGGCCCGCGGAATACTGGAACCCAAACCGCGCCGCCACGACAGCGACCAGGACCGCAGCCATCGCCGCGAGCGCAATGCGAAGTCGCTGGATTCCCGCGCGGATGCGGGTCTTCGTGGTTCCAAGGGGAACTTTGAGGGTATCGGCGACCTGCTCGTGCGTCAGGTCCTCGAAGAATGCGAGGCTCAAGGCCTGGCGCTGAGGAGGCGCTAGACTGCCAATCGCCTTCTGAATCGCAGATCGCCGATACTCTTCCCAGACCGCCTGGTCGGGTGGACTCGCCCCATCTGGCAGGTCCTGCAGCGCCGAGCCATCGCGCTCATCACCCGATTCGGGCTTGCGGTTTCGGCGTCGCAATTCGTTGAGCACGCGCGAGCGCGCAATCTGGACAATCCAGGGACGTACGGGGCCGCGGGCGGGGTCGAACGTCTCCGCGTTTTTCCACACGGAGGCAAAGACCTCCTGCACGATGTCTTCCGCGGCGTCTCTGCCCAATGATTCGGCCGCTATCTTAAAGACCGTCGGAACATATCGGCGGTAAAGAGGACCCAGGGCGCTGTCATCCCCGGCTGCCAGAGCCGAAAGCAACTCTTCATCGCTTCCTTCGGGGCCTGTCTTCACGGACACGAGCATGCGCCTATTCCGGACTGAGAGTCATTTGCAGCACTTCGGGGCGTTTGAGGAAATTCAAGTGCTCTTTCTGTCAGTACACCGGTACGCGGCCTCTGGATTTGGCTGGAGGTGCCGGGGAGCAAAATCACGGCCCTTGCGATCAGGCCTTTCGTTGAACATCACCCTCGCCATTCCCAGGAGTCTTTCAATGTCCCGCGAGCTCAGGCGCCGGCTTCGGCAGAAATCCGAGAGTGGCCGCGCCAAGTCGGACGGGCTGCTCGGTTCCTGATCGACTCCCGAAAAGAGCTCCGTCAAGAGAACATCGAGAGCCTTGGCCAGGGCTGCGAAGGTCTTGAGATGAGCCACACGTTCCCCGCGCTCGATCATCGAAAGGAACGAGACGCTGATCCCCGCTCGCCGTGCCAACTCTTCCTGCGTCAATTGCTCAGCTCGTTGCGTTCGCAACTCGCGAACGCGTTGGCCAAGTCGTTTTCCTATTTCCGACATTAGGCGAGCTTGAGAAAGGTGAAGAGGTGGGAGTGTCCATCGGCTGTTCCGGTCGTCACCTCTACCGTCTGGCCTGCACTGATACTGGACAGCTGTGCTGACGAAACGACCACGCTGTGGGAATGGTTTTCAACCAGGCTGGACGGCCCATTCACTCCGGTGGCAGGAGGCATGTCGATCGCGGCCATCTCAATCCCAAAGGTATGCGAATGATCGCCAACGACGTTTGAGGTATAAATGAGCTTGGTTCCGTTTTGGCTCGGCTGATTCGTCGGGCCGTTCATGGTTTGGTTGCTACCGCCACCGCCACACCGGACCAAAAACAAACCGGCCGGAATGAGAACGAGCGCACCTCCTGCCAGCCTACAAAATTGACGTCGTTGGATGACGCCTCCCAATTGGTTTAATGCCACGGCCAATTCACGTCGTTGCATGATTTCTCCTGATTGTTTGAAAGACACCGAAAGCTCACGTCTGTTGTATGACACAGCCTATTGTTTCATCGAACGACGGTCGTCCTTTGAGCGGTCTGAGCGTATGGGCGCACGCGAGCCCACCGTCGAAAGACCGGCCTTCGACGGCGCCTCGCTCTGGGTGTCCCGAGCAGAATCGAGAGACTGAACGGTCTGTTCCGTCGCGAAGCGCCACGAGCACGCAAGCACGCCCATCGATCCCAGCCCAACGAACGCCAGCGGCGCCAAAACCGGCGGGACGCCCATCTTGATTCCTCCTGCGTCGCCGGGACGCAGCGCCCACGCTGCCAACACCTGAAAGACTCCGGAGACTGGGTGGCCCTCGCTGTGGAACCAGAGACCGAGAAGACCGATCAGAAAAGCAGCGGCAAATCCCACCAGCAACACCTGACGGCCGCCCCGATGCCATCGGGTCAGCGCAGCTACTCCGAGCGCGAGCATGGCTCCGCAATACAAGAGTGGTATCCACGATTGCCAGGCTTCACCCAGCGCTTCCCGGTGCTCGAATCGAATCTCCACGAGCAGCAGGGAGAGGGCCCCTAGCAAGCCAATCACTATCAGCTTGCTGAAGGTGGCGGGCTTGGACATTGTCAACTGGTTTGCGAAGAATTTCATAAGTTCCTCAGTAACCGCCGCCGCCGTAGCCACCGCCACCGCTACCTGACGGGGCGGGGTCGGGGGTGGTGACCGTGATCGTCCCCTGGAAGTCTGAATCCGTAGGAAACTGATCGGCATCAGTTTGCTGGGGTCGCGTCGCCATCAATTCCTTGCGTGCTGCGCACCATTTAGGGCTGGGCCTGGAAAACGACCTTGGCCACGGTTCGCTCGCGAATGTTGAATCCATCGTCCATCTTGCGCTGCTCGATCCGCGGAATCACCAGACACTGCCCTGTCTTCTTCAAATAGGTCCTCCAAAGAAAGGTGGCGTCCTCGGCGCAAACGGCGGTTTCGGTAGCGGTGCGATAAAGCACCTGCTTGCGCGCCGAGTCATAGTAAAGGCCTTCGACCGCCTTCGAGGTCACCTCGGGTTCCGTCGGCTCATCACCGACTGGATTGGTCGACTCCACTCCCACATCAATCCAGGCACGACCCAACTCGCGGTTCGCGGCGAAATCGACTGAGACTTTCTGGTTCCAATCGTTGAGCGGGGCCTCGAAAACAATGACCTCAGCGGCATTCGCGACTCTGACAAAGGATCCAACCACCAATGCGCACATCGTCAATTTGTTTCTTAGTGATTTCATGTGTTCCTCCGAAAATAGGTTGAATGACAGACGCGTATTTCATTTCTAAGTAACCCGGACGCGAAACTTTAGATGGTGAGGCGTTGCAGACGGCGCGACCGTTCATTAACCGCCGCCACCGACGCCTTTTCCATCGCCCGACGGGCTGCGGCCGGCAGTCATCATCGATCGTGCCCTGGAAGCTCGGCTCAGTAGGATCAAAATGTCAATGAACGCGCACGTTCTATTCCGATTCGCCATGGCCACCATGAATTGATCTCCAGGCGCGCGCATTGGGCTGTACAGCTCCGGGCAGCTCAGCTTGCGGGGATACGCATTGGAAGTGAGCGGGTAGGGTGCACCTTCGCTGTTGACGGTGGTGAGCGAGCCGTTTTCCGAAACGGACCTCGCCTTCGGGCTCACACTGGCGCTGCTTCGCTCTAGGATGAGACTCGATGAGGTTTGATCGGGCGGGATGCCCGGCGCAGGAGGCGATCTGCCGCAACCGGCGAGCCACAGTAAACCAAGAACAGCACCTGACACTGATTTTCTCGAACCAGTCATGTGTTTGTTCTTCCCATCAGAGCGAAAACAAATCTGTTTTAGAATACTCTGGACCCGAGAGATTGGATGGATCAGGAGCCCGGTTTGTGTTTCCAATAGATCTCCGCTGGAAAGAGGACTGGCAGTAGCTGGTTCAGGAATTGCCGTTCCTTGTAGGCAAGGTGGCTGGCGAAATCGGAATCGTGCAGCGTTTCGACATACGCCTCAAGAGGACAAATCTGGATTTCAACAGGGACCAGGTAGGGTGACGCTCCAAAAGGATCCTCGATCAGGACATCCACGATCTCCTTCAGGACCTGAAAGCTCGTCGCAGCATGAGCATCCAGCAGGTCGCGATCGACTCTGTTTGAAATGGTATCGACGCGATCGCGCCAGCGCAGAGGGCCTCCCAGGGCTTGCACGAGGCGTCGCTCCAGGGCGTAAACGTGCCGCCGAGTGCCCACGACGAACATCGCTCCGAGGAGATCTTGAATCATCTGTGGATCCCCGAGGCCGCGCCGAATCATCTTGCTCAGGATCGAACCGTTTCGCCTGGGCAGCATCCCCCGCTGACATGCGTCGCTGAGGGTCACCGCGCCATCGGACAACTCTGCCGCCGGATCATCTTCACCCTTGAAGCGGGAAATGAAGCGGTATACGTCGATCGCGGGCTCCCCGTTGCGAGGCGGCAGTCGTCGCATACGAAAGCGCCAGCGCTGCTTGCCACTGGTTTTCGGTACAAGTGTGAGAAGCCCGGGGCCAGATCTCGGGGGCTCGACTTCCGAACAGACCTCGATTTCCTTCTCGGTGATGTTTCCCGACCATAGCGTTTGTTTGAGCAACAGCTCGAAAATGCATCGGTGCCGTGGCCCATCCCGGACGGCGCGACAGTGGCCTACGTCATAGAGGAGCTTGCCAAGGTACAGCTTCCGTTGCGCCTCATAGCGGGTGCGTCGGCTTGATCGTCGAGCAGCAATCCGGAGCAGTGTTTCGAAAGTGTTTGCTTTACGCGTCTCGGGTAGGAGCTTGAGCCGCTTCTTCAACGTATCGGGAATCGCTATCAGCAGCTCATCGATGTACTGGTCAGCCTCGATGAAATAGGACTCGGCTTCCGCGGCTGCCTGGCTGGAGCCATAACTTGAAAACCAAAAGCGCGCGGCTGTTCGCTGCCGCGTTGGGAACAGAGGATCGAGCAGCGGATGGGCGCGATACGAGGCGGCCATGTACGATCCCCACTGCCGAGGCGGTGTGCTCGATATCCGACGCAGAGGAGTCACCTTTTTTTCCAAGTACCCCGTGCTCGAAGCTTCGGATGGGGTGAGAGACAAAACTAGGGTTTCGCAGTGGCGAAGAGGGACAGCTCGACTCGTCCCTCGTGGGCGACGACAGTGCTCAGTGACTGCACCCGCGCCAGCCAGCCCTCGGTGAAGGCGGGAGCGATCTCGTAAGCATCGCGATTGAACTTTTCGATCTGCGCACGCACGCGAACAGGCTTGGCGCGGCCCTGCGCATCCGTGGGCACCAGGGTCGCCGTGCCCTCGATGTGTTCTCGCTTACCGTCGCGCCGTGGCCGGCCACAGACGGTGAATGGAATGTCGGCGGCAAACTTGGAAACCACGTTCCCTCCCAGCGGCGGATCGAGCTTGAGACCCGAGAGCTTCGCTTCGAAAGCGCAAGCCTTTGGGTCCGACTTCCGATGGGTGGCCCACTGCTGGAAATGCTCGGTCTTGAGCGGCTGGTTGTCGACCACGATCGACGTGAGAGGAACGGAGCACGACCCCGAGACGGCCCCACTGTTGGGCTCGTAAGTCAGAGCGCAGGTCACTCGAGAGCTGACGGCGTTGATACGCTCTCCCAACGGTGCGTCGAAGACTGCGCTGAAGTTGCTGTTTCCTGCCTCGGGATCGACGTACAACACCTCTCCCGCGCCGGCGCCAGCGCTCGCAGTGATTCCAACCAGGACAAAGCCAAACATTTTAGCGTGCACTATTTTCACTCCCATATCTTGGCAATCGGCATGACGCGGTCTGGAACCGCCTCTCGCATTGGGGCCGCTCCAGCCCGTGGACCCGCCGCAATGCTTGACTCTGCCGTCGCTCGAGGACGTGTTTGAATCTGCGAAATCGAACGCTCGATCAACAGATCGAGGCTCCAGTCCAGCATCACGCGGAGCTTGTTGCTGAACCCAACGAGCTTGGCAAGGTACAGCGTCCTCCAGACGAGCCAAGCGACGAAGCCGGAAAGCCTCACTCCCAGCAAATGCACCGCTGCGAAGTGCTCCCCGACGGAAACAAGCGAGCCGTAATTGAAATAGCGGAACGGCTTTGTCGTCTTGTGGTGAAGCAGGCGCACCAGGTTGCGGGCAGCATGGGAGCCCTGTTGGAATGCGACCTGACCGAGTGGCGGCAGCGGGCGCGCGGTTTTATCGTCAACCAAAAAAGCGGCGTCGCCGAGCACGAAGACATCGTCGAAACTCTCCGCACGCAGATCGGGTCGGATCCGCACTCGCCCAGACTCATCCAGCGCGACACCACTGCGCGCCAGCAGCTCCGAGGAACGGACGCCCGCGCACCACACGCAGGTGCGGGTCGCCACGCGCTCGCCGGTCTTGAGCGTCACGTGCCGCGGCCCAACCTCGGTCGCTTTGCTGTCCAGCAAGACCTTGATCTTGAGTCGTGAGAGCTGCCGCGATGCGATCTCCACCACCTGGGTGTGCCACCCGGGGAGGAGCTGCTTGCCGGATTGTACCAGCCAGACTTCAATCAAGCTCGGAACGATTTCCGGATATCGCCCCAGAAGCACGTTCTCGATCAAATCGTGGATTTCGGTTGCCACCTCGACACCGGTAGGGCCGCCTCCGATGATCACGAACCGAAGCAGCTCCTGCTGGAGGCCGGTTGACCTGGACGCCGCTGCGCGCTCAAAGCAATCAATCACCTGGTTCCTCACCGCGACAGCGTCGCCAAGCTCGCGCATGAAGAATGCGTGCTTGTCCACACCGGGCGTACCGAATGTATTGGTCGTCGAACCCGGAGCGAGAATCAGATAGTCGTAGCCGAGCTCGGTGGGCACACAGGCATCGGCGGCGATCTCATCGGCCTCGAATTTGGCGGTGATTGATTTGGAGACAGGGTCGATGCTCTCCACGGTGGCATTGCGAAAGCGAATGTTGGTGGTCTCGAAAATCCGGCGAAACGGATAGGTGACCTGCCGGGTCTCGATGGCGCCGACTGAGACGCTGGGAAGGAGCGGAGGGAAGAGAAAATAATTGTTCTTATCGATAACCACGAGCTCGAGGCCGCGGTGGTGGCCGAGGATCTTGTCCAGAGCCAAGGCAGCATGGAGGCCGGCGAAGCCGCCGCCCACCACCAGGACTCGCACCTTGCTACCGCTGCCGCGCCAGCGATGAAACAACCACATCTGTTTCAACGGCACGAAGAGCATGAACGCGAAGAGCGCTGCTTCGACTATGCTGAGTGGCGCCAGCGCCTGCCGTGCAAGCGAGTTGAACGGGACGAGCAACCATACCGCGACGTCCAGCCCGCCGAGCGCAACTGCCGAGAGCGTGATTGCCTTTCGTACCCGGCGGCGCATGGTCGTCTTGCGAAAGAGAAACTGCGAAACGGCGAAGACGATCGCCAGTCCAGTGAAGTGACTGAGCAGCAGCGCGCAGAAGACCATCGGGTGGCCCCAGGCGACGTCTGCCAGCTTCATGGCCCAATCGTAGCGGGCGGTATCGTGCTGGAACAGCCAGCCCACCAGTAGCTTGGCCACGCCCCAGCCGGTTAGAAACAAGAGTCCCCCGCTGAAGATTGCGGCAGTGGCGATGAGCTTCCTCCACCACACCATGTTCGTCAGTCGGTACGCGTCCGGAGTGGGTCGCGCGGACATGTTTGACTCCTCACAGAAATGCGAACCTTCGTCCTATTAGAGCAATCAGACGCGTGTATCTCTAAATACGCTGGGCTTGATGTCTTGGATGGAATCAGGCCGGATCGCCGTTATCGCGATGCTGGTGTTCCTTCGCCAGTTGCAGTCGGCAACTGCACCCCGACTCAATGCGCGCGCCCCGCATCGGAGCAACCCAAGAAACACATATCGGTGTAATCATCGGTCAAGGATCTGGCGAGTTGAACATTCTGAAAGAGGTCTCATCGATCATTTTTCTTCTGCTTTCTTCCTACGCACTTGCTGCCGACGGAGATTCGATTTCGACTACGGGCGAGCAGGCCACCCGGTTACGGCAAAGAAATTCGAGAGAACCGACCAATGTGATTCGGCCCAGCATTGCTGTTGTTGCCGGACTTCAGATCATTGGAGCGGGCTGATGGCTTCGCCGGTGTTCCGGACTTGAAGGTGCAAGTGGAAACCAGGCCAGCGCATCGTTCGCTGGCGAGAGAATTCATCTCCTCCTGCTGGGCGCTGTCTCTGGTTCGCGCGCCTCACTTGGAAAGCCTTAACTCGCAGGGGTGCGCACGGATCTGGAGAGAATCGACCCGGCGTTGCGGCACCGACGACGTTCAATAACCACCCGACGGTGTGCTGGGGGCGATCGTCACGGTGATGGTCCCCTGGAAGTTCGAGTCGGTAGGATTCAAAATGTCGTTGAATCCACAGGTCCCGTCTCGATTCGCAATGGTCGGCATAAATGCGTCTCCAGGCGCGAGCATTGGGCTGTTCAGCTCAGGGCAATCCGTCTGTTGAGGATTCGGGTTAGAAGCGAGTTGGTGGGGAACATTGTCGTCGTTGAGGATAGCGACCGAGCTTCCTCCGAAAACCGAGCTCGCTTTCGGGCTCACGCCGGTGCTGCTCAGCGTTATGGTGGTGGAAGTCGTACCCGAAGGCGAGGTGGAACCGCAAGCAGCGAGACACAGTAAACTGATGACAGCGCCTGACACAGATGTACTTAAACCAATCATGACACTTTCCTTTCCACTGAGCGCGATGAGATATGCGTCTTTGTTGTTTAATTACTCCGGACCCGAGGTTTTGGATGGGGTTGCCTTCTTGGCCTTGGCTGTATTGATTTGGCGCCGGCACGATGCGCCCGACGACGAGCCTCGGATTTTGGCGAGCGGTGACCGCCTCGTTCGGAATCGTGTTCATCGCCGAGTGGGACGACCTCGCGCACGTCGGCACTGCGGCGCGCGCGGCCGATTATGGTGCGCCGATCACCGTCTTCGTCGGAGCGACAGCTGCCCTCTGGATGGTGACTGGCATCGCGGTGTTCGTCGGCAATCGTGCCGGTACGTTACTCGACCCCGATCGGACGAAGCGTATCGCTGCTGTTGTGTTTGGCATTGTGCGTATTGCGCTGTTAAGCGGAAAGGCTATGAGGATGTGCCGGCCCGCCAAGATTACTCTCATCGCGCTCGTTATCGGGTCTCGCCCGGCGCTCCCGGCATTGGGGTTTAACGACGATGGCAAAGCACTTCCCTGTCGCCCGACTATCGCGTGCACGGCCGACATCGTGCCGCCGGGAAGTTTCGAGCTCGAAGCAGGTTATTTTTTCCGAAAGCTTCGCAGTCCCATCTTGCAGCACTCGGTACCCTTTCTAGCGAAACTCACGCTCGCAGAGTGGGTGCAGCTGCAGGTGGGCGGTAACGGCCCGACGTTCGCCAACTCGGCCGTGCCTGCGCGCTATGTCGATGACATCGTGACTGGTTTCAAGTTTCATCTCGTCGATCAAGCTCGATACGTGCCCTCGTTTTCGTGGTCCATCGAACTGTCCAGCCCGCTGGCCGCTGCAGCCGGTTACATCCGCACGTATGATCTGCTCGCGACGTTGTATTTCACCAAGGACTTTTCCTGGCTGCATGCCGATTTCAATGTCGGATTCAACCTCTGGCGCCTCGATGGACCATTGCGGCCCCAGCCCTGGGTCGCGCTGGCGCTTTCAGTGGAACTGCCAGCTCATTTCACAGTGATGGCCGAAAACTACTTCTTCGCTGACGCGAGCCCAGTAGCGTCCAGAGATGGAGGGCTATTGCTTGCCGTTGCATTCGCGGCCCGCCCCTGGCTCGTCTTGGATGTCGGGGGTGATATCGGCTACTTCGCGTCGCAACGCTCGGTCAGCGCTTTCGTCGGAATGACCATCCTTCCGGTCGATTTCTGGGAGAGCGCCTCCGAGCGCCGGAAGATGCCGCGCCAACGTTGAGAGATATGGGAAATGCTCGGCCACTTATGGATTCGCGCTCTACGCCTCCTCGGGGACGGAGGGGACGAAATAGTGGGACGGCACACGATGAAAGCCGATTAGCTCCGTTTTGGGACTGAGCATGTTGGAGGGTGACACGCCGACCTCTCGATGTTCGCCTGTCCCAGCCGTTGTGTACTGGGCAGAGCGAAAGTGCCTCGCGCGCCAGAGTCCTAGGCTCGCGTCTTCGTCCCGAGCCATCTAATTATTTGACAGTTTGACACAAACTGTCAATACTCTGCATATGAGAAGGGTTGACGTAAATCGAGATCAAGAAAGAAAAAAGCAAATATTGGATGCCGCGCTTCACTGTTTTTTGCAGTTCGGATACTCAAAAACCACTTTGGATGATATTGCAAAGAAAGCAAGCCTGTCCAGGCCGCTGATCTATTTGAAATTCAAAAGCAAGCAAGATCTCCTCTCGGGGCTCTACGTTGATTTTATGGAAGACGCGCTTCAGGAGTCCGAGAAAATTCTTAAGTCAAAAATCCCCGCCAGAGAAAAATTGGTGAAGATCAGTGAAACCATTACGGTGAGATCCTGGGAAAAGATTGTCGGACACCCCTTGACAATGGAGTTTTACGCTCTTTGCCAACAGCAGTTCCCTCCACAGACCGAAAAGTTTAAGAGACACCGCGCAAGAATCTATCATGAGCTTTTCGGTGGGGATAAAGACCTGGCTGAAACATTTATTTTGGCGATTCATGGCTGCATTGCTGATTCCCCTTCAGTAAAGGTGCTTCGCACCAGGATCAATTTACTAGTTGATCGGTTTTTGGGGGATTGAACGGTGGAAGGCGCTCAGCGATAGAAGGCCGGCTGGGCGATGCCGAAGCCTGAGGCAGACCTCTGATGCCTCCGCGCCTGCGTCCAGCTCTCGCAGCGCCCCAATGATTTGGAACTCCGCCTCTTCCCCATTGGTCCTCCTCCGCATCATTGAAGGGGCCGGGGGCGAGCTCTTGGCGGTCAGGTCACTGTGGAGGAGGGCGACATAACTTGACAAGTTGAGTGTAAGATGTCAAATCGTTTAAGTGAAGAATAGGTGTAGCCGTCAGTCGCGGCTGTGGCTTGCGTCGGCCGGTTTTGGGGAAAGCGAGGGGACGCCATGATGATCAATGTGAACGGTAAAGACATTGCAGTTGATCTGGACCGGGACACCCCGATGCTCTGGGTCATTCGCGATGAGCTGAATTACACGGGCACGAAGTTCGGCTGCGGCAAGGCGCTGTGTGGGGCCTGCACCATCCATGTCGATGGCCAACCCACTCGCTCATGTTCGTTTCCACTCAGGGCCGCCGAGGGGCGAAAGATCACGACGATTGAAGGAGTCATCGATAGTGACCGCGTAGCGAAAGCAGTGGTCGCCATATGGGAGGAGAACTCTGTTCCCCAATGCGGCTACTGCCAATCGGGCCAGGTGATGACCGCCGTCGCTCTGCTCCGCGAAATTCCAAGGCCTTCGGATCAGGATATCGATAGGGCGCTGGGCGGTCATATCTGTCGTTGCGGGACTTATCAGCGCATTCGCTCTGCTGTTCACCAGGCCGCGCAGAAGATTTGAACCCTCGTCGCCCTCTCAAGGAAGAGATAATGAACAATGAGCATGAACTGCTGACTCGTCGAAGTTTTATGGGCCGCACCGCTTTTTACACGGGAGGTTTGATCGTCGCGTTTCACATTCCGAGAGCCCTCCGACTGGGCAGCGACGCGCTGGCGGGTTCAGAGGGAACGACGGGCGTCGGGTCTCCGCCGAATGCATTTATTCGCATCGCTCCTGACAATTCGGTCACGCTGACGATTAGCCATTTGGAGATGGGGCAGGGTGTCAACACTGCGCTGTCCCAGCTCATTGCGGAGGAGCTGGGATGTCGCTGGGAGGACATCCAGGCGATTTCTAGCTCATCCGACCCGGTCTACAACACTCCGGGATACCCGATCATCACGACCGGTGCGTCGATGTCCGTGAAAGCGTCATGGGAACAGTACCGCAAGATCGGCGCCAGTATGCGCGAGATGCTCAAGCAAGCGGCGTCAAAGCGCTGGGGAGTTCCCGTGGAGTCGCTTGAGGTGGAGAACGGCAACGTCATCCACTCTAAGAAGGGCAAGTTAGCCCTCGGCGAACTGGCCGACGAGGCGAGCCGGCTTCCTTTCCCGGAAAACCCGCCCCTGAAGAAGTCGAAGGACTACAAGGTCATCGGGAAATCATTAAAGCGAGTCGACGCAAACGAGAAGTCCACCGGTAGGGCGATCTTCGGAATGGACGTGCGCCTTCCGGGAATGCTGTACGCGATGGTGGCGAAAGCGCCGTTCGCTAGATCCAAACTGGTCTCCTTTGACGAAGGCGCCGCGCGGAAGGTTCCGGGCGTTGTCGACGTCGTGAAATTCGCCGGGCGGGTGGCGGTACTCGCCAAGAACACCCATGCAGCGCGTTTGGGCCAAAGTGCCCTCAAGGCCACATGGGATACCGGCGTTGATTCAAGCGCGTCGACCGAAGCTTTCATGAAGGACTTCAAAGAAGCCTCTCAAAAGGACGGGATTCTTGTCGAGGAGCGCGGCTCCGTCAGTGCAAACATGCAGAAAGCCGCTCGGACAATAACGATGGAGTATGAATTTCCGTTCTTGGCTCATGCACCCATGGAACCGTTGAACTGCACCATCAACTTCGATGGAAAGACGGCGGAAATTTGGGGCGGTTTGCAGTTGCCAACCAGCGACCATGCGGCGGCCGCGAATGCCTTGGGTATCCCTTTGGATCAGATCAAAATCCACGTCACCTACGCTGGCGGCAGCTTCGGTCGACGCTCTAGCAAGGTCAGCGACTATACCGTTGAGGCCTGTGAGCTCGCCAAAGTCGTCAAGAAGCCATTGAAACTGGTTTGGTCACGCGAAGACGATATCCGCGGCGGCTACTACCGTCCGATGAACTACCACCGCGTGAAACTAGGGCTCGATCCGAGGGGCCATCTTTTAGCTTGGGACCATCATTTGGTTGGGCAAAGCATAGTTCAGGGCTCGCAGTTCGAATCGATAATGGTGAAAAATGGTGTGGAAGAGCTCGTCGTCGAGGGCGTCAAAGAAACGCCTTATCCACTCGCCAATTTCCGACTTGAGCAGACCCGCGTCGATACCCCGATGACTACTCATTGGTGGCGTTCCGTGGGTCATTCCCACACCGCCTACGTGACTGAGACCGCGATCGATGAGCTCGCCGAAGCCGGCGGGTACGATCCGCTTGAGTTCCGCCGGGCGCTTCTCAAGAAATCCCCCAAGCACATGGCTGTTCTCGATCTATTGAAGACGGAAACAGGCTGGGGAATCAGGAAGCCGCCTCTGGGGCGGGCCTGGGGTCTTGCTATTCACGGATCGTTTGATTCGGTCGTAGGCCATGTCGCTGAAGTGTCAATGGAAGGCGGTTTCCCGCGAGTTCATCGCTTCTGGAGCGCGGTTCATGCTGGCCACGTCATCAACCCCGATGGAGTGGCAACCCAGATCGAAGGCGGTATCATCTTCGGACTCTCGGCGATTCTTCGATTGCAGATCGAGGTCAAGGACGGCCGAATCATCCAGGGAAACTTCGACGACTACCCCGTCTTGAGAATACAAGACGCCCCAAAAGTCAGCGTCCGTCTTGTGAAAACTGACGAGCACCCGACGGGGATTGGCGAGGCCGGAGTGCCACCCGTCGGCCCAGCAGTCGCTAACGCGGTTTATCGCCTAACTGGAAAGCGGATCCGAGTGCTTCCATTTTCAAAGGGAATGACAGCGTGAAAACTTCTCTTGGTCGATCTCTCTTTGGCTTCACTCCGGTCCCCGCCATTTTAGGTTTCTTGGCCGCCGCTGGACCGATCTCTTCCGCCGATACAAACAGCGCGACTTCAGTGGCCTACTTTCGGAAGATGGCTGCGGTGATGCAGCACCCGCGATGCCTCAATTGCCATCCCAGTAATGATCAACCTACCCAGGGAATGGATATGCACACGCACCGCATGAATGTGTGGAGAGGACCTGACGATCATGGCGCAGTAGGAATGAAATGTGGCGCTTGTCACGGCACGGAAAACAACCCGAGCTCCGGCGTTCCTGGTGCTCCGAACTGGGGCCTTGCTCCGAAAAGTATGGAGTGGGTAGGACTTAATCTGCGCGAACTATGCTTGGCCCTCAAGGATCCGAAGAAGAATCATGGAAAGAGTCTAGAACAGCTCATTGAGCACAACGGCGAAGAAAAACTGGTATCTTGGGGATGGAATCCCGGCCCTGGTCGGGAGCCCGTGCCGGGAACCCAGAAAGAATTCGGCGAAAACACCCGCAGGTGGGTCGAAACCGGCGCAGCTTGCCCGGGCTGAGTCGGATACTGGCAGATGGCTTTCGAGTTCTAGTATTGAAAGACCTGCCCTAGGCTGGGCGCGACGAATTCGCTCTCCCCAATTCGGTGCGCCTTCCGAGCAATTGCAAGTTCGTGGACCGGGGCCTCGTAACTTTCGCCAGCGTTGTCGATCAAGCCGAAATGAATCGCTATCGAGTTTCGACTGTGGAGATCATTGTGCGCGAGCACGGCCTCATTCGGATTCATATGCATTCGATACATGAACCACCGGGGTTCATAAGCTCCAATCGGCAGTAGACTTACCTTCGGAGGGCCATACTTCTCATATATCCTTTTGAAGTGCTTTCCATAGGCGGTGTCACCAGCAAAGTAGATTTTGCCTTCTGGGGAATCAATCAGGAACGACCCCCACAACGTCTTGTTGGTGTCCCATGTCCGTCTGCGGGAGGTATGGACTGCCTCAAGAAAGAAGACCTTTGAGCCTTTTATCGTAACAGAGTCGTCCCAATCCATTTCTATATAGGACGATATGCCCTCTCTCTTCAAAAGTTCTCCGACCCCGAGGCCAACCAGGATTTTTGGCGGATCGCTTCTTTGCCGGTCAATGAGTGCATGAATCGATTTGAGATCCAAATGATCGTAGTGACAGTGACTGATTAGTATGAGGTCAATGCTTGGAAGGCTATCGATGGTCAGTCCAGGATTCGTGACGGTATCGATAGCAAATAGCTTAGGACCGATAGAACCAAAGAATATGGGATCGGTGATGATGTTCAGAGTTGGCGTTTGAATGAGGGTTCCCGAGTGGCCTAACCAAAGCACGCTAATTCCATGGACTGGCTCGCTAGAAACTTTAAAGGGTTTTGTCTCGAAGTGATTAGGCCAATTTTTCTTTTTGGTTCTTAACTCCCAGCCTATTCTTACCTCCTCCCAAAATGTCGGCTCCGGAACGCTTTCGCGATTATGAAAATGGTGTCCGTCGAAATGGTCTGAGATACGCGCCTTGGGCGATGCGCACCCTTGCGCGAGAAGAGAGGCTGCCATTAGGTAGGCTACGAGCTCGATTTTCGAATACTGCCTAGCACCGCACCGCTCCATACAGGCGAATCAGGTATTAATCGCGTGTGTGTCCGTCCAGTCGACCAAAAGCTTGCGTTCGGCGAAGAGCCACTTTCCATCGATTTTGGCAAAAACGTCGTAATAGCGAAGCGAGGCAACAAAGAGGGTCCGTTTTGCTGCAGAGGCGGAAACATGATGGGCAATGCAATAGGTTTCTCCAGTCGCTCGATCTCCATCTAGAGCAACAGTGCTTTGGCCCATGAAATGAGTGGTGGCTTCATACTTATTGAGGTCATCGAACACAGGAGCCAGGTCTTCTCGCCGGTTCAATTCCGTCGATGGTTTAGAGGATTTGGCGTCCATAAACACGACGAAGTGCGTGTCTTTCGTGAAGAGGGCCATTTGTCCCTTGGCATCACGCCTATCGGCACAGTGTGCATATGCATCCACCAGTTCACGTATTGCCAGCCGGTCGGCGGCTTCCGCGGGGGACATTGAAATATGAGCGCCCATTGAGTAGGTCTCCTTAGTAGACTAGATGAATTGACAGAAACGACTTAGATTGTCAAGGAATCTCTGATTCCAGCTGAGGAGCTCGAACCTCAGCGTCGGTTGATTCGGGAACGCTGCGGCGGTGGCTTCGCGCGCGGGTGCTTTTGGGCCTGGGCTTCCGGTTTCGGGGGCCATCTCCGATCCGTGAAACGGGCGGCAGTGATTCCGGTGGAGGCCCACGCAACGAGCAGATCGATGAACGCACGCACTTGCGGCGGCAGTAGCTCTTTCTCTTGGTAGACGACGCTCACGCGCGATTCGGCGTGAATCAGATCGGGCAGAACTCGAACCAGCGCACCGCGTTCGAGCGGCACCCCGACGAGCCAGATTGGCATCACCGCAATGCCGAGCCCGCGCACAGCGGCATCCATGAGCAGGGTGATGTCGTTCGAGGCGAATGAGCCGTGGACGGAGATCTTTCCGCCTCCCGCTTTTGGCCAATGAGTTTGTGGCAGCCCGCCCGGCATGAACCCCACTAGGCACCGGTGAGCGCGCAAATCCCGCGCTTTTCTTGGGGTGCCGTTTGCCTCGAGGTATGCGGGGGCCGCGACGGCAACCATGGGGGTGCGCGCCAGGGTTCGTGCCACGAGCCCCGGCTCGAGCTCGATGCCGGCGCGCAGCGCCAGGTCGTAGCCTTCGCGGAGCAAATCCACATACCGCGACGAAGCGTCGATATGGATTTGCACCTGAGGGTAGGCGCGCGCAAAGTCGCAAACGAGCGCATTGAAGCTTGGGTCCAGCATCGGCGGCGTCGCGACCCGCAACGTCCCGCGGATGACCTTGTCCGACGTCCGCACGCTCGCCTCTGCCTGCTCAACGGCGTCGAGCACGATACGCGCGTGCCGATAGAAAGCGTCTCCTGCGTCCGTCAGGGCCAGGGCGCGGGTAGTGCGTCGCAGCAAGCGCACGCCG
>Ga0070707_100002199_pt1 | contig 18624 bp, 13 predicted proteins | sample KBSK5502metaG_FD_65468 | JGI IMG/M metagenome (GOLD analysis project Ga0070707, IMG submission 65468) | Corn, switchgrass and miscanthus rhizosphere microbial communities from Kellogg Biological Station, Michigan, USA - KBS K5-50-2 metaG | ecosystem: Host-associated > Plants > Roots >... | reverse complement strand
TACTTCTTCGCCAACACCTACGACCTGCGCGCGCGCCCGAAGTGGGAGATGGAGGCGCTGGCCCTCCACGAGTCGGTGCCCGGCCACCACCTGCAGATCGCGCTGGCGCAGGAGCTGCCCGCGGCGCCGGAGTTCCGCAAACACGGCTTCTACACCGCCTTCATCGAGGGCTGGGGGCTCTACGCGGAGGCCCTGGGCGCCGAGATGGCCTTCTACGCCGACCTCTACTCGCGATTCGGACAGCTCACCTACGAGGTGTGGCGGGCGATCCGTCTCGTGCTCGACACCGGCATGCACGCGTTCGGCTGGTCGCGCGAGAAGGCCATCGCCTACTTCGAGGAGAACGCGGGCAAGGCGGCGCACGACATCGTGGTCGAGGTCGACCGTTACATCGTCTGGCCCGGCCAGGCCCTCGCCTACAAGATCGGCGAGCTGAAGATCAAGGAGCTGCGCGCGCGGGCGGCGGCCGCCCTCGGGCCGGCCTTCGACGTGCGGGCCTTCCACGACCAGGTCCTGGGCAGCGGCGCCCTGCCGCTCGACGTCCTCGAGACGCGGATCGACTCCTGGATCGCCGAGCAGCGGAGGACGAGCGGGGAGACAGGCTCTACGTGATCGCGCGCGGCCGCGTCGGGGTGGCGGGCGGCAGGTCTTCGAAGGCGCGGCCCAGGCGCGGCTGGCCGCTTTGTGTGATGAATCCGCTTTCCTTCCTGGCCCGCTGCCCCTATGATCTCGGCCTAGATTGCGGATCGGATTCACGTTCAACGTGAAGCCCGGCGCGGCGGCGCCCGACGTCGATGACCGCTACGCCGAGTGGGAGGACGAGGAGACCATCGCCGGCGTCGAAGCCGCCCTCGCCCGCGCCGGCGAGGTGATCCGCCTGGAGGCGTCGGACGATCTCCCGTTCCGGCTCCGAGAGGCGCGCCCCGACATCGTCTTCAACATCGCCGAGGGCCTCTACGGCCCCAACCGCGAGTCGCACGTGCCCGCCATCTGCGAGTTCTGGTCGATGCCGTACACGGGCAGCGATCCCCTCACCCTCGCCCTCTGCCTCGACAAGGGACGGACGAAGGAGATCCTCTCCCATCACGGGATCCCCACCGCTCCGTTCACGGTCGTCGGAGGGCCGGAGGAGCTCGACGGGTTCGCGGCGTGGCCGGCCATCGTGAAGCCCCTGCACGAGGGCTCGAGCATGGGCATCACGCGCTCCTCGTATTGCCGCTCGCGAGCCGAGGTGCGCCGCGCCATCGAGGGGGTGGTGGCCCGCTACCGGCAGCCGGCCCTCGTCGAGGGCTACCTGGGCGGGCGCGAGTTCACCTGCGCGATCCTCGGCAACGGGAACGACGCGCGGGCGCTCCCCATCATCGAGATCAACTTCGCGGCGCTGCCGCCGGACGCGGTGCCCATCTACTCGTACGAGGCGAAGTGGATCTGGGACCGGCCGGAAGAGCCGCTCGACATCTTCCGCTGCCCGGCGGAAGTGGATGACGAGCTCGCCGCGGCCATCGAGCGCACGTCGCTGGCGGCCTACCGCGTGCTGCGATGCCGCGACTGGGCGCGGATCGACCTCCGCTGCGACGCGCGGGGGGTGCCGCACGTCCTCGAGGTCAACCCCCTCCCCGGCATCCATCCCGATCCGGCCATGCACTCCTGCCTTCCCAAGGCCGCCCGCGCGGCCGGCCTGGACTACCCCGAGATGATCCTGAGCGTGCTGCGGGCCGGGGCTGCCCGCCATGGGCTCGTCCTCTAGCCCCGGCGCCCGCCGCCGGCGGGTCGCGATCATCGCCGACGCCGTCGCCGAGACGCAGGAGCGCTTCGAGTCCGCCACCGCCAGCTCGCTCGGCGACGTGCGGGACGCCCTCGCCGGGCAGGGCTTCGAGCCGGTCGTCCTCGAGTTCGCGGGCGAGCCCGCGTCGTGGCTGCGCGCGTTGCGCGAGGGCGAGTTCGATCTCGTGTTCAACCTCTGCGAGGGCCTGGGGGGCCAGGGCTCGGAGGAGCACCTGCCGGCCGCGGCCGTCGAGCTGCTCGGCCTGCCCATGACGGGGGCGCGGGCCCTGACGCTCGGCCTCTGCCTGCGCAAGGAGCTGGTGAACGCCCACCTGCGGGCGGAGGGCATCGCCGTTCCGGACTGGGCGGTGGCCCGGGCCGGCGAGCCCCTCGCGTGGCGCCGCTATCCCGCCATCGTGAAGCCGGCCGCGGAGGACGCCTCCCTCGGCATCGACGACCGGTCGGTCGTGCGTGACGGCGCCCAGCTCGAGGCGGCGCGGGCCCGCGCGCACGAGAGCTGGGAGCGCGTGCTCGTACAGCGGTTCATCGAGGGGCGCGAGCTCAACCTGGCCGTGGTGGGGGACCGCGTGCTGCCCCACGCCGAGATCGAGTGGGCGCTCCCGGACGGCCTTCCCCACGTCGTGACCTACGCGGCCAAATGGGACACCGGCAGCGTCTACGACCGCGGCACCGTGCCCCGCCTGCTCGGGGCCCGCGAGGAGCGGCTCTCGGCGCGGCTCGCGGCGCTGGCGCGGCGCGTGTGGACCGCGGTCGACGGCGTCGGCTACGGCCGCATCGACGTGCGCATGGACGAGCGCGGCCGGGCCTGGGTCATCGACGTCAACCCCAACCCCGACCTCTCGCCGAGCGCCGGCCTCGCCCGCCAGGCCACGGCCGCCGGCTGGAGCTACGCGGACCTGATCGCGCGCATCGTCGACGCCGCCTTCACGAGCCAGGGCCCGCTCGCGCGCGCGCGCGGCGTGCGCCGCGCGGAGGTGCCGGTGTGAAGGTGGGCCGGTTGAGCGTGGACCCGGCGATGCTCGAGGCGCGCTTCGCCGCCGGCTGCAACACCGGGCAGTGCCGCGGCGCCTGCTGCCGGAGCGGCGTGTGGCTCGACGTCGAGGAGCGCGAGCGCGTCCTCGCTCACGCGGGCCTCGTGCGCGACGCGATGGATCCGGGCCAGCCGCGGGACACGCGGCGCTGGTTCAGCCGGCGCCGCGTGGCCGATGCGGACTTCCCCTCCGGACGCGCCGTCCACACGCGCGTGAAGGACGGGCGCTGCGTCTTCCTGAACGGCGAGGGGCGCTGCGTCCTCCAGAAGGCGTCCTCCGCCCGGCCGGGCCTCCGGCTGAAGCCGTTCTTCTGCACCGCGTTCCCGGTGACGATCGCGCACGGGACGGTGATGCTGGACGACGAGGACTACCGTGCGGGCCAGCCGTGCTGCGCGGCGACGAAGGGCGGGCCCCTGACGGTCTTCGACACCTGCGGGAGGGAGCTGCGGCACGTCCTCGGCGCGGCCGGCGTCTCGCGCCTGCGGGCCCTCGCCGGTCGTCATCGAGCAAGGGGGCGCTGCGGCGCGCCCCCTTGACCCCCGCTCGCTCCGCGGGAATGAATCCCGCTCCGCTCACAGCTTCTGCTCATTGAACCTTGCTGACCCTTCGATACGCCGCGCTCCTCTTCTTCTTCGCTTACAGCCCTGCCTTCGCCGCCCCGCCCGACGAGCCCGCCGTGGTCGCGGTCCGGCTCGCGGGCGAGCTGCGCATCGACGGGCGCCTCGACGAGCCGGCGTGGGCCCTGGCGACGCCCGCCACTGGCCTGCGCCAGCGCGAGCCTCTCGAGGGTCAGCCCGCCACCGAGCAGACCGAGGTGCGCGTGCTCTTCGACGCGCGGAACCTCTACATCGGGATCCTGGCGCGGGACTCGGAGCCGGAGCGGGTGGTGGCCCACCTCCTTCAGCGCGACAAGCTCCTGGAGCCCGGCGGCTACGACGGCAGCCACGAGTTCGCGGGCGACGACGCGGTGGCGATCCTCCTCGACCCGTTCCGCGACCGGCGCAACGCCTTCGTATTCGCCACCAACGCCAACGGCGCGGAGTTCGACGCCCTCATCACCGACGAGTCGGGCGCCTTCAACGCCGACTGGCGCACCGTGTGGACGGTGCGGGCGCAGCGCGGGCCGGAGGGCTGGTCGGCCGAGATGGCCATCCCGTTCCGCTCGCTGCGCTATCCCTTCCGCACCGGCGCGGACGGCTGGGGCTTCAACGTCTGGCGGATGATCCGCCGCAAGAACGAGGAGACGCTGTGGACCGCGTGGTCGCGCAAGGGCGGGGGATTCCACCGCGTGAGCCAGGCCGGGCGGCTGGATGGGCTCACCGATCTCCCTCGCTCGCGGGCGAACGTCGAGGTGAAGCCCTACGGCCTCGCCGGGCTGACCCAGGCTCCGCGCACCGGGAGCAGCCTGGACACCGCGGGGGACGCCGACGTCGGCCTCGACGCCAAATGGGAGGTGCGGCCGGGCGTGGTCGCCGACGCCACGATCCATCCCGACTTCGCCCAGGTCGAGGCCGACGACGAGCAGGTGAACCTGACCCGCTTCGACCTGTTCTTTCCCGAGAAGCGCGAGTTCTTCCTCGAGAACGCGGGCATCTTCGACTTCGGCTGGCGCGGGTTCGACGAGACGCCTCCGTTCCTCCTCTTCTTCTCGCGCCGCATCGGGATCGCCAAGCACGACGAGAGCCCGATCCCGGTGCGGGGCGGAGTGCGCCTTTCCGGGAGGGCGGGCCGGCAGACCGTGGGGTTCCTCGACATGCTCACGGGGCGGGGAGCGGGGCAGCCTTCCGCCAACTACATGGTCGTGCGCGTCAAGCGCGATCTCCGCCAGAACGACTATCTCGGGGCGATGCTCGTCGACCGCCGGGACGCCGCCGCGGGCAACACCGCCGGCGGGCTCGACGCGTCGTTCTGGCCGATGGCCAGCCTCAACGTGCAGGCGTTCGCGGCCCACACCTGGACCCGGGGGCCGGGAGGCGACGGCACCGCCTGGCGCGTGAGCGCCGACTACACCTCCGACCGCTTCGGCCTTGTCGCCCAGCACCTGATGGTCGGGCCGGAGGCGGATCCCCAGGCCGGGTTCGTGACGCGCACCGACATCCGCCGCACCGACGCGTTTGGCCGCTTCACCGTGCGTCCGTCCGCCGCCGGCATCCGCCGGATCGACTTCTTCATGGAAGGGCAGCACATCGTGCGGACGAACGGGGAGAAGCAGGACGTGGGCGGGGGCCCCAACGTCAACCTGGAGATGGACAGCGGCGACAGCGTGAACGCCTTCTTCTTCCAAGGATCGACCCGGCTCGACGAGCCCTTTTCCCTCGCCGGCCGGGTGCCGGTGCCCGCCGGCGATTACCGGGTCCGCTCGTGGTCCCTCTCCGCGAGCACCAGCAGCCGCCGCCCGATCACGCTCGCGGGCGAGGCGGAGCGGATGGACAACTACGGCGGGCGCCTATCGACGTTGAGCGCGAGCACCCGCGTGGCCCACGGCGCACACTTGTCCCTGAAGATGGGTTTCCGCCATCACCACGTCGAGCTGCCCGCGGGATCCTTCACCGCCGACGTCAGCTTCATCCGCGCGGTCTACGCGTTCAGCAACCGGCTCGTGGCCTCCGGCCTCGTGCAGCGAAACAGCCTCGACGGCAAGATCGTCACCAACCTGCGTCTCAACTTCATCCATCACCCGGGCAGCGACCTGTTCGTCGTGTTCAACGAGGACCGCCGCGACGGCGTGCCGCGACGATTCGTCGCCAGCCGCGGCCTCGCGGTGAAGCTGACGTACCTGACGCGGTTCTGATTCCGGGATGCGGGCGAGCTCCGCTCCGCACGAAATGCTCCGCTTCGCTCGCCCGAACCCCGGGGATCGCGCGGCTAAATTAGCTGAAGCGCACGCTGACGAGCTTCGATACGCCCGGTTCCTCCATCGTCACCCCGTAGAGCTGGTCGGCGATCTCCATGGTCTTGCGGGAGTGGGTGATCAGGACGAACTGCGTCTGGTCCTTGAGGCCTTCGAGCATGCGGACGAAGCGGCCGATGTTGGCGTCGTCGAGAGGGGCGTCCACCTCGTCGAGGATGCAGAAGGGCGAGGGCTTGTACTGGAAGATGGCGAAGAGGAGCGAGATCGCGGTGAGCGCCTTCTCGCCTCCGGAGAGCAGCATCACGTTCTGCAGGCGCTTGCCGGGAGGCTGGGCCATCACGTCGATGCCGCTCTCGAGGATGTCCTCCTCGTCGAGCAGGCTCAGCCCCGCGGTGCCGCCCCCGAAGAGCTGCTTGAAGATCTCGCCGAAGTGCTGGTTGATGACCTGGAAGGCCTCGCGGAAGCGCTCCTTCGACGTGCGGTCGATGCTCTTGATCGCGCGGTCCATCTCCGCGATCGACTCCACGAGGTCCTGCCGCTGCGCGGTGAGGAAGCGGTGGCGATCCTCGAGCTCCTGGGCCTGCTCGACCGCGAGCACGTTCACCGGCCCCATGTGGTCGAGCTTGTCGCGAAGCTCCTGCACCCGGGCCTCGAGCGCAGGAGGCTCGGCGGCGCGGTCCTCGTCCGTCAGGCCGGCCGCCGCCTCGGCGGCCGGGGCGCCGACCGCCTGCTGGCACTCGCGGACCAGATGGTCCAGATCGGAATCCGTGCGGGCGCGCGTAACCTCCAGCTCGGCGAGGGCGTCGCGCAGCATGCCGCGCTCGCGGCGGCGCTCCTTGAGCGCCAGCTCCCGGCCCTCCAGCTCGTTGCGGATCTCGCGCACGCCGTCCTCGGCCCCCGCCGCTTCCCCCGTGATCCGGTCGCGATCCGTGAGGGCGAGGGCGAGCAGCCGCTCCGACTCGGCGCGCTCGGAGCGCAGCGCCGCGCGTCGGCGGGCCAGCTCCTCGGCTCGGCTCTTCCCGGCGGCGATGCGTCCTTCGAGCTCGCGCCAGTCGTCCTCGAGGCGGCGCAGCTCGGCCTCCGCGGCCGCCGCGCGCTCGCGCAGGCCGGCCACGACGCTGCGCGCCTCCGAAGAAACGGCGTGGGTGGCTTCGGTCGCGGCGCGGGCCGAAGCCACGGCGGTACCCAGCGTCGAGAGGCGGTCGGCGCCGCTCTCGCGCTCGGCCTCCGCCGCCTCGAGCGCCGCTTCCAGCTCGGCCAGGCGCACCGCCGCCGTGCCGCGCTCCTGCTCGGCCTGGCCGCGCTCGGTGTCGAGCACGGCCGCCTTGCGGTGGAGGCGCGCGGCCTCCTCGTCGGCCGCCGCCAGATCGTGGCGTACGGCCACCAGCTCCTTCTCCGCGGCGTGGATGCGCTCGGCCAGGGCCGCCGCTTCGGCCTCCGCGGCCGCGGCGGCGGTGGTCTCCGCCGCCACGCGCGCGCGGGCCGACCCGAGCAGCGTCTCCAGCTCCCCCAGCCGGGAGGTGACCTCGCGGATCTCGCGCCGGGGGGCGAGCAGGCCCTTGCCCCCGCGGCCCCCTTCGGCGACCGCGCCGTGGAGCGTCTCCCCGGATGGCGTGACGCAGGGCACGGGGCCGTGCGCATGGGCGACCGCGAGCGCATCGTCGAAGCTGTCGACCACCAGCGCGTCGGGAAGCGTGTTGCGGATCGCCTCGGCGTGGGGACCGGTCACGCGGTAGCGCTCGCTCAGCAAGCCGCGGACGCGGCGCTCGCGGCGGGCGATGTCCCGCAGGCGTGATCCGTCGCCCGGCCGCATGGCCACGTCGAGCAGCAGGAGCGCTCCCCGGCCCGCGCCGGATTCTTCGAGGAAGCGGACGCCCCGCCCGGCCCGGCCGGCGTCGGCCACGAGCACGGCCTGGAGGCGGTCTCCGAGGAACCCCTCCACCGCGCGCTCGTGCGCGGAATCGGCCTCCACGGCGTCGGCCACGACGCCCAGGACGTCGATGCTCTCCGGCCCCGCGAGCAGCGCCCGCGCCCCCTCGTCGAAGGCGGCGTGGGTGGCCACGATGTCCTCGAGAGAAGCGAGGCGGCCGGCAAGGCCGTCGCGCTCGCTCCGCAGCGCATCGGCCTCCCGCTCGTGCTCCGCGGCTCGGTGCCGCGCCTCGGCGCCCCGCGTGGCCGCCTCCTGCCGTTCCCCGATCAGGTGGGCCACGAGGTGGTCGGCGGCCTCCTCTCTTGCGCGCGCGTCGGCGCGGAGCGATTCGATGCGGCGCCGGTCTCCCTCCAGCTCTTCGATCTCGGCCGCGAGCTTGACCAGGTCGGCGGCCGCCCGGTCCGCGTTGCCCGACACCGAAGACCGGGCGTTCTGCAACGCCGCCAGCCGGCCCAGCAGCGAGACCTGGTTCTCCCGCGTCGCCTCCTGGTCCGCCTCGGCCTCGCGCTGGCGGGCCGCCGCCGCCTGCGCCGCCTCGTCGGCGCGGCGGGCCTCGTCCTCGGCCTCGGCCAGCCGCGCCCGCAGCCGCGCCTCGTCCTCGCGCCGCGCGGCGAGCTCCGCGCCGAGAGGAGCCACGCGGCCCTGCAGCTCTTCGGCCTCGCGCGCCTCGTCGGCGCTCCGCCGCTCGGTCTCCTCGATCTGCTCGCGGCAATAGCCGCTGCGGCCCTGATGGCGGTCCACCGTCAGCGTCAGCTCGCCGAGGCGAGCCCGCGCCTGCTCCAGCACGCCCTCCGCGTCGTAGAGGGCGCTGCGGCGCGCCTCCATCTGCGCTTCTTCGGCCTCGAGCGCGATCGCCGCCGCCTGCTCGCGGCCCGACTCGTCGGCGAGCCGCGCGGAGAGCGCGCGGGACTGCTCCCGCAGATCGAGGAAGCGGCGCCCGAAGAGCACGCGCTGCACCGCGATCATCTCGTCGCGCAGCACCCGGTACCTCCGGGCCTTGCCCGCCTGCCGCTTCAGGCTCTCGAGCTGCTTCTCCACCTCGTGGACGATGTCGTTCACGCGGAGCAGGTTCTGCTGGGCGGCCTCGAGCTTGAGCGCCGTCTGCCGGCGTCGGGCCCTGTACTTGGTGATCCCGGCCGCCTCCTCGATGAGGGCGCGGCGGTCGGCGGGCTTGCCCGAGAGGATCATCCCGATCTTGCCTTGCTCGATGATCGAGTAGGCCTTCGAGCCAAGGCCGGTGTCCATGAACAGCTCGTGGATGTCGCGCAGGCGGCACACCTTGCCGTTCATGAGGTACTCGCTCTCGCCGTTGCGGTAGAGCCGTCGCGTCACCACGCACTCGGGAGCGCCGTCGGGGCTGCTGCCGTTGAGGCCCGAGACCTTCAGGTTGACCTCGGCCATGGCCAGGGGCTGGCGCGACTGGCTCCCGGCGAAGATCACGTCCTCCATCGCGGTGCCGCGCAGGCTCTTCACGCTCTGCTCGCCGAGGACCCAGGAGATCGCGTCGGAGATGTTGCTCTTGCCGCAGCCGTTGGGGCCCACGATCCCGGTGACGCCGCCCCGGAACGACAGCTCCTGCCTGTCGCAGAAGGACTTGAAGCCGACGATCTCTACGGAATCAAGACGCATGGGAACCCCTAGGTATTGTGAACCTCGGGCACTCTAGCACAAGCGGCAGGGCCCGGGGAAGAACCGTCGCGTGTGACTCGTTCGCGGGCACCCGGCCATCGCGGTGCGGCTGCACAGGCTGCCGCGCCGTGGCTTCGACCGCATCGTGGGCGATTCACGAGTTCCTCGTGGAAGAGGAGTCTCATGGAGCCTCAGTGATTTACCCGGATCATATATCTGATATCTTTCGTTGACCGGTCGTCCAAAGCCGTGTAGGCTTTCGAGCGAATCCAAGAGAGAGATTCAGTGATATGCCGTTCTCGTCGGTGGCGCCTGCCCCCTACCGTACCATGCAGGAGTTCGCCTACCGGAGGCTGACGGAGCGCGTCCGCGGACAGTGGCGGTAGTGTGAGCTGGCGCCGCATCGCCACCCTGCGCACGCCGGACGCCTTCCGCGGCCATCTCCGGGAGTCCGGCATCGCGCTCGCCTTCGACGACGAGCTGTCGCCGGCCTCCTCGTCCCCCTTCGCGCTCCCGATCGAGGTCGGCGGGGACCGCGTGGGAAACCGCTTCTGCATCCTCCCGATGGAAGGGTGGGACGGAACGCCGGAGGGCGAGCCCAGCGAGCTGACGCAAAGGCGCTGGCGGAACTTCGGCGTGAGCGGGGCGAAGCTCATCTGGGGCGGGGAGGCGGTGGCCGTGCGACACGACGGTCGCGCGAACCCGCGACAGCTCGTCCTCGCCGACCGGACCGTGGGCGCGCTCGCGCGGCTGCGACAGGATCTGGTGGACGCCCACGTGGACCGATTCGGCTCCGAGCGAGGCCTGCTCGTGGGCCTGCAGCTCACACACTCGGGCCGCTTCGCGTGCCCCAACTCACGCGATCGGGCGGAGCCCCTCGTCGCGTACCACCACCCCGTCCTCGACCGGCGGTTTCCGGCCGGGGTGCGCGTGCTCGCCGACGACGAGCTCGACCGGCTGGTGGGGGACTTCGTCCGCGCGGGGCGCCTGGCCGTCGACGCGGGGTTCCGGTTCGTCGACGTGAAGCACTGCCACGGCTACCTCGGCCACGAGCTGCTCTCCGCGCGCGAGCGCCCGGGCCGTTACGGCGGCAGCTTCGAGAACCGTACGCGTTTCCTGCGCGAGGTCGTGTCGGGCCTGCGCGCCGAGGCGAAAGGGCTCGGGATCGGCGTGCGGTTCTCCGCCTTCGACACCGTCCCGTGGCGGAAGGGGCCCGACGGCTCCGGCGAGCCGGAGGGCGCGCCGGGGTACCGCTCCGCCTTCGGCCTCTTCGAAGGCGACCTCGACACCGCCCTCGACGACGCGCGCGAGCTGCTCCGCCTGCTGGAGTCGCTCGACGTGCGCTGGATCTGCCTCACCGCCGGCAGCCCGTACTACAACCCGCACGTGCAGCGCCCGGCGCTGTTCCCTCCCAGCGACGGCTACAGTCCGCCGGAGGATCCGCTTCGGGGCGTGGCCCGGCAGATCGACGCCGCGGCCGTCCTCAAGGCGGAGTTCCCCCGGCTGGTGTTCGTGGGCTCCGCTTACAGCTACCTGCAGGAGTGGCTGCCCGCCGTGGGCCAACGCGTCCTGCGCGAGGAGAAGGCGGACTTCATCGGCCTCGGGAGGATGGTCCTCGCCTATCCGGACCTTCCCGCCGACGTGCTCGAGGGCCGCCCGCTGCGCCGCAAGTCCCTTTGCCGGACCTTCAGCGACTGCACGACCGCGCCCCGCAGCGGCCTCGTCTCCGGCTGCTATCCCCTCGACGCCTTCTACGCGGGGCGGCCGGAGGCCGCGATGCTCGGGCGCGTCAAGGAAGCCCAGCGCGCATGAGCAGCGGGGGACTCCAGGGATCCCGTCCCGAGCGGGCGAAGGACCCGGCGCTGGCGGTCGTCACGGCATTCCTGGCCCTGTTCTCCATCGTCGGGTTCGCCACCTACGGCCTTCCCTTCTTCTACGACTTCTTCGTACGCGAGCTGGGGTGGACGCGCCAGCAGGTCACCTCCGGCAACGCGTACAGCAAGCTGCTGGTGGGCCCGCTGTTCGGGTTCGCCGCCGGCGTCATCATCGACCGCTTCGGCCCCCGCCGCCTCATGCTGGCCGGAATCCTGATGGCCGGGCTCGCGCTCGTGGGCCTGGGCGAGGTCCACGGCCTCGGCCCCTTCTACTTCTTCTATCTGCTGAACGCGCTCGGCTACGTGTGCGGCGGCCCCCTGCCCAACCAGGTGATGCTGTCGGGCTGGTTCGACGCCGCCCGCGGCCGGGCGATGGGCATCGCCTATCTCGGCATCGGCGTGGGCGGGGCGCTCGTGCCTCTCGTCGCCAACGCGCTGACCCAGGCCCTGGGCTGGCGCGGGGCGCTGCGCGCCCTGGGGATCGCCATGATCGCGATCGCGTTCCCCGCGGCGTTCTTCGTGCGTGAGCCGCCCGCCGCCGCATCCACCGCCGCCGCCCGAGCGCCGCTGGGACCGGTCCTTCGCCGGCCCGCGTTCTATTTCCTCGCCCTGGCCAGCATCTGCTCGATCGGCGCCGTGGGCGGCACGATGCAGAACCTGAAGCTCTACCTGAGCCTCGACCGCGGGCTCACGCAGGGACAGGCGGCCCGGATCCTCTCGCTGATCCTGATCGGAAGCATCGCGGGACGGCTGCTGATGGGCTGGCTCGCCGACCGGTGGCCGAAGAAGCAGGTCATGCTCCTCATCTATGCGATCGTCGCCGCCACGATCCCCCTGCTCGCGTTCGCCCCGACGTTCGGGATGCTGCAGGTGGCGGCGCTCCTGTTCGGCGTCGGGCTCGGGGGGGACTACATGATCATCCCGCTCATGGCCGCCGAGCTGTTCGGCCTGCGCGTGCTCGGCCGCGTGATGGGCATCGTCCTCACCGCCGACAGCGTCTCGGAGTCCGTGGTGCCGATGGCGGTGGCCACGCTGCGCGACCACCTCACGAGCTACCGCCCCGGCTTCCTGTTCCTCATCGGCCTCGCCGCCCTGGGGGCGGTGGGGGTCGCGTTCCTTCCCCGTTCTTCTCGTCCCGATTGAGGTCGACGACCATGCGCCAAACCCTCCTGGCCCTCCTCGCGCTGACGCTGCTGGCCCATCCCGTCCGGGCGGCGTCGAGCTACTCCCTGCGCTCCCCCAACCAGCGCATCGAGGTCCGCATCGACACGGGCGCCCGGATCCGGTACGCCGTCCTGCTCGACGGCAAGCCGCTGCTCGAGAACTCGACGCTGTCGATCCGGATCGATCAGGCGACGCTGGGCGCGAACCCGAAGGTGAAGGCCTCCCGCCCGCGCCGCGTCGACCAGACGCTGGAGCCGCCGGTCCATCAGAAGGCGGCCACCCTGCGCGAGCGGTTCCACGAGCTGCGGCTCGAGATGCAGGGCGGGTACGCGGTCGTGTTCCGCGCGTTCGACGAGGGCGTCGCCTATCGCATCGAGACCTCGCTCCCCGCGCCGGAGGTCAAGGTGTATGCCGAGGAGGTGAGGCTGAACTTCCCCGGCGACTGCGGCGTGTTCTTCCCGAAGGAAGAGGGGTTCATCTCCCACAACGAGAGGAGCTACGACTACGTCCGGCTGAAGGACATCCCGGCCACGGCGATCGGGACCATGCCCGCGGTCGTCGACGGGCCGGACGGCGTGAAGCTCGCCGTCGCGGAGTCGGACGTCGAGGACTATCCCGGCCTCTGGCTCGAGGGCACCGCCGGCAACGGCCTCGCGGGCACGTTCCCCGCCTATCCGCTCAAGGAGAGCCTCGAACGCGACCGCGACCTGAAGGTCACCGAGCGGGCCGACTACATCGCCGTGACGAAGGGGACGCGAACCTATCCCTGGCGCATCGTCGGCATCGCCGAGAAGGACGGCGACCTCATCACGAACGCGATGGTCTACCTGCTGGCCAGGCCCTCGCAGGTGGCGGACACGTCGTGGATCAAGCCGGGCAAGGTGGCCTGGGACTGGTGGAACGCCAACAACATCCGCGGCGTCGGCTTCAAGTCCGGGGTGAACACCCAGACCTACAAGTACTACATCGACTTCGCGTCGCGGTACGGCATCGAGTACATCGTCCTCGACGAGGGCTGGTACGTCCTCGGCGACGTCATGAAGGTCGTCCCCGAGATGGACATGGAGGATCTGACCGCCTACGCCCGGCAGAAGAACGTCGGCATCATCCTGTGGCTCGTGTGGAAGACCTTCGACGACAAGTTCGACCAGGCCATGGACCGGTTCGAGAAGTGGGGGATCAAGGGCCTGAAGGTCGACTTCATGCAGCGGGACGACCAGCCGGTCATCAACTTCTACCACAAGGTGTCGCGCGAGGCGGCGAAGCGCCACATGCTCGTCGACTTCCACGGGGCGCAGAAGCCGGCCACGATGACGCGCACCTGGCCCAACCTGATCTCGACCGAAGGCGTCCGCGGCCTCGAGTGGGACAAGTGGAGCGATTCCACGAGCCCCGAGCACGACGTGACGCTACCCTTCACGCGCATGTTCCTCGGCCCCATGGACTACACGCCGGGGGCGATGGTGAACGCGACGAAGAAGAGCTTCGCCCACATCTTCGAGACGCCGATGAGCATGGGCACGCGCTGCCACCAGCTCGCGATGTACGTGGTCTTCGAGAGCCCGCTCCAGATGCTCGCCGACAGCCCTTCGAACTACCTCCGCGAGCCCGAGACGATGGAGTTCCTGGGACCGGTGCCCACGACCTGGGACGAGACGCGCGTGCTCGACGGCAAGATCGGCGATCACGTCGCGGTGGCGCGGCGGCACGGCGCCGACTGGTGGGTGGGCGCCATGACGGGCTGGACGCCCCGCGACCTGGACATCGACCTCTCGTTCCTGCCCGAGGGCCGCTTCGAGCTCGACGCCTACGCGGACGGCGTCAACGCCGACCGCTGGGCGAGCGACTACGCGCGCGCGAAGAGCGACGTCGACCGGACGCGGCGCCTGAGGGTCCATCTCGCCGAAGGCGGGGGGTGGGCGGCGCGACTTCGCCCCAAGAACTGATCGATCAGCGCATATATCATCAGAACGGAGGAATCATGACCTGCACCTCGCGCCGGCGCGTCGGTCTTCTGGGGCGGGGGCTCTTGGCCCTCGCGGTCTGCGCCGCCGGGGCGGCGTCCGTGAGCTCCGCGCCGCCGAAGCCGGATCCGGACGACGGGGGCATCAAGCTCCCGGCCGGCTTCCACGCGCTCGTGTTCGCCGACGCGCTCGGGCCGCTGCGCCACGTGGCGGTGGCGCCCAACGGCGACGTCTACGTCAAGACCACCAAGGACGGCGTCATCGGGCTGCGCGACACCAACGGCGACGGCCGCGCCGACCTGAAGGAGGCCTTTGGCGCCGGGGGAGGGACCGGCATCGCGGTGCACGACGGCTACCTCTACCATTCGTCGAACTCCGCGGTGTTCCGCTACAAGCTGACACAAGGCGAGCTCAAGCCCGCGGGAGCCCAGGAGACGATCGTCACCGACCTGCCCTCCGAGGAGCAGCACGACTCCAAGGCCTTCGCCTTCGACGACGAGGACCGGCTGTACGTCGAGGTGGGATCGCCGTCGAACTCGATGGGCGACCCCGACCGCGCCAAGGGCGCCAAGGGGAAGGATCCGACGGAGTTCCTGAAGACGCACGGCGGCTTCTGGCGTTTCGACCCCGCGAAGGCGAGCCAGAAGGAGGCTGACGGCTTCCACTACTCCACCGGCCACCGCCACATCATGGCCATCGCCTGGAACCCCGTGTCGAAGACGTTCTTCACGGTGATGAACGGCCGCGACCAGCTCAGCACGGTCGATCCCGTCCACTACAACGACGACGACAACGCCGAACAGCCGGCCGAGGAGATGCAGGTCCTGCGCGAGGGCAGCAACTTCGGCTGGCCGTACACCTACTGGGACCCCTTGAAGAAGGCACGGATGGTGGCGCCCGAGTACGGGGGCGACAACCAGAAGCGTGCCGAGCCGGGGAGGTATCCGGACCCGGTGGTGGCGTTCCCCGCCCACTGGGCGCCGATGCAGATGGCGTATTACAGCGCCGACCAGTTCCCGGCGAAGTACCGCGGAGGCATGTTCGTGGGCTTCCACGGCTCGTGGAACCGCGCGCCGAAGCCGCAGAAGGGCTACAACGTCGCCTTCGTGCCGTTCGACGCCAAGGGCATGCCCAGCGGCGGGTACGAGGTGTTCGCGAGCGGCTTCCCGGCCCGCGACGAGTTCACCAACCCGCGCGACGCGAAGTACCGACCGTGCGGCGTGGCCGTCGGGCCCGACGGCTCGCTCTACGTCACCGATACCGAGAAGGGCCGGGTGTGGAGGATCTTCTACACCGGCGAGAAGGCGGCGACGGTCGCGCCCGCCGCCGTTCCCGCGGCGGCGAAGAAGGCGGCGTCGGCGGAGCATCCCGGCGCCGCGGTCTACAAGCAGACCTGCGCGGTCTGCCACATGGCGGACGGCCGGGGCGTTCCCAACATGCAGCCCGACCTGACCGACAGCGCCGTCGTCAAGGGCGATCCGCGCCGGCTCATCGACGTGATCCTTCGCGGCCCGGCCAACGTGTTGCCGCCCGACCGCGAGAAGTACCACAACACGATGCCCGAGCTGTCTGCACTCGGCGACTCCGAGATCGCGGCGGTGCTCAGCTACGTCCGGAAGCAGTTCGGCGGCGGGGCTCCTCCGATTTCCGTGTCGCAGGTGGCGGCGGTGCGGGCGAAGGGCTCTGCTCACACCCCAGCGCCCGCAGACGGCCCCAGGGCCGGCAGCCAGAAGGTCACCACCGTACCCTGGCCCGGCGCGCTCTCCAGCGCAAGGCGGCCACCGTGGGCCTCGACGATCCGCTTCGAGAGCGCGAGGCCGAGACCGACGCCCCCCGTGTCCCGCGTGCGGCTCCGATCGCCGCGGAAGAACGGCGTGAAGACGCGTGGTTGATCCTCGGGGGCGATGCCGATCCCCTCATCGCGCACGGTGACCAGCGCCCCCCGGTCGGCGGCCGACAGCTCGACCACGAGGGGCGTGGCCGGCTCCGAGTACTTGGCGGCGTTGTCGAGGAGGTTGTCGAGGACGCGCGCGAGCAGCGCCGGCTCGGCGTCGACGGCCGGAGCCGGCTCGAGTCGGGCCTCGATCCGGCGTCCGGGACGGTGGCGGCGGAGGCGGACGAGGGCTTCTTCCACCAGGCGGGCCACGTCCACCCGCTCGCGCCGGAGGACGAGCGCGCCGCCCCCGTCGAGCCGCGTCGCGGTCAGGACGTCGCTGACCAGGCGCTCGAGCTCGACCACGTCCTGCTCGATCTCGCGCAGGTGGCGCCGGCCCTGCTCCGGCTCCGCTTCGGCCGCCAGCGACAGCGCGACCCGGATGCGGGCCAGCGGGGTCCGCAGCTCGTGGGAGACGTTGGCGAGCAGGTCGCGTTGCCCCTCCAGCAGCCGCCCCAGGCGGTCGGCCATCTCGTCGAAGGTATCCGCGAGCGCTCCGATCTCGTCGCTGCGCTCGAGATGGGAGCGAACCGCGAGGTCCCCCTCGCCCAACCGCCGTGCCACCTGGCTCAGATGCTCGATCGGACGGGTGATCGCGCGCGCGAGCGGCGCCGACGCCACGGCGAGCACGAGGACGAGGAACCCCAGGCCGCCGAGGAGGCGCAAGAGCGCGCCGGCCTCGGGTCGTCGAACGGAGACGCGCACGTAGCGTCCGGCGCCCGCGGCGGCCGATGCGAGGTGGGGCCCGCTCCGGAGCGGCCGCGACTCCCGGTGGAGGCTCGCGAGCTGGGCGGCGTCGAGGGGCGGCGCGACCTGCTCGCCGGCGGCCGCCACGCGGCGTCCGTCGTCCGCGTAGATCACCACGTCGACCTCCAGCTCGTCGGCGAGGCGGGCGAGCAGCGGGGGCAGGCTCGGCTCGGGAAGCGCCGCCACCAGGCCGGCCACGTGCTGAGCCAGGAGGGTCGGGTGCCACCGCCAGCGCGCGTCCCGCCCGAGCACGAAGCCCGCAAGCCCGAGGGCCGCCGTCACCACCACCAGCAGCAGGAGGCCGTGGAGATAGACCCGTCGATAGAGCGTTCGGCGCGGGTACGGGTGCTTCATCGGCGGGGTGCGGCGAGCTGATACCCCAGGCCCCGGACCGTCTTGAGCCAGCGGGGCCGTTTCGGATCGTCGCCGAGCTTCGTGCGGAGCCGTGAGATGTGGACGTCGATCGAGCGGTCGAACGCCTCCTCCGCGCTCCCGCGGACCAGCTCGAGCAGGCGCTCCCGGGACAGTACGTGCCCCGCGCGCTCCGCGAGCACGCGAAGGAGCTGGAACTCGTAGGTCGTGAGAGGGAGCTCGCGGCCGGCCAGGGTGGCCCGGACCGAGGCGGGGTCCAGCTCCAGGTCGCCGAGCACGATCGGCCGCGTCGGAGGCCCCGCCTGCCCGCGCGCCCGGCGCACCTGGGCCTGGATCCGGGCGAGCAGCTCGCGGGGCGAGAAGGGCTTCGTGAGGTAGTCGTCGGCCCCCAGCTCCAGACCCAGCACCCGATCGGCCTCTTCGCCCCGGGCGGTGAGGATCAGGATCGGGACGTCCGATCGTGCCCGCAGCTCGCGGCACACGTCGAGGCCGCTGCCGCCCGGGAGCATGAGATCCAGGAGGACGACGTCGAACCGGCCGCGGCGAGCCTCCGCGAGCGCGGCGGCGCCGTCGCCGGCCACGACCACCTGGACCTCGTGTCTCCTCAGGTACTCGGCGGTCAGCGACGCCAGGCGCGCGTCGTCCTCCACCAGGAGGGCGACGACGGCGGGCGCAGCCTTGTCTGCCACGCCCGCCGTCATAGAGGCTTCCGTCGGGTCAGCGGCGGTGCCGGTCCATGTGCTCCTGCAGGTCGGCGAGCAGCTTCTGCCGCTGCTCCGGGGTGAAGACGGCGTGCAGTTCGACGAGGGCGTCGGCGGCATCGTCGGCGAACTTCGAGAAGGCTTCGACGCGCCCGTGGACGAGGGCCTTCACCTCCGCGGGATCGGGCCGGTCCTGCTGCATCAACGCCATCAGCTCCTTGCGGAAGCCCGCCTGCTCGCCGTGCAAGGCATGACCCTCCTCGAAGAGCCGATTCCTGATCGCGCGGACCTTCTCCTTCTGGGCGTCCGTGGCGCCGACGTCCGTGAGCTTCTCCTCCACGGCGAAGTCGACGAACTTCGCCATCATCGCGTGGTCGCGGCAGCCGCCGAACCCGCCATGGGCATGGATCTGATAGGCGCCCGTGCCCAGGATGCTCGTGCCGCCCACGGCCAGCGCCAGCGCTGCGACTCTGGGATCGATCATCGTGATCCTCCTCGCCCGGCGCCCCCCGCCGGACGATAGCAAGGATGCGGTGCCGGCGTGTCGTCGCTTTGTCGCGGCGATGAAGAAGTGTGAAGCGTCGCCCTCAACGCCGGGCGCCCGGCCTCGGATCGAGCCGCACCGGCTGGACCTGCTGGGCGC
>Ga0070707_100002198_pt1 | contig 18629 bp, 14 predicted proteins | sample KBSK5502metaG_FD_65468 | JGI IMG/M metagenome (GOLD analysis project Ga0070707, IMG submission 65468) | Corn, switchgrass and miscanthus rhizosphere microbial communities from Kellogg Biological Station, Michigan, USA - KBS K5-50-2 metaG | ecosystem: Host-associated > Plants > Roots >... | reverse complement strand
TGATCGACCCCTATCTCCCCGCGGAACTGCTGCCCGCGGACTGGCCGGGAGAGGAGCTTCGCGAGCGGTACGCCGAGTTCAGCGCCTCCTACGCCCAGCGCCTCCGCGACTACAGCGGCGACTGATGCCATGAGCGCTCTGGCTTAGCCGGGCCGATCCGCCTGGCCGGCGGGACGAACCACTGACGGAACACGGACGGTCAGTTATGGCAGGGCATCCTCGCCTCCACCGGCCAGCCCAAGACATGAGATAGCTCACCGGGGCTGCGCGCGCTCGGCTCTGATGACCGCGGTGACCGCGGTGATGAGCGCGAGGTGGGTAAACGCCTGCGGGAAGTTGCCGAGCTGTCGGCCGGTGCGCGGGTCGATCTCCTCGGCGTAGAGCTGCAGCGGGCTGGCATACGACAGCAGCTTCTCGCACAGCGCTCGGGCCCTGGCCAGCTCACCGATCTGTACCAGCGCAGAGACCAGCCAGAACGAGCAGATCGTGAACGTGCCCTCCTCGCCGGTCAGCCCGTCCTCGGTCTCGTCCACCCGATACCGAAGCACCATCTCGTCCTCGGTCAGCTCGTCGGCGATCGCGAGCACGGTGTTGCGCACCCGCTCGTCGTCGGGGGGGAGGAAGCGGAAAAGAGGGATCAGCAGCACCGACGCGTCGAGCGCCTTGCCGCCGTAGCGCTGGGTGAAGACGCCTCGCTCGTCGACGGCGCGGGCGAGCACGTCGGCGCGGATCTCCTCGGCCGCGGTACGCCATTGCGCGGCCAGCTTCTTCTCGCCCCGGCCCTCGGCGAGCCGCGCCCCGGCGTCGGCAGCCACCCAGCAGGCCACCTTGGAAAAGGTGAAGTGCTGAGGTCCCGAGCGGACCTCCCAGATGCCGTGATCGGGCTCCCGCCAGTGTTCGAGGGCGCGCTGCACCTGGGTCTGCACGATGGCCCAGAGCCGGTCGTCGACCCGTTCGTGCGCGCGGGTATAGAGGTCGATGGCGCCGACCACGCCGCCCCACACGTCGTGCTGGCGCTGGGTGTACGCGGCGTTGCCGATGCGGACCGGCCGCGCGTCGTTGTACCCGGACAGGTGATCCAGCGTCGACTCCTGCAGCGCCCGCTCGCCGTCCACGCCGTACATGATCTGCAGGTGGCCGCTCTCCGCCTCGGCCACATCGGCGACGAAGTGGAAGAAGTCGTTGGCCTCCCAGTCGAAGCCGAGCGCGTACAGCGCCCACAGCGTCGCCGCGGTGTCGCGGATCCAGGTATAGCGGTAGTCCCAGTTCCGCACCCCGCCGGGGGTCTCCGGCAGCGACGTCGTCGCGGCCGCCACGACCGCCCCGGTGGGCGCGAACGTCAACCCCTTCAGGGTGAGCGCGCTGCGCTGCAGGAAGCTCCGCCACGGATGATCGGGAAACCGGCCGCGGTCCAGCCAGTGCTGCCAGTGGTGGGCGGTCCAGGTGAGCCGGGCGGCGGCCTCCTCGAGGGTACGCGGTGGCGCGTGCTCGCTCCACCACAGCGCGACAAAGCGGGTCTGCCCCTCCTTGAGCAGCGTGCGCGCGGTGGCGAGCGGTCCCTCGAACCCGACGTTCAGATCGGTGATCAGCCGCAACGAGCGCTCGGCGCCCGCGGCGCCGGCGACCGCCTCGTGATAGCCCTCGCCGGCGTACTGCCACTGCGCCGGGTGCCGGCCGTAGTCGAACACAGGGTTGCAGTCCATGCGCACCTGCACCTGCCCGTTGACGCAGCGGATCAGGCGCAGCAGCACGCGGTCGGCCTCGTAGTCGGTGGGTGCCCGCCGGTGGGTGCCCGAGCGCTCGTGGTCGTGGTGCCAGGGCCCCATCAGCAGTGCGTCGGTGACCACCAGCCAGCCGCCCGGTGTCCACCAGCTCGTCTCGAGGACCATCGTCCCTGGGATGTAGCGCCGGGCGGCCGGTACCTCGACGCCGGCCGGGTTGATGCGGAACGAGCCGGCGTCGCGGTCGAGAATCGCCCCGAACACGCTGGGGGAATCCATGCGAGGCAGGCACAGCCACTCGATGCCACCGTCTGGTGCGACCAGAGCGGTCGTCTCGCAGTCCGACAGGAACCCGTAGTCCCCGATCGGCGGGAACTGGCTGCGGCCTCCTGAGGGCTGGTCAGGAAGCGGGATGGTCATCGCCGGGCACCTCCTCAGGGCTGGCGGACCAGCGATTCTCTCCGCCCGCGACGCGGTTAGCTCGCGGACCGCCCCAGATTCGGCTCAAGTCCTCGGGCGCGAGTGAGCGCAGTCATGGCTTGCTGAGTACCTGGTCGAGCCAGTCGAGAATGCTGGCCACCACCTCGTCGCGGTTGGTCTCGTTGAGGATCTCGTGCCGGGCGCTGGGGTAAGTACGCACGGTGACGTCGGTGAGCCCGGCGGCGCGGTAACGGTCGACGACGACGTTCAGCAGGGCGAGGTTCGCGTTGACCGGATCCAACTCGCCCGCGGCGATATAGAGCGGGAGGTCGGGGCGCATGGCGGCCACCTGGCCGGGGTCGGCCATCCGGCGCGCGCCGGCGAACATGTCCTTGGCGGCGTCGGTATCCATCCCGAAACCGCACCGAGGGTCGGCGATGTAGGCGTCGACGATCGCCTCGTCCCGGGATAGCCAGTCGAACTCGGTCCGCGCCGGCTCGAAGGCGGCGTTGAACGCGGCCAGGTCGATGGGCTTGTCGAGGTCGAGGACGGGCTCGAGCTGATCCAGCGCCGTGGTCCCGGTCAGCACGACGGCATCGACCCGGTCGCTGTGATCGAGCAGGTACTGCTGAACGGCGAAGGAGCCCATGCTGTGCGCGAGCAGCACCAGCGGCAGACCAGGCTGCTCGTCGTGGATCCGGGACACCAGCAGGTCGATGTCGTGGACCAACTGGGTCCAGCCGTCCGGCCCCAGCTGGCCGAGCTCGTCCGCGGACCGCGCGGTGGCGCCGTGGCCCCGGTGGTCCTGGCCATAGACCACCAGACCGTGGCCGGTGAGGGCGCGCGCGAGGGCGCCGTAGCGTTGCATGTGTTCACCCATGCCGTGGATGAGTTGCACGGCCCCGCGCGGCTTGGCGGCCGGGTCCCACCGGTAGCCGACGATCTCGAGGCCGTCTTCTGCTGGATAGGTGAAACGTATCGCCTGTTCCATCGGATTCTCCCTGTCCTGGTTGGTCATTTGCCCGCACTGGGCAGCCATCTCCCGATCGCATCCCAGGGCCTACTGCTCCTTGCGCAGGTCGAGCACTTCGTCGAATCCTTCCCGCAGGCAGGTATCGAAGACTTCGAGGTCGCTGATCACGTCCGGGTCGACGTTCAGGCCGATGCAGCAGGTGCCGTCGTAGGAAATCATCGCGACCATGGCGGCCACCCCGGGACGCGGGCCGAGCGGGTAAATGCCAGTCACCTGGGCGCCGGCCAGGTACACCGGGTGTCCCATCCCGGGAATGTTGGACGCCTGGACGTCCGACACGTTCGTCATCCCGGCGGCGAGCTCGATGACCGCGGCCGTCGGGAGCCGGCTCAGTGCTGGCGCGACGAAGTCAAGGAACCCGATGGCCGGTTCGGCCCGGGCGGTGACGACGAACTCGCGGATGATCTCGATGCGGGTGCGTGGATCGGGTTCGCCGACCGGGGCGGCGAATCTCGCGCCGGCGAACCGGTTGCCGCCCATAGGGTCGTCGCTGGTGCGCAGCGAGACCGGGATCCCGATCGGCATCAGGTCGACCGGAATGCCGTTGTGCTCGTGGTAGCGCCGGAACGCCCCGAGCAGCCCGGCCAGGAAGGCGTCGTTCACCGAGCCGCCAGCCGCCTTCCCGGCGGCCTTCAGGTCGCTCAACGGCACATCGTGCAGGATGAACCGGTAGCCGAAGCCGCCGCCGCCGCGCAGCAGCGGCGACCGTTCGGCCGGCGGGGGCGTGAGGACGCGGCGCAACGAGCGACCGAACCGCAGCGTGTCGCCGGCGACAGCGGCGGGGTTCCGCACCGTGCGCCCGATGAGCTTGAGGGAGTCGCCGCTGCGCCTGATCAACTCGGACGGGGCATCCGCGAGCTGTTGGCGCAGGCGGCTGGCCAGCAGGCTTTTAGGGGTCAGCAGCGGCGGTGGGGCAGCCGGCGGCGCGAGCTGGTGCTCGCCGGGCTCGGGGGTTCGGCTGTGCGCGAGCGTCAGCAGCTGGATCAGGCCGATACCGTCGGACAGGCTGTGGTGGACCTTGAGCAGGTAGCCGGCTCGGCCGTCCTGGAGGCCCTCGACGAGTACGGCCTCCCACGGCGGTCGCGCCTTGTCCAGCGGTCGCGCCAGGATCCCCTGGGCCAGGTCGAGCAGTTGGCGCATCGTACCGGGCTCGGGTAGCCGCACCCGTTGGAGGTGGTAGCCGAGATCGAAGTGCGGATCGGGTGACCAGGCCGGCGGAAAAAGGGGCAGCAGCGGTTCGACGGCCCGCTCGCGCAGCCGGGGGATCTGCTGGCTGACGCGGTCGTGCGCGGCGACCAGCCGATCCCAGTCCGGCTCCCCGTCAAGGATCTCCAGCAACACCCCTGTCGACCGGGTACGTGGGTCAGCCTCGGCCCGCCACATGAGTGCTTCCCAGGCGCTCATGTCCGCTGGGCCACCCCAGGCGGCGCCGTTCGCATCGTGTGGCATTCAGCTCGCCTCCCTCGGTTGAACTCCGGGCGTCATCGAGGTGGCCCCGCCAGCCTTCTCGTGGGCGCGGTCGGCGGCGCCGGTGACCTCGAGAATGAGGCGGGCGACCTGCTCGGGGTCGTCGGACATCGGAACGTGGCCCACACCGGCCAGCCTGACGAGCTCGGCGCCCGGGACGCGTTCCAGCAGCGGGAGGCCGTTGCGCTCGAACGGGATGATCCGGTCTCGCTCCGCCCAGACCACCCGGATCGGGCAGTCCGGATCCCTGGCCAGGTATTCCAGCGGGTGCTTCGTGATCACCCGCAGCAGCGGGGCGACCACGCGGGAGTCCTTCATCGCCCTGATCGAGGCCGCGAACTCGGCCGGGTCGACGCGGTCGGGGTGTCCGACCTGCGTCGCGAGCAGCAGTCGCCGCGCCCACCGCCGGCGGGCGATCGCGTCCGCGCGGTCGGCCTGCCTGGCCAGCAGGACGAACGAGAGGCGCATCCCGACGGCGACGGCGGTCATGCGCGCCGCCGACCGCCACGCACCGGCCGGGCCGAACACGACGACCGACCGGGCCCGTCCGCGGCGGGCCAGCTCCAGGGCGATCCACCCGCCGAGCGAGTTGCCGGCGATGTGCGCCCGATCGATCCCAGCTCGATCGAGCTGCTCAACGACCCCATCGGCGAGCGCCTGGATGGACGGAGCCACGCCCGCAGCGAGCCGCTCCGCTCCACAGTGGCCGGGCAGAGTAGGTGCGAACACCGCGTGCCAGCGCTCCAGCAGCGGCAACACCGGGCGCCACACCCGCCAGGTGCCGCCGACGCCGTGCAGGAGCACCAGCGGCGTTCCGGAGCCGCCGGCGTACGAGGGCGTCACCGGAACGGCCTCCAGCACCGCCTCCGGCGCCGGGCGTCGACGACGCCGCAGCAGGGCGACGGCAGCCGCCCACACCGCCGCGAGCAGAGCGGCCCTGCTGAGCAGCCAGATCAGCGGTGAGTCCGAGCGTCGGCCCTTCACCAGCCCTCCCCGTGGAGTTCGTGTCCGGGCGCGACCCTGAGCAGGCCGCGGTAGGCATCCTTGACGGTGGCGCCATGCCATAGCACGTTGTCCACCTCTTGGGCGATCGACATGTCCACCCCGGCCTCGGCCGCCAGCTTCATGACCACCGGAGCGGCCTTGACACCCTCCGCGACCTGCTTCATCCCGGCAAGCACCTCACCAATGGGCTTGCCCCGGCCCAGCTCCTCGCCGACGTGCCGGTTGCGGCTCAGCGGGCTGGTGCAGGTCACGATGAGGTCACCTGTGCCAGCGAGGCCGGAAAAGGTCAGCGGATCACCGCCGAGCGCCTCACCGAGACGGCGCATCTCCCGCACCGCCCGGGTGATCACCATCGCCTTGGTGTTGTAGCCGGCCCCGGCCCCGTCGGCCATCCCGGCCCCGATCGCGAAGACGTTCTTCAGCGCGCCGGCGATCTCCACGCCCACCACGTCGGTCGTGGAGTAGATCCGGAACCGGGAGGTGCGGAACAGGTCGGCCAACCGGGCCGCCAGGTTCTGGTCCGGCATCGCGATCGTGGCGGCCGCGGCATAGCCGGCCATGACCTCCTTGGCGATGTTGGGCCCCGCGAGCACGCCGGCCGGGTGCCCAGGCAGCACCTCCGCCACGATCTCGGTCATCCGGTGGTCGGTGACCTGTTCCAGCCCCTTGACCAGGCTGACGACCGGGATCCACGGACGCACGTGGGACACAACCTGCTCGAGGACTCCTCGGAAGCCGTGCGACGGGACACCCATGACCAGGACGTCGGCATCCTGCACGGCCTGCTCCAGCGAGTCGGTCGCGCGCAGGCCGTCCGTCAGCGGGATGTCGCCCAGGTAGCCGGTGTTGCGGCCCCGCCTGTCGATCTCCTCGGCGACCTCCGGCGAGCGGGCCCAAAGCACCGTCGGGGCGCTCCTGGCCACGATCGATGCCACCGTCGTCCCCCAGGAGCCGCCACCCAGTACAGCTACTCGAGGTTGCCTACGGTCCATCCCTCAACTCACCTCCCTGAACAGTTCAAGGCGTCGCCGGCCGCGAACGGCTCGACCCGTTCACCTCATGCCGTGCCCGATGTACTTCATCGGTCCGCAGCGGCCGAGGCCAGCGACGGGGCTGGTCTCGGCGGCACCGGCACGTAGGGCGGCTGGCACCATGGCCACTAGCCTAGAGCACAAAAGCTTGAATGGATAGACCAAATTGCGCTAGGCTGGCTGTGTCCATGAACGGTCAGAAGTGATGAGGGGCCAGCCACGGCTCCGACGCCGTGACCGACCACCCAGGGCTAACCAGAGCGGGTCCCTGCACCATCCTGGAGGGCAGTCCATTGACCACGCTCGACACGTTGCTGGAGGAGATCCGTACCGGCCCGTCCGGCCCGCGGATCGCCGCCTTCTTCGACTTCGACGGCACGCTGATCGACGGCTACTCGGCAGCGGCGCTCTACTCACACCGGCTGCGCAACTTCGAGATCGGACCCGCCGAGGCTGCGCACACGGTGCTCGCCGGCATGCGCGGGCCCCTCACCGAGGACCAGTTCGCCCAGCTGGTGGAGCGCGGTACCCGAGGGTGGGCAGGCCGTTCCGACGACGACATGGTCGAGCTGGGAGAGCGGCTGTTCGTCCAGAGCATTGCGGCGACGCTGTTCCACGACGCGTGGAGGTTGATCAAGGCGCACCAACGGCGCGGCCACACGGTGGTGATCGCCACCTCCGCCACCCGATTCCAGGCCGGTCCGCTGGCGAGGCGGCTCGGGGTCGAGAACCTGCTCTGCACCGAGCTGGAAACCGAGGACGGCATTCTCACCGGCCGGCTAGCCGGCCGGACACTGTGGGGTCCCGGCAAGATCGCCGCGGTGCAAGCGTTCGCCGCCGGGCACGGCATCGACCTGGCCGCCAGCCACGGTTACGCCAACGGCGACGAGGACGTGCCCTTCTTGCAGGCCGTCGGGCACCCCCATCCGGTCAACCCGCAGAAGCGGCTGGCCGAGGTGGCCTCCGCCCGTGGCTGGCCGGTGCTGAAGTTCAGGAGGCGGGCGCGTCGGCTGGACCCGACGCCGGCTCTCCGCACGGCGGCCATGTACGGCAGCCTGCTAGCGGCAAGCGGAACGGGCCTGACCATGGGCGTGCTGAACCGCGACCGGCGACGGGGCGTCGACGTGGCCACCTCCGTGTTCGGGGACCTCGCCGGCGCCGTCGGCGATATCAAGATCGACGTCGTCGGACAGCAGCACCTGTGGTCGCGCCGTCCTGCGGTGTTCTTCATCAACCACCAGAGCGCTCTCATCGACCTGATCGTCACCAGCAGGCTGCTGCGCGACGGCTTCACCTTCGTGGCCAAGAAGGAGATAGCGCGGGTCCCGGTGATCGGGCAGCTGTTCCAGATGGCCGATGTCGCATTTCTTGACCGTGCGGATCGCGCCAAGGCCATTGCGGCACTGCAGCCGGCGCTGGACAGGTTGCGCGTGGGCACGTCGGTGGTGATCTCGCCGGAGGGCACCCGGTCGGTGACCCCGGCAGTCGGCCCGTTCAAGAAGGGCGGCTTCCACCTGGCGATGCAGGCCGGCGTGCCCATCGTGCCGATCGTCATCCGCAACGCCGGCGAGATCATGTGGCGGGACGCCAAGATCGCGCAGAGCGGCACCATCGACGTGATCGTGCACCCGCCGATCCCCACCGACGGCTGGACACGGGAAGACCTCGACGCGGCCGTGGCGCGGGTCCAGCAGCTCTACGTCGACACCCTCGAGGACTGGCCGACAGCGCTGCGTGCTGAGCCCGGAGAGGCAGACGCGCCCCGCAGCCGCGCCGCCGCGGTCCGGGCGGGCCAAGACCGGCGGACGCTGATCGACGTGGCAGGCACGTCATGAGCGGCACCCACCACGCCTTGGACCACTTCGGCGGAGGCATGCTCCACCGGAGCGGTGCGCGCGTCCTGCTGAGCCGCGTCGGCCTGCCCAGGGCTTCGACGGAACCGCTGCCGTCGGATTCCGCCGAGGTCGCCCACCTGCTCGGGACGCCGGCCTTCGGGAGCCAGGTGCGCGACCTCGCCGGACGGCTCGGCCGACCGGAGGACGATGTGCTGGCCGAGGCGGCCGGCGACCTGCGGGAGATGTCGGCCACCCACAACGAGGCCGTAATCGCGCAGTGGCAGCGGTTCGGCCGGTGGATGCGGCGAGGCTACGACACCTTGCTCGACGAGGAAGCGCTCGCCGGGCTGCGCGAGCTGGACCGCAAGCACTCCCTGATATTCCTGATCTCGCACCGCTCCTACCTCGACGAGTGGGTGCTGCCGCCCGCGCTGCTTTCCTCCGGCATCTCGCCCCCCTACGGGCTGGCCGGAGCGAACCTGAACTTCTTCCCGCTCGGCACGGTGGCCCGGCGCACCGGCATCGTCCATATCCGCCGGTCCACGAGCGACGCACCGGTGTACCGGCTGGCCCTGCGGGCCTATATCGGCCAGCTCGTGGCAAACCGGGCGAACCTCGTCTGGTCGATCGAGGGTGGCCGTTCCCGCACCGGCAAGCTCCGCCCGCCCCGGTACGGTCTTCTGCGCTACGTCGTGGACGCGGTGGAGGCGGTCGATGCGCCAGAAGCCCTGGTCGTGCCGGTGTCGATCGTCTACGACCAGCTGCCGGCACACGAGGTCTCGCTGATGATCTCCGAGGCAAGAGGGCTGGGCAAGCAGCCCGAGAACGTGCGGTGGTTCCTCGGCTACGCCCGGGGGCTGCACTACCGTCTCGGCCGGGTATACGTCGACCTCGGGCAGCCGCTACGACTGCGGGAGCGGCTTGCCGAGCTGCGCGTCGACGACCCGGCGGAGACGCATGCCGTCGAGCGGATCGCGCTGGAGGTATCGCACCGGATCAACCGGGCGACGCCCGTGACGACCACCGCGGCCGTGTGCGTGGCACTGCTCGCTGCCGACCGGGCACTGACCATGGCCGAGGTGCTGGCCACCGTCGCGCCGCTGGCCGACTACCTGCGGCGCCGCGGCTGGCCGGTGGCCGGCGCGGCCAACCTCACCGACCGCTCCACCGTGCGCCGAGCGCTGCAGGAGCTCAGGGCCTCCGGGGTGCTCACCTGCTACTCCGGCGGCACCGAGACGGTCTGGGGGATCGGCGCCGACCAGCACCTGGTGGCCGCCGTATACCGCAACAGCGCGATCCACGTGCTGGTGGTACGGGCGATCGCCGAGCTCGCGCTGGTGGCCGTCGCGCGGCGCCGGGACGGGTCCGGGCACAATGCGTGGGATGAGGCACTGCGGCTGCGGGACCTGCTGAAGTTCGACTTCTTCTTTGCCCGGCGGCGCGAGTTCGCCATCGAGCTGCAAGCAGAGCTGGCGCTGATCGACCCGGACGGCGACGAGGTAGGCGCCGAGGTGAGCCCGGACGACGCGCACCGGTGGCTGGAACGCCTCCGGCCGCACGTGGCACACCTGGTACTGCGCCCGTTCCTCGACGCCTACTCGGTGGTCGCCGAGCAACTGGCCGCGGCCGACCCCTCCGAGGAGTTCGACGAGCAGCACTTCCTCGCCGGGTGCCTGCGCGTGGGCCGGCAGTGGGCGCTGCAGCGCCGGCTGGCCAGCGAGGAGTCCGTCTCGGCCGAGATGTTCCGGACGGCGCTGAAGCTGGCTCGGCACCGCGGGCTCGTCGAGTCCGACGATCCAACCCTCGACAAACGCCGAAAGGCCTTCGCCGACGAACTTCGCGAGGTGCGGCGATACGTCTCCGAGCTCACCGACATCGCGAGCCGCCAGACCCACCTGTGACCACTGCCGGGAGACGGCAGTGGCATGCGTGGCGGCAGGAACGGCTGCGGGCTTCCCGGAAAGGACTAAGCCGATGGCCGATAATGAGCAGAGCACATCCGGCTTGGTTCCCAGCTTGGTCCAGGGGTTCATAGCTCAGCTACGCGGGATAACCGAAGGGCTAGAGGGCCTGGCCAGATTCGGTGAGCATCTCCCGTCGGTGGACGGCGTGCTTCCGCTGCCTGGCACCCTTTCGGCGGCTCAGCTGAGGTCGATCGCCGACAGCATCGCCGCGCAGCGGCGCAGCATCGAAGCGCTGAAAGCCCAGCTGTCCTCGTTCGACGAGCAGCTTGCGGTGCTGGAGCAGATCCTCGGCCCCCTCGCACAGTGGAGCAGCAAGTTGGCAGAACTTGAAGAGCGGCTGCTGAACGTAGGCCGCGGGCCGAAGACCGAGCGCCGGGCCAGCGGTTCTGACCGGGGATAGCTCAGCACCGGCCGTAGTAACTCGCCCCTGGGCCCGCCGCCAGCCGCCGACAGCTCGGGAACCAACCCGTGGTCAGCGAGGGACAGGCCAGGGCTCAGTGCTCGCGTTCGTACTTGAACGAGAGCTGGAGCTTGGTGCGGTAGGTCAGCGCCCCGCTTTCGTCCAGGTGAATGTCCTGCTTAACGACCTCAGCCACTCGAAGATCGCGGATTGTCCCGGCTGCAGTCCTTATCGCCTCCGCTGCCGCATCTTCCCATGACGTGCCGCTTGTCCCGATGACCTCGGTTACCCTATACACGCTCATGACGCTCTCCTTTGAGGGCTTGGCTGCCTCGGCACCGCGACGCTCAGCTGGTGCACATCCGGCTAACTCGGGCCCGGGGCTGGCTCGGATCGGTAAGTGCGACGTTCGCCGCCGAACCCGAGCCTGGCACTTTGCCTGGGCGACGTCCAGGACCGTTACCCTGTATGATCCGCGACTGTGCCGTGCAGGCACCAGCCGAGGGATAGCCCGGTGAGGACTCGCCGGGCAATCCGTCCCCAGCGTGACGCTGCGGCACGCCCGCTAGTGGCAAGCCCGGCTCGACATCCGCGGCCCAGCGACAGTATATTTGGTCTGTCCATTCGCATTGGAGCCTGGCATGCTGTCCTTCGCCTTCCGTCAGGAGCAGGAAGACTTCCGCGTCCAGCTGCGGAGGTTCGCCGTCGCTGAGCTCGCGCCCCATTACATCGAGCGCGCCGCGCGCCCGGAGTTCTGCTGGGAGGCGCATCGGCAGCTGGCCAACCTCGGCGTCCTCGGCATCGGCCTTCCCGAGAAGCACGGCGGGACCGGGGCACCCGATCCGGTGACGCTCGGGCTTGCCACGGAGACTCTGGCCTACGGTGATGTGAACGTCGCATCCGCTCCGGTGCTCTCCGGCCTCGTCGCCTCTCAGCTCGCGGAAAACGGGCAGGACGCCGTCGTCGACGAATGGCTGCCTCAGCTGATCGCCGGCGACGTCGTCGCGGCGATCGCCGTCACCGAGCCCTCGTGCGGTTCCGACGTCTCTCGCCTGCGTACCGAGGCGCGGAGAGTGCCCGGTGGCTGGCGGATTCGCGGCGAGAAGATTGCGATCACCCTCGCCACGGCGGCATCGGTGGCGTTGGTCTACGCCCGGGAGCCTGGGTCAGAGGGGTACCGGGGCATCAGCTGCTTCGCCGTCCCGCTCGACGCCGAGGGCGTCACCCGCATGCACACGCCGGGCATGGGGGCTCTCCCTCTGTGCTGGGGCCAGCTGTCCTTCGACGACGTCTTCGTGCCGGAGGATCACCTCGTGGGGGAGCCGGGCCGGGGCTTCGCAGGTGCCATGAAGCACTTCGACTTCAGCCGGCCGGCGCTCGGCCTCTTGTGCCTCGGCGCAGCCCAGGCCAGCATCGACGAAGCATGCAAGTGGGCAGTCCAGCGCGAGGCCTTCGACCGGCCCCTGGCTGCCTTCGAGGGTGTCTCCTTTCCCCTTGCGGAGCACGCGACGTACATGGAGGCAGCCCGCTGGCTCTGCTACCGCTCACTGTGGGCGCGGGAGGCCGGGGAGAAGCACACGCACTTCGCCGCGATGTCCAAGTGGTGGCCGCCGATCGTGGCCAAGGACGCGATCGAGACAGCGATCGTCACATTCGGCAATCTCGGGTACTCGACCGAGATGCCTCTCCAGCAGAGGTACCGCGACGTCGCGAGCTACCTGATCGCCGACGGGACCGCCGGCATCCAGAAGCGGATCATCGCCACGGCGATGATGGGCAAGGCGGCAGCGCTGTGACGGCCACGGCGACGCCGTCCGTGACTCCGAAGCTGGGAGTGGCGGTCAACGAGGCTCTGCTCACCCCCGACCCGGCGGCGCGGCGACGGATCCTCGACCACATCGCCGGTGCCCGCCTGGACCACGTCACCACCGGTGACCACATCAGCTTCCAGGGCGGCACGGGCTTCGACGGCCTGGTGTCGGCAACGTCGATCCTCGCCACCAACGACACCCTCAACGTGCTCATCGGTGTCTACCTCGCGGGACTGCGACACCCCATGGTGACGGCGAGACAGCTCGCCACCATCTCCCAGATAGCACCCGCCCGGCTGATACTCGGAGTCGGTGTCGGCGGCGAGGACCGCAGCGAGATCTCGAACGCCGGCGTGGACCCCGCAACGCGAGGCCGCAGACTGGACGAGACGCTCCAGGTACTTCGCAAGCTGGCCACCGGTCAGGCCGTGGACCACCGGGGACAGTTCTTCTCGCTCAGCGACGCCCGCATCCTGCCCCCGCCGGACCCGCGGGTCCCGCTGGTCATCGGCGGCTCGGGCGACGCCGCCGTACGGCGCACCGCAGCGTACGGCGATGGCTGGCTGGGCATCTTCTGCTCGGCTCGCCGGTTCGGTGAGACGGCCGAGCGCATCCGCGACGCCACGGCCGAGCTGGGGCGTCCGGCGCCGTCGTGGTTCGGGCTGAGCATGTGGTGCGGCCTAGGCTCCGACGGGGACCGTGCCCGCGAACTGCTCGGCCGGCGGATGCAGGCGCTCTACAACCAGCCGCCAGAGAAGTTCCAGCACGTCACGGCCGCGGGGACGCCCGACCAGGTCGCGGAGAAGCTCGCGCCCTTCGTCGAAGCGGGTGCCGAGCACCTGACGATCGTCACGGTCGCCGGCTCCGTCCACGACGGCATCGACCTGGCCGCCGAGGTGCGTCGCCTGCTCCAGGCCGAATTCGCGGCGGCCGGCTGAGGAGGCCCACGTGCACGCGATCGTCATGCGAGAGTACGGCGGCCCGGAGTGCCTCGGGCCGGCCGAGCAGCCGGACCCCGTGACGGACCCGGGCTGGGCGGTGGTGCGGCTGCGCGCTGCGGCCCTCAACTGGCACGACGTCCTCGTGCGCCAGGGCAGGTACCAGTCCCCCCTGCCCCACGTACCAGGCGCAGACGGCGCGGGGACCGACGTGGAGACCGGGGAGGACGTCCTCGTCGTGCCGTCACTATGGTGGGGCGACGACGAGTCGGCGCCGGGTCCTTCCTGGGAGATCCTCGGTGACCATCACCCAGGCACCTACGCCGAGATGGTGCGCGTCCCCCGCGAGTGTGTCGTGCCCAAGCCGGCCCGGTTGTCGTGGCCGGAGGCGGCCGCGCTGCCGCTGGTGGGTCTCACGATCTACCGGGCGCTGTTCTCCCGTGCCCGGCTTGCACCGGGCGAGTCGCTACTGGTCCTCGGGGCCGGTGGCGGTGTTGCCACGATGGCCGTCTCGCTTGCCTCGGCAGTGGGGTGCACCGTCGTGGTCACCTCGTCCTCGCCGGACAAGGTGAGCCGGTCCCAGGAGCTGGGAGCCTCCGCGGGGGTTCTCTACGGCGACCCGTCGTGGCCGCAGGCGGCGCGGGAGCTGTCGCCCGGTGGGCGCGGCTTCGACATCGTCCTCGACTCGGTCGGGACCTGGCAGCAGTCGATCGGCGCGCTTCGTCCGGGCGGTCGGCTCGTGGTCCTGGGCGCCTCCCGCGCCGAGCACGCAAACCTCGACGTGCGGCGGTTCTACTTCGGCCAGTTCGACCTGCTCGGCACCACCATGGGGAGTACCCGTGACTTCGCGGGCCTGCTCGCTTTGCTCGACAGCCATGACGTTCCTCCTCCCGTCATCGACCGGACGTTCCCCCTGGACGAAGCCGCCGCCGCACACACCTATCTTGAGATCGGAGCTGGCTTCGGCAAGGTCGTTCTCGAAACCGCTTGAACGCCAACTGCAAACCATCCCGCCGAGGAAAGAGAACCGATGACAGGCCGCGTGCGCTACGAGGTGGACGACCGAGGAGCCGCCTTCGTGACCCTTGACACCCCGGAGTCTCGCAACGCCTTGAGCGACGAGCTTCTCGATGATCTCCTCGACGCGTTCGAGCGAGCCCGTACCGATGACGCCGTCCGGGTCGTGGTGCTCACCTCTTCACACGACCGGGTCTTCTCCGCCGGAGGTGACCTGAAGGCGTTCGCCGGCGACGCCCCGACCATCGGCAAGTACGCCGGACTGGACCGCTTCCCGCGGCTGTACAAGCTCATCGGCGGCCTGGGCAAGCCCGTGATCTGCGCCGCGAACGGCGACGTGCTGGCCGGCGCCTTCGGCCTCGCCCTTGCCTGTGACCTCGTCATCGCCCGGGAAGGCGTCCGCTTCGGGTGCCCGGAGATCGATGTGGGCGTGTTCCCGTTCATGATTTCCGCGCTGATCTACCGCAACATCGACCGGATGAAGGCCAACGAACTGATGATGCTCGGGGAGCCGATCGACGCGGCAGAGGCGCAACGACTGAACATCGTCAACGCCGTGGTCCCGGCCGAGAGCTTCGACAAGGTGGTTCGTGAGTGGGCGCACAAGGTGGCCAGGAAGTCACCGCTCCTCATGCGCCTGGGCAAGAACGCCATCGACGCCACGCGGGACATGAGCCTGCCGGACGCGTTGGAGGTGCTGCGCGCACAGCTCGCGCTGGCGTTCACCACCGAGGACATCGTGGAGGGCGTGGCTGCCTTCCGGGAGAAGCGCGAAGCCGTGTGGAAGATGCGCTGAGCCTGTCGCTACCGGGCGTCAATGGACCGGACATCCCGCAGCGCGTTGCGTATGGTTCGGCTCGGTCCGTTGACGCGACGAGCCCCTTGCCGAGACAAGCCTTCGATGACCCCAGTCGCGGGCGAGTCGCGGGAGCTTCTCTAGCCCGAAGTTCCCCTAGTGATCCGCGTGTTGGGCCGTTTACCTGGGCTTTCGTGCGGTGCGGGGCCGGGCTGCTGACTACGCGACCCCGAGGCGGTGGCTGACGCCGAGGAGCTCGAAGGCCTGCCGCTGGAGGGCGGTGGGGGTGGTGACGAGCCGGAAGCCGGGCAGCGCGGGGTCGGCGGGGGCAATCGTGTTCAGGCAGATGGTGGCCAGGTCGGTGAGCAGGCTGGTGAAGCTGTGCACCGGGAGGTCGCCGGGGGTGTGCTTGGTGGCGGCCTTGGCCAGGGCGCGCGGGGAGCGGGCGGCCGGGGCGACCGGGCTGGGCCGGGCGGCCTGGGCGGCGGGCTTGTCGTCGTCGGTGAACAGCAGCGGCGCGAGCCGGGCTTGCAGGTGCCAGCTGAGGTAGTACGACAGCATCCTCAGGAACACGTGCGCCCGGACCCGGTCCTCGGTGCGGTGCCGGATGGGCCGGATGCCCAGGTCGGTATTGAAGGCCCGGAAGGCCCGCTCGACCTGGGCCAGGGCCTTGTAGGAGGAGACCACGGCGCCGCTGTCCAGGTCGCCGGGCGTGACGCTGGTGCGCAGCACGTAGATGCCGTCGAGCTTTGCCTCCGCGGCGATGGAGTCCTGGTCGCGGGCATAGCCGATGCTGTCGTCGGTGATCTCGGTGGTGAAGTGCCTGGCGACCTTGCGGCGGCGCAGGACCCTGTCCACCCGGACGGCGATCTTGTCCCGGCCGCGCAGCGGGGCGCGGGCCCGTGTGCAGGCCGCGGCGATCTTGGCCAGGTCGGCCTCGGTGGCGGCCAGCAGGGATTCCCGCTTGCGGGCCCGCTCGGCTTCGCCGAACGGGTTCATGCAGGCCACCAGCCGCTCGCCGGGGAACTCCGGCGAGGTGATCTCGGCCAGGTCCTGGACATCGAACAGGGACAGCTGCAGGTCCCCGTCCCGGACCAGCGCCTTGACCTGCGGGGCGCGCAGCGCGGTGATCCAGTCCAGCCCCGCGGGCCGGACATCCTCGCGCAGCCGGGCGGCGGTGAGCATGCCCCGGTCCCCGGCCAGCACCACCTTCTCGATCCCGAACCGGTCCTTGACCTTGGTCACCTGGGCGGCCACGGTCGCCGGGTCGCCGGTGTTGCCTGTGAAGACCTCGATGGCGACCGGGATGCCGTCCCTGCTGGTCAGGAGGCCGTAGACGATCTGGAGCCGGCCGTGCACCCCGTCTTTGGGGTGGCCGATGGCGCCCAGCGGGCAGGTGCGGCCCCCGGACGCGGCGGAGGAGACGTCATACAGCACCAGGGTGCCGCCGCCCAGGTGCCGGGCGGCCAGCGTGTCCTGGATCTGCTCCTGCCGGTCATGCAGGTAGTCCATCGCCGCGTACAGGTCATCCTCATCGCAGCTGCCCAGGTGCAGGACCTCGCCCAGGGAGCTCGCCGCGGTCTGGTCCCGCAGCCCGCGGGCGATGGCCAGCTTGGAGTCCGGCGCGATCACCTGCGCGACCGCCATCGCGACTACCAGGTCCCGGTGCCGGGACGGCACCGGGTCGATCAGCTCGTCGAGGCCGAGCTGGCGGGCCGTGCCCAGGACGGCGGCGACGTGGCCGTGCGGCAGGCTGCGGGTGATCTCGAACGCCTCGTCGAGGGGGGCGGCGGGCGGCGGCTGGCCCTTGAGCACCCGGGTCAGGGCGTCGACCTTGGCGTCGGGCCAGGATGACAGGTTGGCCAGGGTCCGGTTCTTGACCTTGCCGTCTTCGCGGTAGCTTTCCCGCAGCAGGATGGCGGGCGGTGATCCCCGGTTCGGCACCTTGACCACGTACATGACCACGATCATACCGGGCATATCCGGATCTAGGCAGCCAGACACGCCGTTATTAGGTTAGCTAATGTGATTTACATGACTACTTAGCGCCACGTGTGAGATCGTAGTTCACCAGGTCACGGCACAATCGACGGGTTGATCAGAGACTGATCAGGGGGAACTTCGGCCTAGTTAGCGGTCAGATGGCAGCGTGGACCTGGCCACCGTGCTCGCGAGTTCGGCGTCAGCGGCGATTGGGCGGCCGATGCCTTCGTAGGTCCAGATGACGGGCAGGACCAGGACGACGGTCTCGTCGAGGCGGCGGCCCCAGGCGTCGCGGTCAGCGTCCGGAGGCCGGGTGGCGCGGCGGTGTTCGGTGCGTGCCTGGCGGAGCTGGCCGAAGGTGACGGAGTAGCGGCGGGATTTGGTGAGGAAGTGGCCGCCGTAGCCGAGCATGTGCGCCCAGGCCCGGCACCGGGTGCCGAGCTGCCAGGCGGTGGTGATCAAGCGCCGGTAGTGCGCGGAGCAGCGCAGCCGCTCGATGTCGGCCTCAGCGCGTATCCGGTGGGAGGGTAGGCCGGGGGCGGTCAGGGTCTTGGTCGCGTACTTGGCGATGTAATTGGCGACGGCCTGGCCGTGCCGCTGCCGCGCCCGCCAGCACCACGGCCAGGCCGTCACGCGCACGCCAGGTGTGTCGATCGCCGTGAAGATGTCACAGCCACCGGGTCGGAACGCCGCGCAGTGTCCGGGCTGGCCCCTCCAGCCTCAACGGTGCTTCGCATCCCGCTACGCGGGACGCGCCTGCGGCGCGCCGTTGACCCCGGAGCCTCTGCCAGCCCAGCGGGCCTGACGGCGAGGGCCAGGCCAGAAGCCAGGCCCAATGGGCGCGCGGCGAACCTACGCGAGCGCGCGGGCCGCGTAGGTGGCCCTCAGCGGGTCGGGCGCTGTCCGAACGCATGTTTGATAACGATCCGCGACACACGCACTTGAAAGCGTGTCAACCGATCCTTGATCGTCTAGTGCGAAATCATGGTGTGCGCTCCGAACGGCCGCGAAGCCTCTCCACGACTCCATTCACCCTTTGGCATCTGTGGATAGAGATGACCGCCGTCAGCACGGATGACCCCACACCTGTAGTACAGTCGCGGTTTTGCGGTGAGCAGCGTTCTGGACACGTTGAGTAGCGATCTAGACAAGATGTACTGTCACACTGGGTGACGAGTGTCGGTTGCGTAACCGGATCACACGGCCGT
>Ga0070707_100002193_pt1 | contig 18659 bp, 20 predicted proteins | sample KBSK5502metaG_FD_65468 | JGI IMG/M metagenome (GOLD analysis project Ga0070707, IMG submission 65468) | Corn, switchgrass and miscanthus rhizosphere microbial communities from Kellogg Biological Station, Michigan, USA - KBS K5-50-2 metaG | ecosystem: Host-associated > Plants > Roots >... | reverse complement strand
AAGGCGTGCATCAGGTTGCGATACTCGCCAAGGGTGACGTTCCGCAATCCAGGAGAACTATAGCCATCTGTGGCACCCTGAGGACCGCCGAGCTACTGCGCGAAGTACGCGAACCTGTCGCCGTGCGGTGAGGTCACAGCGGCCCTCTAAAGGCTTGTGTCTGGCGATCCCAACCGGACAAGTTTCGAACTCATTCCGAATACAGATGCGGGACTTTGGCTTCCCGCGGTACGAGCGATTTGCGACAGCGACGAATTAAGACTTCACGATCGCAACTAACGATTACTGTGCTGCCAGAGTCCGGTCCTTCCTACTGACTTTCGCTCGTCTTCGGCGGCGTGCTGATGCCGCGGTAGCATACGCACGGTGCGCTATGCAATCTCGATCCCGCAGTTCGTCGAGCATGGCCCCTTCGACCCGGTTGCCTTCCGTTCATATCTGAAGCGCGCCGAGGACATCGGCTTCGAAAGCGCATGGGTGGGCGAGCAGATCATCGGCACCATGCCCGAGCTTGGTCCGATCGAGACATTAACCTACGCGGCGGCGTGCACCGAGCGGATCCGCTTGGGGTGCAGCGCGCTCGTCCTCCCCCTTTACAGTCCGGTGCACCTGGCAAAGAGCCTGAGCTCGCTCGACCAGCTGAGCCGCGGCCGACTCCAGATCGGGATAACGCTTGGCGGCCGCTTCCGGATGTTCTCTGCGTTTGGCGTCGACCCGACCACGCTCGTTGCCCGGTTCACCGAAGAGATTCGTCTGCTTGAGGCGCTCTGGACTGAACCTCGGGTCAACTTCGACGGTCGCTTCTGGAAACTGACCGATGCGGCGATGGAGCCAAAGCCGATCCAGAAGCCGCGACCGCCGCTATGGTTCGGCGCTAGTAATCCGGCCGCGCTCCGCCGCGCCGTCGCGCTCGGCGATGGGTTCATGGGCGCCGGTTCGCAAACGACGATGCAGTTTGCCGAACAGGCGAACGTGGTGCGACAGGCGCTCGCCGAGCTAAACCGCGATCCGGTGACGTTTAGGATCGCCAAGCGCGTCTACATTGCGGTGGACGACGATCGCGAGCGCGCCCGGCGGCGGCTGACCGAAGCTCTTCACCGGATGTACGGCTATTTCCGCATGCCGAACCTCGACGCGCTCGGCACGGCGGGCACTCCCGAGGACTGCATCGAGGGGTTGCGGGACGTGGCGACGGCTGGCGCGGAGCTCATCGCTTTCAACCCCCTCTTCGATGACGCCGAGCAGATGGAGCGACTGGCGGCAGAGGTGATGCCGAAGCTCGCCGCCTGATTCGCTCGCCGGGGTTGGATATCTGGCGGCCCCGAGCGGACTCGGGGGCGCAAATACCACCTGTCATCCTCAAATAGGTTTGATACAGAGCGGTAGTCGAGAAATCGGTCAGGCGAGTCGTTCAATCGGCTGGCGGTGATGGGGCGCGCCCGATGGCAAGGAGCCGCAGTTCGCGGGCTTGTCGCACGGCCCAACTGCGGGGTCCGTCTGTTCGCACCGTTCCTGTCAATGTATAGACGCTCGCCACCCGGCCTGAGCACTTCGAATGTGTAGATTGGCCCTCAACGCTTGGTTCAATGCCAGAGGCTTTGGTAGCAACGTAAGGAGGTAGCGATGGCGAACTGGAACGAGGCGACCATCCGGGAGTTCCACTCCAAGGCGGGGAAGGGGGTCGGACCGTTCGGGGACCGGCTGATGCTGCTTACCACCATGGGGGCGCGAAGCGGAGAGGAGCGCATCTCGCCGGTGATGTACCACCGCGACGGGGAGCGGTACGTCATCGTCGCATCGAAGGGGGGAGCGCCTGACAATCCCGCCTGGTACCACAACCTCAAGGCGAATCCCGTGGCGAGAGTGGAGGTGGGGGCGGAGACCGGCACGGAGACGTTCGAGGTGAGGGCGCGCGAGGCCGAGAGTGAGGAACGGGAGCGCCTGTTTGCAGAGCGCGTCGCCATCGCGCCAGGGTTCGGGGAGTACCAGCGGAAGACCTCGCGGCAGATTCCGGTCATGATCCTGGAGCGGACCATCTAGCGCGCGGCGAGGAGACGCACTGGCATGGCCCGCATCTTCATCACCGGTTCGGCTGATGGACTCGGACAGCTGGCCGCCCGGAAGTTGGTAGCGGTCGGCCACGATGTCGTCCTGCACGGGCGCAATCGCGATCGAGCCCAAGACGCGATGCGCGCCGTACCGGGCGCCCGAACGGCGCTCGAGGGCGACCTGGCCAGCATCGAACAGACGCACGCCCTGGCCCGACAGGCCAACGCGGCCGGACCGTTCCAGGCCGTTATCCACAACGCCGGCGTCTACCGTCCGGGTGCAGTTCGCCAGGAAACAGTTGACAGGCTCGATGACGTCTTCGCCATCAACGCCCTCGCGCCATACCTGTTGACCGCACTCATCGACCGACCGCAGCGGTTGATCTATCTAACATCGGGCCTGCACCAGGGCGGCGATCCGGACCTGCGCGACCTGCAGTCGGGCCGGCGGCGCTGGAGCGGATCCCAGGCCTACGCGAACTCTAAGCTGTTCGATGTCGTGCTGGCCTTCGCCGTCGCCCGCCTCTGGCCTCACGTCCTATCAAACGCGGTCGATCCAGGATGGATGCCAACGAAGATGGGCGGCCCGTCCGCGCCCGGCGAACTGGAGCAAGGCGTCGCAACCCAAGTGTGGCTGGCGGTTAGCGATGAGCGTGGCGCAAACGTGACCGGCCGGTATTTCTACCACATGCGGATTCGAGCCGCGCATCCGGCGGCATCCGACGTAACCGTCCAGAATGCGTTTCTGGCTACGTGCGAACAGTTGACCGGTGTCCGGCTGGCATCGGCGGTCACGAAGTGACGGTCGAGCGCGGCCCCCAAACCATGCCAGCTAACGCCGCTCCCACCGTTCGCGGCCCAGCCTCGCAGGTCAACCCCAAGGCTGTGCTGGCGCTCGTGGCAGTCGCTCAATTCATGGTGATCCTCGACGCGAGTGTGGTTAATGTCGCACTCCCAACGATCAAGGGTGATCTCGGGTTCTCCGAACAGAGCTTGTCTTGGATTCTCAACGCCTACACGCTGGTGTTCGGTGGATTTCTGCTGCTCGCGGGGCGTGCCGCCGACCGTCTTGGCCGGCGTCGGCTGTTCATCGCCGGCATCGCCTTGTTCACCGGAGCGTCGTTGATATGTGGGCTCTCTCAATCGGTGGCCATGCTGCTGGTGGCGCGTGCGGCGCAGGGGTTGGGCGGCGCGATGGTCTCCCCGGCGGCCTTGTCGATCATTCTCGCGACTTTCGCCGAGGGGACGGAGCGCAATCGGGCGCTGGCGATCTGGGGTGCGATCGCGAGCGCGGGTGGCGCCGTCGGCCTGTTGCTCGGCGGCGCAATCGTTCAGGTGATCAGTTGGCGCTGGGTGTTCTTCATCAATGTGCCCCTCGGTGCCGCTGTGCTGGCGCTGACTCCCCGAATCGTGCCGGAAAGCCGTTCGGAGGCAGTCGCCAAAACCGGCTACGACGCCGAGGGAGCGATCTCGATTACGCTCGGCACTGTCGGGCTGGTGTTCACGTTGATCAATGCCAACAGCTGGGGTTGGGGCTCGGGCAAGACGATCGCGGGGTTCTCGGTGTCGGCCGTCCTGATCGCGGCGTTCGTAATCATCGAGCGGCGCCACAAGGACCCCTTGGTCCCGCTGCGGATCTTTTCCGACCGAAGCCTCGCCGCCGCCGACGCGACGTTTCTGCTGGTGGCGGCGGGGCTTTTCGGGATGTTCTTTTTCTGCACGCTCTATCTCCAGCAGGTGCTCGGTTACACCGCCCTCAAAACGGGCGTCACCTATCTGCCTCTCAGCCTTACGATTATTGGTGCTTCGGCCTTGGCCTCGCGCTTGGTCGACCGCTTCACGCCCAAGCCAGTCCTCATAACGGGTCTGGCAATCGGGACAGGCGGCTTCATATTCCTTACTCAGTTGTCGGGCCACAACGATTACCTGAACCACGTGTTACCGGCAATGGTCATCCTCGGGCTCGGCTTCGGCATGTCATTCGTGCCGGCCACGATTGCCGCCACGAGCGGCGTCGCGCCAGAGGACTCCGGACTCGCCTCGGGTCTGCTCAACACAACCCAAGAAGTTGGCGGATCGCTCGGGCTGGCGATCCTCTCGACGGTCTCCACCACCCGTGTAGCCAATGCGCTGCACGGAGGCGCCGCGCTGCCGGTTGCGCTCACGCTTGGGTTCAAGGGCGCATTCACGGTCGCGGGGCTACTCTGTGGGTCCAGCGTGGTGCTTGCGCTCGTACTGCTGCCGCGACGCAAACGGATAGTCACGAACGAGCAGGTCGAGACGATCGCCACCTCGTTTGCCCGATGCCCTGGCGCACCATATGGTGGCCACCTTGCCCGGATTGCGCGCCGTCGCATACTGACCAGCCGCGTCCTTTTGGGCGACCGGCCGAAGTCGATCCCATGAATGAATCCATATTCCTGCTCGCGCTACCTTTTCCCGTAGATTCGAAACGTATTTTCACCCGTGACGGGGTTGTACTCGCCTTCGACCCGCCGACCCGCCAACTGCGCCGCGCGTGCGAATTCTGAACAACCGAGTGTGCCTACGGGTACCCGCCTCCCACTCGAGAAGTCCTGTGACGGCTCCCGGGACGGCAGAGTCGCTCCTCTACCCGTAACGTTGCGGCCCGATCCGAGACAAAGTCTTGGACGTGACTACGCAGAGACCCGCGGCCGGTGATCGATTTATCGACTTCGAGCTGCCCGACCACAACGGCAACCGTCGCAAGCTGTCCGAGCTGGTGGGTGGTGACCCGGGCATCCTGCAGTTCTATCGCGGCTTCTGGTGCCCCAAGGACCAGGCCTTCTTCCGCGGGCTGGTGCGACTCCAGGACCAGGTCGAGGTCGCTTACACGCGGATGATCTCGGTGAGCGTCGACCCGCCCGAGGTCGAGGCCGCCTTCCGGGCCGGCATCGGGGCACGCTGGACCTTTCTGTCAGACGAGCCTAGGGAACTCCAATCGCAACTCGGGCTGCTGGAGACCACCGACACCGTCCATCGTCCGTACATCCCGACGGTATTCACGCTTTATCCGGACCTGCGAATCCACTGCGCCTATAACGGCTACTGGTTCTGGGGCCGGCCGACAAACGATGAACTTGGGGCCGACCTGCGGGCGATCTCGCGGGCGATCCGCGCGGATTGGGAAGCCCCGACCCTTCCCCGCCGGCGGGGGGAAGGAACGGCGTGACCGTGCCGCTCTCGTGACCCGGCCCTGGTACTGGTTTGCGTTTCGGACCGATTCCGCCACAGATGCCTTCGCGACCGCGCCGGCGTACGGAGCCGACGGAACGCCGCTCGGTTTCGTGGCCGCCTGGCGGGTCGGGGCGGGGCGCAAGCCCGCCGGCGCGCTTGGCATCGATGCCCGCGCCATCGATCCTGAAGGTGAGCCGGCGTGGATCTCGCTGGCGCTTGCGCAGACGGGCACGCGGGTGTTCTTCGACGATCCGGCCGTCTGCCAGGCCATGCGGGTGGTTCTCGCCGGCCGGCCCACCGACGTGATGTCGACACTCGTGCTAGACCCGTCGACGATCGGCGGGGCGTTCACCGCAACGCACCGGTCAACGTCAGACGACCTGGCGGATGATCCATTCGCGCGGATCTTTCCGCGGACGTTGTTGCGTGTTGACCGCGGATTTGTCGGGCTGATGCCCGCGCCCGCCGGACCGGGGGTTCAACGATATTCGGGGACCCCATGGCCATGGGATTCGTGGTGAGCATCGCAGTCTGGGCGTCGGACGGCGAGTTGATCCAGCGCCTGCGCGACGGAGACGAGGCGGCATTTGTTTCGTTGGTCAACAGCTATAGCGCGCCCCTGCTGCGGCTCGCCCAGGCTATGGTGCAGAGCGACGCCGTTGCGGAAGAGGTCGTGCAGGAAACCTGGTTGGGCGTACTCACGGGGATCGGTCGCTTCGAGGGTCGCTCCTCCCTGAAGACCTGGCTTTTCAAGATCCTCACCAACCGTGCGAAGACGCGGTTGGTGCGGGAACGACGGACGATTCCTGTTTCCACCCTCGAGCTCGGCGATCAGGCTGACGAGTCCGCCGTCGATCCCGGACGGTTCTTGCCGGCGAGCCACCCGCAATGGCCGGGACATTGGGCGAGTCCGCCCATGCCGTGGTCAATGGGACCGGAAGGTATCATCCTCGACCGCGAGGCGATGGCCGTCCTGCGTTGCGGACTCGAAGCGTTGCCGCGCGCCCAGCGGATGGTGGTGGCGCTGCGCGACGTCCACGGCTGGCCCTCGGCGCAAGTGTGCGCGGCGCTGGATGTGAGCGAGGCGAACCAGCGGGTATTGCTGCACCGGGGTCGGAGCCGATTGCGTGCCGTGCTCGAGAACTACTTCGACGAATCAGACCGCGAAAACCGGAAGCTCGACACGGGATGTAACGCGCCGTCCATTCGCGGGACTACTGAGCAAGAGCGATGAACGACAACAAGACGACTGACCTCGCATGCAAGGAGCTGGTGGAAATCATCACCGATTACCTCGAAGGAACGCTTCCGGCAACGGACCGCGTGCGCTTCGAGGCACACATCCAGACCTGCCCCGGTTGCCGCGAGTATCTCGAACAGATGCGGACGACCATTCGCGTCACCGGCTATCTCGATGTCGAATCGCTCTCGCCGCGTACTCGCGACCAACTGCTGCGCACCTTTCGTCGCTGGAAGGAATCGTCCAGCCGGCCCTAAGGCATGGAGAAGCTCACCCTCAGCGAGCTCTTTGCAATCTTCGGGCACCGGCCGGAAGACACGGGTGGCATCGGCTCTGCGGACTCCGCGGAGTACCTCGCGCTCGTCACCTACCTGGCCGTACGGTCAAGTCAGCGCTAGCCCGCTGCAGGGTGTAACGCCTCGGCATATGGCGGGACTACAGCTCATCCGACACCGTCGCCGACGGGTCAAAAAAACAAAGGAGTGTCTATGCAACGAGGAATGCTCGACTATTTCCGCGGTCGCCGGCGCGGGCTACTCGCCGCCATCTTGGCGGTAGTGGCCCTCTTGCTGGGGGTTGCGGTCCGCGGGCTTGGAACGGCATCAGCCGGCAACCCAACCGACAGCGCGAACCGGCCGGGAGCGGCCATCGGACTGGGCCAACTCACGGGGCTGCTTCCCCGCGAAAACCTGGTCCTGGAGAGCGCCCTGCAGGTCGATCTCAACGCGGAGACCGTCCGGCTCCCGCTCTACAAAGGGACCGCGAACGGCCACACCGTCTGGTTCATCCTGACCGAGTCTTCGGACCTCGGGCTGGCGAAGAACAGCGGCCTGAACTACGCGCCGAAGCTTGCCAACATCGCGAACGGTTGCCCAGACTGCGTGCAGACGGTAACCCAGGATCAGCCAACGCCCGATCAGAACAAGTTCGGGCAAGCGGTGATCCATTTCCAGGGCGAGCCTGATTTCACCCCGACGCGCACCCTGGTACCCGGACCGAATGGGTTCCCGCCGGCATCCTTTTCTCCAGGCGGCGTCGCTGGTCCTGGCTACAGTCCCTTCATTCGGATCGCAGGAACAACGCCCGTCTACAACGCGCCGATCGTCGCGGAAGGCGACGGCCCGTTCGACGTCGTTCACCACACGAACACCGCTGATCGCGCGCTCGGCATCCACATTGCTCCGCCGGCGCCTCCGGGTCAGTACCTCGATTCCTGGGTCGACCTGCTGCTGGTCAAAGGCTTTGACGCCGGCCAGCCGATCCTCTACCTGAGCACGGAAACGGACGACCCGCTGGCCTCCGTGCTTGAGCGCTCCGTCTACGTCCCAGCGCTCGCCAAGGCGTCGTACACCGGTGGTGACGATTTCTTCGGGTCGGCCCGCGAACGCCTCTTCGGCTTCATCAACGGGCAGACCGGCCCCAACAACCGCAATGCCCAGGGCTTCGTCAACATCGTCGAGGATGGCCATGCCGCGGAGGACGCCTCGGCGGGCAACACGGCATTGATCAACGCCCTGCGGAATGGCGGGGATCTGCTGAATGTGTTCGGCGATTTCCCAACCCTGAAGGATCCGCGGCACGCCGATGCGTACAGCCCGCTGTGGGACGCGCAGCTCGGCCAGTGGACTGACAAGGCGGTCAAGGAGGGACTGAACACGCGGCAAATTGATGAGAACGTCGTCTTCAACCTCGCCGCGACCCGACCCGACCTGATCACGGGCCCCGGCGGCGCCCCGTATGGGACCGTGGGCATCGACATCAACTGCACCGTGATCGGCTTCACCGACGAGACGCCGACCGCGAACCTCGTCACGCCCGCCCCGAACTCGCAATTTCCTCCGCGTTAGTCGCGTGGTGTGGGTCCGTGCCTCAATAGCACGGACCCCTCGATCCGCGGACCCCCTCTCCCCCGGGGTCCGCGGGTCATCCGCGCTTTTGTTTGGCCCCACCCTGCCGTCCACGACGGGGAGGGGAACGTGAGACTGGTTGCACCAAACGCCGTTGTGTGGTTACTTGCTGCGATCGGTGCCGGCCTTAGAGTTGGGTTGCTTTTCGGCGGTCGCCCTATCAGGTTCTTCGCGTGACCCGCACGACCGAGCACATCGGTGCCTACGCGATCAGTATCCGATATGGCCCCAGCGTTACATACTCTGACCGCTAGCGTCGCCCCTGCCATGGTCGGCGAAGTACTTCTCGAGCACGCCGCGGAGCCGACTCCTACCGCGGTGCAGAAGCACCCGCTGATTTGCCTGACTTACCCCAAGCGCGGCACAGACATCCGCCGAGGGCCAGCCATGGACATCGCGCAGCGCAACGACGAGCTGCTGGGCGCGGGGCAAATCTTCGAGGCCACGTCGCAGGACCGCGATAGTCTCGCGGTCGAGGGCGGTTCCTTCCGGTCCCGCCGACCATTGCTGTGGTGGGATCGCCCAGTTACCCGGCCAGTCCGGCTGAGTCGCGGGTCGGAAGCGACGTGGATCGACGGTGGGACCGTCACCTGTCTCGCCGATTTCGAATGCAGATAACGAGATCGTCCGTCTCTCGCGTGATACCCGTGTCTTGGCCCGGTTCGCGAGGATGGTGAACAGCCAGGTTTTGAGCGAGGACCGGCCCTCAAAACGGCCGATGCCGGTGAGGACCGCCAGCCAGGTTTCCTGGACAACCTCTTCAGCTACGCTGGCGTTCGACACGATGGCCTGGGCCAGGCGCATAAGTGGAGCGCTGTAAGCGTCGATTAGCCAGGCGAAGGCCGATTCGTCGCCGTCGCGCAACCGGTCGATCAGCCTGGCATCGAAGGTCCGAGTCGCGCTATCGGCGTGCGTCATCGTCGACACGCCGCCCGACGGCCGCTACCGCCCGCAAATTTGCGATCAAAGTGATCCCAAGGCCCGAGACCGCCGGCATAGCGTTGAACACCCGAACCGGTCGGGGTTAAATAGCCGAGATACAACTGGAGGACCGCGGCGTCTGCACCGACCAAGTCAGACAGCCGCCGCTGGCCATTGTGGGCGGGCAGTTCGGAATCGATGACCTGTTCGCCGGGCCCAGCTCAACGGATAGTGGTCCCCGTGCTTGTCCCACAGGCTTGTCTCGCGAACGCTTGCGGCGTCACAGCATGATCGGGATTCAGTCCGACCGTGCTTCCCTCAGGCTGCTTTCTCAGGTGCCTCTCCTCCAACGACAGATCGTTTCTCAGCTGGCTCGGACTGCGGAAGCTGAGTCATAAACCGGTCATGCACTTGGAGCAGCGGCTCGATCAGGTCGACAGGCATGGGAAAGACTATGACCGTGTTGTGCTCTGCCCCGATTTCCGTGAGGGTTTGCAAATAGCGCAGCTGCAGGGCGCTGGGCTGGGCGGCAATCACCGTGGCTGCATCGGTCAGTTTCTGCGCTGCGGCGAATTCGCCCTCGGCATGGATGATCTTCGCTCGCTTCTCGCGCTCGGCCTCGGCCTGCTTGGCCATGGCCCGCTGCATCGTAGCCGGGAGCTCAACGTCCTTGATCTCGACCGTCGAGACCTTGATGCCCCAGGGCTCCGTTTCCAGATCAATAATCCGCTGCAGCGTGGCATTGATCTTGTCGCGGTTTGCCAGCAGTTCATCGAGTGCGGACTGACCCAGCACGCTCCTGAGCGTGGTCTGCGCGATCTGAGAGGTGGCGTTGATGAAGTTTGCGACCTTCGTTACCGCAGAGTTTGGATTGACGACCAGGAAATAAATGACCGCACTCACCCTGACGGTGACGTTGTCGAGGGTAATCACCTCTTGGGGTGGCACCTCCAGGGTGATCGTCCTGAGATCAATCTTGACCAGGCGGTCGATGCCGAAGGGAATGATTAATCGCAGTCCGGGGCCCTTGACTTCCATCAACCGGCCCAAGCGGAAGAGGACACCGCGCTCGTACTCGTTCAGGATCCGGACGGCCGAACCATAGGCGATGAGGGCGACCAAGATGATCGAACCGGCGATGACGTATGGAACGAATGACATGTGACTGTCCTCCAAAAACGGATTCGTTGACTCAATTCAGCCTAGCTCGCCGTTGATTCATAGTCAAGAATCTCGTTTGCTAACGATATTCGCGATACGCTAATCCGTGTCGTATGGGCCTCAATCACTGGCTGGAGCGGATCTATGCGGCGACCAGCACTCGCCCGCCAAAGTGGATGATCCGGGTTGCCGGAACCCTCCACCGTTTCGCCCTCGTCAAGACCGGCGGCCGCTTTGGGAGCGACCTGCTCGATCGTCCAATCCTGCTCTTGACGACAACGGGCCGCCGCAGCCGAAAGCAGCGGACGCAGCCGCTCATGTACCTGCGAGAGGTCGACTGCTACCTCGTTGCCGCCTCCTTCGGCGGCCACGACCACGATCCGGCCTGGTTCACCAACATCCGGGCGAATCCACAGGCCACGATCGCGATTGGCGGCAGAGAAATCCCGGTGGTGGCCACCATCGCCGCGCCGGACGAACGCGAGCGCTTGTGGCCGCGCTTCCCTGCGCTTTTTGCCGCGTACGAGAAGTACCAGCGCTCGACCGAGCGACGGATCCCCGTTGTGAAGCTTTGCCCGCGCGGCGCAGATCGAATCCAGATTTGACACAGCGGGCCGCGGCGCGATATGCTCAGATCATTCGAGCGCAAGATTCTTAGTAGCTAACGAACCGGTCGAGCCCTCTCTATCGCGCGGTCGGCTCACCAGCGACTCCAAGAAGGAGAAACACCTGGCCACTGATCCCCGACGGCCGCCTGCATCGCGATCTCCCAGACCATTTCAGCGCAGCTGGTGGTTGCTGATCCTGTTCCTCGCCTTCCCGTTGATCAACGTGCTGCTTATGCTGGCCTTTACCAGCGGCCCCGCGCGCGTCACGATTCCTTATACGACCTTTGTTCAACAGGTGACCTCCGGCAACGTCACCACCGTCAGCGTCCAAGACAACTCGATCCAGGGGACGTTCAAGGCACCCTTCACGGTGGGACCAATAAGTGGAACCTCCTTTCTGACAGAGCGGCCTGCGTTCGCGCGGGACGACCTCTTCGCCGAGCTGCAGGCCAAAAAAATCCCGGTCACCGCGACAGCGCCAGGCTCCGGCCAATCGCCCTTGCTGGGGCTGCTGCTGGGTTTCGGTCCGGCGCTTCTTCTCATCGGCGGATTCCTGTATCTAAGCCGTCGCGCGACCCAGGGCGGCGCCGGCGGAATCCTTGGCAACTTCGGCCGGAGCAAGGCGAAGCTGTACTCGGCCGATTCGGCGGCTCGCGTTACGTTCGCCGACGTCGCGGGGATCGACGAAGCCAAGGATGACCTCGCCGAAGTCGTCGACTTCCTAAAGACTCCCGAGAAGTACCAGAGCCTGGGGGCGACGATTCCGCATGGCGTCCTGCTGGTGGGTCCGCCCGGTACCGGAAAGACGCTGCTGGCGCGCGCCACCGCCGGCGAGTCGAACCGACCGTTCTTCAGCCTCTCCGCCTCTGAGTTCGTCGAGGTGCTGGTCGGGGTCGGGGCGGCCCGGGTGCGCGACCTCTTCGCTCAGGCGAAAGCAGCCGCCCCAAGCATCATCTTTATCGACGAATTGGACGCGATCGGCCGCTCGCGCAGTTCCGGCCTCAGCTTCGCCGGCAACGACGAGCGCGAGCAGACGCTGAACCAGATCCTGACCGAGATGGACGGCTTCACGCCAAATCAGAACGTGGTGGTAATGGCCGCGACCAATCGGGCGGAGGTGCTCGACGCCGCACTGCTGCGCCCAGGTCGGTTCGACCGCCGCGTAACGGTCTCCCCGCCCGATCGGGCCGGGCGCGAGACGATCTTGCGGATTCATACCCGCAAGGTGAGGCTCAGTGCGAGCGTCGACCTTGCCGACATCGCCGGCGCGACCGCCGGATTTGTCGGGGCTGACTTGCGCAACGCGGTCAACGAGGCTGCCCTGATTGCCGCGCGAAAAGGCCACCCGGCGGTCACGCGGGAGGACTTCACCGATGCCATCGAGCGTTCGGTGCTGGGACTCCGGCGACCGATTGTGCTGGGGCCGGATGAGCGCCAATTGATCGCGTACCACGAGTCGGGTCATGCGCTGATGGGAATCTTGATTCCGGGGTCCGACCCGGTGCGGAAGCTCACGATCGTCCCGCGGGGAATGTCCCTCGGCGCGACCTACAGCCAGCCGGTCGACGACCGGTACAACTATCCGGAAAGCTATCTTCGAGGGCGGATCACGGCGGCCCTGGGTGGTCGCGCGGCGGAGGAGGTGGCCTACGGCCAGGTCACCACCGGCGCTGAGGCCGACCTGCAACAGGTGAACCAGATCGCGCGGTCGATGGTGGTCCGCTGGGGTATGTCGCCGCGGCTGGGACCACTCAATATCACCCAGCCCGGCGACGGCGTCGCCAGCCTTCAGCATTTCAGCGAGGAGACCGCGAAGCTGCTCGATGAGGAGGTCCGTCGCATCGTGAACGAATGCCACGCCGATGCCATCTGTCTGCTGACCGAAAACCGCGGCCGACTCGATCGCCTGGCCGCAACCGTGCTCGAGCGCGACACGCTCGATGGAGACGAGATCTACACCGCGGTCGGCATGCCCAGGCCTGGGGAACGGCCTGTCCCTGGCATCGCCCCGCCATTACCGCCGGAGCGGAATGGGTCTGATCCCCATGTGCCGGCTTCTGAACTAAGGCCAGTCGCCTAGATCTCCGTGCGGGGTCAGCTCCACCGATGGCTTCGAGGGACGCGTCGTCTGTTCTGGCCGGCCGTAGGGATAGCCGGTATCGGCTACGCGATCGTAGGTTCTCACTTTGACCTGGCGCGGACGCTCCGGCTCGCGGCGCACGTCAACCTGGCTGACTACGCGGCAGCCGTAGCCGTCTTCTACCTGGCCTCGGTGTTACGCGCCAGCCGCTGGCGGATGCTCCTTCGCAACGCCGGTGAACGCACCGGCCTGGCGACCGACTGGAGGGCTCTCATGCTTGGCTGGCTCGTCAACGGCCTCATTCCTGCCAGGACGGGTGACCTCTACCGAGCCCAGCTGCTCCGCCGTCGCTATCCCATCCCGATTTCGAAGACCCTCGGGACCATCGTTCTGGAACGCCTGGTCGACTTTGCTGTCATGTTCGTTCTCCTCGCCGGCAGCGCACTGGTCCTCTTCCGAGGCCACCTTCCGGCGCCCTTTGGCGCCGTCCTGATTGGAATCTCCAGCCTCCTTACTGTGCTTCTCCTGGTGATCCTCGTCAGCCGGCTCCTCCGCTGGGACGTGTGGGGTCACGTTCCGGCCAGGCTGGCTCAGGCCACCGCGCGCTTTCGTGCCGGCTTCGTCGCAGCGCCCGGCACTCTGCCCCTGCTCGCCGGGATCACGCTTGTGTTGTGGCTCACGGAAGGAGCTCGGCTGTATCTCGTCCTGCACGCCTTACCGCTGCCCAGCTTCTCGCTGGTCCAGGTGCTGCTCGTGGCTCTGGCGGGATCCGCCCTCACGGGTGTTCCGGGATTGCCGGGCGGCGCCGTCCTCGTCGAGGGGGGCATCGTTGCCGCGCTCGCCTACTTTGGCTTGTGCAGCAGCGCTGCCCTGTCGGTCGCGATCCTCGACCGGGGCATTAATTACTGGAGCGTCCTGCTCCTCGGGATGGTCCTGGTCGCCGCGAGCCAGCCGCTGTTGCGTACCTCGCTCAAACGCCTTCGCCTTCACCCTGCTTTGCGACGTCGTCGCTGAGCCCGTCGCCAGTTATCGAGGCAAGGGTGGCGTGGAATTGACCGAGTAAGCAATCCGCACGATCCTGAACAACTACCAGCTGTACCTCGGGTACATCAAGCGACACTGGCGCCGTCCGGACCGGGAGCTAATCAAGGAAAGCCATCCTGCATTGATCAGCGAAGCGGAAGCACAGCGCGCCCTTGTCATTCGGGGTCGGATACGCAGACGAAGTTGCGAAAGGGCCGGCAGAAGAAAGCCGCGGAACCCTGCACCTATCTCCTGGCCGGGATCGTCCGCTGTGGCGACTGCGGTGGGCCGACGTGGGCGGCGCCACGTCTACGAATCGCGGGCGGCGCTATCGTTGCCGCCTCATCGGCGTCGAGGAGTGTCCGCAGCCCATGGTTACTGCTGAGGTCGCTGAGCGACAGGTCCTCGAGCTTCTCCGCTGGTTCGATATCCCTCCTTCGGCCCACGAGGATGGCGAGGGCCATCATCAGCCTCTGCCGGGCGACGGGCGGAGAGGACGACTCCATCCGAGCCGAGTCAGCCCGGCGCGAGCTTGCCTTCCGCCGGCACCGCACGCTCGAGATGTATCGCGACGGGTTCGGATCTACGTCAACGACCTGGTCGTTTGGTGTAGCGATCCGCCGGAATGCCCGCAAGACTATGTCGTCGTGGGCCATTCCCGCCTGAATCAGGGCACCGGCCATTCCTTCCGGAACTGGCCCTTGCCCATTACGGTAGTGCGGGCGATGATAGGCGCATGAAGGGAGCTGGAATCCGTGAGACTGGAGGTCAAGTGCAACTATTGGAGTTGCCTGACCCGCCAAATCCCAAGCCGGATGAGATTGTCATTGAAGTCCGAGCCGCAGGTGCAGCCAACTGGGATGAGATCGTTCGCACCGGAGGTTGGGATGTCGGGATCAAGCCGCCAATGGCACTGGGCGTGTCGGCAAGTGGTATGGTTCGCGCGGTCGGTGAGGGAGTCCGCCGCTTCCAGGTGGGCGACGATGTACTGACCCACCCCCTGCCCTTGAGACATCAAGGCGCCTGGGCGCAACAGCTTGTCGCCGCAGAAAATACCGTCGCACGGAAACCGACGCGCATGTCATGGGAGGAGGCCGGAGTTTTTCCCGTGCCAGCACTGACCGCGAGCCAGGTGCTGACAAAGACCGTCGACGTGCGTCCGGGCGAATTCATCCTCATCCATGGTGCTGGTGGCGTCACGGGCGGAATGCTCGTCGCCGTTGCCTCGGAGCTCGGGGCACAGGTGATCGCAACCGCCAGCCCGGGTAACGCAGGGCGGGTCCAATCCTATGGAGCGGCTGCGGTGCTCGACTACCACGCCGACGATTGGCGGCGGGACGTCCGCCGGATCGCTGGCGAGGGCGGTGTTCGGATAGCGGTCAACGCCGTGCCTGGAGCTGCCCCGAGCCTGATGTCATTGGTGGCAAATGGAGGAAAACTCACGACCACCACGAGCGATGGCCCGGCAACGGAGCGCGGTGTCGGCGTCGTGAACTTCTACGTAAGCCCGGATGGGGAAGCGCTGGGCCGGCTCGCCGTTGACTTCGTAGACAGGCACCTGACCCTCCCAATTGCCGCCGTCCATAGGCTTTCTGAAGCCGGAGCGGCTCTCCAAATGGCCCTTGCCGGAAAAGCCCGTGGGGCTGTCGTGATCGATCCAACGCAATGACCTGGCTGGCGCGACCAGGTCGTTGACCTAGACGGGAACCCGGTCTACCCCGAGGCTCTCAGGCGGTAATTGGCGACCCCAACCGGACAAGTTTCGAACTCCAGCTGAATTCAAAACAGGTCCTCTGGCTGGCCGGAACTCTCTCAGCGGACGGTCAGCGGACGCGTAACGGACGGTCAGCGGACGCTCAGCAGACGCTCTCGCTCGGCCAGGATCGCAGCCGTTATCTCCGGTGACACCGAAGCTTGCCGTTCTTGCGCGAGCGCCTCGATGGCCGCCGTGACGGCTTTGCTGCTTCGGAGGCTTGTGTCTCCGGAGCCGTGTTAAGCGCAATGCGCGGATGCCTGGCTCGCCCCGGATTAGGAGGGATCCGCCGACGTCCGCGATGTGACCGACCGAGCAGCGAGTCGACGACCTCCGACTCCTCGTCACGTCCGATCAGCTCGCCCGTGGCCACGACACGAGGATCAGCCCGGATCAGTACCACCCTGAGCGAGTCCTGCTACCCCTCGGCGGCGATCAGGTGCCTCGTCTGCGAAGGCGGGTCGGAAAGGTCTCGGGCCTTCGCATCGAAGTCGCGATCGGCGCCCGTGAGGCGGTCATGGTGCTGGCGCAGGTGTTCTTCCCAGGAGGCAACGATAAAGGTCTCGACAAAGGTGTGGGGTGTTTCACCATCGCGATAGAGTGCCCATCGACTCGCGCCTGTCCGTAGTCGTGAAAGGCGTACCTGGATCATCGCTTCGAGGAATGCTTCCTCGCGTTCGGGCGCGATGCTGTAGACGGTTTCGACCATGACCAGCCCGCTGTGGGGGGCAACATCGAACGCGAGCTGTGGCTCCGGCCAAAACGGCGCAGCGTTTCGATCCAGACCGCTTACGTCAATGAACGGCCAAAGTCGGATGGTGGCCAGGCCGATGATCAGGGCAGCGGCTGCGATCAGAAACGCCGCCACTACGCCCATCCACTCGGCGACCGCTCCCCACAGTACGCTACCCAGCGCCTGGGTCCCGAACAGAAGCATGAGGTACACGGACACGCCACGAGCGCGAACCCAGGCCGGGAGAAAGAGCTGGACGGCCGCGTTCACGTTCGACAGGACCAGGACCCAGGCGGCGCCCGCTGGTAACAAGACGATCAGGGCCACAAGTGGGATCGGAACGGCGGCCACAAGGACAAGGGCGATCGCGTAGGCTGCCCCAGTCACGGCCATCAGGCCGTTGTCAGACAGGCGGTCGCGAATCCGGGCCAGCGCGAGCGCGCCGGCGACCGCCCCAACACCGAGCGATCCCTGCAGTAGGCCGTATCCGATCGCCCCAAGATGAAGCCGCTGCGCTGCCAGCACAGGAAGCAATGACCAGAGCACGCTGGCCGGGACCATGTAGAGGGCCATCCGTAGCAGAATCCGCCGCACCACGGGGGCATTGCGGACATAGCGTCCGCCTGCTCGGATCGCCGAAAAGAAGTGTTCCGGCAGCGTGCGCTTCGGCCGAGCCGGTGGCTTCCAGATCGCGACGACCAGAACAAACAAGAGGTAGGTCAGCGCATTCAGTCCGAAGACTGCGGCAACTCCCAGTCGAGCAATCACGAGGCCGGCGAGCGCCGGGCCGACGACACGGGCCAGGTTGATGCTGATCGACCCGAGTGCAGCCGCGGCCCGCAACTCCTCCCGCGGGACGATATCGGGAATGAGCGATTGGTACGCGGGGTTGGAAAACACCGACGCACTGCCGAGCGCAAAAGTGAAAGCAAGCAACAGTGGCGCTGTCATTTGCCCCAAGAACGTCAGAACCGCGAGCGCAACTGCCACCAGGCCGAGACCAATCTGGACGACCAGAAGCAGACGGCGACGGTCGAAAATGTCGGCGAGCACTCCGCCCACCAGGCCAAAGAGAGCGTCGGGCAGCGTATCGGCCACCTGCACCAAAGCGACGAGGATCGCGGCGTTCGCGGCGTGGACCAGGAACCACTGCGCGCCAACGGTCTGCATCCAGTTGCCGATGTTGCTGACAAGAAGGGCGATCCAGAAGGCGCGGAACACGGTGAAACGCAGGGGCGCCCAGCTGCTTACGGGCTGAGCGGCATCAGCCACCTGCGTTCATCCCACCCGCCATCTCCCTGCCGCTATTGTTTCAGCCGGCGACGCTCGTGCAATTTCGCTGGCTACCAGGAGCGACTTCCTGGTGGCCAGCCTCGATAGTGGGTTGCTAGCTGTTCAATTGCTGGAGCAGAGCCAAGCGATCGTAGTAGTAGCGCTTCTCGGCGATGAGTCCGTCGGAGTTCACGCGGAAGAACCCAGCAAGCCCAAATTCGACCCGCCGCCCTGTCGGCGGGATTGGATCTCGTCCGGGAAGCTCGGTCGGGCCTGCGGAGGTGCCCGCGCCCACCAGCTCAGTAGCCACAAAATCACCGTTTGCCGCGATGTTCACTACCTTGAACTGAAAGTCGGGCATGGATTTCCAGAATTGTTGGTTGGTTCGGCGATGAGCGTCGAGGCCCCTGACACCGGCCCACAGCGGGCTGGAAATGACGATGTCCGGTGTGCGATCTTCTCGCTGGACGCGTCGAGATCGTGGGTGTTGTAAACCGCGATGTAGTCTTGAACGACGGTCTCCGCGCTAGTCTGCTGAGTTTGTGATGCCACCTCATTCCGCCAGCAAATGTGCGGCTACCTTTTCCCGTACACCCGAAAATCATTTTCACCCGCGACGGGGTTGTACTCCCCTTCGTGCCGAGCTTTCATTCCGTTCAGCCATGCGAGCTTCTTTGATGCGGTCTGGAAGGTGGTTTCGCCCACGAACTTATTG
>Ga0070707_100002192_pt1 | contig 18659 bp, 22 predicted proteins | sample KBSK5502metaG_FD_65468 | JGI IMG/M metagenome (GOLD analysis project Ga0070707, IMG submission 65468) | Corn, switchgrass and miscanthus rhizosphere microbial communities from Kellogg Biological Station, Michigan, USA - KBS K5-50-2 metaG | ecosystem: Host-associated > Plants > Roots >... | reverse complement strand
AGACGCTCCTGCTGCCGAGGCCGATCTCGTCGGCGACACCCTCGGATACCTCGCACGTTCTCTCGTCGCGAACACCGACGACGTCCGCATCGAAAAGCTGCAGACCGAGCGCGGTCTCGTCTACCGGCTCCACGTGAACCCCGAAGACATGGGCCGCGTGATCGGACGCAGTGGGCGGATCGCGCGCGCACTCCGCCAGGTGACGCGGGCGGCCGCCGCGCGATCCGGGGTGCACGCGATCATCGAGATCGCCGACTGAAGACGTGAAGCCCGAGCGGCTCGTGGTCGGCCGCATCGCGAAGGCACACGGGATCCGCGGTGAGGTTGCAGTCGACGTTTCTTCCGACGAGCCGTCGCGCTTCGTGCAGGGCGCGCGCGTCCTGGCCGGCGACCGCACACTGACGGTCTCCACCTCGCGACCGCACCAGGGCAGGCTGCTCGTGCTGTTCGAAGAGGTTCCCGATCGGAACGCGGCTGAGATACTGGCGGGCGCCGATCTCACGATCCCATTCGAGGAAGCGCCCGCGCTCGAGGACGAGTGGTCGTTCTACCCGCATCAGCTCGACGGCTTGAAGGTCACCGACGAGAGCGGGAACGAGCTCGGCACGATGGATCGCGTCGAGGAGAGCCCTGCGTCGGATCTCTGGGTCGTGCGCGCGGATGGCCGCGAGGTCTTGGTGCCCGCAGTGCGCGACATCGTCCTGCGGGTCGATCTCGACGGTGGAACGATCGTGCTGCGCCCGCCCGAGGGGTTGTTCTGATGCGCGTCGACGTCGTCACGATCTTCCCCGAGTACTTCAGCGGGCCGCTCGATGCGGGGCTGCTGGGCAAGGCGCGCGCGAAAGGGCTGCTCGACATCCGCGTGCGCGATCTGCGCGTGCACACGACCGACAAGCACCGAACCGTGGACGACGAGCCGTTCGGGGGCGGGCCCGGGATGGTGATGATGGCGCAGCCGTGGTTCGAGGCGGTCGAGGCGGTCGACGGGTGGGAGCGCGCGCGCCGCGTGCTGCTGACACCGGCCGGCCGCCGGCTCGATCAAGGCTTAGGCGAGCAGCTTTCGGCCGAGGCCCACCTGATCCTTATGTGCGGGAGGTACGAAGGCATCGACGAGCGCGTCGCGACCGGACTCGCGACCGACGAGATCTCGATCGGCGACTACGTGCTCGCCGGAGGCGAATCGGCCGCGCTTGTATTGATCGAAGTCGTGACGCGCCTCCGGGAAGGCGTGATCGGGGAGCCGGAGTCGCTCGTCGAGGAGTCGTTCACGACCGGGCTGCTCGACTACCCGCACTACACGCGGCCGGCTGAGTTCCGGGGCATGCGGGTCCCCGACGTGCTGGTGTCGGGGGATCACGCGGCGATCGAGCGCTGGCGGCGTGAGGAGGCGCTCCGGCGCACGAAAGCGCGGCGGCCGGACCTGCTCGAACGCTAGCCACTGTGCGAAACGGGGGGTCAGCCGGTAGCATGGGCCCCCGGCCCGGACGGGCAACCGACATCCACCTGGAGCACCGATGAACAAAGTCGACCTCATCGAGCGGACGCGCCTGCGCAAGGACATCCCGCCGTTCCGCCCCGGCGACCAGGTGAAGGTGCACGTCAAGGTGCGGGAAGGTGGCCGCGAGCGGCTTCAGGTCTTCGAAGGCGTCGTGATCGCGCGACGCGGCGGCGGCCTTCGCGAATCGTTCACGGTCCGAAAGGTTTCCTTCGGTGTCGGCGTCGAGCGCACGTTCCCGATCCACGCGCCGGCCGTCGCGAAGCTGGAAGTCGTGCGTCACGGCAAGGTGCGGCGCGCGAAGCTCTACTACCTGCGGGAGCTATCCGGCCGGCGCGCGAAGATCGAAGAGCGCCGCAGCCGCATCCAGGAGTGGGAGCCCGAAGCGGACGTGCCGGAAGAAACCGCTGACGAGCAGCCCGTGGCCGAGGCCGAGGTTGCCGAGGCGCCCGAAGCCGTCGAGACCCAAGAGGCGCCAGAAGCAACCGAGCCTGAACCCGCTGAGGCGGAAGCGCCGGCCGAAGCGTCCGCCGAAAGCGACACCGAGAAGGCGTCGGCGGAAACCGCCGAATAGCACAGCCTCCGCGGGCTCGATGAGCGACACGGCCAGGACCGAGCCGGGCCTGCAATCAAGCTGGCCGACCGAGCCGGCCGGAACGCCTCCCGAGAAGAGAAGCAGAGCGGCATTCCTCCGCGAGCTGCCCGTCCTCATCGTGATCGCGTTCATCCTGGCGTTGCTGATGAAGACGTTCCTCGTGCAGGCGTTCTACATCCCGTCGGAATCGATGGAACCGACGCTGCACGGGTGTCCCGGATGCAACGGGGATCGCGTGTTGGTCAACAAGCTCGCGTGGCGGTTGCGCGATCCGGCGCGCGGCGAGATCGTTGTCTTCATCGCAGAGCACGACACCGCGCATCGTAGCTTCCTGTCGCGCGTGAAGAGCTTCCTCACCGAAGGGCTCGGCGTCACGACACCGAAAGAGACCGACTTCATCAAGCGGATCATCGGGCTGCCGGGGGACACGGTTCAGGTGACGGACAACGGCGTGTACATCACGCCCGCGCATAGGAAACGCTTCAAGCTGTACGAGCCGTACATCGCTCGGCCGTCGAGCAACGGCACGCTCGTCCCGTGCGGCACATCGACGTCGTGTCCCCAGGGAAAGACGCAAGCCCCGATCAAGGTACCGGCGAACTCATACTTCGTGATGGGAGACAACCGTGAGAATTCGGCCGACAGCCGCTTCCGTGATCCGCCCTGGATCAAGCGTTCGGACTTCGTCGGTAAAGCGTTCGTGAAGATCTGGCCGATCGGCCGGATCGGGCTCGTGCATGTTCCCTCGTACGCTGCGAAGGGCGCGGTTGCCACAGGGGCTTCACAGCCCGCACCGACGCTACCTTTGGCCGCCGTTGTGCTCGGCATCGGTGCGATCGTGCGGCGTAAGACATCGTGAACCGCCGCTCCGTTTCCTTCGTGGTGCGCGCGCTAGAGTCTGCACACCATGGATGACGTTCAGGGCGTGCCGCCCGGTCCAGAACGCGATGCGCCGAACGCCCCCGAAGTAGTCGTCCCCGTTCCCCAGGTGCAAAGCGGACCGGAACCCGGCGCTCAACCACAGGCTGCTCGTCCCGAACCGACCGCCGACCGTTCGGTGCCGGACTGGGTCGGCACACCGAGCGAGGACGAGCCGAAACAGAAGAAGGAGAAAGAGAGGCACGGGAGCTTCTTGAAAGAGCTTCCGATCCTCATCATCATCGCGTTCGGGCTGGCGCTGCTGATCAAGACGTTCCTGTTGCAAGCGTTCTACATCCCATCGGAGTCGATGCTCCCGACGCTACGTATCGGCGATCGCGTACTCGTCAATAAGCTGGTCTACAGGATCCATCCGCCCCGCCGCGGAGACATCCTCGTTTTCATAGAGAACCCCGGTCCCCATCGCTCTTTCTGGGGTCGCGTTCGCAGCTTCTTGACGGAAGGGCTCGGAGTCACGAAGCCGCCATCCAGGGACTTCATCAAGCGAGTGATCGGGCTGCCTGGCGACACCATTCAAGTTGGGCCCGACGGTGTGTTCATCACTCCGGCCAGCGGCAAGCAGTTCAAGCTGTACGAGCCCTACATCGTGCGCTCCTCTACAGATCCCTCTGTTGCATGTGGCGCGTCGCCCTCGTGCGAGGAAGGGCCGCCACAAGCACCGTTCAAAGTGCCTGCAGATTCATACTTCGTCATGGGTGACAATCGAGGGAACTCCTCCGACAGCAGGTCGGCGCTCGGACCGATCAACAAGACCAGGATCATCGGGCGCGCGTTCGTCAAGATCTGGCCGTTGGGCCGCTTCGGCTTCTTCCATCGGCCGACGTACTCGACGGCGAACGCCGCCGGCTTGATGTCGATGGCCCCCGCGTTGGTGCTGGGATCGGCGTTCGTCGTTCGACGGCGTCGCGCTGCGTAGCCGCCCTGGGTATCGTCCCGGGCTCGAGGTATCCTCCGGCCGAGATGGTGATGCTCGAACCCGACGGCCGCATCGAGCGAAGGCTCCGCGATGCGGGTTTCCGCCTGGTCGCCGGCGTGGACGAGACGGGGCGTGGTGCGCTCGCCGGTCCGCTGGTGACGTGCGCGGTGATCCTGCCCGAGGACGCCGAGCTTCCCGGTCTCCGCGACTCGAAGCTGTTGACGCCGCTGGCGCGCGCGCGCCTATGCACAGAGATCAAGGAGCAAGCGCTCGCGATCTCGATCGTTCGCGTCCCCTCGACGTCGATCGACCGGCGTGGGCTGCACCGGTCCAACTTGCGCGCGCTTCGCGAGGCCGCGATGCGCCTGCGTCCTTCGCCCGAGTACTTGCTCGTCGACGGCTACCCGATCCGGCGCGTGCCGTTCCCCTGCCTGTCGATCAAGAAAGGTGATCGCGTTTCGATCGCCGTTGCAGCTGCGTCGGTCGTCGCGAAGGTCACGCGCGACCGATTGATGGTCAACCTGAACCGCCGCCATCCCGGCTACTTCTTCGACGAGAACAAGGGGTACGGTACGCCGGAGCACTGGCGCGCACTCGATAAGCTCGGTCCGTCGCCGCAGCACCGACTGTCGTTCTACGGAGTCGGCCAGATGAAGCTATGGGCCAGCGGCGACGATGAGTTCCTCGGGACCGACGTGGAGGTGAGCAGTGAGCGTCGATGATCTCGAGAAGTACGAAGCAGAGATGGAGCTCGCGCTGTATCGCGAGTACCGCGACGTGCTCCCGATGTTCACGTACGTCATAGAGACCGACAAGCGCTTCTACCTCGCGAACGGTGTGAAGGTCGACCAGCATCGAGACGGCTCCGACACCTATTTCGAGGTAACGCTGACCGACGCCTGGGTCTGGGACATGTACCGGAGCGCGCGCTTCGTCTCGAACGTTCGCGTCCTTACATTCAGCGACGTGAACATCGAGGAGCTCAAGCGCTCGGAAGTTCCGGACTCGCCGGAGGGCCTGGAGCGCACCTGACCCCGTCGCGATAGCATCGCGTCGATGGGGTACAACCCGCTCCGCAAGTACCGAGGCACGAAGGTGCTCGACATCACGCTGCTCGTGTCCACCGCAGCGGTGATCCTCTTGCTCGTCATCTGGGCGTCCCGCTAGACGCTCGTTCCGTTCCGCCCCAATTTCTTCGTGACGTTGACGACGCGTGCGCCCATCGCGCGGTTCGCGCTCTCGATACGGTCGTCCCGCCGCTTTACCGTCGTGCGCGATGGAACGGATGGAGCTCGGCCACATCGGGGAGTCTCTCGCGGCCGTCTACTTGGAGCAGCGCGGGTGGCGCATCGTCGAGCGCAACGTCCGGTTCCGTGAAGGCGAGATCGACATCGTCGCCGCGCGTGCAGGGGTGCTCGCGTTCATCGAGGTGAAAACGCGGCGATCCGTCGCGTTCGGGTCCCCGGCCGAGGCGGTCACGTGGCGGAAACAACGCAAGATCCGCGCGCTTGCGTCTCGCTATCTTTCCGAGCGGCATCCGGGAGCCCACGTCATCCGGTTCGACGTCGTCGACATCGCCCGCGATCGCGGCGGCTTCATGGTCACGCACCTCGAGGGCGCGTTCTAGTGATCGCGAAGACGGAGAGCGTGGCCGTCGTCGGTATGGACGGGCACCCCGTCGACGTCGAAGTTGCTGTCGCGCAAGGATTGCCGATCTTCACGATCGTGGGGCTTCCCGATCCGTCGATCCAGGAGGCCCGCGAGCGGGTGCGCGCGGCCATCCAATCGTCCTCGGAGACGTGGCCGCTAAAGCGCGTCACGGTGAACCTGTCGCCGGCCCACCTCCGGAAGGCGGGGAGCAGCTTCGACCTCGCGATGGCGCTCGGCGTGCTCGTTGCGGAGGAACGCATCGAGCAAGACCGGCTGCGGAACGTGTGCGTGCTCGGTGAGCTCTCTCTGGACGGCGGCGTACGGCGGATCCACGGTGTGCTTCCGGCGGCGATCGCCGCAGCAGAAGCCGGCGCGCGCGCTGTGATGGTCCCGGTCCCGAACGCAGCGGAAGCCGCGCTCGTGTCCGGCGTCGACGTTCTCCCGGTGCGACATCTCGCACAGGCCATCAGGTACCTGCGCGGTGAAGGGGACGTCGAGACGGCGAACGGCGCGGGGCCGAAGGCGCCGGTAGAGCACGACGTCGATCTCTCGGACGTTCGCGGGAACGTTCTCGCGAAGCGCGCGCTCGAGATCGCAGCGGCCGGCGGTCACAACCTGTTGATGATCGGTTCCCCGGGCGGCGGCAAGACGATGCTGGCGAGGCGGTTGCCCGGGATCTTGCCGCCGATGACGGAGCACGAGTCCTTCGAAGTGACGCGGGTCGCGTCCGTCTCGGGGCTGCTGCCCGACGGCGCCGCGCTGATCACGCAGCGGCCTTTCCGTGCACCGCATCACTCCGCCTCGATGACCGGCTTGATCGGCGGAGGCAGCGGCGTGCCACACCCAGGAGAGGTCACGCTCGCGCATCGGGGCGTTCTGTTCTTGGACGAGTTCGCTGAGTTCCGGCGTGAAACGCTACAGGCGCTGCGCCAGCCGCTCGAAGACGGGGTCATCCGCATCGTGCGCGCGCGTTGGGCGGTGACGTATCCGGCACGGTTCCAGCTCATCGCCGCTTCGAATCCGTGTCCGTGCGGCTACGAGGGAGACGAGCGGAAGGGCTGCTCGTGCCAGCCCGGGCCGAAGGACAGCTACAAGAGCAGGCTTCGCGGGCCCGTGATCGATCGGATCGATCTACAGTGCGCGGTGGATCGGATCAAGCGGAACGAGCTTTTCACGCTTCCGGCCGGCGACACCACCGACATCGTTGCAAAGCGTGTCGCCGACACACGCGAACGTCAGCGCTCCCGGTATGGGCGAGGTGGGCCTCGGTCGAATGCCGACGTGCCTCCCCGCGATATCGACAAGACGTGCCGGCTACAACCGGCGGCGCGTGCACGGGTCGAGCTCAGCATCGAACGTCAAGGACTGAGCGCCCGCGGCGCCCACCGCGTGATCAGGGTCGCGCGCACCATCGCCGACCTGGCGGGAGAGGAGAGCGTCACCGAGGGTCACGTCGATGACGCGCTGAAGTTCCGCGTCCTCGATACAACGACGTGAGCCAGACGTCGCCGCGCCGACTCGATCCCGGCGTCGATGAGTTCCCACGCGTGCTCCGGCAGATCGAGCCGCCGGTGGAGCAGCTTTGGGTCCTCGGTCAGCGGCTCGATGAGCTCGGTCCGCCCGTTGCGATCATCGGCGCGCGCGGGCCGACCTCGTACGGTCTCGACGTCGCGCAGAAGCTGGCCGGGGAACTCGCGTCGCTGGGCATCTGCGTGGTGAGCGGCATGGCGCGCGGGATCGACGCGGCAGCGCACGAAGGTGCGCTTGCCGCCGGCGGCAAGACGATCGCGGTCCTCGGCACGGGCATCGACCGACCGTACCCGATCGTGAACCGGCAGCTCTACCAGAAGATCATCGAAGACGGCGCGGTCGTTTCCGAGCAGCCGCTCGGCGCGCACGCCTACAAGAGCAATTTCATCGCGCGCAACCGAATCATCGCTGCGCTCTCGCTCGGCACGATCCTCGTGCAGGCGCGGGGTGAACGGAGCGGAGCCTTGACGACGATCAATTGGTGTCACAAGTACGGACGAGATGTCCTCGCCGTTCCCGGCGACATCCGCTCGGAGCTGTCCGTCGGCCCGCATCAGGTCATCCGGGAGGGCGCAGCCCTGTGCGCGAACGCGGCCGATGTGTTGGAGACCCTTGCGCAGCGGCTCGAAGAAGCCGGGATGTCACGCTTCGGCGATCTCGAAACACGGATCTTGAAGGCGTTGAAGGAACGCGCACTCAATCCGGAGGCGCTCGCGCGCGCTTTGAGCGAGGACCCCCTGGCCGTCGATCGCGCGCTCGGCCGTCTAGAGCTCGGCGGCGCCGTCGTCAGGGATCTCGGCGGCTACCGAAGACCGTAAGCCGCAGCGTCCTTGACCGCCGGCTACCGCCCGCCGATAGTGGGGGACACGGACCCCGCCCATCACGAGGAGCGTTCATGGCAGCAACGGCGGGGGTGCGCTCGTCTGGGGATGCCGTCGAGGAGTTCCTCCGACACCTCGGCGGCGAGCGGAGCCTATCCCCGAACACGGTCGCCGCGTACCGCCGAGATCTCGCCCAGTTCATCGAGTTCTGCGCCCGGTTACACACCGACCCGATGCGCGCCGACGCGAAAGCGATCCGCCGTTTCCTCGCGCAACGGATGACGCTCGGTGACGCGCGCACGAGCATCGCGCGCAAAGCGTCCTGCCTCCGCACCTACTACCGGTTCGCAGTTCGACGGAAGCTCCGCGCCGACAATCCGGCTGCGCTCGTGATCGCGCCGAAGCGCGCGCGCACGCTGCCGCAGATCATCAAGAAGCAGCAGGTTGAGACGTTGCTCCGGCTGCCGCCTGACGACGATCCGTTCGGGACCCGCGACCGAGCGATCTTGGAGATCCTCTACGGCGCCGGCGTTCGCGTCGGTGAGCTGGTCGCGCTCGACCTCGAAGACATCGACTTCGCAGCGCGACGCCTCCGCGTCCTCGGGAAGGGGAGGAAGGAACGCCTCGTTCCCCTGGGGGAGGACGGGATGGACGCGGTCCGGCGCTACATCACCCATGCGCGCGGCCAAACGATACGGGAAGGTTCTCCGCCTGCCGCGCTGTTCTACAACCGCAAGGGTCGTCGGATCGGACAGCGGGACGTGCGCGCGATGGTCGAAAAGTACGCTAAAGAGGTGATCCCGGGAGGAAAGGTCTCCCCGCACACGTTCCGGCACACCTTCGCGACGCACCTGCTCGAGGGGGACGCCGATCTCCGCAGCGTCCAGGAGCTTCTCGGGCACGTGGACGTCAAGACCACCCAGATCTACACTCAGGTTTCGAGAGAGCGTCTCCGGCAGGTCTATGACCAAGCGCACCCACGGGCGCACGAGCGCCCCTAGCGCTCGCGGGGCGGCGACGGATGGGGAGCGGCGGACGCCAGCGGAGCTCTCCGATGAAGCCACCGAGAGCTCGACCCTTGCTGCCCTCTGGAAGGAATTCAAGGCCAACGCCGACCCGAGCGCGCGCGAACGCCTGATCCTGAACTATTCGCCGCTGGTGAAGTACGTCGCCGGCCGCGTTTCCGTCGGTCTTCCTCAAAATATCGAGCAGGCCGACCTCGTCTCGTATGGGATCTTCGGCCTGATCGACGCGATCGAGAAGTTCGATCCGGGGCGCGACATCAAGTTCGAGACCTACGCGATCAGCCGCATCCGCGGCGCGATCATCGACGAGCTTCGCGCGATCGACTGGATCCCGCGCTCGGTGCGTTCGAAGGCGCGCGAGGTCGAGCGCGCGATCGGCAAGCTCGAGAACGACTTGCGCCGGCCGCCAACCGACGGCGAGCTCGCGGATGAGCTGGGCGTGTCCATCGACGATCTTCAGGGCATGCTGAACCAGATCAACTTGGTTTCCGTTGTCGCTCTCGATGAGTTGCTCTCACCGGGCGGGGAGAAAGGCGAGAAAGTCTCGCTCGTCGACACTCTGGAAGACACAGACGCGCCGGACCCGGTGGGGATGTTCGAGAGCGAAGAGACGAGGCAGATCCTCGCGAAGTCGGTGAACATCCTTCCCGAACGCGAACGGCTCGTGATCACGCTCTACTACTACGAAGGCCTCACACTTGCCGAGATCGGCAGCGTGCTCGGTGTCACCGAGTCACGCGTGTGCCAGATGCACACCAAAGCGGTGCTCGAGCTCCGCAACAAGATGAACGCCGAGATCTCGGACTAGCCGCTTCTCTCGTTCCTCCCGTCCTTTGTCGTCTCCGCGAGACGACCTAACGTGCTCCTGTGCGCCGTCTTCTCATCTGTCTTGCGCTCGTCTCGTTCGTCCTCGCTCCCTCTGCGCGGAGCGCGACGTTGGACCTCCTCCAGCCCATCTCCGGGCCGATCACCCGTCACTTCGAGCCGCCGCCGACGCCGTATGCGGCCGGGCATCGCGGGATCGATTTCGGCGCGCCCATCGGAACGGAAGTGGTTGCCGCCGCAGCCGGCACCGTCTCGTTCGCCGGTCAGGTCGGCGGGAGCCTCTTCGTGTCGATCGATCACCCGGACGGGTTGCGAACGACGTACTCGTTCCTCAGCGCCGTGCTCGTGAAGAAGGGACAGGTCGTCGTTCAGGGGCAGCAGATCGCGACGTCGGGCCCGGGTGCCGCCGGCGAGCAGCCGAACCTGCACTTCGGGCTCCGCTCCGGCGCCGACTACCTCGATCCCGAGCCCTATCTGCTGGCGTCGATCCGCCGTAACCTCTGGCGCGTGATCTGGCTCGCGCCGGTCCCGTAGATCACGTCGTTGTTGGGGCGCGCGCGCGGCTGGTACCATGCGCTCCAGCCCTGAAGAGGGCAATACACATGCCTGCTGATCGGTTCGCCACGGTCCCCCCAGGGGGCGGCGATCCCGAAGAGACGCAGGCAGCGGAACAACCGAAGGAGGACGCATGGCGTCTGTCGTAACCATGAAACAGCTGCTGGAGGCCGGGGTTCATTTCGGCCACCAGACCCGGCGCTGGAACCCCAAGATGAAGCGATTCATCTTCGGCGAGCGCAACGGGATCTACATCATCGACCTCGAGAAGACGGTCGTCGGTATCGAGCAGGCCTATGCCTTTACACGCGACACGGTGGCGTTCGGCGGGTCGATCCTTTTCGTCGGCACCAAGAAGCAAGCACAGGAGCCGATCGAGCAGGAGGCAAAGCGCGTTGGGATGCCCTACGTGAACCAGCGCTGGCTCGGCGGGATGCTCACGAACTTCTCGACGATCTCGAAGCGCTTGGCCCGCTTGCGCGAATTGGAAGCGATGGAGACCACCGGCACGTTCGACGTGCTGCCGAAGAAGGAAGTACTCAAGCTCCGTAAGGAGAAGGAGACGCTCGAGAAGAACCTCGGGGGCATCCGCGACATGACCCGCTTGCCCAGCGCGATCTGGGTAGTAGACACGCGCAAGGAGCACATCGCGGTTAAAGAAGCTCGGAAGGTCGGCATCCCGGTCGTCGCGATCATCGACACGAACTGCGATCCCGACGAGGTCGACTACTCGATCCCCGGCAACGATGACGCGATCAGGGCGGGTGCGCTCCTCACGAGGATCATCGCCGACGCGGTCGCCGAAGGCCTTTCGGGGCGCAACCCCAACATGGCGCCTGCAGTGAGCGCGCCGCCGACGCCGGCTCAGGAGCAGGAGCCGCTCGCGGAGTGGGAGCTCCAGCTGCTCGCAGAGGAAGAGGAAGAGCGGCGGCGCAAGGAGATCGAGGAAGAGGAAAGAAAGCGCATGCGTTAAGACGCATCCAAACCGAGAAAAGGAAGACTCCGTGGCAGAGATAAAAGCAGCCGACGTCAAGAGGCTCAGAGAAGCGACCGGCGCCGGGATGATGGACGCGAAGAAGGCCCTTCAAGACACCGACGGCGACTTCGAGAGGGCCAAGGACTTGCTGCGCGAGCGCGGTCTCGGCGGTGCGAAGAAGTACGCCGATCGCGAGGCGAATGAGGGAGTTGTTGAGGCGTACCTCCACAAGCCGGACCCGCACATGCCGGCGAAGGTCGGCGTCCTCGTTGAGTTGAACTGCGCGACCGACTTCGTCGCGAAGACGGAACAATTCCGCGACCTAGCGAAGCACATCGCTATGCACATCTCGTTCGCGCGACCTGTCTATCTGATGCGGGACGAAGTGCCCGACGCTGAGGTCCAGCGCGAGCGCGAGATCTACGAGAACAAAGCGAAGGCAGAAAACAAGCCGGAGAAGGTCATCCCCAAGATCGTCGAGGGACAGCTCGAGGCATTCTTCGCCGATGTGTGCTTGCTCGACCAGAAGTGGATCCGCGACGACAAGAAAACGATCGGGGACTTGTTGGCCACCGCGTCGTCCGAGCTCGGCGAACCCGTCCGGGTCAAGCGGTTCGCATACTTCAGGGTGGGCACCTAGTGACTCAGCGGCAACGGTACCGGCGGGTCCTCCTCAAGCTTTCCGGGGAGATGCTCGCCGACCCTGCCAAGGGCTACAACATCGACCCGGGCGTCGTCCACGGTCTCGCGCAGGAGCTGCGTGGCGCGCGCGACCTCGGGATCCAGATCGCCGTCGTCGTCGGCGGCGGCAACATCTTCCGCGGGACGTCACCGCAAGCACAGGGCATGGACCGCGCGCGCGCCGACTACATGGGGATGCTCGGCACGGTTATCAACTGCCTGGCGCTGCAGGACGCGCTCGAGAAGATCGACGTGCCCACGCGCGTGCAGTCCGCGCTGCAGATGACGCAGGTCGCTGAGCCGTACATCCCGCGCCGCGCGGTGCGCCATCTCGAGAAAGGCCGCATCGTGATCTTCGGCGCCGGCATGGGAACGCCGTACTTCTCGACCGACACGACGGCCGCGCAGCGCGCGCTCGAGACCGACTGCGAAGCCATCTTCAAGGCGACGAAGGTGGACGGCGTTTACGATTCGGACCCGAAGAAGAACCCGAACGCGAAACGGTACGACGAGCTGAGCTACATCCAGGCATTGAACGAGCAGCTCGGCGTCATGGATGCAACGGCGATCTCGCTATGCATGGACAACAAGCTTCCCATCGTCGTCTTCGACATGCAGGTCGAGGGGAACATCAAGCGCGCGCTGTCGGGCGAGCCGATCGGCACGCTCGTGCACGCCGGGGGCTGAGTCAGGTAACAACGTGTCACTCAACAACGTGCGAAGGAGCGGCACCGGATGATCGACAAGGCGCTGAAGCAGGCCGAAGACAAGATGGCGAAAGCCATCGAGGTGACCCGCGAGGAGTTCGTCGGCGTTCGGACCGGGCGCGCGTCGCCGGCGCTGGTGCAGCGTCTCACCATCGACTACTACGGCGCGCCGACGCCCCTGCAACAGCTCGCAGGGATCTCCGTTCCCGACCCGCGAAGCCTCTTGATCTCGCCGTACGACCGCTCCGCGATATCGGCGATCGAGAAGGCGATCATGGCGAGTGACATCGGGATCACGCCCTCGAACGACGGCGCAGCGATCCGCCTCGCATTCCCCGCGCTCACGGAGGAGCGTCGCAAGGAGCTGATCAAGCTGATTCGCGACCGCGCGGAACATGGGCGTGTCTCGATCCGCAACGTCCGGCGTCACGCGAAGGAAGAGATCGAGCGCGACCACAAGACCGGTGACGTCTCAGAAGACGATGTGCGGCGCGCGGAGAAAGAGCTGCAGAAAGCGACCGACCGGTTCATCGGCGAGGTCGACGACATGGTGCAGCGCAAAGAAGCTGAGCTTATGGAGGTCTGAGCGATCGCCGCCGCTGAGGGTTGGCCCGAGTCACATCCGCAGGAGGAGCCCGCGGCCCCGACGGGTCGCGCCGGCCGCGATCTTCCCATCGCGATCGTCACGGCACTGATCCTCGGCGGGCTCATCTTCGGAACGCTTTTCACGTCGCGCATCGCGTGGTTCATCGTGGTCTCCGCTGCGGTTCTAGGGGCGCAAGCCGAGCTCTACCGTGCGTTCCGCACTCGCGGCTTCAAGCCGGCGACCGCGCTCGGGATCATCGCCGGCGCCGCGATCCTCATCGGTGCGTACAACCGAGGGACGACCGCGTTGTCCTTCGCGCTCACGATGACGGTGATCGCGTGTTTCCTCTGGTACCTCGCGGATCCGAACCGCGAGCATGTCGTCGAGAATATCGCCGTCACGCTGCTCGGCGTGGTCTACGTCCCGTTCTTCGGCGCTCACGTCGTCATGATGAACGCATTGCCGCACGGACCGGCGATCACGATCTGCTACATAGGCATCGTGGCTGCGAGCGATATCGGCGCGTACGCGGCCGGCTCGTTCTTCGGCAAGCACCCGATGGCCCCCGCCGTCAGTCCGAAGAAGTCGTGGGAGGGAGCAGCCGGCGCGACGATCTTCATGTTCATCCTCGCGCTCACCGTCGGCCCGCATATCAAACCCTTCACGATAGGGACCGCGTTGGCCGTAGCCGCCGCCGCGGCCGTCGTTGCTCCTCTGGGCGACCTCGCCGAGTCGCTCATCAAACGCGATCTCGGCGTGAAGGACATGGGAACGCTCCTGCCGGGTCACGGAGGGGTGCTCGACCGGATCGATTCGCTCCTTTTGGTGGCCCCGGCTGCCTACTGGCTGATCCGCGTCGCGGTTTTCTGACCCCGGCGGATGCTCATCCTCTCTGGCAGGATGTCCTCGTGAAACGGATCGCGATCCTCGGCTCGACCGGAAGCATCGGAACCCAAGCGCTCGACGTCATCCGCAAGCACCGCGATCAGTTCGAAATTGTCGCGCTTGTCGCGGGGCGGAACGCCGAGCTGCTCGCCGAACAGGTCGACGAGTTCGCGCCGGCCCTTCCTGTGCTGGCCGATGCCGACCCGCCGTCCGGTTCGTACTTCTCGACCGGTGAGGACGCCGTCCTCGAAGCCGCCACCTACGGCGGCGCCGACGTCGTTCTGAATGCGCTCGTGGGCTCGCGCGGCCTTCTTCCGACGCTTGCGGCGCTCGACGCCGGCAAGACGGTCGCGCTCGCGAACAAGGAATCTTTGATCGCAGGCGGCGATCTGGTCATGTCGAAGGTTCGCGATCATCCCGAGCGGCTGCTCCCGGTCGACAGCGAGCACTCCGCGCTGTTCCAGTGCCTCGCGGGGAACCGTATGAGCGACGTTCGCCGCGTGATCGTGACCGCGTCGGGCGGTCCGTTCCGCGGCCGCACGTACGAGGAGCTGCACGACGTGCGCGTCGAGGAAGCGCTCGCGCACCCGACCTGGCGGATGGGCCGCAAGATCACGGTGGATTCCGCAACGTTGATGAACAAGGGACTCGAAGCGCTCGAGGCTCATCACCTATTCGATATCCCCATGGATCGCGTCCAGGTCGTCGTCCACCCGCAGTCGATCGTCCACGGCATCGTCGAGTTTCAGGACGGGTCGTGCATCCTGCAGGCCGCGAATGCGGACATGCGCTTGCCGATCCAGATCGCACTCGGGTGGCCGGAACGCTTGCCCGAAGGCGCAGAGCCGCTGGAATGGCCGTCGCTCGGCTCGCTCGACTTCGAACCGGTCGATCGCACGACATTCCGTTGCCTCGACATCGCGTTCGAGGCTGCACGCAAAGGCGGAACCCATCCGGCGGTCATGAACGCGGCGAACGAGGAAGCGGTGGCAGCCTTCTTGGACGAGCGGCTTTCGTTCCTCGGGATCGCTTCGGTGGTCGAGGACGTCCTCGCAGCGCATCGCCCTTCGGGCGAGCTCACGCTCGACGGGGTGCTCGAGGCGGAACGTTGGGCGCGCGCAGAAGCCCGCGGCCGGATCGAAGCCTGCTCGTGACCGCGCTGGGCGTCTTCATATTCATCGCAGCGATCTTGTTCTCGATCGGCTTGCACGAGTTCGGTCATTTCATCACCGCGAAGAAGTTCGGTATCAAGGTGGAGCAATTCTTCATCGGCTTCGGCCCGCGCCTGTGGTCGGTTCGCAAGGGCGAGACGGAGTACGGCGTCAAAGCGCTGCCGTTCGGCGGCTACGTGCGCATCGCCGGCATGAATCCGTTCGAAGAGATCGCACCGGAAGATCAGGACCGCGTCTTCAAGGCAAAGAAGCCGTGGCAACGCGCGATCGTGTTGAGCGCGGGTTCGTTCACACATTTCATCCTGGGTCTTCTGATCATCGCATCGATCTTCATGGCGTACGGCGAGCAAGTGCCAACGACGACGATCAGCAGTGTGCAGGCGACGTTCGACGGGAAACCGTCGCCGGCGGCCGCTGGAGGGATCAAGAAGGGCGATGTCCTCATCAGCATCAACGGCGTCCCCCTGCACAAGTGGAGTGAAGCGACAAACATCCTGCATCCACTGGGTGGCAAGGAGGTCCCGGTCGTCGTCCGACGTGCGGGCAAGCTCCAGACATTGCAGGTGAAGGTCGGCGACCACAATCCGAACTACGAGGCGGGGAACCACTTCGGGTACCTCGGCGTCGGCTCGAAGACGGTGACGCATCGATACAACCCGATCGCGGCGATCGGGGCCGGCGGCCGCGAGGTCGGGCAAGGCGCCTGGCTAAGCATCCAGGCTCTCGGCAAGCTTTTCAGCCCCTCCTCGATCCACCGCCTCTTCTCCGAAGCCGCGGGAACGACTCAACGCTCGGCCGGGGACCCCGCGACCGTCGTCGGCGTCACCGGCGCGGCCGGCGGACTGCTGGGACGAGGAGATCTCGCCGGCTTCCTCTCGCTCATCGCGTCGTTCAACATCTTCATCGGAACGTTGAACCTGCTTCCCCTCCCGCCGCTCGACGGAGGACACCTCGCCGTCCTGGCGTACGAGAAGATCCGCCGTCGCGAGGTCGACATGCGGAAGCTCATCCCGATCACGGTGACGGTGATCAGCATTTTCGGGAGCCTCTTCCTGCTGCTGTTGTACCTGGACATCGTTCGTCCGCTTCCGTCCCTCGGTGGCTGAGCAGCCGCGCGCGACCGCATCTGACCGCCGCTAGACTGACGGTGTGATCGACCGAAGGAAGACGAAGCAGATCACCGTCGGCTCCGTCGCCGTCGGCGGCGACGCCTCCATCAGCGTCCAGTCGATGTGCACGACGAAGACCGCCGACTACAACGCGACGCTTCAGCAGATCGCGGCGCTGGCGGCGAGCGGGTGCGACATCGTCCGCGTCGCAGTCCCCGATACCGACGACGTCGAAGCGCTGCCGATGATCGCGGGCAAGTCGACGATCCCGGTGATCGCTGACATCCACTTCCAGTGGAAGTACGCGCTGGCCGCGCTCGAAGCCGGATGCCAAGGGATCCGCATCAATCCGGGGAACATCAAGAAGCACGACAAGGTTGCGCTGATCGGACGCGAGGCCGCCGCGCGCGGGGTGCCGATCCGAGTCGGCGCGAACGCCGGCTCGCTCGAGAAAGAGATGATTGCGAAGCACGGCGGTCCGACCCCGGAAGCCATCGTCGAGCAAGCGATGAACGAGGTGAAGCTGCTCGAAGACGTCGGCTTCACCGACATCAAGATCAGCGTGAAGCACAACGACCCACTGACGATGATCGAGAGCTACCGGATGATCGCAGCGTTGTGCGATTACCCGTTGCACCTCGGGGTCACGGAAGCTGGAACGCCGACGAAAGGTGTGATGAAGTCGGCGATCGGGATCGGCACGTTGCTGGCCGAAGGGATCGGCGACACGATCCGCGTGTCGCTCACCGCGGACCCCGTCGAAGAGGTGAAAGCCGGCATCGGCATCCTCGAGACACTGGGCCTGCGGGCGCGCGGTTTCGACCTGGTCGCGTGCCCGTCGTGCGGGCGTGCGGAGGTCGACGTCTTCGCGCTCGCGACGGCGGTCGAGCAGCGTCTCGCGAGTATCGACGTTCCGATGCGCGTTGCCGTCATGGGCTGCGTCGTCAACGGACCGGGGGAGGCGCGCGAGGCCGACGTCGGCGTCGCCGCCGGCAAGGAGAAAGGCCAGATCTTCGTCAGAGGCGTGATCGTCAAGACGGTGCCCGAGCCGGACATCGTCGAGGAGCTCGCGCGCGAAGCGGAGAAGCTGGCCGACGAGCTGCGCGCGCAAGGCGCCGAAGGCGGATCCCCGCACGTCGTACGCGTGGCCGCGCAAGCGCAGCCGGTGATGCAGATCGGCCGGAAGGCCTAACCCCGGGACACCCTCGCGCGCGCCCGTTACACTGCCGCGCATGGCGCTCCCGAAGCAGTCCGAGGACTTCCCCGGCTGGTACCAGGAGGTCGTGAAGCAAGCCGGCTTGGCAGAGCCGTCGCTCGCGCGCGGCACGATGGTTATCAAGCCCTACGGCTTCGGTATCTGGGAGCGCATCCAGCGAGCGGTCGACGACCGCATCAAGGCGACGGGTCACGAGAACCTCTACTTTCCGCTGTTGATCCCCAACAAGCTGCTCGAGAAAGAGGCAGAGCACGTCGAAGGCTTTGCGCCGGAGGTTGCCGTCGTCACGCATGCGGGTGGCGAGAAGCTGGAAGAGCCACTGGTCGTTCGTCCGACGTCCGAAGCGATCATCTGGGCGACGTACGCGAAGTGGATCCAGTCTTACCGCGACTTGCCGCTGCTCTATAACCAATGGTGCAACGTCGTTCGGTGGGAGCTGCGCCCACGCGTGTTCCTGCGTACCACCGAGTTCCTGTGGCAGGAGGGTCACACCGCGCACGAGACCTCCGACGAGGCCATCGCCGAGGCGTTGCTGATCCTGCGTGAGGTCTACGTCGATGCGGCGGAGAAAGTGCTCGGCATACCGGTGATCCCCGGCCGCAAGTCCGCCGCCGAACGGTTCCCCGGCGCCGAAGAGACCCTCACGATGGAAGGCATGATGCGGGACCGCAAGGCCTTGCAAGCCGGGACGTCGCACTACCTTGGCCAGAACTTCGCGAAGGCATACGGCGTGCAGTTCCAGGACCGCGAGGGTGAGCAGCAATACGCGTATGCCACGTCCTGGGGAGTCAGCACCCGGTTGGTCGGCGGTGTGATCATGACGCACGGCGACGATAAGGGTTTGCGACTCCCGCCCGCCGTCGCTCCATACGAAGTTGTCATCGTTCCGATCTACAAGAGCGAGGATGAGCGGTCTCGCGTGCACGAAGCCTTGGCCAGGGTCCGATCTGCGTTAGACGGTCGGCGCGTGAAGGTC
>Ga0070707_100002189_pt1 | contig 18679 bp, 16 predicted proteins | sample KBSK5502metaG_FD_65468 | JGI IMG/M metagenome (GOLD analysis project Ga0070707, IMG submission 65468) | Corn, switchgrass and miscanthus rhizosphere microbial communities from Kellogg Biological Station, Michigan, USA - KBS K5-50-2 metaG | ecosystem: Host-associated > Plants > Roots >... | reverse complement strand
GCGGGAAAGACCGGCAAGAAATCGGGCAGCGGGTTCTATCGCTGGGAAGGAGAGGTCGCGACCGAGAAACCCGAAGGCGCCGGGGAGGAGAAGACATGAACGACCGAGGACTTGTGGCCGGGGTCGTGCTCCTTCTCATAGGTCTCTACATTCTCCTGTCCCGCCGCGTCGGATTCAGCGGCCCCGGCCCAATCCTCCTTCTCATCGGGTCAGGGTTTCTGATCCTATCGGCCCTACGACGGTGGAGAGGACCGATCGCTCCGGGCGCGATCCTCCTCGGGCTGGGAGCCGGATTTCTTTTTCAAGGCCCCTTCGATTCCTTTCTCCCGCGATGGGCCACGCTGGTGCTCGGTCTGGGCGCCGGTTTCCTCCTGGCTGCCGCTCTCGAAGCGGCGGCGGGCCGGCTGCGGGCGCCCGGTCCGATCGTGCCGGGGGCGATACTCGTCGTAACGGCTCTGCTGGCCGCCCTAGTCGAGAGGTTCGATCTCTCGCGTCTCTTCCGCTGGGTTGGGGTCGTGTGGCCGTGGGCGCTCGTCCTTGCCGGCGCGGCGCTGGTGATTGCCGCCTTGCGCGCCCGGAAAACGTAAAACGGGAAACGGGAAACGACGCGTTCGGTTTGCCTCTCGTTTTCCGTTTTCCGTTTCCCGTTTCCCGCCCTGTCTCAGAGGTCGCTTAGGTCTAGGAGTTTCGGCACGGGCGCTGCGGTGGCCGGCCCTCGAGCGATCTGCCCGCGCCGCGTGATCCACCGGACGGTGGAGGCGAGGATGAGAACCGCGGCGGTCATCGAGACCGCAAAGAACGCCATGGAAAGGCGGTGATAGCGCGCAAGCAGGACCCGAGAAGGGTCCGCGGCCGGAAGATTGTCGATTAGCCCGGGCGCATCCTCCCGAATCTTGTCGATCGGTGGGATCAGGAGCCTCTCGATGACAACCGAAGCGATGAGTCCAAGAATCGCGCCGCGGGTCGCGAGCGAGCGGGACAGGCGCGGTGCGTTCCACCATCGAGCAAGCAGCCCGGACGTAGCGAAGAGAAGAGCGAAGCTCCCTTCCGCCAGCCAGCAGGCTTTCGTCAGAATCGGACTCGCGAGGCTCGCGGCCATATCGCGTGTCGGGAGGGTCCGAAAGGCCGCCGGCGCCACCGCGAAGCCGAAGAAGAGTGGGGGTACCAGGGCCAGGGCGATCGCAACGAGGTGCCAGAAGAGGATGGGAGCTTCGAGGGCGGGGCGGGACTTCACCTTCTCCTCGCCCCTCAGTCGCGAGAGTGGGAGAGGGGGCGAGAGGGCGAAGGGGCGATCTCAAGTTCTCCCACTCTCCCCCTCCCCCTCTCTCCCCCTCGGCTTATAGACGGCACCGGTCAACCCTCCTCGACGTACTCGGCCTTGACCGGAGGTATGAGTCCGGCAGCAGAACCTCGATCGAGAAGGGTTTGCACTGCCTGCCGTCCCTTCGGGCCATAACTTCGGGTCCAGTCGTTGACGTACATGCCGACGAAGCGGTCCGCCTTCGACCGATCCAGACCGCGCGCGTAGCGCATCGCGTGGGAAAGGGCGTCCTCGCGGTGGTCAAGCGCGTACTCGATCGAACGAGAGAGGGCGCGAGAGATTCGGCCGATGAGCTCCGGTCCCAGCTCGCGGGCAATGACGTTACCGCCGAGCGGCAAAGGCAGACCCGTCTCATTCTTCCACCAACGGCCCAAATCGACGATCTCGGCGAGCCCCTCCTCGGCGAAGGTCAACTGCCCTTCGTGGATCAGAAGCCCCGCCTCGGCCTTGCCGGCGGCAACAGCCGGAAGGATCTCGTCGAAGCGTGCCAGACAGGTCCGGACCCCCGGAGCCCAGAGCCGCAGCGCCAGATGAGCTGTCGTCCGCTCTCCCGGGGAAGTCACTTCGACAGACCCGTCGGCGATCTCGTTGCGAGTGAGGGAACGCCGCGCCACCACGACCGGGCCATATCCGTCTCCAAACGAGGCGCCGTGCGGGAGAAGAAGGTAACGCTTGGCCAGATAAGCGTAGGCGTGGAAAGAGACCGCCGTCACAGCCAGCTCACTCGCGAGCGCTCGGCGGTTCAAGCTCTCGATGTCCGACAGCTCGTGCCGGAACACGAGGCCTTCGGTGTCAACCTTCCCTTCCGCGAGCGCATAGAACATGAAAGCGTCGTCGGAGTCCGGGCTGTGGGCCACCGTGATCACCGCCGAGTCGTTCACACGCGAATCTTATCGGGAGACAGGCGACGGAAGACGGGAGACGACACAACCGAGGCAACGAGCGCGAGGCGAGGCAGATCGTCTACCGGCTACCCTCTTCCGTCGACCCGCGCGCCCGAGGCGCGGGTCGCTTGACATCCGCTTGCCGGCACGGGAGAATCCTCTCAAGACGCTTGCGAGAAATTCTTGTTAAAGCAGGAAGAAGCTTCTAAAATGAATCGCCGGATGGGATGCAACCCACCCGGCGATTGCAAAGGACGTATGACCGGTCAATCGTTCGGCAGCGACAGACTGAAGGCGATACGCCCCTCTTTGGGGGGGGCAAAATTAGCACCTCGCCGTGAGGCTGTCAATCAGCTGTCGGGAGGGAGGTGACACGATGGCTACCAAGAAGAAAGCCGCCAAGAAGTCCTCGAAGAAGGGCGGAAAGAAAAAGAAGTAAGTCAAGCACTTACGGATTTCCGCAAGTTTTCTTGGGGGCCGTTGTGCCCCCGTTTTTTTTTGCCCTCCTCTTCCATTCAGACCGTTCTCTCCGCCGCCTTTTGAGGACGGGTCTATATATGGATTGATATAGTTTTCGCATGTCGCTTCCGCACATCCTTCTTGGTCTGCTCGCCGAGGAGGCCAGCACCGGATACGATCTGGAACGGACGATGCGAGCGGAGCTCGATCCGATATGGCGGGCGGAGCTATCCCAGATCTACCCTGAGCTGGCGCGCTTGCGACGGGCGGGCTTCGTGGTCATGCGGGTGCTGGGCCCCCGACGGGGCCCCCGGCGTAACCGCTACCGGGTGACGGCGGCAGGCCGCCGGGAGTTCAAGCGCTGGCTGGCCGAGTCCCCGGCTCCGGCGCGCGGCCGCGACGAGATTCTCGTCCGCATCGCTCTGCTCGACGGGCTGCCGGCGGGGGAGCGACGGGAGGCGATTGCCCGCCAGGAGCGGTCCATTGCCGAAGAGATCGCGAGGCTGCGCAGCGCGCCCGCGCTCCGGGGCTTCCGGCGGGAGGCCCGGCGCGGCGTTCTGGAGAAGCTCGATGCGACGCGGCGCTGGCTCAAGACTCTCTCGAGCCAGGCGCTCGCCGCCGAGCCCGGAGTCCCCGCTCCGTTGAAGAGAAAATGAAGCTCGGCGCGGTGGTGGCGGCTGCCGGTCTCTCGCACCGGATGGGGCGCGAAAAGATCCTCCTCCGCTTCGGAGGGGCCTCCGTCCTCGAGCGCGTCTTGGCGACTCTCGCTGTCGCCGGAGTCGCGGAGCGCGTCGTTGTGCTTCGGCCAGGACTCGCCGAGGCGCAAGAGCAGGCCCGGCGAGCTGGAGCTCGGGTCGTTGTGAACCCGCGACCCGAAGAGGAGATGCTGCTCTCGATCCGCATGGGGATCGGCGAGCTTCCGCTCGACGTGGACGCCTTCTACGTGTGGCCGGCCGACCATCCCGCTGTCGCGGCCGAGACGTTGGGCGCGCTCGCCTCAGAGGCCAGCCGCGAGTGTGTGGTTCTTCCGACACATCGCGGCCGCCGAGGCCACCCGGCGCTCGTCGGTTACGGTCTGCTCGAGGCGATCGGCCGAATCCCTCCAGGCGAAGGATTGCGTCACGTCTGGCACGCTCATCCCGAGGTCCTGCGCGAGGTCGCCGTCGAAGACCGCGGTGTGCTGCTGGATCTGAATACGCCCGAGGATTACGACGCGGCGCTTCGCGCCTTGGCCCGGACGGGGGGAAAGGGGGACAGGGGGACGGGGTGATTCCCGGCTATGGCGAGAGGAGAGTAGTTTTCAGTTATCAGTTTTCAGTTCTCAGTTTCCGAGGCCCTCAACTGACAACTGATTACTGGCAACTGATCACTTCTTCTTCAGCTCCATCAACACCTGTCTCGCGACAGCCTTCAAGGTGTCGAAGACTCCCACACCCGTCGTGGCGGTGGCCTCGAAGGTTGGCTCCCCCTTGATGTTGAGCTTCCGATACATGTCATCCGTCGGCAGGGCGGTCGGGAGGTCGCGCTTGTTGAACTGCAGAACGTAAGGAATCGCCGAGATTTCGTAGCCCTGCTCCTTCAGATTCTTGTCGAGATTTCGAATCGACTCGACGTTGGCCTCCGTGCGGGCCTCCTGGGAGTCGGCGACGAAGACGACCCCGTCGACTCCTTTCAAGATGAGCTTTCGCGAGGCGTCGTAGAAGACCTGGCCGGGAACCGTGTAGAGGTGGAAGCGGGTCTTGAAACCTTTGACGGTGCCCAGATCCAGGGGAAGAAAGTCGAAGAAAAGAGTCCGGTCCGTCTCGGTCGCAAGCGAAATCAGCTTCCCCTTGGCCGCGGGATTGGTTCGGTCGTAGATGTACTGGAGGTTGGTGGTCTTGCCGCAAAGACCCGGACCGTAATAAACGATCTTACAGTTGATTTCGCGGGCGGCGTAGTTGATGAACGTCATGAGTCCGAGTCGAAAGCTTGAACGAGAGCGGTCACTCGGAAAAGAGGCGGTCGATGTCGTCGTCGGTGATCTCCGAGAAGGGAGACTCGAAATCGACCTGGAGCGAGTCTTTCTCGCGCTCCACCTTCTGGGTGATCTCCTCGAAGATCTTGTCGAGTTCCGCCGTGGCGCGACGCACACGCAATCGGACGAGCCCCAGGGAGGATCGCTCGTCGAAGATGACCACCAGGATGACGCGCTGGGCCACGATCGAGATGTGGATGTTGTCCTTTTCCCCTTCGTGGAAGAGGATGGAGAACTCCTTTTCTCCGATCAGGCGAGCCAGGCCATCCGTCGCCGCCACGTTGCCGGCGGTTAACGAGGCAAGCGAGGTCGTGTCCAGACTGGCCAAGTCCCCGATCGCCGCGATCTGCTGCCCGTTCTTGTCCACCAGGAAGACAACGTTGGCGTTGGCGTCCAGGCGCAGGCGCTGCAGGGCCTCCTTGATTTTCTGAAACTCCTCCTCGTAGAGGACGAGATCGGGGGCGCTCACGATTTAACTATTTCTCCTGTTTCGACTTATATTAACAGAACTGGAATATCGGGCCCCCGTTTTGAACTCTCTCGGCCGCCTGCTCGCGCAGCCAGCACCGCGGCCGAAAGCCAGCCGGAAGCTACACTTCCTTGCGATTCTCCAGCGACCGCGCCATGGTGACTTCGTCGGCGTATTCGATGTCCCCGCCGACCGGAAGCCCGAAGGCAATTCGGGTCAGCCGCACGCCGCTGTCCTTCAATTTGCGCGCAAGATAGAGAGCGGTCGCTTCCCCCTCGACGTTGGGATTCGTGGCGAGGATGACTTCCTTGACGTCGGCGGTCACGCGCTCAGCCAGACCCGCGGCGTCGATCTCATCCGGGCCGATCCCTCTTAACGGGGAGAGCGCGCCCCAGAGCACGTGATAACGACCCTGGAACTCGCGCGTCTTCTCGATTGCGAGCACGTTGCCGGGCTCTTCGACCACACAGATCAAACTGGAGTCGCGCCTCGGGTCGGAGCAGATTGCGCACGGGTCCTCTTCCGTGAGCGTGTTGCAGATCGAGCATCGCCGGACCGCCTCTCGCGCTTCGGTAATCGAGCGGGCGAGCCGCTCGGCCTCGTCCTTGGGCGAGCGCAGCAGGTGGTAGGCCAGCCTCGCGGCGCTCTTGACTCCGATGCCCGGCAGCCGTTGGAGCTCCGCCGCCAGGCGCTCGAAGGATTTGGGGATGCCGAGCATTATGCGGGAACTGGAGTCGGGAAACGGAAAGCGGGAAACGGAAAACGATGAGCATTCGCCACGATCTTTCTCTCCTTCGTTTTCCGTTTACCGTTTACCGCAGCCCGGGCATCATTCCGCCGAGCAAGTTGCTGGTCTTCTTCTGGACCGCTTCGTCCACCCGGCGGGATGCCTCTCGCGCGGCCGCGAGAAACAGGTCTTGGAGCGTTTCGACGTCCTCCTTGTCCACGCAAGTGGGATCGATCCGAACCGAGAGGATCTCCTTTGTGCCGGACATTTCGATCGACACCATGCCTCCCCCGGCCGAGGCCTCCACGCGCAGGGCCTCGAGCTCGGCTTGCACCTTCGCCTGCATGGCCTGGGCCTGCTGCATCATTTTCTGGATGTCCACGCCTCGCTCCAGTTCGAAGTCGAGAGTCGGTAGTCGGTCGGTAGTCGTTGGAAAGAGCTCCACTACCGACTATTGACTACCGACTACCGACTATTCTTCCTCTTTCACTTCCGTCAGTTCTCCGCGAAACAGTTCGAGCGCGGACCGCACGACTGGATCAGCCTCCACACGGCTGGTCGCGCGCTCCCGCGAAAGGGCTCCGGGATCCACATCGCGCGCGGCCTGGCCGAGGTCGCCATCGGCGGGAGGGCCAGTCCTCAGCGCAATCTTGAGCGGCCGGCCGAACGCTTCACGGGCGACTTCGGCGAGCAGCTTGCGCGTGGCGGGTTCCTCGAGCGCCTCCTTGGCCGGCGCTTTGTCGATCCCGAATCGCAGCACGAGCTCTTCGCCCGCGAGCTCGATCGATTCGGCGAGACTCGCCTGCGCGGCGGTGATCCGCCGCCGGGCCTCGAGCAGCGAGTGAAAGCGCTCGAGCGCGGAGCGGTCATTTCTCGCCGGGACGGAAGGGGCCGCGGTTGCGGGCTCCGGCTCGACCGCGACGATGGAGACGATCCGAGGTCCGCGGGAATCTGCGCGCGGCGGCGCGGAGGCGGCGGGCGGGGAGACGGCCGTCGAGCCCGAGGAAAGGACTTCCTCCAGCTTCTTCAACCTGGGCAGCTCCGTGAGCTTCAGCGCGAGCATCTGAACCACCAGAGCGCTGTCATCGGCGCGCCGCGCCAGCTCCTGAGAGTCGACGCAGAGCGAGACCGCGCGCAACAGATTCTCGTAGGGCATCGCCCTGGCCAGTGGGGCCAGGCGCTTCTGTTCCGACTCGGTCAGCTCTCCCTTCGCCCCAGCCGCCAGGAGAAGCAAACGGCGCAGCAAGCGCACGAGCTCTCGGGCGACGTGCCGCGGGTCCTCCCCGGACTCGAGAAGCCGGTTGAGCGTCGCCATCGCCGCCCCACGGTCCCCGGAGGCGATCGCCGAATACAAGGCCTCGAGCTGCTCGCGGTCGACGAGCGCCAGGATCTCGACGCACTTCGCCTCGTCGATCTCGCTGCCCGAGGCGAGGGTGGCCGCCTGATCGAGCAGCGAAAGCCCGTCGCGGAGGCTGCCATCCGCCGCGCTCGCGAGCAGGGCGAGGGCGGCCGGCGTGGCGCGGATCTGCTCTTGCGCGGCCACCTTCGCGAGTTGCTGGCAGATCTCCGCCGCGGTCAGCGAGCGAAATCGAAAGCGCTGGCAGCGGGAGACGATGGTGGCCGGAATCTTGTGCAATTCGGTCGAGGCCAGGATGAAACGGGCGTGCGGGGGGGGCTCTTCGAGGGTCTTCAAGAGCGCGTTGAAGGCCTCGGTCGTGAGCATATGGACTTCGTCGATGATCGCAATCCGATAGCGGTCGCGCTGCGGCGCATAGCGGACTGTTTCAATCAGCTCGCGGGCGTTCTCGATCTTGCGGTTGGACGCGCCATCGATCTCATGGACATCCAGCGAATCGCCCCGCGCCAGAATCTCGCGGCAGGAGGCGCATTCCCCGCACGGCTCGACTGTGGGGCCCTTGTCGCAGTTCAACGCTCGCGCGAGCAGTCGGGCGGTCGAGGTCTTTCCCACTCCACGCGGTCCGGTCAGCAGGTAAGCGGATGCCACTCGGCCCTCGGCGATCGCGTTGGCGAGAGTTCGGGACACCGCGTCCTGCCCGATGAGGTCGGAGAAGAAGCGGGGACGCCACTTGCGAGGAAGCGAAAGAAAGGTCATGAACGAGCCCCGGCGGCCGAAGATGAGTTCAGGTTGGCCTGCGGCGCACGGGGTCGCCCCCTGATCGCTGCTTCCTTCCGGACCTGACGAGGTTCGGAGGCTTCCGTCGCACAGGGCCCGAACCCATCCTGGGCCGCCGGGTCTCTCATTCTATCTCCGTTATCTCTTCAGAAAGTGTCGGGCTGTCAGCTACCGTTGGGCCTCTCGTTACAGAGGGGGGGAGTGGGAGAGGGGGAGATGGGGTGATCCCGGCAGGTCCACTCGCCGCATGAGACTCACTGTCGGCTTCTCCCCCACTCACCCCCTCTCCCCCTCTCCCCCTCTGAGACTTGTCACCGCGAAGGAGTAAGACGAGGAGTGCGACTCCCGCGCAAAAACCCGCCCATAAGTCCGTATTGTGCAGCGCACCCGCCGGCAGGCGGGGCCACAGCCCATTGTCGGCGGCGAGGCTGAAGACGAGGGAAAAGAGGGCCAGCCCGGAAAGCGCGAGGACTGCTGTCCGAACGACTGAGCTCCGCATCACTCCTTTTCGCCGCAGCGCGAGCGAACGAAGGAGAGCACCGCCTTCGCGAGGTCGGGCGGGATGTCTCGGGGCTTCAAGAGCTTCAGCGTCCGCCCGGTCGCCTCGTAGGTCGACAGGAACTCGACACAGGGCGGGCACATCTCGACGTGACGACGGAACGCGGCGCGCTCCTCCTGGGGCATCGTGCCGTCCTCGTAGGCCAACAGGTAGTCGAGGATGAGCCTCTGACACGTGACCTCGTCGTGAGCGTGGCAGCCCGTATCCTCGTGCTTCATCCGGCCGCCTTTTGGCGCGGGGCGGAGCCCGCGATCTCGGCGAGCCTCTGACGCACGTAGAGACGCGCGCGATGGAGGCGCGATTTGAAGGCCGGGATCGAGATCTCCAGGATTTCGGCGATCTGGTCAGCCGGCATCTCCTCGACGTCGTACATCCAGATCACGTCGCGGTACGCGGGCGAAAGCTCCGCGATGAACTCCTCGGCTCTCGACGCCAGCTCACGGGCCGCCGCCTCGTCCTCGATCGCGACGCTCCAATCGCGCAGGTCGACGGACGCGAGATGGCCGTCGGAACTGAACCGCGGCAAGTAGTCCTCGATCGCGACCGTCGGCGCCGACGGCCTCTTCCGAGCGCGGCTGTAGGCGCTGTTCAGAGCCACCCGGTAGAACCAGGAGAAGAACTTTCGCGACTCATCGAAGGTCCCGATCTTTCGGTAAAGCTGGAGGAACGTGTCCTGTGTGGCCTCCTCCGCGTCCTCGGCATTGCGCAGGACGCCGAAGGAGAGGGAGTAGACCCGGGCGTGATAGCGATCGACCATCTGCTCGAAAGCACGCTCGTCTCCCGTCTTGATAGCCTGCACCAGCTCGAGATCGCTAGGTGTGGGCGTTTCTGCGGCTTCCATTTTGATTTACGCGCTCCGTTCGCCGATCGGTTCATCGGTCCGTCGGTTCATCGGTTCAATTGCCCCGATCGGGACACTCTAAGCCGAAATCGCTCGATGACCCGATCATTCGATACACCCGATACTCCCGATTCTTCCTGGCGGAGAGGAGGGGATTCGAACCCCTGGTACCTTTTGGGCACACACGCTTTCCAAGCGTGCTCCTTAAGCCACTCGGACACCTCTCCGACGGGCCGCAGAGGATACGACAGACTCGGCCATCAGTCGAGAGACCACCGGGGGTTCGAGTCGACCACCAGAGGCAGACCCCCGGCAGTAGACGGCGCCGGGTTCGCCGGCGCCAATCCCGCCCTCTCCGCCATCGCCACGTTAACTCTTGTTGTCATCTCCCAATCGCCTCAGCGTCTCCCAGGAGTAGATCCCGTCGTTGTGGCGGTCGGCCCAGTCGATCTGCAGCGCGTACGCTCCCACCCGTCGGTGCGCGACGGGCCGAAAAGAGGCCGGCGTGTAGGGTCGGTCGGGTCCCTTGTAAAGGTTTCCCATGATGTCCTTCTCACCCTTGCACATCGCGCAAGGACACGCGCGCCGCAGCTTCTCGAGCGAAATATAGTCTTCACGTCCGTCTTCCCAGACGAGGACGAGCTCGTTGCCGACGATCAGGATGTCTTTGGGAACGGGGATCGCCACGCTACCTCAATCCCTGCGACCAAGAAGACTCGGGGCTGTCCGGGCTGTTCAAGAAGATGAGACGCGGATCCTTCGCGCGGTAGACCTCTCCCATTCCGCCCGCGCCGATCGGCGCGGGGATCTCGTAGGGGCCGAGCTTCGTTCCAGGGGAAACGGACATGGGCCGCGCGGATTCTACCCGCGGATCACTTCAAGCCTTCGACGAGGTAGAGGTCTGAGAGAATGCGAAAGTAGCTATAGACGTATGCGCTCCCATTGGGCGTGGGGATGACGTTCGAGATGCTGGCGATCCCAGCGCCATCGGCGGGCATCAGCTCGTTCCACAGTTCCCTCTTGCCTGTCGCAATCTCCAGCTTCCAGACCTTGGCCGGGACGTCGCGGCGGCGGTAAACATAGAGGTAGCGGCCGTCGGCGCTCCACTGGGCCGGAGTCTCGTCTGGCGAGAGACCCGGTAGCGGCCTTGGCTCACCTCCCTCGAGCGGATAGAGGTACCGCCTCCGGTCCGGCCCGACGACGACGACCAAGCGACCGTCGGGGGAAATGCCGCGCGAAAACACACGATAGCCCTCCGGCGTCAGGGCTTTGGGTTTGCCATCCGGAACATCGATGAGGAACAGTCGTGTCCCGTGACCCGGCTCGCTTGCGGTGAAGACGACACGCTTGCCGTCGGGCAAGAAGCCTCCCGTCGCTTCGACCGCCAGATCCCCGGTGGCGAGAACGCGCTTCTCGCCGGCCCCGGTCGGGTAGAGAACGAGTTGGGGTCTTTCGGCGCGCGCCGTGAGGGCAAGGGCCCATGTCTTACCGGGGGAGAGCGCCAGGCCGACGCCGTCTCCGAGACGGACCGGGGCCGACCCGTCTGTGTCACGGATGAAAGTGGAATAGGCGGGACCCGAGCCCTCGCCGGTCTCGGAGAAGAGAATCGTCCTGCCGTCTGCGGTGATGTCGAAGACGATCGACCAGTCAAGCCAACCAAGCTCCCGCTCCTTTGCCTCTCCGGCGCCCCGGCCTTGCACCCCGATCCGGATCACGTCGTGGGAGACCAGCGCCCTCCCGTCCTTGGAGATGTCCTGCAGGGTCAGGCTCTCGGTCACCCGCGCGAGCAGCCGCTCGGAGCCCGAGAGCGTCACCGCGTGGATCGCGCGATTGCCGCCGACCCTGGTTCCCGTGAACCAAACCTCTTTCCCGTCCGTGGACCAGGCGAGCCCCTGGACCGACGCGAAGACGCCTGCGAGGGTGGTCTTCTTGCCGGAACGATCCACGATCACGACCGAGCCTCCGTCGTCGCGCCGAATCGGGTGGTCGAGGAAGGCGACGAGGTCCCCCTTCGGCGAAACGCGCGCATGGCTGATCCAACCCACGGTCTGGTAGAGCATCTTGCCCGCCGGGTACTCGATCTGGCTGCGCAGATTGAAGTCGCGGACGATCACGAAACTGGTGCCGTCTGGTGCCCAGTCGGCCCACTGCACGTCGGTGGAGATCTCGCGCGGGGCGACGCCACCGGACACGCTCACCTGGGCGAGTGTTCCCGCCCGGATGAAAGCCTCTTCCACGTGCCGGTCCACGAACATCAGCATCTCGCCCGTGCGCGAGATCGCGGCGATATCCGCTCCCACGAGGCCGAAAACGCGCGACTCGGGCCGGTCGGTGCGCGTCGCGAAGACCTCGACAGGCTTGCCGTCCCATGCGGCCGCATAGATGACGGTTTGTCCATCCGGCGCAAAGCGCGCGGAATAGAGCTCACCGCGGCGGAAGGTCAACTGCTGGTAGTTCGGTGGGGGACGAAAGCCGGCTCTCTTGCCATAGCGATATCCCGCAGCAAGACCGGCGGCGAGCGCGACGGCCGCCGCCAAAGCGGCTGGCGCGAGCCAGCGCCTCTTCGCCGCCGGAGCGGAACCGGCCACCGCCGCCGTGGGCGCCGAGATGCCCGAAAGCGTCTCCAGATCGAACGCGACGTCGCGGGCCGACTGGAATCGCTCCTCAGGATTCTTTTCCAGACAATGCCGGACGATCCGGTCGACTCCGGGATGGATGTCCTTGTTGGTCTGGGAGAGATCCGGCGGCTCCTTGGTCAGGATGGCCGTGATCGTGTCCGCGGCCGTGTCCCCGCGAAACGCTCGCTGCCCTGCCAGCATCTCGTAGAGGATCGTCCCGAAGGCGAAGATGTCCGAGCGCGGGTCCGCCGTCTTTCCGCGCACCTGCTCAGGCGACATGTAGCCCATCGTCCCCAGCACGACCCCGGGCTCGGTGCCGGAGAATGTTTTCAAATCGGTTTGGCCGCCCCCGCCGGACTCGGGCTTCAGCTTCGCCAGACCGAAATCCAGGATCTTGACCCGGCCGTCCCGCGTGACGAAGAGATTCTCGGGCTTCAGGTCTCGGTGGACGATCCCCTTCTCGTGGGCCGCGGCGAGGCCTTTCGCGATCTGTACGGCGTAGTCGATCGCCTTGCGTACTGGAATCGGGCCCGTGGAGAGCCGTGATCGAACCGTTTCTCCCTCGAGAAGCTCCGTGACGATGTACGGAGCGCCGTCGGCCGTGCCGATGTCGTGGACCGCCGTGATGTTGGGGTGGTTGAGCCCTCCCGCCGCCTCCGCCTCCTGCTCGAAGCGACGCAGCCTGTCGGCATCCTGCGAGAATGAAGCAGGTAGCACCTTGATGGCGACCTCGCGCTTGAGGCGCGGATCCTTCGCCCGGTACACCTCCCCCATCCCGCCAGCGCCGATCGGGGCAAGAATCTCGTATGGACCGAGGCGAGTGCCGGCGGAAAGCATTATTTCAGCCCGTCGACGAGCTGGAGGTAGGACAAAACGCGACGGTAGCTGTAGGCGTAGCTCTTTCCGTCTGGCGTGATCACCACGCGGGTGATGGAGTTCAACCCGGCGGCGTCGGCGGGCATCAGTTCCTTCCAGAGCTCCTTGCGGCCTGTGGCCAGGTCCAGGCGGTAGACCCTCCGAGGCAGCTCGCCTTGCCGATGGGCGAAAAGGAAATGTCCGTCCGCGCTAAAGCGGATTGGAGCGTCGTCCACGGCGAGTCCCGGGATCGCCGTCGGCTCTCCGCCTTCGAGCGGATAGAGGTAGAGCCTGCGATCCGGCCCGCGCACCGTTGCGACCCTGGCGTCGGGCGAAACCGTCGCTCGGAAAAGCTGGTATCCCTCGGGCGTTAACGCTCGTGGCTTTCCGCCGCCGACGTCGCGGGCGTAGAGACGCGTCCCGCGTCCCGGCTCGGTCGCCGTGAAGAGAATCCGTTTCCCGTCGGGGAACCACGTGGCGTCGAGAGCGGCCAGACCGTCTCTCGGGATGACCTTTGGTTCCCCAACACCCGTGGGCAGAATGACTATTTGGGGGTCGCCGGCGGGATGGACGATCGAGATCGCCCACGCTTGATCGGGAGATAACGCCCGCGTTCCGCCATCGCCGAGTCGAACCGCGGAAGATCCGTCCATCTTCCGCAGGTATGCCGAGTATCCCGGGCCGCCACCTTCTCCCGACTCGGTAATGAGCAGCGTCTGGCCATCCGCCGAGATATCGGTGGCGAGCGAGTAATCGAGCCACGAGAGATCGCGCTCCTTCTCGTCGCCCGGACCACGCGCGAGGACGCCCAGTCGGTAATTCTCGTTGGTCATCAGGACCCGGCCATCCTTCGAGATGTCATGAATCGTGCTGATGCCGGGAACGCGGCCCACGAGGCGCGCGTTTCCGGAAAGTGTGACGGCATGGATCGCCCGATTGAAGCCCCCCTCCGCCGCCGTGTACCAGATCTCGCTCCCGTCCGGCCTCCAGGCGAGCCCCTGCGCGGTGGCGTAGACGAGTGAGAGCGTCCGCTTCTTTCCGGCGCGGTCGACGACGGCCACCGAACCACCATCGTCACCCGGAGCAGCGTGATCGATGAAAGCGACGAGGCCCCCTGTCGGCGAGACCCGAGGGTGGCTGATCCAGCCCGTCGTCTCGTAGAGCATCTTCCCGATCGGAAACTCGAGACGATTTTTCACGCCGATATCGCGCACGATCGCGAGATCCTTGCCGTCCGGGCCCCAGTCGGCCCACTGGACCTCATCCACGATCTCGCGCGGGGCGCCGCCCGCGATGCTGACGCGCGCGAGCCGGCCAACTCGGGTGAAAGGCACCGACTGGTGGCGGTTGAGCGAGACCGCCATCTCGCCTGTCTTTGAAACAGCGAGGACCTCGGTCCCGGCCAGGCCGAAAAGGCGAGACTCCGGGCTCTCCGGCCTGCTGACGAGGACCTCGAAGGGCTTTCCCTCCCAGGCGGCGGAGTAGACGATCGTTTGTCCGTCCGGCGCGAAGAAGGCGCCCCCGACCTCGCCGCGCTGGAAGGTGAGCTGATGGAACGAGGGAGGGGGCAGGGAAGCCGCCTTCTTCCCCGCGGCGTAGGCGACGAGCGCCGCGATCGCCGCCGAGACGAGCGCCGTCGCAGCGAGCAGCGCCCAAGACGGACGCGGCGAGAGCTTCGCCGGAAGAGCCCGCTCTCCCGTTGCCACAGCCGGCGCAGAGACGCCGGAGAGCGCCTCCAGATCGAACGCGACGTCGCGCGCGGACTCGAAGCGCTCATCCGGGTTCTTCTCCAGGCAGTGCCGCACGATCCGATCCAGTCCCGGGTGAATCTCCTTGTTCGTCTGCGAAAGGTCCGGCGGCTCCTTGGTCAGGATCGCCGTGATCGTGTCCGCCGCCGAGTCCCCGCGGAACGCCCGCTGGCCCGAGAGCATCTCGTAGAAGATCGTTCCGAAGGCGAAGATGTCCGACCTTCGGTCCGCGGCTTTTCCTCGCACCTGCTCGGGCGACATGTAACCCATCGTCCCCAGCACAACGCCCGGCTCGGTACCTCCCGAGACCGTTTTCATATCCGTCCGGCCGTCCTGGCCGGTCTCAGGCTTGAGCTTCGCCAAACCGAAGTCCAGGATCTTGACGCGCCCATCTCTCGTCAGAAAAAGGTTCTCGGGCTTCAGGTCCCGATGAACGATCCCCTTCTCGTGCGCCGCGGCGAGGCCCTTGGCAATCTGCACCGCGCAGTCGATCGCCTTGCGCGGCGAGAGTGCCCCGGCCCCTAACCGGCTGCGCAGGGTCTCCCCTTCGAGAAGCTCCGTGACGATGTAGGGCGAGCCGTCGGCCGAGCCGATGTCGTAGACCGCGGTGATGTTGGGATGGTTGAGCCCCCCCGCCGCCTCTGCTTCCTGCTCGAAGCGGCGCAGACGGTCAGCGTCCTGCGAGAACGAAGCAGGAAGGACCTTGATGGCGACCTCGCGCTTCAGTCGCGGATCCTTGGCGCGATAGACCTCTCCCATCCCTCCCGCGCCCAGCGGCGCGAGGATCTCGTAGGGACCGAGCTTGGTTCCGGCGGAAAGCGTCACTTCAGCCCCTCGACGAGATACAGGTCCGAAAGAGTGCGCAGGCAGGAATAGACGTAGAAGCGTCCGTCGGGAGTCGTGAACGGCGGAGCGATTCCCGTGACCCCCGCGGAGTCGGCGGGCATCAGCTCTCTCCAGAGCTGCTTTTGGCCGGTCGCGACGTCGAGCAGATAGATCTTCGCCGGAAGCTCCCGGCGCCTGTAGACGTAGAGGCCATGGCTCTCGCCGGTCCAGCCGCTCGGCGTGTCCTCCTGGGTCGCGCCGGGAATCGGGGTCGGCTCACCCCCCGCGATCGGATAGAGGTACAGCTTCTGATCGGGCCCCCGGACGGCGATGAACTTACCGTCGGGCGAGACGGCCCTCTGGTAGCTCCGATATCCCTCCGGCGTCAAGGCGCGCGGCTTTCCTCCCGCGAGGTCCCAGAGGTAGATCCGCACCCCGTGCCCCGGTTCACTCGCCGTCAAGGCGATGCGCCTTCCGTCGGGAAACCAGACGGCTCGCTGGATCTTCAGCCCTTCACGCGGCAGGAATCGCGCTTCACCCGCTCCGGTCGGGTAGAGGACGATCTGAGGCTCGGTGGCGATCTTGACGGCCGCAAGCGCCCATTTTCCGTCGGGCGAGAGGCCCGCACCGCCTCCCTCCCCGAGCCGGACCGCCGGAGAACCGTCCGTCTTGCGGATGTAAACCGAGTAGCCCGGCCCCCCGCCCTCGCCCCCTTCGGTGAAGAGCACCGTCCCACCGTCGGGAGAGATGTCCAACGCCTGCGACCAGTCAAGCCACGAGAGGTCGCGTTCCTTTTCCGATCCCGGCACACGCCCGAGAATCTCCTGACGGTTCGTGTCATGAGTCATAAGGACCCGCCCGTCGCGCGCCACGTCGTGCAGCGTGAGGATCCCGGTCACGCGAGCGAGGAGCCGCAGCTTTCCCGAGACGGTTGAAGCGTAGAGCGCACGGTTGGCCCCGGTCCTGGCGGCGGTGAACCAAATCTCCCCGTGCGGCGACCAGGCGAGGCCCTGGATCGTCTCGAAGGCTGCCGGGAGCGTCGCCTTCTTGCCGGAGAGGTCCACGATGGCGACAGTCCCGCCGTCGTCTCCGCGCACCGGATGATCCAGAAAGGCCACGAGATCCCCTTTCGGTGAAACGCGCGGATGACTGATCCAGCCGGCCGTTTCGTAGAGGACCTTCGCGATCGGGAACTCGAGGCGGTTGCGGCCGCCGACGTCGCGGACGACGGCGAGGCTGCCGCCGTCGGGAGACCAATCGGCCCACTCCACATCTTCGAGCACGTCGCGCGGCGCGCCGCCCCCGGCTAGCCCCATACGGGCGAGCGTGCCGCTCGACTCGAAAGGCCCGACGATGTGGCGGCCGAGAGAAAGGGCCATCTCACCGGCGCGGGAGATGCCGAGGATGTCGGCACCGGGCAGCCCGAAGGGGCGCGACTCCGGACTCTCGGAGCGGCTGACGAAGATCTCGACCGGCCGGCCCTCCCAGGCCGACCCGTAAAGAATCGTCTGGCCGTCGGGCGCGAAGCGCGCGAAGGAGATCGTGCCGCGGCGGAAAGTGAGTTGGCGAAAGGAAGGGGGCGCAACGAACCCGGCTTTCTTGCCGGCGAGATAAACGGCTCCCATGCCTATGAGAAGCGCTGCGACGCCTGCCAAGAGGGGAAGAAGCCGGCGGCGACGAACGAGCGGTAAGAGCTCCTCCGCAGCCCGCGGCGCCGAGATGCTCGAGAGCGTTTCGAGATCGAAGGCTAAGTCGTGGGCCGAATGGACACGCTCCTCCGGGTTCTTTTCCAGACAGTGCCGCACGATCCGCTCGAGCCCCGGGTGGATGTTCTTGTTCGTCACCGAGATATCGGGAGGCTCCTCTTTCAGGATCGCTGACATCGTCTCGGCCGCGGAGTCACGCTGGAACGCGCGCGCTCCCGAGAGCATCTCGTAGAGAATCGCCCCGAAGGAGAAGATGTCGGAGCGGGCGTCCGCGGGCTTTCCCTTCACCTGCTCCGGCGACATGTAGCCGAGCGTGCCGAGCACGACGCCGGGCTCGGTGCCGGCCGTCGCGGTCGCGGCCTTCGTCTGCGGGCTCTTCTCGTCGACCTGCGTCAGTTTCGCGAGGCCAAAGTCCAGGATCTTGACCCGGCCGTCTCTTGTGAGGAACAAATTCTCGGGCTTCAGATCTCGATGCACGATCCCTTTCTCATGTGCCGCCGCAAGTCCGTGCGCGATCTGCAATGCATAGTCGCTTGCCTTGCGGACGGGGAGAGCTCCGCTGGCCAGCCGGCCGCGCAGAGTCTCTCCCTCCAGAAGCTCCGTCACCACGTACGGCGCCCCATCGTACGAGCCGATGTCGTGGACCGCGGTGATGTTGGGGTGATTGAGAACCCCCGCTGCCCGTGCCTCCTGCTCGAAGCGACGCAGCCGGTCGGCGTCCTGCGAGAACGAAGCGGGAAGCACCTTGATCGCGACCTCGCGCCTGAGTCGCTCGTCGCGCGCGCGGTAGACCTCTCCCATCCCTCCCGCGCCCAGCGGCGCGAGAATCTCGTAGGGGCCGAGGCGTGTCCCCGTTGAGAGGGTCATAGATTGAGGGAGGGATTGTACCGGCAGGCCAGTTGGTGTTGAGCGAGCTTTCCGCCGAGATGTGGAGGAACGGGGTGAGGCTCGATGGATGACGCTATTCGTACCTCAGCGCCTCGATCGGATCGAGCCGCGAGGCCTTCACCGCGGGGTAGATGCCGAAGAACAGGCCGACGGCGCAAGCCACGAGGAGACCCACGAGGACAGACCAGGCGGGAACGGCGGTGGGCAGCGACGGGACGAGTGCTTTGACCGCCCGTGAGATCAGCATGCCGAGGGCGACGCCGGCAATCCCCCCGAGGGTCGTCAACGTGACGGCCTCTGTCAGGAATTGACGGACGATGTCCCGGCGAAAGGCGCCCACCGCCTTGCGGATCCCGATTTCCCGCGTGCGCTGTGTGACCGAGACGAGCATGATGTTCATCACCCCGACGCCTCCCACGACGAGCGAGATCAGGGCGATCAGAATCATGGCTCCCGTGACGCCTCCGGTGATCGCACGGAACTGTCCGATCAGCTGGTCGGGGGTATCGATCTCGAAGTCGTTGGGCTTGTCGAAGGCGACGCGGCGCCGCTGTCTGAGGACGGAGGTCGCCTTCTCGATCACGATATCCACGTCTTCGGGACGGCGGGGGACGGCGCTGATGTGGATGCC
>Ga0070707_100002181_pt1 | contig 18718 bp, 23 predicted proteins | sample KBSK5502metaG_FD_65468 | JGI IMG/M metagenome (GOLD analysis project Ga0070707, IMG submission 65468) | Corn, switchgrass and miscanthus rhizosphere microbial communities from Kellogg Biological Station, Michigan, USA - KBS K5-50-2 metaG | ecosystem: Host-associated > Plants > Roots >... | reverse complement strand
CCCGACCGTCGGGCGCGGCGGCGCCCCGACGGCGAATCAATCCCCTCGGGGGTTGACTTGCCCGACCGTCGGGCGCGGCGGCGCCCCGACGGCAAATCAAAGGAGCTGATGATGGCCTACGAGCGCGTGATCTACGAGGTCAAGGATGCGGTTGCCGCCATCACGCTGAACCGCCCCGACGCCTACAATGCCCTGAACCTCGCGCTCGCGCGCGACCTGTTCCACGCCGTCCTCGAGGCGGACGAGGACCGCGCCGTTCGCTCGATCGTGATCACGGGGGCGGGGAAGGCGTTCTGCGCCGGGGGCGACGTGAAGGACTTCGCCGACAACCCCGAGCGCATCGGCATCCTCATCAAGGAGCTGACGACCTACCTGCACGGAGCTGTCTCGCGCCTGGCGCGCGCGCAGAAGCCGGTCGTCATGGCCGTCAACGGCGTCGCCGCCGGTGGCGGCATGAGTCTGGCCCTCGCGGGTGATCTCGTGGTCGCGGCGGAGTCGGCGAAGTTCACCATGGCCTACTCGAAAATCGCCGCGTCACCCGACGGCTCCTCGACGTACTTCCTGCCGCGCCTGATCGGTCTCCGGCGGGCGATCGAGCTGTGCTACACGAACCGCGCGCTCACGGCGCGGGAGGCCATGGACTGGGGGCTGGTGAACCGCGTGCATCCGGATGCCGAGTTCGCCGGGTCCGTGAGTGCGCTCGCCCGCGAGCTGGCCCAGGGGCCCACGCTCGCGTTCGGCCGCGCCAAGCTGCTCTTCCATCAGTCGACCCAGGAGAGCCTCGAGACGCAGATGGAGCTCGAGGCCCAGGCTATCGCCGCCTCGGGGCATACCGAGGATTTCCGGAACGGCGTGACGGCGTTCGCGAGAAAGCAACCGGCGAGCTTCCAGGGCCGCTAGGGCGCATGCGCTACGGCCTCTATCTGCCGACCGGCGGTCAGACGGCCATGCCGGAGGCGCTGGAGACCCTGGTCCGCCGTGGCGAGGCGCTCGGCTTCGCCTCGGTCGTGATCGCCGACCACATCGTCTTCCCGGTGGTGATCAAGCCGGGAGCGGACGGCTGACGGTGGGAGACCGGCTCGCTCCGGCCGAGCTCGGCCGGAGGCTCGATCGCATTCTCGCGGCCATCGAACAGCTGATCGCCGAGGTGCCGGAGTCGCGGCTCGATTTCAAGCCGCCGCCGCGCGACCGCACGCTCCGCGATCTCGCCTATCACGTCTTCCGCCTCTCGCTCGCCTTCGCGGACGGGATGGATCTGGGTCGCTTGCCCCGAGAGTGGCTAGAGGAGCACGCGCCCACGGATCTTCGCGACGGCCGCGCCATCGCACGCTACGGCGCCCTCGTGAGAGGGCGGCTCGGCGGCTGGTTCGAGGGCGCGGCGCCGCTCGAGTTCGAGCGGACGATCGACGTGTACGACGGCCCCCAGTCAGGCCACGATCTGCTGGCGCGCACCACCGGGCACGCGGCCCAGCATCTCCGCCAGCTCTATGGATTGCTCGAGGGGCTCGGCCTCCCGCCGGGGGCGCCGCTGCCCACCGAGGACTTCGAGGGGCTGCCGCTGCCCCCTTAGTAGCGCGGCTCCGCGCGTCGCTTCAGCTCAGGAAGCGGTCCTGGATGCTCGGTTCGGGGAGGCGGCACTGGTCGCGTCGTCCGAACCACCGATAGCGATGTCGAGCAATGAGCCGGTAGAGGGGGTCTCGGAGACGCCTCGGAATGACGATGAGCAGATACAGCACCGGCCAGAGGCCGTTCAACCTCCGGACGATGCGGAGCACGGCCGTGGATTCGACATGGGCGCCGCCGTCCTCGATGAGGACGAGGGTGCGAAGATCCTGGGTCGAGATCCGGTATGCGCGCAGCAGCGCGCATCCCCGGTCGGATTGCAATGCCCCAAACCGAAAATACGAGCGCGGATCTCGATCGATCACGAAGTTCACGAGGGCATTGCACAGATTGCATACGCCGTCGAACAGGATGATGGCGGAGGGTGGGGACCCTTGTCCGTGCACGAGGCGCGCTCAGGCGGTGGCGCGCGCCACGCGAAAGCCGTAGTCCGAGTAGTGGAGATGCGGCGGGAGCGAGGAGCGATGCGCCACCGGGCTCCACGGATCCTGATGCCGCCAGGCCCCACCCCGCGAACTCCGCCGGGTGCCGCTCGGGGGCCCGCAGGGGTTTCGCACCGGCATCCGCGCCCCGTCCTGCGCATCCGCCCAGTCCAGGCACCACTCGTGGCACACGCCCGAGAGGGCGAGGAGTCCGAGCGGGTTGGCCGGCGTATCGGTGACGAGCGGAGGCCGGTCGAAGGAGTCCGTGGCCGGCCGCTCATCGCCCCAAGGAAAGCGCGCCCCGCAGAGCCCGCCCCGGGCACCCCGTTCCCACTCGGCCTCGGTGGGGAGCCGGTGGGCGACGCCGAGATCGCGCGATAGCCAGGCGCAGAAGGCGACCGCCTCGAACCAGCTCACTCCGACAACCGGCTGGTCGGGCTGATCGAACCGTGAATCGCTCCACCAGGGCGGCGGGGCAGTCCCGGTCGCGTCGAGGAATGGCGCGTAGTCGCGATTGGTGACGGGGGCGCGCCCGATGGCGAAACCGTCGGTCCACACGAGATGGCGCGGCGGCTCACCTCGCGGACCATCGTCCCGGCCCATCCAGAACCAGCCCGGCGCAATCTCCACCATGTCCACGGCGTCGAGTATAATCAAGCTCTCCGACCAACCCAATGGAGAGGGCACTATGAACGTCGCTGAACGGATGTCGCGTCTCGGGACCGAGTCGGCCTTCGAGGTGCTGGCGCGGGCCCGGGCCCTCGAGCGGCTTGGCAAGGAGATCGTCCATCTGGAGATCGGTGAGCCGGACTTCGACACGCCGGTCCACATCCGGGACGCGGCCAAGCGCGCGCTCGACAGCGGGGCGACCCATTACGGGCCCGCGGCCGGGCTGCCCGAGCTCCGCGAGGCCATCGCGAAGGACATCGGCGCCACCCGCAATATCCCCGTGACGCCGGAGGAGATCGTGGTCACGCCCGGCGCCAAGCCCATCATGTACTTTGTGATCACCGCGCTTGTAAACGCCGGTGACGAGGTCATTTATCCGAATCCTGGCTTCCCCATCTACGAGTCGGTGATCAACTTCGTCGGCGGCGTGCCCGTGCCCATTCCGCTCCGCGAGGAAACCGGCTTCGGCTTCGACCTCGAGGTCCTCGAGCGGAAGGCCTCCGCTCGGACCAAGCTCATCATCATCAACTCGCCCCAGAACCCCACGGGGGGCGTGCTCGAGGTCGAGCAACTCGGGCGCATCGCCGAGATCGCGAAGACATACCGCATCCCGGTGCTGGCGGACGAGATCTACAAGTCCTTCCTGTACGAGGGCGAGTTCGCCTCCATCACGCGCTTCCCGGGGATGCGAGACCTCGTCATCATCCTCGACGGATTCTCCAAGGCGTATGCCATGACGGGCTGGCGGCTCGGATACGGCGTCATGCCGGCGCCGCTCGCGGAGCACGTCACCCGGCTCATGGTGAACACCAACTCGTGCACGGCGTCGTTCACCCAGTGGGCGGGGATCGCGGCGCTCCAGGGGGACCAGACACCGGTGGCGGAGATGGTCGCCGAGTTCAAGCGGCGTCGCGACATCATCGTGGGCGGCCTGAATCGGTTGCCCGGCGTCTCCTGCCGCAGCCCGCGCGGCGCGTTCTACGTCTTCCCCAACGTGAAGGCGCTCAAGCGCCCGTCCGCCGAGGTCGCGGAAACGCTCCTCACGGAGGCCGGTGTCGCGGTGCTGGGCGGGACGGCCTTCGGGGAATACGGCGAGGGATATCTCCGTCTTTCGTACGCCAACTCCGAGGCAAATCTCGAGAAGGCGCTGGCGCGGATGGGCCCGGTCTGCGCCCGGCTGGCCAGTGGGTAGAACACCGGGCGGGAGTGGGGCGGTTGCGTCACCGACACGCACGTTCGTGACACGCGCGCGCCGTTGTCCACTCGACGTAGGAGCTTGCCATGCTCGGACCACAGGATCTCTGGATCGCGCTCGCACTCGGGGTCTTCTTCTTCGGCGCCAAGAAGCTGCCGGAGCTGTCGCGCTCGCTCGGCCAGGCCATAAGCGAGTTCAAGAAGGGCGTGGCAACGGGCGGGCAGGACGAGCCGGAGCCGGGAGCGGCCCCCGCGAAGACGGAGCCCACCCGGGACGACGGCAAACCCCACTGAGCGTTCGGCCGCCGTCGCGGTGACGGGATCGTCGCGAAGAAAAGCTCTCGGGCTGATCCGCGGCCGATGCCGACCGTCGCCGCGCTGATCGTCGAGGGGCTGCGGCAGGCGGCGGTATCGCGGCTCTTCGGCGTGCCCGGCGGGGGCCTCGGTCACGAGATCCTGGAAGCGGCGCGCCTCGGCGGGCTGCCCGTTGTCTCCTGCCATCAGGAGTGGGCCGCGTGCATCATGGCGGGGGTCACCGGTGAGCTGACCGGCCATCCGGGCGCGGCGCTCTCGACGCTCGGGCCGGGCGTGACGGGCAGCGTGAGTGGCCTCGGCCACGCCTTCCTCGATCGCTCGCCGATGATCTATCTGAGCGCTCGTCACCCCGATTCGGCGCTCGCGTTCGTGACGGACCACGCGGCACTGCTCGCGCCCGTCGTCAAGGGGAGCGCCACCGCCACCGCGGACTCGGTGGGCGACCAGGTCGCGTGGGCGGCCGCGCTCGCCCTCGCCGAGCCGCGCGGGCCGGTACATCTCGACCTGCCCGCCGACCTCGCTGGCCGGCCGGCTCCTCGCATGGTGGCCGCCACGGCGTCATCGCCGCTGACGCCGCCTGACGCGGCGGCTCTCGATCGCGCCGCGGAGATGATCATCGGCGCCAGGCGGCCGATCGTCGTCGCCGGTCTTCAGTGCCGCCCGCCGGACGCCACGTGGCTCCGCGCCTTCTGTGAAGCGCTGCCGGCGCCGGTCCTCACGACGTGCAAGGCCAAGGGCGCCATCCCCGATCCGCATCCGCTCGCGATGGGCGTCTTCACCGGCGGGGCGCTGGAGGCGCCCGTCGTCCGGCGGGCCGATCTGATCATTGCCTTCGGACTCGACCCCGCGGAGCTGATGCCGCGACGCTGGCCGTATTCGGCGCCCGTTCTCGCCCTCACGCGTTGCGCGTCGAGCGATGCGCGGATCCGCGCTCCGGGTGGCGGCGCCTACTTCGCTCCCGCTCTCGAGGTGGTGGGGGATCTGGGCTCGATCCTGGAAGAGATGGCGCCTCGCCTCGTCAGCCGGTACCGGGCCGACTGGGACGTGGTGGAGATCGACCGGCTCCGGCGCGAGCGGCGGGGCGCGCTCGAGATCGCCCTGCCGGGTCTCGCGGTCCATCGCGTGGTGCAGCTCGCGCGGGAGTTCACCCCGGCCGGGACCATCGCTGCCGTGGATGCGGGCGCGCACGGTTTCCCGGTCACGGCCTACTGGGATGCGGTGGAGCCGGGTGAGCTGCTGATCTCCAACGGGTTGGCGACCCCGGGCTTCGCCCTGCCCGCCGCCATCGCCGCCCAGCTCGTCCACCCGGAGCGGCGCGTGGTCTGCTTCACCGGCCACGGCGAGCTCATGATGGTGGCGGCGGAGCTGGAGACGGCGGCGCGGCTCCGGCTGCCGCTGCTGATCATCGTGCTCGGCGACGGGGCACCGTCACCGGTGGCGCTCGCGCGCACCGTCGGCCTCTACGCCTTCGAAGCTCAGGACGAGGACGCGTTCAGGTCGGCGCTGTTCTCGGCCCTGGCGGCGCCGGGGCCGACCCTGATCGACGCCCGCGTCGACCCCGCGGGATCTCGCCGGACGCTCGAGATCGTCGGCGGCGCCCCCGAGGGGTAGAACGGGCGAAGGGAGCCAGGGCAGGATATACTCGATGACATGGGGTTCCTCTCCGGGCAGGACGAGCAGGCGGTCAAGAAGCAGTTCGAGCAGATCGGTGGTTCCGTCAAGCTCACGGTCTTCGCCTCCGAGCTGGGGCCGGAGACCAATGCCCAGACAGTGGCGCTCGTGAGGGAGGTCGCCGCGCTCTCGGACAAGCTCTCGGTGACCGTGCTCAACCCGCATATCGACCGCGAGCAGGCCCAGGGCTATCGCGTCGACGTGACGCCGGCGGTGGTGGTCGAGGGCGCCAAGGACTATGGGATCCGGTTTCTCGGCCTTCCCGCGGGCTACGAGTTCTCCAACCTGATCGACTCGATCGTCGCGGTCTCCACGGGAGAAGCCGGCCTGAGCGCCGACACCAAGACCGCGCTCGCCGAGCTCACCGACGACGTCACGATCAAGGTCTTCACCACACCCACCTGACCCCATTGTCCCCGGGCCGTGCGCCTGGCGCAGCACATGGCGATCGCCTCGGACCGGGTCACGGCGGAGTGTATCGAAGCGACCGAGTTCCCCGAGCTGTCCCGACGCTACCAGGTGATGGCAGTGCCCAAGATCGTGATCAACGACACGCTCCAGTTCGAAGGGGCGATCCCCGAGCAAGATTTCCTGGGCGCGGTGCTGCAGGCGGTGGGCGGCAGGTCATGACCGGCACGCTCATCACGCTCGCCGTCGTGGCGGTGGCCTACTTCGTCCTCATGCGCTGGGTCTTGCCTCACTTCGGCGTAAAGACGTGAGCCTCGTCGTCCTCGTGCTCCCGTGAGGAGCCCAACGCGCAGGGGAAGAACAGCAAGGGGTAGCGGTATGCCGAAAGACTCGCCGGCTGCTCAACCAGGGCCCGACACGAGCAGGAGAATCTAGGAGGCGACCATGCCGCTTGAGCCCGCGACACTGATCAAGGACGATCAAGAGCATTGGATTCACCCGCTGCATCACCCCACCGAGCACCTCGAGCCCCTGCTGCTGGTTCGCGGCCGCGGTGCCGTCATCACCGACATCCAGGGACGCGAGTACATCGACGGGCTGGCGGGATTGTGGAACGTGAACGTGGGACACGGGCGCGAGGAGCTGGCACAGGCCGCCGCCCAGCAGATGAGCGAGCTCGCCTACTTTTCCGGCTACGTCGGCTCCTCCAACATTCCCGCGATCCAGCTCGCGTCCAAGCTGATGTCCATCGCCTATCCCAACATGCAGGCCGTCTTCTTCACCTCGGGCGGTGCCGAGTCCAATGAGTCCGCCTTCAAGACGGCGCGCTTTTACTGGAAGGCCAAGGGCGAGCCGGACAAGGTCAAGATCATCGCGCGCCACTGGGCCTATCACGGCGTGACGCTGCAGGCGATGAGCGCGACCGGCATGTCGGCCTACTGGAAGATGTTCGAGCCGCGCGTGCCCAACTTCGTCCACATCCCCACGTGCTACCCGTATCGCCAGGAGGGCGGCCGGCCCGGCGAAACGGCGGGCCAGACGGCGGCGCGCCTCCTCGAGGAGGCCATCCTGCGCGAGGGCGCCAACACGGTGGCGGCGTTCATCGCCGAGCCCATCCACGGTGGCGGCGGCGTGCTCTACCCGACCGACGATTACTTCCCGCTCGTCCGCCAGGTCTGCGACCGCCACCATGTGCTCTTCATCGCCGACGAGGTGATCACGGGCTTCTGCCGCACGGGCCGCTGGTTCGCGCTCGAGCACTGGAATGTCCTGCCCGACATCGTCTCCTTCGCCAAGGGTGTGTCCTCGGGCTATCTCCCGCTGGGAGGCATCATGGTCTCCAAGGCGATCAAGCAGGCCATGGACGAGGTCAAGGCCGAGGACCGCTGGATGCATGCCTACACCTACTCCGGCCACCCGACGTGCTGCGCCGTGGGTCTCAAGAACCTCGAGATCATGGAACGCGAACGGCTGTGGGAGCGCGCGGCGGCCATGGGCACCCGGCTCTATGAGGGTCTGCGGTCAGCGCTGGCGGACCACAAGCACGTGGGCGATATCCGTGGTGGCAAGGGGCTCCTCGCCGCCGTAGAGCTGGTGGAGGACCGCGGGAGCAAGGCACCCTTCGGCGCCGACAAGAAGATCGGGCCGCGCGTGCTGCAAGAAATGAACAAGCGCGGCATCGTGACGCGCGCCCGGCTGGAGCACATCTTCTTCGCGCCGCCGCTCGTGATCAGCGAGGCGCAGGTCGATCACCTGGTATCGGCGGCCCGCGACGCCATCAAGGCGGTGACCGGCGCGTAGCGCCGTCGTCCCGCCGGTGAAGCGGTCGGTGGACGAAGGCGCGGGCGGGCGGCGCCGGAGGCGGGCGTTACAGGGCTGCCTGCAGACGCCGGCGAAAGTCTTCGGCGCCGAGGCGCAGCAGGCCCAGGGCCGAAATGGTGACCAGGTTAGCGCCGAGCTTGACGAACTCGGCGATTCCGGCAGCGTCGGCAGGGGAATTGCCACCCACGCCGACCAGTTTACCGCCGGCCCTGATCTTCGGAACGACCTGGCGCATGAGCTGACGAACCGCTGCCGCGCCGGGGTTGCCCATGCTCTGGCCGAGGTCGCCAGAAGCGACGTGCAGCACGTCGACCCCGGGCACCGTGAGAATCGCGTCCAGATTGTCCACGGCTTCGGTCTCTTCGATCATGGGAATCACCAGCAGCTGAGAGTTGATCCAGCGGGTCGACTCGTCCCGCGATACTTGGACTCCGTAGTCGTGGGGGCGTCCGCCTGCCATGCCCCGATGGCCATCCGGATAGTACCGGGCCGCCTTGGCCACCGCCTCGGCCGCTTGACGAGTGTTGATGTGCGGCACGATGATGCCTTGCACGCCGCGATCCAGAAAGCGCAGGATCGTGGAGTCCTCGTGATTGGGAATGCGGGTGATCGGGGTGATACCGAAGACCTCGGCGGCTCGCACCATGTGCTCGACCTCGTCCAGGTCCATCGGGCCGTGCTCGCAGTCGATCATGACGAAGTCATAGCCGATCACCCCGAATAGTTCCACCAGGTCTGGCGCGTGGCGGCTGATGATGGCGCCGACCACGACCTTCCCCTCGGCCAGTTTTGCTTTTGTCGTGTTGGTGCGCATGGCTATCCGTTCTCCGCTTGTTCCTGATGGATTGTGCGATCGCCATCCTGCCTGGCCCGGCGCGATTATAGCGCGATCAGCGGACAGTCCACGCCGACCCGCGCTGATCAGTCCGCGTGCCATTGATCCGCAGCCGGCCCGTTGCTTGCCACCCGCCGAGCCCCTGTTCGAGCCGTGATCAGCGTGTCCGCACGTTTCGGATGGTCCCGTAGAGCACGACATCGTACACGATCTTGATGCCCAGGAACCCGTAGCAGAAGGTGCGCGTCGTCTTCGCGAGGAAGACGAGGCGGGTATTGCGGTCTGTGCGTGAGGTGGCGGTAGTCAACGCCCGGCTCGGACAAATGTTTGACACGGGTAGTCGTCATCTGTATAGTACATCCACTCAGGAGGTGCAGCATGAATGGCCTGCAACAGCTCCTTCAAGACGACCTGAACCATCTGATTGATGGCATCGCGGCGACGACCCATGAGGGGACGGTGGCCGAGTGCACGGAAGAGCACCCCGAGCTGGTTGAGCGGATCCGTGACGCCGAGAGCCGGCTCTCCGTCGCGCGACAGGGCTTACTCCAGGGCTACGCGGCCTGGCAGGACTTGCTGGGGGAGTGCCGCGATCTCTGGGCGCTCGCCGATCTCGTCGCCGCGCCGCCCACACCCGCTGAGCGATACGCCGCCTAGGCCGTCGGGGCCTGACCCCGCTCATCAGCCCCCAAGGAAGCGGCCGAGCCGGCCGCCGCGCGAGGCAGGCGCCGCCAGTCGGGCTCCGGCAAAAGCGATCTGATAGTTCTCGAAGCGCTGCCAGTAGTCGGGAAGGCGGCGGGCGAGAAGGACCTGCCCCGCCAGGAGCCTCGCCCGTCCGCTCGGATGGCCGGCTTCGGCTCGCTCCAGCTCGGCGCGGTCTTGGGCGCCCAGCTCGGCGTGGAAGGCGTTTCGCAGATAGGCCAGGAGTTCGCCGGCGAGCGCCTCGAACTCCCGGCGATCCGTCTCGCTCGATGTCTCGGGCGCGGGGCGGCCGTGGCGCATGCGCAGGTCGACCATCAGTTTGAGTCCCGCCATCTCCACCGCCTCCTCGATGCGCTCGCCGAGCTGCGCCTGGATGCGCTCCGCGAGCCCGCGCGGATCGTGGTGCTGGTGGGCGAAGGCACCGGCCGGCGGTGTCTCGGTCATGGCGTGCTGAAGACCCGCCGGAGCCCGTCGGCCAGAGGCTCGGGCGTGATCCCGAAGTCATGATAGAAGCGCGTCGGATCGGTCACGTTCTCGCCTTCCAGCATCGAGAGCTGGTCCATGGTCAGCGGGTAGAATGGGAGCCACTGGAGCGCGCGCGTCAGCAGCTTGACCGCACCGAGCGGCGCATGGACCTTGCGGACGCGGGAGCGCCCCAGCACCGCGCCGATCTGGTCCAGGACGTCCACGAACATGTACGCGGCCGGCCCGCCGACCTCGTAGGTCTCGGCCACCGAGTTGGCCGTGCGGAGCGCCCGCGCGAATCCCTCGGCCACGTGCTCGACGGCGATGGGCTGAAGGCGATACCGCCCATCACCCAGGACGGGCACGAGGGGCAGACGCCGGATCATCCTCGCCAGGAGGGAGATGAATTCGTCGCCCCTGCCGAAGATGATGGACGGCCGAAAAATGGTCCAGTCAGTGCCGCTCCGGCGCACCGCTTCCTCGGCTCGCCACTTGGTCTGGTGGTAGATCGCGCGCGATCCCGACCGCGTCCCCAGCGCGCTCATCTGCAGATAGCGCGGGATACCGGCCTCCTTCGCGATCGCCAGCATGTTGAGCGTGGCCTGGACGTGCAGGCGCTCGAAGGTGATGCCACGCGAGCGTCGCTCGCGGATGATGCCCACCAGGTGCACGACGGCATCACAGCCGGCGGCGGCGGTGGCCAGACCCTCGGGACGGAGCACGTCTCCCGGGACACGGTCGATGGATGGGAGCTCCGGCAGGCGCCGCTCGGAGCCCGGGCGCACGAGGCAGCGGACCATGAACCCGTGGGCGAGGAGCGCGCGCACGACATGCCCGCCGACGAAGCCCGTCCCGCCGGTCACGAAGACTCGCGGCATGACGATGCGATCGTAGCACAGCCATTTCCGCGCGGCGGGAGCGGCCTTCGCCAGTATGATGTCAGCATGAGAGGACGGCTGCTCCCCTTGCTGCTCCTGGCGATGCTCTCGACGCCTCCGGTGGCGTTCGCTCAGGCGACGAGCTGGGGCGAGCTGGATGCGGCCGCGCGCGACGCGGTGGCGCTGGGTGAAGTGCCGGGCGTGGTGGTCCTCGTCGGCGAGGGTGAGCGCGTGTTCTACCGCAAGGCCACGGGCTCGCGTGCGCTCGTGCCCACCGTGGAGCCGGAAACCGTCGACACGATCTTCGACCTGGCGTCTCTCACCAAGGTCGTGGCCACCACGCCGGCCGTGCTCTTACTCTGGGAGCAGGGGCGGGTCGAGCTCGACGCGCCGCTCGGACGGTACCTCAAGGAGTTCAGTGTCCCCGCGTTTCAGGACGTGACGGTGCGCCGGCTGCTCACCCATTCTGCGGGGCTTCCCGCTATGCCCGCTCGCGCGGCCATGACCCGCGGGTTCCCCGAGGCCGCGCGCGTCCTCGCGCGCGGCGGCCTCGCGGTGACCCCCGGGACCAGCTTCCTCTACAGCGACACCGGCTTCATCCTGCTCGGCGAGCTGGTCCGCCGGGTGAGCGGCGAGCCGCTCGACCGATTCGTTCAGAAGCGCTTCTACGAGCCGCTCGGGATGCGTCACACGACGTTCCGGCCCCCGCCGTCGTGGCGGCCGCGCATCGCGCCCACGGAGATCGTCAGCGACCACGGGCCCCTTCGCGGGATCGTCCACGACGGCAATGCGCGGACCCTCGGCGGCGTGGCGGGCCACGCGGGCCTGTTCGGGACGGTCGATGACCTCGGGCGCTTCTGCCGCATGCTGCTCCAGCGCGGCGTGCTCAACGGCCGGCGCTATCTGAAGGAGTCGACCGTGCGCGCCATGTTCACACCCGAGGTCATCGGCGAGACCACCCGTGGGCTCGGCTGGGACATGGCGTCGCCGTATTCGCGCACACTCGGGTCCTTCTTCCCCGTGGGCGCCGGTGGCCACACGGGATTCACCGGCCCCGCGATCTGGATGGATCCCGCCAGCCAGGGCTACATGATCATTCTGACCAATCGCGTCCACCCGTACGGCAAGGGAAGCGTGGTCGAGCTGCGCCGGCGTATCAGCACCGCCGTCGGCACGCGCCTCGCAGGCCCCGGCGAGCCGCCGCCAATCGTGCCGACGGAGAGCGGTGGTCCGGCCGCCGACGAGGTCGCCGCGCCCACCGGCCAGACACTGACGGGCTTGGATCAGCTCAGGGCCGAGGGCTTCGGGCGGCTGCGGGGCCGATCCGTGGGCCTCGTGACCAACCAGACGGGGATCGACGCGCGGGGCCGGCGGGGCATCGATCTGATAGCAGCGGCGCCCGGTGTCGCGCTGCGGGCCGTTTTCTCGCCCGAGCACGGGCTCGCCGGGCAGCTCGATGTGGCGGTGCCCAATAGCCGCGATGTCGCGACCGGGCTCCCGGTGTGGAGCCTCTACGGAGACACGCGCCGTCCGACGGCCGAGATGCTTGCCGGGCTCGACACGCTCGTCTTCGATATCCAGGACGTGGGCGCTCGCTACTACACGTACCTGGCGACGCTCGTGTATGTCCTGGAGGAGGCGGCGAAGCGGCGTATCGCGGTTGTCGTGCTCGACCGGCCCAATCCCATCACCGGGCGGGTGATCGAGGGTCCGGTCATGGACGCCGACCTGCGGTCCTTCACGGCGCCGCACCCGATCCCGGTTCGTCCCGGCATGACGATCGGAGAGTTCGGGCTCATGGTGGCCGCCGAGCGGAGGTTGAAGGTGGACCTGACGGTGATCCCGCTCGCGAACTGGGAGCGCGGCCAGTGGTTCGACCAGACCGGTCTGCCGTGGGTGGATCCGTCACCCAATATCCGGTCTCCGATGCAGGCGCTCCTCTACTCCGGGATCGGGCTGCTCGAGGCCACCAACCTCTCCGTCGGGCGCGGCACCGACACGCCGTTCGAGGTCGTCGGGGCGCCATGGATCAAAGCTGAGGAGCTGGCCGACGCGCTCGACAAAAAAGGGCTGGAAGGAGTGCGGTTTCAGCCTGTATCCTTCACACCTTCGTCGAGTGTGTACGCCGGGCAGGGCGTGGCGGGAGTGCGGCTCGATGTGACCGACCGCGAGGCGATTCGCCCGGTGACGGTGGCCCTGGCGCTCGCCCGCGAGCTGATGGACCGCTACCCCGCGCAGTTCCGGCCTGCCGCGATCCAGAATCTCCTGGTAAACCGGTCCACGATGTGGGCTCTTCTTCGCGGTGAACCGCTGCTTGGCATTCGGAGGTGGGCGGAGGCGTCGCGAGCGAGCTTCCTCCAGCGGCGAGCGTCGTACCTCATCTACCGATGAGTCGGAGGGAGCGTTGATTGGCCCGCGTCACGGGCGCTCCACGACGCGGCTGCCGGGGATCTGGCGGAGCCTCGCCGCGCTCCCGGCTGGTACCGTGATCGTCGAGGGATCTCCGTCACTTACATAGCGCTCATTGGGGTGGCGCTCGAAGTGGGTGAGCCACCCCGAGATCTCGCCCTCGAGCGCCTGGATCCTCGGCAGGTGGTAAGGGTCAAAGTTCCTCGCATACGGGGAGAGGGCCGCCCCCCCGGACACCATCAGAATCGCATCGTGTCGGTACGCCGCGCCGTTCGTGCCACCCGTGGCGGCCCAGCGGAGGTCGCGCGGGAAGCTGCCCATGGGCAGGGCGAGGGTGCGGGGCCGATAGCCGGGCACATGACGCTGGATCCACTCCTGGGCGGTGGCGATCTGGCTGCGCACCACCGATTCGGGGTAGCGGCTCAGGTTGGCGTGCCAGAGGGTGTGATTGCCGATCGCATAGCCCTGGGTCGCGAGGTAGGTCAGCTTGCGCGTGACCAGGGTCGGCTGATTGAAGAGGCGGTTGGGTGGGTCGGCGCCGGGGAGCACATAAAAGGTCGCCGCATGGCCGAACCCGGGATGCGAGCGCGCAAAGGCCTCGAGGACGCCGACGGCGCAGTCCGGATCGATGATCCACTCGCCCTGGCGCTCGATATACCGGAACTGCCCGGGCGAGGAGTCGTCGAAGGTCATGATCACCGGCGTGGTGCCGCGTGGCAGCCGAATGGTGCGGTCGAGGAAGTCGTCGAGCGCGACAAGCCGATAGTCGCGCTCCCAGAGGCGCAGGAGATCGCGTCGGAGGTTGTCCGGGGTCCGGGTCCAGCGGTTCTCGGGCTGGTCGATCTTGTGATACTCGAGGATCATCACCCGTCCCAGCTCATTGGGAGGCAAGGACTCGGCGCCGGCGGGAACGGTGAGGCCGAGCCCGGTGGCCAAGAAGACGATAGCCCAGAGAGCGCGCACGCCTATTCGGGGGACTTCTTGACCGCGACCGCCTTTGGCTGGAGGGCTTCGACGGTGTAGTCATTGCGAGGGTTCCAGAGCATCCAGCCGATGGCACCGCCTTCGGCGGCGCCGCGCATCTGAGCACGAACTTCCCGGGCGCCGAAGACGCGCCGGTCGAAGGCGTAGTCCCGGAAATCCTGCAACCACGGCCGTACCTGGGCGGTCGTGTGCTGGGACCGTTGGCGGATGAGCCGCACGCTCTCCCGGACAACCTCGTAGGGATGCGCCACCGGGTTGCGGTAGCCTGGGATGCCCAGATGGTATCCGGAGGGATAGACCATGGGGCAGATGTAGTCGAGAGAGGGCGCCAGCTCCTCGATCCGCTGCCCGATGTCGGTGTCGTTGGGGTTGAAGGCGGTATAGCCGAACAGATCGGCGGCAAGGAAGACACCCGTCGGCCCCAACTCGCGGCGCGCCTTCGCTAAGAAGGCGGCGATAGCCGGTAGCCGCGTGGTCGAGTTATTGGGCTGCGAATACCGTGCGGCGGAGAGCTTTCCGTCGGTGGGGAAGCGCACGTAGTCGAACTGGATCTCGTCGAACCCCTTGGCGGCGGCTTCCTTCGCGACGGCGATCGCGTAGTCCCAGACTTCCTCACGGAACGGGTCCACCCAGGCGAGCTTCTCGTTGTCGAGCCAGGGCCGCCCGGTGCGGGTGTCGATGATCGCCAGGTCTTTGCGGTGATTGGCGAGGACATTGTCCTTGAACACGACGATACGCGCGATGGTATAGATCCCCTGGGCTTTCATCGAAGCGAGCAGTCCGTCAAAGTCCTTGATGATGACGGGCCCCAGCGCGCCGGCCTCCAGCGCCGCCCGCACCTCGGTGCGGTACGGGATCAGCCCCCGGTCCCCCTTGACATCGATGACGACGGCATTGAGCTGGGTACGCCCCACGAGCTCCAGGACTCGGTCACGGATGCGCCGCTCGCCGACGCCGTAGTAGGTCAAGTAGGCGGCCCTGATGGCATGCCGGCGGAGCTTGATCGTGGCCACGGAGCCCCCAAGGGTCAGGCGAGCGCGCTCGTAGCCGGGCGTCTTCGCGATCACCACCGCCGGTTGGCCCGCGGCGAGCTCCAGGCTGAATCGGCCCTCGGCATCCGCGACCACCTCGGTTGTGCCAGCCCAGATCGAAGTGCCACGCAGCGGCACTCCAGTGTCAAAGTCCAGCACCCGGCCCTGGATGAGCCGAGGTGGCGCCGGAGGCTCGGGGGGGGCTTGTGGCGCGGCGGCCGGTGGCGGCGGCGCCGCCAAGACTTGGTGGATGGTGTAGGAAACAGGCCCGAACAGCCCGAGATACGCGGCAAGCCCGAAGAGGAGGGCGATGCCGGCTCCCGCGCCGCACAGGACGAGCCGGCGTCGACCGCGCACTCCCGGAGCTGGGATCAGATTCATTCTCATTCTCGAACTTACGTTGATGCACGGACTGGACCAAAGATTTTCTTTCCCGAGTCGCGCTACAATGCCTCGGATGGCTTCCGCACAGACGTACGGCTGTGAGGCTGCCGCCCACCGGTCACTCAGCGTCAACGGTCTCGCGCTGCGGGCGCTCGAGTGGGGCAAGCCGGGCCGGCCGACTCTCTGCTTCCTGCACGGCGGCTCGGCTCATTCCCACTGGTTCGATGCCGTCGCCCCCGCCTTCGCCGACCGTTACCACGTGCTCTCCCTCGACCAGCGAGGCCATGGCGAGAGTGACTGGCCGCCTCCCTCCCTCGATGGGGCGGGCTACGCTACGGTGGACTTCGCCTCCGACCTGCTCGGAGTGATGGATGCGCTCGGGACCACGGAGATGACGCTCTGCGGCCATTCCATGGGAGGCCACAACGCGATGGCCTTCGCCGCGTGGCACCCGGATCGCGTCCGGGCACTGATCGTCGTCGACAGCCGCCCGATCATCCCCGCGGACCATCTCGACCGCATGCACCGCCGCGGCCATCGGGGACCGCGTCGCCACGAGAGCCTGGAGGCGGCGCTCGAGAGCTTCCGGCTACGCCCGCCCGACACCACGGCCGACCCCGGGCTGCTGGACCATCTGGCCCGCCAGGGGATCGTGGAACGAGACGGTTCCTTTCTCTACCGCTTTGATCCTGCCTGCAATGGCACGCGGCGCCCGACGGATGTCTGGACGCTCCTGGAGCGGATCGCGGTGCCCACCTTGGTCGTCCGCGGGGAACACTCGCCCGTCCTTCCCCGCGCGATGGCGGAGGCGATGCTCACGCGGATCCCACGGGCGCGGTTGGAGGAGATTCCGCGGGCCTACCACCACCTCGTGCTCGATCAGCCGGCCGCGTTCACCGCCGCGCTGGATCGCTTTCTGAGAGAGGCGCACGCGGGTCAGGCGGCGTAGGCGATCGGGTCGGTGAGGCCGGCCTCGGCGAAGCCCTTCTTTCTGAGCAGGCAGGCATCGCAGAGGCCGCAGGCGCGGGTATCGGCTTGGGGCTCGTAGCAGGTCCAGGTGAGCCCATAGTCCACGGCCAGCGCGGCGCCGAGCCTGATGATCTCGGCCTTGCTGAGCGCGATCAGCGGCGCGTGTACCCGAAATCGACTCCGCCCCTCAACCCCGGCCTTGGTCGCGAGGGTGGCGAGACGCTCGAACGCCGCGATGAACTCCTGCCGGCAGTCGGGATAGCCGCTCGCGTCGAGGACATTGACTCCGATGAAGAGATCCGCGGCCCCGAGCACCTCGGCCCAGGCGAGGGCGTGGCTCAGGAAGATGGTGTTCCGCGCCGGGACATACGTGATCGGGACGCCCGCCGCCATCGCGGCGGCGCTCCGCCCCTTGGGGACCGCGATGTCGTCGGTGAGGGCCGAGCCGCCGATGGCGCGCAGCTCCAGCCGCAGCACCAGGTGCTTCGTGGCGCCGAGCGCCGCGGCCACCCTTCGCGCCGAGCCCAGCTCCCGCCCATGGCGCTGGCCGTACTCGAAGGAGAGCGCGTAACACTCGTAGCCCTCCGATCGGGCGATGGCGAGTGTGGTGGCCGAGTCCAGTCCTCCCGAGAGGAGCACGACCGCCTTGGCCGGCATCAGATCCCTCGCCGGGCTCCCCAGAGCAGGATGTGCAGCCGTGGGGAGAACCGGAAGCCGTGGCGCTTGCACGCCTCGACGACCCAGACCCCTTGGGTGACGAGGTCTTCGCGGCGCCGCGCTTCGGGCTGGAGCAAGACGCGGTCGCGCGGCAGGGCGAACCGCTCGCCGAGGCGCAGCACCTCGGCCACATCGGCTTCGTCGACCACCACGAATTTCCACCACGCGTCGCGCTCGAGGAAGCCGCGGATCGCGAGCGGGTTGATCCGCCGGGCTTCGGGCACGCCCGAGCCCTCGAGCTTGACCGACACATTCCATTGGATCCCGGACGGAGCCCCAGGCGGGGGCGGGAGCGTGCCGGAGGTCTCCACCTCGAGGGCGAAACCCGCCGCCGCCAGCGCCCCCGCCAGCGGCACGAAGAGTGGGGACTCGAGCGGCTCACCTCCCGTGATGACGGCGCGACGGCACGGGTGGTCGAGGGCGTCCGCGACGAGGGCATCCAGATCCACCGCGTCCCCGGCGTCGGGCGCCCATGAATACCGGGTGTCACACCAGGCGCAGCCCACCGAACAGCCCTGCAGGCGCACGAACACCGCCGGCAGTCCCGCCGTCGGCCCCTCCCCCTGGATGGAGAAGAATGTCTCGGCGATGCGGACAGGAGTCGATTCCATAAGATCAGCAAAATACTAGCATGAGTTTGTTCTTGCCTCGGCGGGGGCGGTCTGCTATACAGAGCCCACGCGAAAAGGAGGTGCCTATGTCATATAGCCTGACTGATTCGCTCGATCGCGAACGCTTCAGCGTGGTGGAGGTCGACAAGACGACGGGGCGGATGCGCGTGAAGGGCGTGGCCGACGCCTGCACGGATTTCTCCTGCGCGGATGCCGAGATCATCACCGAAGAGGGCATCACCAAGGACCTCGAGATGGTCCGTCCGGGCGACATCATCAAGATGGAGCAGAAGGACGGTCGCGCGCACGAGATCGTGGTCGTGCGCCGGGCGTACGAGGAGTACTCGAGCCCGGAGTGGTGATCTGACTCGGAAGGGGACCGCCCCTTCCAAAGCCTCGACGCATTCTCGAGCCCCGGGGCCAGCCGGCCTCCGGGGTATCCTGTCTCTCCAGGCCTTTTCCGAATCTCGCAGGCTACGCACAAAAGGTCCGGCGCCGTACCTCCGCAGATGGCCGTTTCTGAGCCGCCGGCTACGCGATGCCGGTGTGGACGGTGATCGTCCCCATCCCGAGCCGCCGGTAGGTCACGCCCCTCAGCCCGACCGCCTCC
>Ga0070707_100002177_pt1 | contig 18748 bp, 26 predicted proteins | sample KBSK5502metaG_FD_65468 | JGI IMG/M metagenome (GOLD analysis project Ga0070707, IMG submission 65468) | Corn, switchgrass and miscanthus rhizosphere microbial communities from Kellogg Biological Station, Michigan, USA - KBS K5-50-2 metaG | ecosystem: Host-associated > Plants > Roots >... | reverse complement strand
GTCCGGACATTCCGGCCGCGTGACCGGCCCGCATCTGCATTACGGGCTCTTCGCCGGTGGCGTGCCGACCGATCCGCTCGCGCCGATGGACCCTGATCATCCGCTCTTTGCATCGAGGTAAGTAATGGCTGAGAAAAAAGACGAAGGAAAAGACGTCTTCGATACCGCGCTTGGTAACAACTGGGACATGGAAGCGGCACGTTTGGGGATGGCCGCACCGTTCCTCTATTTGGCCGGGCGCAGCGCACGTAATGGATTCAAGAAAATCATGCGAGGTAAGCCACCAGGCGTGCCGCTTACCACAATGGCTAGTTTGACTGGAGCATCAGCTGTTCTTGGTGCTACGCGTGACAAATCTAAGCCGAGGAAGAAGTAATGGACCCCGCAGGCATCCCGCTCGGCTATCAGCAAGTCACAAGCCTGTCGTCGGCGGCCACGCTGACGGTCCCGCAAGGCACGTCGATGTGCTTGATCCAGCCGGAGACGCAGAGCGTACGCTGGCGCGATGACGGCACGGCGCCCACGGCCTCTGTCGGCATGCTGATCGCGGCCGGTGACGTGCTCGAGTACACCGGACGGCCCAAGGCGCTGAAGATCATCGAGGTGACGACCTCGGCCAAGCTTAACGTGACGTACTACGGATGAGGTACTTTCGCGGTAGCTCCTACATCCAAGCGCTGGACGCCGACCTATCGGCGCTCGGTGGTGTGACCTCGGCGGCGAACAAGGTGCCGTATTTCACCGGCGCGGGAACTGCGGATGTCGCAGACTTCACGGCGGCAGGGCGCGCGCTTGTCGACGATGCTACCGCTGCAGCGCAAAGGGCAACGCTGTCACTTGCCGCTGTCAACGTGCTCATCGCCAAGCTGACCGGCGCGGACCTCAACGTCACGACCGACCAAGCGCTGACGATGCAGTTGACGCCGGCGAAGTATCTCGTGCGGCGCATCGTTGCGACCAACGCCAGCGGCACGCCGACACTGGCGGCCGGCGGGTTCTATACCGCAGCATCGAAGGGCGGCGCGAAGCTTGTCGAGACCACGCAGCTTTACACCGCACTCTCGGCGGCCACGAAGTTCGTTGACACCACGCTGCTGACGATCGCCACCACCGACATCGTCACGAGCGCGCAGCTTTACATGGCGCTGACGACGGCGAACGGTAGTGCAATGACGTGCGATGTGTACGTGTACGGCGAGATTTTGGAGCCATGATGTTAGCCCGCATCCTTGCTTATTTCGGCGTTGCGCTCGTGCCGCTTCAGCATGCCATGCACTACGATGCGATGCGTCGTGACTATGCGTTGTTAAAATCCCTGGCACATCGCGCTAACGCGAAGGCCGATGAGATGGCGAAAAAACTAGGTCTCTGGCGTTTGGAAGCCAGCTACCTACAAGCGCGGTTGGAAGATCAATCGGAGTTGCGGCTCGCGTATGCCAAGCTAACTGGCGCGGTCTACCCGTCCAACGACTTCACGCCGGAAGCCTACCAGCCGTGGCTGACTGAAGACCTCGGCACCGTGCACTAGCGCGTATGGCCAAACGTCGCCGCGGCTCGCCCACATCACAGCCGCAGCGTGGCGCGCTACCGGACAAGTCGCCCGAGCAGGAAGAGCGCGAAGAACACGCGTTCTGGATGGACGAGATAAAGCGCGCCAAAAAGGCAAACGATAAGTGGTTCGAGCAAGTCAAGCAGATCCAGAAGCTCTACAAGGACGACCGCCCGGCCACGCCTGACGGCGCACCGACGCAGCACAGGATGAACATCCTGTGGTCGAACGTGCAGGTTCTCCAGCCGTCGTTCTATTCGAAGACGCCGCAGCCGAATGTCTCGCGCCGGTTTCTGAACAAAGACCCGGTGTCGCGCTGCGCCTCGCTCATCGCGGAGCGCAACCTGATTACGGCCATCGAGCTGTGCGACTTCGACTATCCCATGAAGCGCGTGCGCGACGACTTCATCATTGGCGGCCGCGGCGTGCCGTGGGTGCGTTACGCGCCAGAGTTCGCGATGCTGCCGCTCAAGGAGCCGGTGACGGCGATACAGTTGAAGGGCACGGATCGAACGGTCTACCGGCCAATCTCCGGCGGCGATGAAGTGCCGTCCGAGAAGGTTAAGGACGACGACGAGATCGGCCAATACTACGAGACCGAGCCGGTTGAGCAGGTTCTCGCTTACGGCCTCGACCTCGACCACGTCGCGCTGAACGATTTCCTGCACGAAGTCGTCGGCGATTGGACCAAGGTCGGGTGGGTGGCCCGGCGCGCGCTGATGAAACGCGGCGAGCTGAAGCGCGAGTTCAAGAAACTCGGTGCGCAAGTCGAGTTGAACAAGTCCTCGACCGGCGACAGCGACGGCGGCACCAAGGGCAAGTCCGATTGCGCCGAGGTGTGGGAGGTTTGGGCCAAGGGCTCTCGTCAGGTCGTGTGGCTCACGGACGGGTTGCCGGAGCGTTTGCTCCGTAAGGAGGCTGACCCGCTGCGTCTGAGCGGCTTCTGGCCGTGTCCTCGTCCGATCCTGGGCACAACGACGACCGATAGCCTCATACCGGTCCCGGATTACGTGCTCTATCAGGACCAGGCCGCGCAGATCGACAAACTGACCGACCGCATTCGCGTGCTAACCGCGGCGCTGCGTGTCGTGGGCGTCTACAACGCGCAAAGCCAAGCGCTGGCGACGCTGATGGACGAAGCGTCGGAAAACGAGATGGTCCCGGTCGATAACTGGGTTTGGTTCTCCGGCACCGGCGGGCTTAAGGGCAACGTCGACTGGTTTCCGATCGATCAAATAAGCACCGTGCTGATGGCGCTGTTTCAAGCACGGTCGCAACTGCGCAACGACCTCTACGAAGTCACCGGCATCAGCGACATCATCCGCGGCGTATCCGACCCGAACGCGACGGCGACCGCGGAGCAGATCAAATCCAACTTCGGCAGCCTGCGTTTGCAGGACAAGCAAGCTGAGATGGCCCGCATCGCGCGCGACACCATGCGCATCATGGCCGAGGTGCAGTGCGAGCATTACCCGGACGAAGTACTGGTCGAAATGTCGGGTATCGCGGAGTCGGACGAGTTCATCGTCGATCCGGCCGATCCTGAAGCCGCGCAGAAACAGCAGGCCGCGCAAGCCAAGCTCATGGCCGCGGTGAAGATGCTCAAAGACGACAAGCTGCGCACGTTCAAGATCGATATCGAGACGGACGCGACGGTCGCCGCCGACCAGCAGAAGGAAAAGGAAACCCGCGTCGAGTTCTTGACCGCGGTCGCGCCTTTCATCGAGAAGGCGGCGCAGGTCGGCATGACGGCGCCGCAGTTCGTGCCGCTGTTGCTGAAGATGCTTGATTACGGCGTGCGCGGGTTCCGCACGGGCCGCACGCTCGAGGGTGCCATCGACGAGACGATTGAGACGGCGGAGAAGATGCTGGCCGCAGCGCAGGCTGCACCGCAAGGCGCGCAAGCTCCCGACCCGGCAGCAGAGGCGCAAGCGGCGGAGTTGAAGGCTAAAGCCGAGAAGGCGCAGCACGAGTTGGCGCAGGCGCAGGCGGATAGCCAAGCCAAGGCGCAGGAGAACAACGCCAAGGCCATCGCCATGCAGGAAACGGCGGCGAAACAAGCGCAGGTCGTCAACCTGCAGATCGAGAATCTGAAGGCCGACATCGAGAAGCGCCGACAGGACAACGATCGCGCGGCTATCCAGGCTGACCTCGACGTCAAGATCAAAACGCTCCAAATCCAAGAACTTGAGAGCAAACTCGGCGCGGCGGCGATCCAGGGCATGACGCCGGCGCCGGAAGCCAACGAGGCGGAAGTGGTCGGGCAGCAGGCGGCGCTCGCCGATGCGCGCACGCGGTTGGCGGAGGCGCAGTTGCGCTACGCTGAAATCACCAAGCGCGGCGCTGGCCTCGGAGCATTGGGCGATGCGCTCGACGATCCGGCGATGAGCCCGGCCAACATCGGCACGCCGCTGTTTGGTAGACCCAAAGGCCGCATGATGAAGATGCACCAGTTCACGCGCGACCCGGAGACGAACGCGATCATCGGCGGCGTGACGCATGAAATAGAGGTTGGTGATGAGGGCGGCGAGGGAACGCCTGCGCCAGTCACACCAACGCCAGCACCAACGGAAGAGGCGGCATGACCATCTCCATCGAAGCCGCGCGCGCCACCGCCAAGACGAGCGCGTGCCAAGGCTGCGGTCACGTCATCGGCGATGAGCATTTCGTCATCTGCAGCGACGGCATCAACGGCAAGGTTGTGACGTTCCACAAACGCTGCCAGCCGCAAGACCCTGATTTGCAGCGGCATCACGGAATTACGCTTGCGCCGGTGAAGCTTGGCCTAAACCTGAAAGGTCTCGCGTAAATGGCTTTGAGTGGCGCGAAATTTGACCTTACCATTCAAGCCATGATGCGCGGCGGGGCGTCCGGTACGGGGCTGTTGCTCAACGCCGACACGATCCGCATGTTGCTTTACACGGCAGCGACGGCACCGGCGCAAACGGATGCGACCTACGCCACAACACTTGCAGGCGGTGCTGTCGAGGTGGCGACGGCGAACGGGTATACGCGTGGTGCTGGCTCTGTCTCACTCACTGCAGCAACGTCTAATTCTTCCGGCACCGAGACGCTGAAATCAACGGCGAATTGGTCGTCGCCAACGTGGACGTCGAGCACCGGCAACGTCGCGCTGCGTTATTTCGTGCTCTACGACAGCACAGCGTCGAGCGCCGTGGCCAACCTGCTTGCGTACTGGGATTACGGCTCAACGCTGACGCTCGCAGGTGCTAACGGCGATACGTTGGACATCAGCGGCTCGAACTTCAACACGACCGGCTGGGCTACGGCGGCCTAACGCGAGGGCATAAATGGCCGTCGCACACGACAACACCGTTTCTTCGACAGGCACCGGCACATCGCTGACGCTGTCGTCGTTCGTCATCGCGAACCAGTCGAATCGCTACCTAATCGTGCACATCGTGTTGGGCGATGCGTCGGTCGGCACCGTTTCGAGTGTGACCTGGAACGGCACTGAGAACCTTGCTCAACTTTGGACGGCGGCGCAGAGCAGTCAGCTTCGCATCGCCGCTTGGGGCCTGAAGAACCCGAGCGCCGGCACGCACAACATCGTCATCACGCCGTCGGCATCGCAAGACGCGATCTTCGGCGCCGCGACCTCGCTCTACAACGTCGATCAGACGACGCCGACCGGCACAGGCGTTACGAACACAGGAACGAGCGGCAATAACGCCAGCGTCGGCGTTGATGACGGCCTGACCGGTGGCATCGTCATCGGTCTTGCCGAGCGCTATGTCGGCGCCAACACCGGCAGCATTGCCGACGGCAACGGCATTCCGAAGTGGTCGCAGGTCGGCACGCTCTCGACCGCAACTGGGCAAACCTCACGTGCGCCGGCGCTCCCGTCTGCGGCGCAACGTGGCGACACGTTGATTGCGACATGCGCGAGCGAGAACAACGATACGCACTCGTGCGCCACGACAGGGTGGTCGAAGCTCGGACAGACGAACTCCGGCGCCGGGTGGACGGTATCGCACTGGGTCGCGATTTACGACCCCGACAACGCGCACAGCGGGGCGACGGCAGGCCCCACGATCACGTGGGCGAATTCAAACGACGCGAGCGCGCAAGTCGCCGCTTATCGTGACGGCAAGGGCAGCGGCACTGTCGCGGCCTACCTAGGTACGGTCGGCGCCGGCACGACATCGACGCACACAGCTACCGGCGGCAACACGACCGCCAACAACGTCCTCGCCGCCTATGGCGACCACGCCACCGCGAACACAGCGCTTGGAGCGCCTGGCGGCTCATGGACCGAGCGGGTTGACGCTGGGTCCGCTACAGGCCCGTGCCGCATCGTCTTCGGCGACCAGGAAATCGCAACGTCAGGCACCGGCTCCGGCAATCTGAGCATGACCGGCGCCAATGCGGCATGGGTGCAGCAGCAGTTTGAGATCTACGCAGCCGCGAACACGCAGACGAACCTCACTGAGCGTGAGGACTTCGGCGCCGGTGACAGCGGCAACTGTGCGAGCGTGTCTTACGAGGCGGCGGACACGTTCAATACGCTGCTGTGGACCGGCACAGGCGGCACGACATCGCTGATCGGCGCTGGCGCGATCGCCATCAATCCGGCATCGAGCGCCACGGCCACAAGCGTCACGCTATCGCCGGTATCCTACGCCGTGACGCTGCAAACCGTCTCGGCACCGACGGCGCGCAAAGCCACGCTGTCGCCTAACAGTTACGCGGTCACGCTGCAGTCGTTGACGGCGAACTACGGCCGCCAGGTGACGCTCAGTCCGCTGAGTTACGCGCTCACCTTGGGCTCGCTGGCGGCCAAGACGGCCCGCAAGCAAGTCCTGAGCCCTGTCGCCTACGCGCTGACGCTGGCGAGCCTGACTGCGGTCTACGGCCGGTCCGTCACTTTGTCGCCGGTGGCGTTCAACGTGACGCTGGCGGGCCTCGGTGCGCTGACGGCGCGCAAGATCACGCTGAGCGCGTCGAGTTTCGCGCTGACGCTGAACGACCTGACAACGGCGTTGACGCGCAACGTCACGCTGGCGCCGGTCGCGTTCACCTACGCGCCGCAGCCGCTCGACGTCACGGCCTCGGTCAAGCTCGAGTACGCCGTCACACTGTCGCCCGTGACCTTCGCGTTCACGCCGCGAGATCTGACGGCGACGTACACGGCGGGCACGCCACCGCCGACGCCGGTCACACCCTCGACCGGCTCCACCGGCGGCGGCCCGTCGAACCTCTTCTACCGCGGCAAGTACCGCGCCGAGCTACGCCGCACGATCCTGCGCAGCGCCGGGCTGCTGAAGGAAGCCAAGACTACACGCAGCCGCAAGCGCAAAGCCAAGCGCATCGCGGCGGAGATTGTGGAGCAGTTCGCGGTTGAGCCGGTGGTGGTCGAATCGCTGCCCATCGTGCCGCCTGAGTTCGCGGCGCTTGAAGGTCTGCGCCTGCAGATTTTCGACCTGACGCTGAGGCTGAAGGAAAAAGAGGCGGCGGACGCGGCCAATACCGCGCGGATGGCGCAGTTGTTTGAGGATTATCAGGCGGAGAGCAAACGCCTTGACCAAAATGAAGAAGAGGAAGCCCTTTTGATCATCACGGCGATGTCAGCATGAGTTCGTTTTTCGAGCGCGTCGGTACAGCACCGAAGCCGGCGTCCACGATGCGACCGGACATTGCCGGTCCTGGGGGCGGTTACGAGATGCCTCCGCATCTTTATGGCACGTCGCTGAAATACGCAGCCGCGAACGGTGCCTACTGGGGTTCGCCAGGCACTGCGGACATGCTTGAGCCTGGGTTCTACAGCATACGGCACTGTCATCAGCGCGGGCCGCTCTTGGTGAAGGTGACGAGCGTAACTGACGACCTGTTGCGCTTGCCAGATCCAGTTTGCGACATGCTTCTGTCGGAGTTCGTCACGTTCTGGGCCTCGGTTCCGAAGCTGGTTGAGCGCGGCTTCCTCGCGAAGCGTGGTCTTCTTCTTTGGGGGCCGCCTGGCTCGGGAAAAACGTCAGCGCTCAACTTGATGGCAGCGCATATGATCAAAGAGCTGCGCGGCATCGTCGTTATGGCTGGCGAGCCAATGCTGACGGTCGCAGGGCTCGCGCTCATTCGCTCGATTGAGCCTTCGCGGCCAATCATCCTGATATACGAAGACTTCGACTCTCTCGTGGAGCGCTTTGGTGAGGCTGGTTATTTAGCGATGCTCGACGGCGAAGCGCAAATCAGCGGCGTCGTAAATGTCGCTACGACGAACTACCCGGAACGTCTCGACAAGCGGTTCGTTGATCGTCCTGGCCGCTTCGATCGGATCACCGAGTGCCCAATGCCGAGCGCAGAAGCAAGGCGTGCGTACTTGGTAGCGAAGGCGCCGGAGATCACCGAGTTACGGCGTGAACATTGGGTGCGAGAGACGGACGGACTTTCGCTCGGCCATTTGCGTGAACTCATCGTGGCGCATATCGGCCTTGGTGAATCCGAAAGCAGCGTTCTCGCGCGCTTGATGGAAATGCACGAAACGAAATCGACAAGCGAGAGCGTCGGTCGTCGCAGAGCAGGTTTTGCAGCATGAGTAGTCGCGGCACCTACCTCTACGACACAGAAACACAGCGCGTCCTGCCCAAGGACGAGGTGATGCGCTTGCGTGCGCTCAGGAAGACGCACGGACGCAGCACGGTGCACGAGGGCCGCACGGTCGAGCGCGGGCATTGGATATGGGACAAACGCCAGATGAAACTCGTCCCGCGTGCCGAGTATCGCCCGTACAGCGGCGTCACCATCATCAAGGACATCGAGCCGTACCAAGCTGTCTTCGGCAAGAAGGTCGGCGGCAAGCTTGAGCGCGAGGTGATCGGCGGCCGGAAGCAGCACAACGATGCGCTGCGCGCGCGCGGCGTGATCGAGGTCGGGAACGAGAAGATCACGAAGCAATACGAGGCAGCGCCTGGGCTGCGCGACGATATGCGGCGCGCGTTGCAAGAACACGGCGGATTGAAGCTTTAGCCGCATACGCGGCGGGACTGCGAGTCACCCCAACCTCGCTTGAGAGAAAATCACATGGCAGGAAGAACGCCCGCAAACGGCGAAGACGTTTCCGCGACCGATTTCAGCGATGGCGCGTGGGATTCGAACGAAATGATGCGCGGCGAGGGCGACGCCGAGAGCGAACCGCTTGAGCCCGATGACGACGATGAGATTGATGGCGATCAGCCACTCGGCGACGAGGAAGGCGATGAGCCGGAACTTGAAGCCGATGAAGATGGCGACGACGAACTCGAAGGCGAAGAGGGTGAGGAAGAAGCCGAGCCCGAGGAAGAGCTTGAACCGATCGAGCCCATGCCGCAGTGGCCGGCAGAGTTTCAAGCGCAGTTCGCGCAACTGCCGCCGCAGGCCCAGCACTTCGTGATGGACACGGCCCGCTCGATGCAGGCCGATTACACGCGCAAGACCACGGCCATCGCGCAAGAGCGTCAGTTCTATTCCGGTCTCACCGAAGCCATCCGCCCGCGCGCCGAGGCGTGGGCGTTGAACGGCATGAACCCCATTCAAGCGATCAACCAGGTGTTGGCGCTTTCAGATTATGCCGGGCGCGACCCTGTCGGGTTCGCTCAGCATTTGTGCAAACTTCGCGGCATCGACCTCCAAGCCGAGTTGGCCAAGCAAGCGCCAAACCCGGAGGAATACGTCGATCCGCAAGTCGCAGCCCTTCGTCAACCGCTCTCGCAAGTTCAAGCCCGCTTGAACCAATTCGAGCAGCAGATGGCGCAACGGGAGCAGATGCAGCAGAGGCAAGCCTACCAACAGACGTTCCACGCAACCTCTGCCGCTATCGACAACTTCGCGAGCCAAACCGGCCAAGATGGAAAGCCGTTATATCCGTTCTTTGACACCGTCATCGACGACATAACCGCCCAAATCAACGCCGGCGTCAGATCCATACCGGAAGCATACAACAAAGCCGTCTGGGCCAATCCCACGACACGCGCAAAGATGCTTGCCCGTTCTCGCTCGTCCGAGAATGCGAAAGCCCTGCAGCGTGCGCAGGAAGCCCGTCGCTCGGCATCGTCAATTTCCGGTCATCATGGCGGTAACGGCTCGGTCCCAACCGGGGACATGAGCGTCGGTCAACTGCTTCGCGCAGCGTACCGAGGCGATATCGGTCCCTAAACCGAAACCTCATCTCTAGGACTTTTCAAACATGGCATCTCCGAACTTGTCGGAGGTCGTGACAACGACCTTGCGGCACCGCTCGAAGAAGCTCAAGGACAACATGAGCAAGAACATCGCTCTGCTCATGCGGCTCCAAGAGAAGGACAACATCCAGGAAGTGTCCGGCGGACGGACAATTGTTGAGGAACTTGATTATCAAGAAAACTCAACTTTCATGTATTACGATGGCGACGAACAGTTAAATGTCGGCGCCAGCGACGTCTTGACGGCAGCTGAGTTCGATTGGAAGCAGGCTGCCGTTGCTGTCCGTATTAATGGCAAAGAACTTGCCATGAACAATGGCCCCGAGCAGGTCATCGACTTGCTTGAGGCTCGCATCAAGAACGCCGAGAAGACGATGCTGAACAACATCAGCACCGGCTGCTACTCGGACGGCACCGGCACGTCGTCGAAGCAAATCGGCGGCTTGCAGTTGTTGATTTCCGATACCGGTCTCGGGACCGTTGGCGGAATTTCAAGCAATACCTACGCTTTCTGGCGCAACACGATCTACGACTTCTCGACGTCGGGTGTAGCCTCGGGGCCTGCGACAATTCAGGACGCCATGAATACGGTGTATCTGAGCATCTGCCGCAACCGCGATCGGCCGGACCTCATCGTCGCCGACAACACGTACTTCGGCTACTACTGGAAATCGCTCCAGGCCATCCAGCGCATCACGGACGAGCGCATTGGTCAGGCCGGTTTCCGCTCGCTGAAGTTCATGGACTCCGACGTCGTGTTTGACGGCGGGTTCAGCGGAACGGCGCCGTCGTCGCATATGTATTTCATTTCGGAATCAGTGACGGTTCACTGAAACTGATGGTGCCATCACGTAGTAAGAGGAGGCCATGATCGTTTCTTGAGGACTGTGATTTTCTGAAACAGTTTCTCTCGATATGCGATGATCTTTTTATGGTCATCTCGCATGGCGACCGGACCAACTTGTTTATACGGGTTCGTGTCGATGTGGTCTTGAAGGGCTAATGCAACATCAACCTCATCGAGTTTGATGATGAGGTGTTTTTGTATCCGCCGAAGAAACGCAGCGCCAAGTTGGCTGGAGACGTTCCAGGTGAATTGGATGCGGTTCTTTTTGCTTCGCAGGTCGTGTCGGTTCATGTTTACCGAACCGCCGTACTTAGCCTGAAGCGCTTCAATGACAGGACGGTGCGTAACGCCAAGGCTCATATAGAGCTGATAGCGGACGTGTCGCGAGTTCGGTTTTTTCCAACGCGCGATGCGAATGCACCCTTCACCATCGAATAAGCCAGCGGCATAGCGATCATCCATTTAAGCGGTCTCCTCCCAGGACATGATGGGATGGTGGTGAAGTCGGGGAACATCCGATGCCCGGCCCGAAAGGGTGCGGAAGGACAATCCCGAGCCAAGCAGGACGCGACGGCGTCCGGGCGTGTGTAACGAGCATGGACCACCCGCGGAAGCGGTGATGTGCTCTGGACTGCATGGGAACATGCAGAGGTCGGCAGAAATGATCGACCCGGTGAATGTAATCATCAGCAAAAGATTACATGCACAGGTAACAGCCTGCAACAGCGACTACGTGAAATTCCGCCCGCATCGCCAGCGCAACATGGTGCCGTTGAATCCAGATCGATTCGCGGTGAATCAGGACGCGATGGTAAAGCTCATCGGTTGGATGGGGAATATGACCATCTCCAACCGCTCGCTCAACGCCGTCATGGTCGAATAGGAGGACACACACATGGCTTTCTTTCGCACTGACGGCTTCATCGGCGGCCAAGCAATCGCCGATACGGACACGACGCAGAACCATCCGCTTGGCACGATTTGCCGGGCGAGGGACACGGCAGGCACCTATGGGGAAGGCGAGTTCATCTACCTCAAGGGTGTCGCAAGCACGGCGGTTGGCGATTGGGTAGGCTATTCGCCGGCTCTCGGCACCAGCGTGCGCGCTGTCGCGAACGGGAACTATCCGCTCGCGGTGGCAATGTCGGCTTGCAATACCACCACAAAATATGGGTGGTATCAGATCAGCGGCGTGGCTCAGGCCAACGGGCTGACCTCGATCACGCACTCGTCCGGCTTTCTGTGGCTGACGTCCACGGCAGGCTCGGTCGACGACGCATCGGTGATCGGCGACGCCATCATCAATGCTCGCAAGACGACGACGGTTCACGTGGTGGGGACGTTCCTCGACACGTACAACATCAGCCGTCCGTTCACGACCAATCGCGTGTTCTTGTCCAACTGATGGATGTTTCAACAGAAAATTGGGGTGGCGGAGACGCCGCCCCTTTCAACTTCGTTCTCGTGCCGACGCATACGAGCGAGCAGCTGCTCGAGAACGTGCGCTCATCCGTTAGTCGTGGGCTTCCCGAGGTTCGTGAGTCGCAGCGCCATGACGCTGTTCTCTCGATCGCAGGCGGCGGACCATCTCTTGAAGATACGTGGCAGGAATTGGAGGGGTGCATCGCGGCGGCCAACGGCTCGCTTTCCTATCTCCTTTCCAAAGGCGTGACACCACACCTTTGCGGGGTGTGTCACCCGACCATTGACGTGCTCGACTCGATCACGCCACACCAGGACGTAACGTATTTTGTCGCCTCGCATTGCCACCCGGCCGTGTTTGACAGGCTGAAGGACTGCAAGGTTTTCATCTGGCACAATCACCCCGTTGAGGGCTTGGACGAGCTTCTCACGGAGCTTTACCCGCAAGGTTGGCTGCAAATCCCTGGCGGGTGCAGCATGGGCCTGCGTTGGATCAATCTTGGCTACCTGAACGGCTTCCGCAAATTTCACCTGCACGGGCTGGATTCGTCGTTCAGGGACAAGTCCACGCACGCATATCCCGACCGGCAGGACCATAAGGAATGGATCACGTTTGACGGCTACAAGACGCGGCTAAACTTCCTCGGCCAAGTGAGCGACTTCATCACGTTGATGGGAGAAATTCGTAAACCTGACATCGATCCAACCGAGATCAAGATGTTCGGCGATGGTCTGTTGCAGAAGCGCTATCGAACGTGGCTCGCCGCGCAGTGAACGTCGTCGCTGTTCAGGTCGGCAATTACTGCGGCATGGGCAAGGAATACGCGGCGGCGTTCTTCAGCGGGATGCGACGCAATCTGACCGGTTCGCATAGTTATCTCTGCATCACGGACGACCCGTCGACTTTGCCGGAAGGAGTCGAAGCAATCGCGCCGGAGCCTGGGCTGTGTGGGTGGTGGAACAAGATGGCGATGTTCAAGCCGGGGAAGCTCCCGGAAGGACAAGCCTTCTACGCCGACCTAGACACTGTGGCGCTCGGGTCCATGGATGACTTCATGACCTATCGCGGCGCTATCATTGGAATGCGCGACCCGTTCAACAAGAACCGTTTTGGGTCGGCGATCATGGCTTGGGATGTTCGCGCTTGTGAATACATCTGGGACGCTTTCGATCGCGCAGGGCGGCTGCAATTCGATCCAGAAGGCGACCAGGCGTTTATCGAGAGTGTCATCCCGCGATTTCCAGACCGTTGGCAGGACATCCTTCCTGGTCAGATCGTGAGCTTCAAAGCCGACTGTCGGCCTTTGGGTGGCATCGCCCCCGGCGCCCGCATCATTTGCTTTCACGGAAAGCCGCGCCCGCACGAAGCGGTGGACCCGTTCTATCTGCCATTCAAGCCCGCTGAATTGAGGGACGCGCCATGATCCACGGAACTTGCCAGACCTGCAAAGCCTTCGGTGACGAGCGCGTCACGCGTCACAACAAGGGCGACAAGAAGAAGGCTGGTATCCTATACGGATCGTGCCGCGTGAAGGCGCCGATGATCGGCAGCGAATGGATCAACAACGGATACTTCGGCGACGCGGTTGTGGGGCAGTGGCCGTTCGTGACCTACGACGACTGGTGCTTGTTGTGGGTTGAGGGAGGTGATCGCACCGCACAGAGTGTTGAAGTCCACAAGATAACGTTCGAATAGGAGAATACACATGGCTACAGACGTCCCATTCGGGAAGAAAATCCGCTTCCACTACAAATTCCTCGACGCGCAAAAAGCACCCGCCAAGGTCGACGGCACACCGAACGTTGCGACCACGTTTGGAACAGTTGTCGAAACCGTTGTGGAGGGTGACGGATGGAGTACGCTTGTCGATCCGGCCGGCGTCGGCACGGGCTCAGTTACCGGCGATGCAGACGTCGACCTCGGCGCCGGCGTGAAGACGCTGGGCTTCATCTTGGGCGACTTCACCGCGCTCGAATCCCCCGAAGCGACGAGTGTCGAAGTCGGCCAGCCGACCATCGAATAGGCGCGTAAGTCCTCTCCGCGTCTTAACCTGAGCCGGGCGGTGATGCTGCCCGGCTTTCTTTTTCCCCAAAGGACAACCCCACAATGAGCATGCCAGATTTCGCCATGCCGCTGAACTCTGGCGGCGGTATTCCATCACGCATCAACACCGGCATCATTCCGCGCTTCCGCGTGCAGAGCGAGCGCGTGCCGGATCAATTCAATCCCGAGACCGGCCTACCGCTCTACAAGCAAACCGAGATGGTCGAACTTCTCGTGCCAGGCTCGCGCGACATCCCGGATAAGCGGGTCACGCCTGCGATCAAGGAACAATTCAGGGCCGAGTACGACGCGTGGAAGAAGGCAGGCGCCAACGCCGACATGGCCGGGATGGGCGTGCCGCTGACGCATTGGCCGCAGATCCCGGCTGGGCTCGCGGCAGGCTTGGCGCACGCGAACATCTTCACCGTCGAGCAGCTCGGCGGCCTCTCGGATACGCAATGCAACATCCGAGGCACCATCGGCCTGCGCAAGTACCGCGACATGGCCGCGACGTTCATCGACCAGTCGAAGGCGGCGGCGCCGATTGCGGTGTTGAGCGCGGAGAACGAGCTTCTGAAAAACCGCCTGGCGCTGCTTGAGAAGCAAGTGGAGCAGGTGAACGAGCGTGCGGCAAAGGCGGAAGCCAAGTCGGCCGGCGCGGACGATGCACTGGATTTGTCAACGCCGCGCGACGGCAAGAAAGGGAAGAACTGATATGCCACGTACTCGTACGCTGATGTCGATGGGGGTTCCTGCCGGTCAGGCGAAGGAAATCGTCGGGACGGTGCAGAACCTGACGCTGGCTGGCTCATCGGCGACCGACGCGACCAAGATCACGAGTTCAATCGTGCTCATCGGCACGTCGAGCGCCGGCGGTGCGATACTCCCGCCGTCCGACGCTGGCGATTCGTTTCTGATCAAGAACGAAGGCGGAAATACGTGCACATTGTATCCGCCCACCGGCGCCACGATCAACACGACAACGTCGCTCTCGGTGGCGACGGCGAAGTCGGTTGTGATCTTCTTCTCGTCGCCAACAAAATGCCACAGTATACCTACCGTGGCCAGCTAGGTTTATGAGTCTCCTCACCCTCGTAAACCGCGCACAGGCTGTCTTGAACCTGCCGGTCACGAGCACCGTTGTGAACAACAATGCAGAAGGCACGAAACAGCTTCTGCAGCTCGCCAACGTTGAAGGCATAGAACTTGCCGACGAATACGACTGGCAAGCGCTGATGGTCGAGACGAGCTTCACGACCACGGCGACGGAAGAGCAGACGGATTCGAGCGCCGACCTGCCAACCGACCTCGGGCATATCGTCGACGAGACGCTGTACAACCGCACGGCCACGCTCCGCATTTTCGGGCCGGTGCCTTCGCGTCAGTGGCAGGACCAGAAGGCATTCGGCAGCGCCGGTGCGGATTCGCAGTATCGTATTCGCGGCAACTCGTTTCTCATCATGCCTGTGCCGACGGCGGCGCAGTCGGTCTACTACGAGTACATCTCGAACAAGTGGTGCCAGTCGTCCGGGCTCGTTGCGCAAGCGGCATGGGCCGCCGACACCGACACTGGCCGCATATCCGAGCACGTCATGACGCTCGGGATCGTCTGGCGCTGGAAGCAGGCGAAGGGTCACGACTACGGCCAAGACTACGACACGTGGGAGACGGCAAAGGGCCGTGTGACCTCGCGCGACGGCACACGGCGCAAGCTGAGTGCGGCAGGGCCGTCGCAGCGTTCGATTGGGCGTGGACACATACCGGAAGGCTCATGGCCATGATGAACATCCGCGACAGCATCGCCGCCGCGCTCGAAGATCAGAAGCGAAAGACCGCCATCGAGTACGACATGCGCGGAAAGAGGCAGTCGAAGAACATCGAGGACCGGCGTTTTCCTCAGCAACAGAAGAAACCAGGCAAATGGAAACCTGGCGATGGTGGCTGGCCGACACCGACGCCGTTTCCGTCTGGTCCGTTCCAAGGCGGGCCGCCGAAGCAGAAAGCACCGCCGCCGTTTACGCCGAAGTCGCAGTTTCCAGAGGCTCAGGTGGACGTGCAGCAGAAGAATCCGTTCCCGCCCGGCGAAGGTCCGCCGCGCCGGCAGATCTGGCGCGATGAGAAGAGGGCGAGGCGTTGAGCAAAATCAGCGGCGTGCGCAAGGCGATCTATAAGGCGATTGGCACGGCTGAGCGTGGTTCGAAGAGCGCCAACGTTGTGCCATTTCCCAAGGCGGCCGTGAAGCGCAAGCGCCGCGTCGTAAAGCCGAAGACCTACAAGAGCATCAAGCCGACTGGGCAGAAGGAAGAACATCCGTTCTGGGGTGGCGACGACAGGTTCAAGAAAGTCACCATCAACGGAAAGACCTACATGCAGCGCGAGGATGGCGCGATGTTTACGCTGAAGAAGAATGGGTCGTGGGTGCTCACGAAGGTGCGCGGCGGTCGCGCTAAGTCATCATTCGGGCGCAAAGCGTTGCCCTACGCAGCCACGGCGGCGGCAGGCGGTGCCGCTGCCGGTTACATCGCGGGACGCAAGAAGTAAGTGGGCAAGCAATTCCAGACGCCGACCGCCGACGCGGAAGACCAACTCGCGGCGCGGAAGCGCGAGTGGTATCGCCAGCATCCCGAGCAAGCGAACCAATCGACAATCTCGAAGGTGCTGGAGTTCTTCGGTCAAGATAATCCGTACGCGAACGATTCAAGCAGCTACGATTATCGGCAGCAGGCGTGGGACGATAGCCAGGAAGCGGGCAATCCTGACGTTGGTTGGATGCTGCCCATACTCACCGACGAGCAGACGATTGCCGCCGACGATGCGTTGGGGGATTTGCCAGACGCGCTAAAGGGCACGAACGAGCGCGAAGGCGAACCGGTCGGCGGATTCCTCGCGCACAGCCTCGACCAAGTTAACTACACGCCGTGGGACACCGGCGATATTCTCAGTGTGTTCTCGAATTCATCGCCCGACAGCGTGCGCCGCGACATCGCCACGTACAAAGGCGGCCCATCATCGCTCGATGAAATCATTGGCGACAGCGTCGGCGCGCCGCGCGAGCAAGATTGGCAAGAAGGCTACCGCGACAGCGTGCGCGATCCTGCCGTCGAGGCGTCGGAGTGGGCCGGGATGCTCGTGCCGTTCGGCGTCGTCGGTAAGGCTGTACGCGGCGCAAAGGCGGCGCACAAAGGCGGCAAGGCGGTGGTTGCTGCCGTGCGCAAAGCCACGCGCGGAGCTCCATCATGGCGCGGTGCAGAGGCTGGCGTGACCGGCGAGATCGGCGGCGCGAAGGCGCGCTTCCGTCAAGCAGGACGCACGGCAGGCTTGCCGATACCTGAGCCGGCTGGTCCGCACGGCGTGCGCGGTCGCATGGCCGACAGCGACCCGGTGCGTTTCGCAGAGCCGAAACCAGGCGTCGTGACGCCGGACAGATTCCCCGACAAAGACATTCGCGAGACGCTCGTGAAGCTGATGAAACGAAAGGCGAGTTGAAATGGGCAAGGTTAGTGGCGTGCGCCGGGCAATCTATCGCTCGCTCGACAACACAAAGAATAAGCTTCGTGGATCGACCGGCGAGGTCACGCCGGGTCAACTCGCGGACGATTATGCCCGCATGCACGGGAAGCCGAAAAAGGCGCGTGCCGGTGGGTCGTTGACTGGTCCGGTAGCGATGACCGGTGCCGCGAGCACGGCGGCTGGCGTCGGCTATCTCGTCGCGCGGGAAGCCAGCAACCGCCGCAAGAAGTAATGCTCGTCAATCGCGGCAGGCGTCAGGTCAATCGCGGGCCGCAAGCCGTCTCGCGTCCGGTGCCGCCACCCGTCGGCGGCTGGAACGCAAAGGATTCGCTCGATGGTATGGAGCCGACCGACGCTGTCATTCTGACGAACTTCTTCCCGCGCGAGTCGGACGTCGTCTCGCGCAATGGGCACGTACTTCACTGCAACACCGGCGAGGGTGCGTTCAGCGTCGAGACGCTGGCGGAGTGGAAGGCCGGTGCAAGCCGAAAGTTCATCGCCGGGTGCAACGGCAAACTCATCAACGTAACGACCTCGACACCGTCGACACTCGGCAGCGGGTTCTCTCGCAACCGATGGCGCTCGGTGAATTTCGGCGAGCGAGTTTTTTTCTTCAACGGGACAGACGCGCCGCAGGACTTCGACGGTACTACGCTGGCTGCGACCTCATGGTCCGGTTCTGGACTTACAATCACGAACTTGAGCGACGTATGCGTGTTCAAAGAGCGCCTTTTCATGATCGAGAAGGACACGCTAAACGTTTGGTATGCGACGTTGCAGGCGATCACTGGAACGCTCGTCAAGTTTCCGCTCAAGTACAGCGGCTCGTTCGGCGGCGTGCTCAAAGGCATCGGCACGCTGACGACCGATGGCGGCGACGGGCAGGACGATTTGATCCTGTTCTTCCTCTCGTCGGGCGAGGTTATCGTCTACCAGGGCTCTGACCCATCCGTCGCGGCTGACTGGTCGCGCATTGGCACGTTCTTCATCGGCCCCGCCGTTGGCGATGCGCCGCTCGTGCAGTACGGCAGCGACTTGGTGGCGATCACGGAAAGCGCCTATACGCCGATCACGAAGGTGGCGGCGTCGCGGCGTATGAGCGGCGATAATTCAGGTGAGCAGTTGTCGGACAGGATCAGCGGCGCTGTGTCCGACGCCATCACGCGCTACAGGGAAAACGCCGGCTGGCAGGCGACGCTCTA
>Ga0070707_100002173_pt1 | contig 18762 bp, 19 predicted proteins | sample KBSK5502metaG_FD_65468 | JGI IMG/M metagenome (GOLD analysis project Ga0070707, IMG submission 65468) | Corn, switchgrass and miscanthus rhizosphere microbial communities from Kellogg Biological Station, Michigan, USA - KBS K5-50-2 metaG | ecosystem: Host-associated > Plants > Roots >... | reverse complement strand
CGACGCGAGCGTCCCGGATTTCAAGACCATCGCCCCTGATCACGGGCGCGAGCTCGGCGATCCTGCCCCCGAAGCTCGGGGCCGGGATCTCTGCACGCAGCCAGGCGCCGGTCTCACAACGCTGCACCGTGGCGACGTCGAAGAGCCACTTGTTGTGTTGGAAGTCAAAGGCGTTGAAGCTAACCGGCCCCGTTCCGGTGTCGCGATATTCAAACTGGACGCCGTATGCGCTAGGCCCTCGGTTGAGCACGACGAGCCGCATCAGGGAGCTTCCGGTCGGAAAGAAGCCGCCGGAGGCACTACCGGGGTCGCCGCAAGACCGAACGAGGAGCTCGGGCCCTCGCGACGGCGCCCGCTCGGAAAGGGTCGCCCTCAGTCGCACGGCCTCGCGCACAGACATGTCAAGGACAGCGAAACCGACCGGCGATCCTGGGAACTCGACGTCGGCAACCGCCGTCCGGGCTCGAGATGAAGGAGCGCGCGCGCAGTCCTCAAGCGTTACGTCCTCGAAGAGCGTTGTTTTCGCCGGCTCATAGATCGACAGCCCCCCGGCACCCGACCGAGCACGTATCCGCAGGACCGGGCCGTGCTGTTCGTCCACAGGAGCCGCAATGCGAAGCCAGTCTTGCGCCCCGGCCATCCCGGTGATGTGAAAGCTGCGCCCGGCCGGCAAGATGCTGGTGCCCGGACTCCCGGCCACGGAAAAACCTGGAGATGGGCGCAGCCGCTGTCCGAGAAGTGCGGCGTCGCCGCCCACCGCGTACAGCATCGATGGGTAGGTGTCCCCGCGATTCTCCTGGTACGCGCGCACCGCGCGAAGGCCGCTAGCCCCGACCCAACGGAGGACAGGCGACCATGACGCCAAGGGGTGCTCCAGCAGACTCGGATTCCAGAACCACGAGGGAACGAATACGGCCCGCGCGCCAACGCTCCTGAGCTGGCGGATCGTCCTCAGGCGCCCTGGACCGGTAACTCGCGACCCCGCCAGACCGTCCAGCTGAATCGTCGAGGAATATGGAACGTAGAAGTTTCTGACGTCGAATGTCCCGACTTTGATCCCGACCCCTGTCAGACGTCTTATGTCACTCCAAGCGCGCGCGTCCTCTCCGAAGACGACTCGCAGGCGCTCCGGGACGTCCGTGATCTGTTGTGCCGATTCGAACGGGCTGACGCGGTTCTGCGAGTACTGCATCAGGACGGTGAAAGTGAAGTCGTTCGGACCCGCAAGTCCGAGCGCCAGGCCATAAACCGTTCCGGCGCCAGCGGTCACCATGACGAGGCCAGCCGCGACGCGCCCGATCCTGGCGGCTGCTCGTGCTTGAGGGCGCCGTGGCGATCCAGCGTCTCGGCCGCGTACGACAGCCCAAGCCAGAGCGATCGCACCCGGCGGCACAAGGACGAGGAAATAGCGCGGCCACACGAGCCTTGTGAGCAGGAATCCAGCAACGGTGGCGGCGGAGCCGAGCAGAATCGTCCAAGAAAGTCGGCGTCCCAGGAGGGTTCGCGCAAGTAGACAGGCAGCAGCGAGGAGACAGAGGAGCCCACCCGGAAACAGCAACGGGTAAGTCGCCAGCTGCCAGAGCGGCCCCCATGCCGCCCCCGGTCGCTCTCCATATTGGCCGTACGCGTTGTTGATGATCTCGGTCTGTCCTGCTCGCCAATACCTGTCGGGCAGAAGGTGACCACCGCCTGGCCACGTAATCCACGGAAAGAGGAGTGAGTGAGTGCGCGTAACGCTCCCGGCGATGACGGCCGAGAAGGGAGCGAGCACGAGCAGGCCGGCGAGCGCAACGGCTACGCGAGACTTGGCCGACGAAATCGATGGGTGGTCGCGCGGTCTCCGACGCAGCGGCCAGACGAACGAGACCAGGAACGCCAGCCCGAAGAGAGCGACGAGAGCTGTGCCGACCATGCCGGCAACTGCAAGAAGTCCCGCCAGCGTTGCGATGACAAACCGAGGATGTTTGCCCGTGGGAAGGCGTGACTCGCAGACGATGAGCAGCACATAAAGCGTGATGAGGGCGTATGCGGTGGGCCACTGCGCATAGTTCACGAAGAACGCGCTGGTGAGCATTAGCCCGGCTGGAATCCAGCCTGCGACGGTTTCCCGCTGCGGCATGACGGTCCGCGAGGTCGCAACGATCGATAGGGCGGCGAGAGGCGAGATCCAGCGCAGCACGTCGACGACGGACAGGCTTAACCCCTTCGCCCCCGCTACAGCAACCGCCGAGAACAGAGCAGGGTAGTTGTAGGACATCTCCGCACCCAACGACGGCCCCGCTGCATGCGGTAGGCCCGGGAGGGTCGACACCCAATCGCGTGCGAAGCTCGCGTGGTAGATGAGGGCGTCCCACTCGGTGACCACCTCGAGTGTCGCTCGCAGAAGGACGACTCCCAGGACGAAACCAACCGCGATTGGAATCAGGCTCCTGCACAGCACTCGTCTCCAGACTGTGGGCACCCTCGAAAGGCCTGTGATCTGAAGGTCGCGTACAGTTCCGCCGATCCAGACCAATAAGGCCATGGCAACAGTCGCCCGCACGATCGGTAGATAGGCGATCGCGAGCGCTGAAAGAAGGTAGACAAGCGATCCGGCGAGTCCCACGGCAATCCAGAAGCGCACGATCGAGCGTCTTGTGATCGTGGGTGCGAACTCCGCAGCCAACGTCACCAAGACCGCCAAAGTGAGACAAAGAGCGGTGCGCAGCGGATGCGCGGCCACGATGCTTTCAAACGACCGCGCAGCATTCTCCACCTCGCCGCGGCGCCAAAAGAGCTGACCAAACTGTCGAACGAGCTGACGATCGACGACTCCCACCAGGAATACCCCGGCAAGTGGGACGACCCATCTGAAGGCGGACGTCAGACTGAAAAGGCGCCGGACGGCCGGCGATGCCTTGTCAAGGGAACCGTCGAGCACAACCACGGGCTGAGCCCGGCCCTCTACCCGAGGACAGTCTCGCCAGGCGGCCGCTGCTGCTGAGCGTCTCCTCGGAGCTCACGGCGCAGGCTAACGAGCCCCCGGAGGTGCGTCGCGGCTATTCCGGGAAGCTTTCGAAAGCGGTAAACCTGCGTCTTACCGTCGTACCGGAGCTGATGACGCACCGGTACTTCGCGGATCTCGAGGCCGGCAGCGTTCGCCCGCGCGAAAAACTCCCACCAGAATCCATATGAGAGATGTGTTCGCTCTGGCGTGAACCGAAGGAGATCGTCGCGGTAGACGACGACGAATGGGCTTGACGGATCCTCCATGCGCAGACCGATCAGCAGGCGGTAGGCGAGGCCGAAGGCTTTGGAGGCCAGGATTCGAAACCTCGAGTCGACCCGCGGCGAGCGCAGACCCGCAACGACAGTGCCGTGACGCAGTTCGGCGATGAGCTTCTCCAATTCGTCTGGATCGAACTGGCCGTCGGCGTCGCAGAAGGCAACGACATCCGCCGAGGTTGCAGGAATTGCTTCGATCATCGCCTTGCTGTAGCCCTTTCGCTCGGAGGACGGGGTAATCCGCAATCGTTGGGAGTAGCCGGCGCGGAGTTGCTCCACGACCGTGCGCGTATCGTCGACCGACCCGTCTTCCGCGACGAGAATGTGCAGCTGATAGGACCGAAACCGAGTCGCTTTGAAGAAGGCCTCGATCGTGCGTCCAATCGACTTCGCCTCGTTGTGGGCAGGGAGGATGAGTTCGATGATCATGAGTTCGCCTTCCTATCGAGCGTTGAGCAGCTCCTCGAGCTCCTCACCGGTTGTGGGACGGTCGTGGCGAGCCGCGTACCACTCGAGTGTCCGGCCTATCCCTCGACGGAGGGACGTCTGCGGCTCCCAGCCGAACAGCTCGCGCGTGAGCATGTTGTCGCTCGCACGGCTCGCGACCCCGACTGGACGCCACGTCTGCCGCTCAATGAGATGGGGTCGCCACCCGATGAGGTCGAACAGAACGTCGAGAAAATCGAGCACCGTATGGTGTGTGCTCGACCCGACGTTGACGGCTCGAAACGGGACCTCACGCCCTCCAAGCGTCCCGAGGAAGAGCAGACCGCGGACAGTGTCCGCGACATACGTGAAGTTTCGCGTCTGCAGACCATCGCCCCAGATCGGATAGGGCTCGATACGAAGCAGCGCCTTTGCGATCAATGCGATAGCCGCGTGACTCTCGTTCTCGCGCTCACCGTAGGCCGTGAAGATTCGGGCAGATGCACCGGTCATGGGCCCGCGCCGTACGAACTGCTCGAGCTGGAATTCACCCATGATCTTGCCCCAGCCGTATGCGCCATCCGAAAAAGCCTTGCCGGGCGCATCGAACCCCGCCTCATCTTCCGCAAGGAGATGGCGAGAAGCAGTCTTGGCCTGCAAAGTCGTCGGGTAGACGCATGCCGAGCTCGCATGCACAAGGTGGCGAGTCCCTACACGGCGGCAAGCGGTGAGCACATTGTTGTCGATAGCGAGATTCACAAGTACCTGGTCCGGGTACGTGTCGATGAAGCCTCGACCACCATGAACGGCTGCGAGATGGAAGACGATCTCGCAGCTCGGAAGGTCCGACATGGTCTGCACGCGATCAGAGAGGTCTACCTCGAGGACTCGGTCGTGCGGAACAGCCATGAGGTTGTCACGCCGGCCACTGCTGAAATCGTCAACGACGACTACATCCGCACCGAGCTGGGCAAGCTCCTCGACGAGATGTGAGCCAATGAAGCTCGCCCCGCCCGTAACGAGAACCGATCTGCGCTCATACGCCGACGAAAGATCGCTCGCTACAGCCATGGCCGCGCCCTGCTCATGCGTGCTTCTGGGGAGTTGAGAAGGGAACGATGCCGTCGCTCTGGGCACCAACACTCCGCCCTCGGAACGATCGCTGCGTCGTCATTGCCCAACGCTGCACCGCGAACTTCGCAATGGTGATTGCGCCGACGGCGCCGTAATTCGTCAACATGAATCCAAGGGAGCGCGTACCCGTCTTATAGGCCTCGCTGACCAGGAGGCTTGCGACCGCAGACACGAGCGCAAGGCCGAAGAACATCCCTGCCCGGGCAACACGTCGGCCGAGGCGATCGCTTGCTTGGGCCCACACCAAAATGCTGCAATAGAGGTAACTCAGCAGCGCCGACTCGCAATGGGCACCCGCGATGACGATCGGGCGAGAGCTCATGTTGGCCATGGAACCGAGGACCAGTAACCCAGCACCGAGAGTCAGTGCGTTAAAGAACGTGACATGGGCAAACTCGAACGCTGGCCTTCTCAGTGCGATCCACGCGGATCGACTCCAAAAGCGAACGTCGAGGGCTGGTCCCGACAACTCACTCGCCCCTAGACGCGAATCTTTCGGACGACCTTGCCGCCGATCACGACGCTGACTACTGCACCTCGCTTGAGCGGCGTCTTGCGAGTGCTGAACGTGGCCAGAATCTTGCCCGTGCTTCCTACCCTGCCCGTCGCTCGCGGCTTGCGGTTGACATCCACCTCGTACCTCGAGCCCGCGTACTTCCTGGGGACCGTTGCGCGCACAATCGCCTTACCGTTGACCGTGGTACTCACTTGGATCGTGGCCGGATTCCCGACCTTGATCGTGCCGGGCGGCCCGTAGGCGGCGAGTGTGCCGGCCGGAACAGCAGCCGCCATCACGGCAAGTGCACCGAGTGCAGCAACCGTCTTCGTCCACCGGCAAGCTCGGACACGATGACCGAACTCGTGACTCATGACACGTTCCTCCCATCTGATTGCTTGAGTGGCGTCCAACTCGTACGGAGTCAGAGATGGTGGAGTGGTGCTCTAACCGCGCACTAATCGCTGACGCGCGTCGGGCCCGAGGAGCTACTTGTCCGAGCGGCCCTGGGGTTCGCGCCGGCAGAGAGAGGCCGAGTGGGCGACGCGGGACATCCGGATCTAGCTCGTTTGCGGCAGGTTCCACAGCGCCGGCCCGCTGAGCACGCCGCAAGAAGGCTTGCGGACGGGGCGTCTACTCGGCGGCGAGATGGGGACGTCGGTCAGAGGGGCTTCTCTATCTCGCCATCTTCTTCGCGCTAGGCTGCGCCGCCGTGCGCGTCTCATTTCTCGTTCCCGCCTACAACGAGGCGGAGACCATCGTCGAGCTCCTCGACCGAGTCTCCCGCCTCGACCTCGAGGAGCAGATCGTGGTCGTGGACGACGGCTCGACCGACGGAACCGGCGATCTCGTCGAAGGCTGGCAGCGTGGGCGGGACAATGTCGTCCTCGTCCGCCAGGAGAACCGCGGCAAGGGTGCAGCCGTGCGCGCGGCGATCCCCCACGCCGACGGTGACATCTGCGTCATCCAGGATGCCGACCTCGAATACGACCCGGCCGACGTTCCGGCGCTGATCGAGCCGATCCTGCGCGGAAGCGCCGACGTGGTCTTCGGGTCACGCCTTTCGGGCGGCAAGCCACAGCGGGCGTACCTGTTCTGGCACCTGGTCGGGAACCGATTTCTCTCGTTGCTGGCGAACGTCCTCTTCAACACCACGCTTTCGGACATGGAGACCGGCTACAAGGCGTTCCGCACGGACGTCCTGCGCTCACTCGATCTGCGCCAGGACGACTTCGGCATCGAACCGGAGATCACGGCCAAGATCTGCAAACAGAAGCTGCGCGTGTACGAGCTGCCAATTGCCTATTACGGCCGCACCTACGCAGAGGGGAAGAAGATCACATGGAGGGACGGCTTCAAGGCGATCCGCGTCCTCCTGGGCGTCCGCCTGTTCGGCTGACGTTCGTCGCAGCCGTCGTGCTCGTCGCAGCGCTCGCGGCATCGGCGCTGCTGAGCGCGAACGAGGTCCGACGTCATGTCGCCCAGGCCGTTGCACATGACTCGAGGCTCACGCCGGTCGAACGGCAGCACGCGGCCGGCGATCGCCTTGGCCTCGATCCGGCGCCTTTCGACACGTTTCGGCTGGAGCTGCGGCCGCGGGAGCGTTACGCGGTCGATGTCCCGCCGGGCGGCAAAGGGCCGTTCATCACCCGGGGCGCCGTCGTCCGGGCGTATGCGGCCTTCTACTTTCTCCCGGCGATCCAGGTAGGCCGCGCCGAGCGTGTCTTTCGCTATCGCTTCCGGTGAGGATGGCCGCCCTCCTCGGTGCGAATGCATTGATGCTCGTGAGCGGACTCGGCCTGATGCCCTTACTGGGCGTTGCACGATCGTGGCGCCTCCTGCTCTTCCGCTGCGGCCTCGCCTACCTCTGCGGCATCGTTCTCGTCGGGATCGTCTCGGCACACCTCGCGCTCGTGCACGTGGAGTTCGGGTGGATCGGGCTCGGTCTGCTCGCCGCCCTCTCGCTCGGGTTGTGCGCGTGGCGTCTGAGCGGCACCGAACGTCCGGTGTGGCGCAGGCCGGACTGGATCGATGCGGCGGGTCTAACAGCTCTTGTCGCGCTCACGATCGACTTCGGCCGCGCCTTTCGCGTGGCGCCTCTGAATCGCTACGACGCGTGGGCGATCTGGGCGCTGAAAGGTCACGCGCTCTACGCGTTCGGCTGGGCCGACCCGGCCGTCTTCGCCGGCGCGACCTATCGGTTCGCGAATCTCGACTACCCGCTGCTGCTGCCCTCGCTCGAGGCAGTCGACTTTCGCACGATGGGCGCGTTCGACCCGCGACTCCTGCACGTGCAGTTCCTGCTCTTTCTCGTCGCGGCGGTGTTGGCTCTCTTCGCGCTGATGCGTGACCGTGTTCCTTCGGTCGTCCTCTGGCTCTCGCTCCTCGCCCTTGCGCTCGCACCCGCGGTGTTCGACCAGTTGCTCACCGCGTACGCGGACCTCCCACTCGCGCTCGTGTTCGGCGTCGGCGTCGGGGCAGCCGGCCGCTGGGTGCTCACGAACGAACGTTGGGCGCTCGCGCTCGCGACGCTCTGTTTCGCCGGCGCGCTGCTGACGAAGAACGAAGGTTCGCTTTTCGTCCTCGCGGTCTTTCTCGGCCTGGTCGCCGTTGCCCACGCGCGCTGGCGGGTGCTCGCAGTCGCCGCCGCTGCAGACGTGCTGCTTCTGCTGCCCTGGCGCATCTACGTCCACAGCCATCACCTTCACGACATCAACTACAGCTTCGGCGACAGCTTCGACTACGAGCATGTGCGCGGAAGGTTCGGAGTCGGACCGATCGCTTTCAGGACCCTGGCAGGCCAGATGCTGGATCCCCAGCACTGGGGTCTGCTGGTGCCGATCTTCGTTCTGCTCCTCGTTGCCTCGCTGCTGACCGGGGCTCGAGCGCTGCCGTTCTTCGCGCTCGTGTGGACAGTCGTCGCGTGGCTGGGCCTGAGCTGGATCTACGTCATCTCCCGCTACGAGTACAGCTCTTACCTGGACTCGACCAAAGAACGGGTGGTCGCATCCATCGTCGTCGGCGGCGCAGCGCTCGCGCCCCTGCTCGCAGCCGAATCGTGGGCACGGCTCAGCGCTCGCGACCGAGGCCGAGCTCGAATCGGCGCCGGATGAATTCCTGAACCTCTTCGAGGAATCTCGAGCAGTCGGCCTCATCTTCCTCGGAGACGAATTGTCAAGGCGGGTGCTCCGCAAGTGGGAGCGAATCAGGCGAAGGCGAGCTGCTGGTGGCTCGTGAGCCCCGAAAGGCCCACGCCGACGAGGCGGAGCGCTCCGGGGCGCTCGGCAAGCGCGCGGTCCAGGAGTGCGCACGCAAGCTCGCCGATCTTCGCCGCCTCGTCGATGCCGACGCGCAACGACGTGGAGCGCGTGCGAATGGAGAAGTCCGGGTAGCGCAGCTTCGTCGAGACGGTGCGTGCCGTTCGTCCGGTCGTACGCAGATTCTCGGCGAGCCGGTCGGCCATGCGCCGCAAATCCGCATGCAGCTGCTCGCGATCGGCTACATCTCGCTCGAAGGTGTTCTCCACGCTGATCGAGATGCGCTGCGTCTGCTCCTCGAGCCCACGCGGATCGATTCCGCAGGCGCGATCGCGCAGAACCCGGCCGACGCTGCCCGGCAGCAGGGTGCGAAGCTCCACGTCTCCGAGGGCGGCCAGCGCACCGATGGTCGTGACCCCGGCGGCGACCAGACGCTCCTCCGCCTTCGGTCCGACGCCAGGCAGGCGGCGTACGTCGAACGGCGCGAGGAAGCTCGCCTCCTGGCCGGCCGGGACAACGGTCAAGCCGCCGGGCTTGCGATGGTCGCTTGCGATCTTGGCGACCACCTTCGATGAGGAGACGCCGAGCGCGCACGTCAGGCTCGTCGCGGCGCGCACGGCCGTCTGGACGGCTTCGCCAATCTTCCGAGCGTGGAGAAATGTCGCCGCGACCTCGCCGACGTCGAGGTAGCCCTCGTCCAGGCCCGTCTTCTCGACGGTGGGAACGACTCCGCGCACCGTCTCCCACACGTGCTGCGAATACTCCCGATAGAGAGAGTGGCGCGGGCTCACGAAGACTGCCTGCGGGCAGCGCCTCAGAGCCTCCGCGCAGCTCATCGCCGAATGAATGCCGAACTTCCGCGCCACGTAGTTCGCCGTCGCGACGACACCGCGGCCGTGCGGGTCGCCGCCGACCACGAGCGGCTTCGTCTGGAGGCTGGGATCCTCGAGCTCCTCGACCGCGGCGAAGAACGCGTCCAGATCGAGATGCCCGACGATCATCGCCTGGAGCCTAGACCCTGGACCTTTCGGCACTCGCCGCCCGCCCCCGCGATAGGCTCAAAGCGATGGCCGTCCTCACCTCGCAGGTCGAACGCGAGTCCGAAGAGTTCAGTCGCCGCCGCAAGCGCATGGAGAGCCTCGTCGCCGAGTTGCGCGAGCGCACCGCCCAGATCGCCGGCGGGGGCGGAGAGAAGGCGACCGAACGCCACCGCTCGCGAGGGAAGCTCACGGCCCGCGAGCGAATCGACCGGCTCGTGGATCCCGGCGCCGCGTTCCTGGAGCTGAACGCGCTCGCCGCCTGGGACCTCTACGGCGGCGAGGCGCCCGCTGCCGGCATCGTCACGGGTATCGGCGTCGTCGAGGGCCGAGAGTGTGTGATCGTCGCCAACGACGCGACCGTCAAGGGCGGGTCGTACTTCCCCCTCACCGTCAAGAAGCACCTGCGGGCCCAGGAAGTGGCGCAGCAGAACAACCTGCCGTGCCTCTACCTCGTCGACTCCGGGGGCGCTTTCCTACCTCTGCAGGACGAGGTCTTTCCCGACCGCGACCACTTCGGACGCGTCTTCTTCAACCAGGCGCAGATGTCCGCGCAGGGCATACCGCAGATCGCCGTCGTGATGGGATCGTGCACCGCCGGCGGGGCCTACGTGCCTGCGATGTCGGATGAGACGATCATCGTGCGCGGCACCGGCACGATCTTCATCGGCGGCCCACCACTCGTGAAGGCCGCAACGGGGCAAGACGTGACCGCCGAGGAGCTTGGCGGGGCCGACGTCCACACGCGACAGTCCGGTGTGGCCGACTACTACGCGCTGTCCGACGAGCATGCGCTCGCACTCGCCCGCCAGATCGTCCGCAACCTGCAGGGCCGCAAGCCCGACCTGCCCTGGTTGCCGGCAGAGCCCGAGCCGCCTGCGGCCGACCCGGCCGAGCTCTACGGACTGATCCCGGAGGACTTCCGGCATCAGACCGACGCGCGCGAGCTGATCGCCAGGATCGTGGACGGCTCGCGCTTCGACGAGTTCAAGGCGCTCTACGGCGAGACGCTGGTGACGGGCTTCGCGCACATCGAGGGCTACCCGGTGGCGATCCTGGCCAACAACGGCGTTCTCTTCGCCGAATCGTCGCAGAAGGGCGCGCACTTCATCGAGCTCGCGACGAAGCGGCGGATCCCACTCGTCTTCCTGCAGAACATCACCGGCTTCATGGTCGGTCGGGAGTACGAAGCCGGCGGCATCGCCCGCGACGGCGCCAAGCTCGTCATGGCGGTCGCGAACGCCAAGGTGCCGAAGTTCACCGTCATCGTCGGCGGCTCGTTCGGTGCGGGGAACTATGCGATGTGCGGCCGGGCCTACGAGCCGCGACAACTGTGGATGTGGCCGAACGCCCGCATCTCCGTCATGGGCGGTGAGCAGGCCGCGACGGTCCTATCGATGGTCGGAGACACAGATCCTGACGAGATCCGAGCGAAGTACGAGCGCGAAGGCAGCCCGTACTACTCGACGGCCAGATTGTGGGATGACGGCATCATCGACCCGCTCGACACGCGGCGCGTCCTCGCCCTCGGCCTCTCCTCCGCACTGAACGCACCCATCCCCGAAACGACCTTCGGCGTCTTCCGGATGTGATGCGGCTGTTCAAGAGGAACTCGAAGCGCCGCCTCCGCGAGCTCGGAGAGTCGGAGGCGTACCACCACTCGTATGGGGAACCGCCTCGCGACGTGAAGCTCGTGAAGCTGCCGCCGCGCCGGCCCCGCTACCAGCAGGTGCTCGCCGACGGCGAACGCCTCCGACAAGCATTCGCGCAGCGCCTGGACAAGCGAGACAAGGAGCGATAGTGGCTACGTATGACGTCGCCGATGTCGGCGAGCTCGAGGCCGACGGCCCGGGCGGCATGGTCAGGAAGGCTCGACGCGCGCTCGACGCGAGGGCGTTCGGATTCAACTACTTCATCTTCCCGCCGAACCAGGAGGGACGCGAGCACGACCACGGCGATTCGAACCTCGAAGAGGTCTACTTCGTCGTGAAGGGAAGCGGCACCATGCGCATCGACGGCCAGGAGATCGAGCTTCGGCCCGGCCGCTTCGTTCGCGTCGACCCGGCAGCCACACGGCTTCCCATCTCCGGCGCCGACGGTCTCGAGTTCGTCGCGATCGGCGCTCCTCTCGACCGTCTGTACGAACCCCCGTCGTGGGGCTAGGAGGCGCAATGCACACGATCGAACTGGACGACCAGGAGCTCACGCTCTTGCATTCCGCGTTGCACGCGTATCTCGACGACTTCGGCCACGAAGAGGCCGATGTCCTCCGCAAGCTCAAAGCCCTGATCGCGAAGCTGCCACCGCCGGCGTGATCCTGCGTTTCGTCCTCTGGAATCTCGCCGACTCGAAGACGACGATCCAGGAGCTGAGGCGCTATCTCCGCGACGAATCCGCGGCTGCGTTTGTCGAGGTGCCGGGCCTGCGCTTCAAGGCCTGGGTCTCGGATGAGGTCACGGAGCGCTGGGGGGCGGTGTACCTGTGGGAGTCGGCCGAGGCCGCGGAGCAGGAGCTGCCGAGCGGTGCGCGTGACCTGATCGGCAAGGATCCCGACCTCGGCGAGACGTTCGACGTCGAAGCCACGATCGAGGGCCGGTACGTCAACGAGCAGCTCTCACGGCTCGGTTTGGCGTTCGAGTAGCAGGCCGACGCGCCTACAGGACAACCGTCTCCGGAAACGCTCTCTCGCTACTGAAGCGTTCGAGGCGGTACGGCGAAAGGTCGAGGGACGACTCGCCGTGCAACAGCTCCTCGGCAACGGCGCGTCCAACCGCCGGAGACTGCATGAAGCCGTGCCCCGAGAATCCGCACGCGGCGTAGAGCCCATCCCCGACTGGACCGATGATCGGATGTGCATCGGGGCTCATGTCGTACAGACCGGCCCAGGCGCGCGCAATGCTCGTGCCTTCGGCCGGCGGGTAGCGATGTGCGAGCCGCTCGATCCTGTCGGCCAGCACCGTTTCGTCCACGGTCTGCTCGAAGCCCCAACGCGGCTCGGCGTCGGCCATCGCGATCCGCAGGCAGTCGTCGCGTCGCCGGAAGTGAAAGCCCGACTCGGCTTCGATCACCATCGGCAGATCGTCCGGCAGCTCTTCGATCGGCTCGGTCTCGAGTAGCTGGCGTACCAGCGGACGGATCGGAAGGTCGACGCCGAACTCGCCGGAGTAGGCGCCTGCCGCGATGACCAGCACGTCTCGTTCGAGTTCCCGTGCATCGGTCCGCTCGTGCACGTCGACCCCGAGCGCGTCCGCGCGGCGAACGACCTCACGCGTGAGCGCCGGCGGATCGGCTACGCCGTCGGTCGCGCAGAAGACGGCCCCGACCACGTCGTCCGCCGCCAGTCCAGGCACGCGGCGGGGATCGACCCGCTCGACCGGCACACCGAGCCCGGTCTGGACCTCGCGTCGCTCTTCCAGCTCGGCGAGCCCCGCTGCCGTCGTGGCGAGAAAGAGATAACCGACCTGCTGAAACCACCGGACGCCGAGCTCCTCGAAGAAGGAGATCGATTGCCGGGCGAGGCGAACCTCGGCCGCGGACGAGAACTGTTGCCGCACGCCCCCCATCGCCTTGCCCGTCGAGCCGGACGCAATTTCCGCGCGGTCCGCGAGCACCACGTCGCGCGCGCCGAGGAGCGCGAGGTGGTAGGCGATGCAGGCGCCTACGGAACCGGCACCGGCGACGACGATTCGAGCCATTGCTCTAGCTCCCTCCGCTCGTCGGCGGTCAGCGGCCGCAGGGGCCGCCGCACGTCGGAACCGATCGGAACGCCGCGTCTCGCGAGAACCACCTTCGCGGCCGCCTGGAACGGGAATCGCTCGAGCGCGGCGCGCACGGGGGCGAGGTCGAAGCTGCCCGGATCTCGCACAGCCGACGCGACGAGCTCCGGAAACGCCGAGGCGAGCGCCGACACCGCCCCGATTGCGCCGGCCGCAAGTCCTTGCGGGAGCAGCGCCTCGGGACCGACGAAGACATCCAAGCCTTCGATGAGATAGGGCGCAAAGCGCTCCCACGGTGTGTCCGACACCTTGAGCCCGCGAAAGTTCGGCGCCGCTTCGCGCAGTCGCTCGATGACCGGCACGGGGACGGGATAGCCACTCCTGGCGGCGAACTCGTAGACGTAGAAAGGCTTCGGCGCGCAGGCGCGCGCTGCCGCCTCGAAGTGCGAGAGGAGCTCCGCCTCGTCGAGCATGAAATACGGCGGCGCCATCACCGCGACGCCGTCGGCCCCGATGTCTACCGCGTGAGCCGCGAGCTGAACGGTGTCCCACGTCGACTGCGCGCCGCAGTGAACCGCGACGAGCAGCCGCCCGTGCGCGCCCTCCGCGAACAGCTGCGCTGCACGGAGGCGCTGCTCGAGCGGGAGGAGAAAACCCTCTCCGGTCGTGCCGAGGGCGAGCAAGCCGTCCACCCCACCCGCCGCCAAGAAATCGACGTACGGCTCGATCGCGCCCTCGTCGAGGGCCTCGCCGCCATCCCTGAGCGGTGTCAGCGCCGCCGCCAGTGCTCCTCGCAGCATGGACCAACTCTAAGCTGAACCCGTGGCGGGGCTGAGGATCGAACGGGCGGGGAACGTCCTGCGGGTCACGCTTGCGCGGCCCGAGCGGCGCAACGCTTTCGATGCCGCGCTGATCGCCGAGCTCACGGAGGCCTTCTCCGACATCGGTGATGCCCGCGTCGTGGTTCTCGCGGGCGAGGGCAAGAGCTTCTCCGCCGGCGCCGACGTGGAGTGGCAGCGGGCGGCGGTGGACCTCTCGTTCGCAGAGAACGAGGCAGACGCGCTCCGGCTCTACCGAATGTGCGAGACGATCGACCTCTGTCCCGCACCTGTGGTCGTCCGCGTGCACGGGTATGCGCTCGGCGGCGGCTCGGGCCTCGTCGCGTGCGCAGACGTCGCGATCGCGGCACCCGATGCGGTGTTCGGCTTCTCGGAGGTCAAGCTCGGAATCATTCCGGCCGTCATCTCGCCGTTCGTGCTGCCGAAGATCGGCACCCATGCGCGACGCTACTTCCTCACCGGCGAGCGGTTCGATGCCGAGACGGCTCTCCGGATCGGGCTCATCGAGGAGGTCGCGACCGATCTCGACGCCGCTGTCGACCGGGTCGTCGCGGAGCTCTCGACCGCCGGCCCTGAGGCAGTGCGCGAGGCGAAACGCCTGGTTCGCGAGCGGCCGGAGGGCGAGGAGACGGCCGAGATCGCGGCGCGCCTCCGGGCGGGCCAGGAAGGACAGGAGGGGTTGCGCGCCTTCCTCGACCGGCGCGAGCCGAACTGGCTCTAGCGCCCGAGGACACAGGCGGAAGTTAGCCTCGGCCTGTGCGCAGGCTGCTGCTACTGACCGGGGCGATCGTCCTCGTCGACACGATGTTCTTCGCAGCGCTCACGCCGCTGCTCCCGCACTACGTCGACGAGTTCCACCTCGGCAAGGCCGGCGCCGGTGTGTTGCAGGCGATGTATCCGGCAGGTGCTCTGGTGGCGGGCATTCCCGGCGGGATCGCCGCGGCGCGGCTCGGGGTGAAGCCCACCGTGCTGATCGGGCTCTCGCTGCTCGCGGTGACGACGGTTGCCTTCGGGCTGGCGGATTCCGTCTGGACGCTGGACCTGGCGCGCTTCCTGCAGGGAATCTCGAGCGCGTTCTCCTGGACCGGCGCACTCAGCTGGCTCGTCGCTGCCGCGCCGGCCGGCCGGCGCGGCCAGCTGATCGGGTCCGCATTCGGCGCCGCGATCGCGGGAGCTCTCTTCGGGCCTGTGCTCGGAGCGGTCGCCTCCTTCACCGGGACCGGCCCGGCGTTCGGCGCGGTTGCCGGGCTCGCGCTCGTCCTGGCCGGCGCCGCCGCTGCCACGCCCGCCCCGGCTCCTGAACGCCCGCAGCCGCTCCGGATGCTGTTTGACGCGATCCGGCGCAACCGGACGATCCAGACCGGCGTCTGGCTCTGCCTGCTTCCCGCACTCGGTTTCGGGACGCTGTCCGTCCTCGCCCCCTTGCGCCTCTCAGACCTCGGCTGGGGCGCGGCGGCAGTCGGCGCGACCTACCTCGTCTCGGCCGCGTTCGAGGCCGCCTGGTCGCCGGTGCTGGGACGGATCTCCGACCGCCGCGGTCGCATACCGCCGCTTCTCGGTGCGCTGGCCGCCTCGGCCCTGGTTGCCCTGCTGCTGCCCTGGCCCCGCAACGCGTTCTTGCTGGCATTCCTCGTGGTCTGCGCCGGCTTCGCCTTCGGAAGCTTCTGGACGCCGGCGATGTCGTTGGTCACGGACGCCGCTGAGCAGAGTGGGCTCGAGTACGGCTACGCGTTCGCGCTGGTCAACCTCGCGTGGGCGCCGGGTCAGGCTGGCGGTTCGGCGATCGGCGGCGCGGTCGCATCGGCCACCACCGACGCGGTCTCATACCTCGGTCTTACCGTCCTCTGCCTGCTGACGCTCGCCGCGCTGATGCGCTACAGGGAAGCCGTCGTGCCGCTGACCGCCGAGCGGTAGAGCGCGTCGATCGCGCGCACCTGACCAACGGCGTCGTCGCGCCCCAGGAGAGGGTCGGCCGCACCCCGAATGGCGTCGCTGAGGTTCTCGAGCTCGAGCCGATACGAGTCGGCGCGCTCGACCTCGATCCGCTCCGTCGCGCCGTCGCGGCGGAGCTCGATCACCGGCTCGCGGCAGTGCCAGGGGTCGTCGAGGAAGAGCGACCCAGCGCTCCCGATCGCCTCGAGCTCGTCACGTTCCGGAAGGGCAGTCCCGCAGTCGAACTGGGCGAGCACGTCGTCCGGGAAGCGCATCGTGCCCGTGAAGACCCAATCGGTCCCGCTGGGTCCGACGAATTGCTGGCCGTACACCTGCTCAGGCTCACCGGCGAGCAGACGCGATCCGCTGACGCAGTAGCAGCCGACATCCATCAGACTGCCGCCCTCCACCTCCGTCCGCAGTCGGATGTTCTCCGCGTCGTAGAGCGAATAGCTGAAGCAGGAGCGGACGAGCCGCAAGTCCCCGATCGCGCCCTCCTCCACGAGCTGACGGAGCCGTTCGGTCTGAGGGTTGTGGCGGTACATGAACGCCTCCATCAGGATTCGCTGCGCCTTGTCTGCCGCATCGAACGCCGCCTCGACGTCGCCGACATGCCTGCTCATCGGCTTCTCGCAGAGCACGTGCTTCCCCGCTTCGAGTGCGCGGATCGACCATTCGCAGTGCAGCGTGTTCGGCAGCGAGACGTACACGGCCTCGACGTCGGCGTCTTCGAGCAGCGCCTCGTACGAGCCGTACGCGCGGTCGATCTCCCACTTTCGCGCGTACGCCTTCGCCCGCCGCAGATCGCGGCTCGCCACCGATAGGAGCTCGACCTTCTCCGAAGCGTGTGCGCCGGGAATGACCTTCCGGTTGATGTCGGCGGTCGAGAGAATCCCCCACTTGACCGCTGCGTCGAGCGTCGTCATGCGTCCTCCAAGGGTCGAAGGGCCGGATAGAGCAGTCGGAAGCGGCGGTAACCGCGCTCGTACGCGTCACCCCACTGAGGGTCCGGCTCGACCGCGTCGAGCAGACGGACACAAGTCGCGACGGCCTCGTGGACATCGCGGAAGACTCCGGCGGCCACGCCGCCGAGTAGCGCCGCTCCAAAGGCGGAGCCCTCGTCGGTCGCCGTACGCTGGATGGGCAGGCCGAGGACCGAGGCGAGGATGCGAAGCCAGAGCTCGCTGCGAGCTCCGCCGCCGGAGACGTGGCCGGCATGCGGTTCGACTCCGAGCTCGCGCAGCAGCTCGAGCGAGTCGCGCAGCCCGTAGGCGACACCCTCCAGAACGGCGCGGACGAGCGCCCCGCGGTCGTGGCCAAGCGTGAGGCCAGCGAAAGCGGCTCGGGCGTGCGGGTCCGCGTGAGGCGTTCGCTCGCCGGTGAGGTAGGGCAGGAAGGTCAGCCCTTCCGTGCCGGGCGGCCATTCCCGGGCCGCAGCAGTCAGCTCGTCATACCCGCTCCCGGTCCCGAGAGCATCGCGCAACCAGCGCAGCGAGCCGGCCGCGGACAGCATGACTCCCATCGCGTGCCAGCCACCGGGAACGGCGTGGCAGAACGCGTGCACACGCGCCTGCGGATCCGCGGCGAAGGCGGGCAGTGCCGCAAACACAGTGCCCGACGTACCGAGCACCACCGAGACCGGTCCAGGCCGGTCGACGCCAACGCCTAGGGCCGCTGCCGCCTGATCGCCGGCACCGGCGGCGACCGGAATGCCGGCGGCGGTCTCGCCTGAGACCTCCGGCGACTCCAGCGCGCGCGGCAGCCAGGCCGGGTCGAGCTCGAGCGCCTCGAGCATCTCCTGGCTCCAGCGCCGCCCCGCGACGTCGAACAGGAGGGTGCCCGACGCGTCTGCGACGTCGATCGCGTGCTCGCCCGTGAGACGCAGGCGGACGTAGTCCTTCGGCAGCAGCACGTGCGCGACCCGTGCGTACGTGGTCGGCTCGTGCCGGCGCAGCCAGAGCAGCTTCGGCGCCGTGAAGCCCGTGAGGGCACGGTTCCCGGTCAGCTGGATCAGACGGGTGAGCCCGACCCGCTCTTCGATCTCGAGGCACTCCGCTTCGGTCCGCTGGTCGTTCCACAGGATCGCCGGCCGAAGGACCCGATCTCGGTCGTCCAGAACGACGAGACCGTGCATCTGACCAGAGAGGCCGATCGCCGTCGGTTGGCCCCCGAGCGAGCCCAGCGCTCGCTCGGCAGCCCGCCACCAGTCTTCCGGATCCTGTTCGGCCCACCCGGGGTGCGGTGTCGAGAGGTCGTAGCTCTCCTCGGCCCGGGCGAGCACCTCACCTTCTGGCGAAAGGGCGAGCGCCTTGACACCGGTCGTGCCGACGTCGAGACCGACGAGCTGGGTCACCCGCCGAGTGCCGCGTAGACGAGCTCGTACGCGGCGACGGCGTCCTTTTGGCTCTGCGCCGCCCGCAGCGCCGCGTCGTCGATCCGCGACGCGGCGGAGTCGATGAAGCGCCACTGGAGCACGCTGCGCCGTGCGGCCGCCACGGCATCCTCCGTATAGGGGTACAGGTCGAAGCCGAGCCGTTCGCCGTTCTCGCCGTAGCCTGCGCGGCGCAGCTCGACGGCGAGCTCGAGCGTTTCCATGAACCGAATCGTGCCGACCATGTTGTCGTCGTCGAACGTGCCCCAACCGTCGTTCGCGTGCTGGTG
>Ga0070707_100002169_pt1 | contig 18790 bp, 22 predicted proteins | sample KBSK5502metaG_FD_65468 | JGI IMG/M metagenome (GOLD analysis project Ga0070707, IMG submission 65468) | Corn, switchgrass and miscanthus rhizosphere microbial communities from Kellogg Biological Station, Michigan, USA - KBS K5-50-2 metaG | ecosystem: Host-associated > Plants > Roots >... | reverse complement strand
GAAGGATCGCCAGGATCTCCGGAAGGATCAGTGGGACCTGTATCGGGACCGACAAGACCTTCGCGCGGATATGAAGGATTTCCGGCAGGATTCCCAGCACGATCGTCTGTATGCAGACCGGCGCGACTTCGGACGCTACAACAACGAGTACAAGCACGACAACTTCACGCCCGACCGTGACGTCGGGCGGTATAACCGCGACTTCAAGCCCGACTCGAAGCCCACTAAGCCAGATCGTCCGGACCGCCCGGACCGCCCGAATAAAAACCGGTAGCAGCCGGTAAGCAGCAGACCACCGAGGCGGGAGCAAACTTGCTCCCGCCTCACCTGCTCCGTAGGGGCAAGACACATCGTCGGCCGGCTGCCCGTTACAGCCCCAAGCCTTTCATTTTGCACCCAATTTGAGAGACAATGTTAAAGCCTGTACCTAACGGATTTCCATTTACTTCGAGTCATCCATAGCGTCTAAAGAGTGGAACCGTCGGCGCGATGCAAGAAAGGCCAGCCTACGGCATGACGCACGCTCCACGGTTTCCTGATGAGGCGGAGCTGGTCGCTCGGTGCCTACGAGACGACCGCGAGGCGTTCGGCATGCTGGTCAAGCGGTACGCCGAGCCGATCCTCAACGCAGCCTATCGCATGGTGGGGGACCGTATGGAGGCCGAGGATCTGGCACAGGAGACGTTCCTGTCAGCCTGGAAAGCGCTTCCCAGTTTCAGGGCCGAGGCGCGGTTCTCCACGTGGCTCTACCGCATCGCGATGAACAAGTGCAAGGATGCGCTCCGCGCCAGACGGCAGCCGGACGAGATACCGGATGGCGAGGGAGGGATTCTCGATATCGCCGAGCTGGCCGTTGACAATGCGACGCCCGAGCGGGAATTTTCCCAGAAGGAGATGGCCCTTCATCTCGAACAGGCGCTGCAGGCGCTTCCCCTCATTTATCGCGAAGCCTTCGTCCTGAAACACGTCGAAGGCCTGAGTTACGAGGAAATGAGCGGGATCGTGGGCGTGGCAGGCGATACGCTGAAGATGCGCGTGTACAAGGCGCGCGTGGAGCTGCGCCGGAAGCTGGCCAAAGTGATGGGCCGCACGCCATGAGTCGTCGGGAATAAGGAGCTCACTGATGAACGAGCAGGAACTGTTACTGCAGCGATTCATTGATCAGGATCTGGCGCCGGCCGAGCGGCTTGAGTTTCTGGAAGCGCTCGACCGCGATCCGGCCATCCGCCGGCGGCTGCTCGAGACGGAGCGGCTCATCCTCGAGGCCACCGCCCTGCCGCGCCGGGTGCCGGCCAGCGCCTTTGCGGACCGGATCGTCGCCAACCTGCCGCCCTCTCCGCACGGATTGTGGGGGCGCGCGCGGGAGTTCTTCCTGACACCGCATGTGGTGGAAGTGAACTGGACTTTTGCCAAGGCCGCGGCGGCGGCCTGTGCCCTGATGGCCGTCACCTGGCTCACGATCAGCGAACTGCCCAAAGGGACGAGGGGCGGGCCTGCACCACAGGCCGTAGCCCCCGCTCAAACCGTTTATATGCGGGTCGCACTGTTGAACCCCCAGGCGGAGTCCGTGACGATCGCCGGCGACTTCAACGGCTGGGACTCGCAAAGTCTGCCGCTTCGGCGCGCCGACAACGGACTGTGGACCATCACGATTCCGCTCAAGCCGGGCCGCTATGAATACATGTATCAAGTGGACGGCAAGTGGATCACGGACCCCTTGGCGTCGGAGTTCAGCCCGGACGGCTTCGGAGATGAAAACGCCGTGCTGAACGTTCAGGATATGTAACAGTCATGGAATGTTGCGCACAGGAGCAGGCTTCACAGTACAATAGTATCTTCGGTCCTCTGAGAAGGAGAGACACCGAAGGTGCGAAGACCGGTACTGTGGCTGCTTGTCGTAGTGCTGAGTTGGCTGCCGATCGGCGCATGGGGCGCCAAGTCAGCGGACCAGCCGCGCAAAACCGATCGTCCCGTCCAATTCACCGTCTCCGTGCCGCAAGCCAAGTCGGTGGCGGTCGCGGGCAGCTTCAACAACTGGTCGTCGACCGCCAACCCAATGCAGGCCACGGGTGCCGACGGAAAGTGGTCGGCCTCCATCTCGCTGCAGGCTGGAGAACACAAGTTCATGTATGTCGTTGACGGAAAGACGTGGCTCACGCCGCCGGTCGCCGATGAATTCGTGGACGACGGGTTTGGGCAGACCAATGGAGTGATCGTTGTTCGCTAACAGCATGACATATACAACGAGGCCAGTCGCTGCGGCGGGTCTTGCCGCTTCCGGCTCTGGGGTCCTGCCACCGGCTTCCCCCGCCGGTGTCACCCCGCCGCCTCCTGCGACATTGACACCAGCTGCCTTCTATTGCTTGCTTCTTGCCTTCGCGCTTCTTTTGCTCCCCGGAGGGCAAGCGACCGCGGCCATGTCGGAACAGGAGGTCGCCGCCGTGACGAAGCTGGGCGAAGCGAAAGGTCGCTCGCCCGACGATATGAAACGCTTAATCGCGCATGCGCAGCGGGCCGAGGCCCGCGGCCTGCCGTCCGAACCGCTCCTCGACAAAATCAGGGAAGGGCTGGCCAAAGGCGTGGACTCCGGACGGATCGAACAGCGTCTGAACTCCATGACCAGCAATATGGAAAAAGCCGACGCCCTACTGAAGGAAACAGAGACTCCCGGCAAAGGTCAGACGTTGCCGCAGGATCGCGGACGGGCGCTCGGGGTGCTGGCGGAAGCGCTCGGGCGCGGCGTGACGCCGGATGAGGTCCGGTCGCTCCACCGCTCGATCGGGGAAGGGAACCGCGACGCCCAGCCCGAGGCTCTGGCCTACAGCGCCAAGGGACTGGCGATCATGAAAGAAGGGGGCCTCCCGCCCGACGAGAGCAAAGCGGTGATGGCCGCGGCCTCGCGGCACGGGAGCAATGCCGCCGGCTTGCTCGATCTGGCTCGCGAGCTCAAAAGCAGGGGACAGGAGTTTCGCGACAAGCCGTCCCGTCTGCAAGATATCCGGAACGCCGTGGAGCGGGGCGAGCGCCTGGATAAATTGCGCAGCGACCAGCGTTCACATCCTGACACGCCCCGGCTCGATCAACTTGATCGACTCGATCAGAAAAAACCGGACCTTGCGCGCCCAGACCGCCCTGAGCGGCTGAACCGGCCTGAACGGCTGGATCGGCCGGCGCCTTCTGACCTGCCGGCGCGCCCGGACCTGCCGCCGCGCCCCGATAAGCCGGTACGCCCGGATCGGCCGGAGCGCCCTCCCCGCACCCTTCAGCCGCACTGACGTCACAGTTCCACTGACGCCTTCTCCATGCTATGATAAGCTGCGATGCGCAAAACGACTCTCATGCTAAGCATGGGTTTCGGGCTACTGTGCGCCTGCACGTCACTCAATGCCGAGCAGCCGACGACCTCTTCCTCGCCAGCGCCAGCGGCGACGACTCGCGAACAACTCCCCGAGTGCTCGGTTTCGCCACATCCGGAGCGCATTCTCGCACCTGTCACTGATCCGCCGCGCTACACGCCGCCGCCACTGCCGGCCAACACGCCGGCGCCCAGAGGAGCCTGGCGGCCATGGGTCCATTAAGGAGACGTACCATGAAGACTTGGGCAGGGGTCATCGTCAGCGTGCTCTTCATCGCAGGCTGTGCGTCATGGGGGTCACTGTACTATCACGAACGCTCCGACGGCACGCGCTACTACGTCACCCGGACCGGCGCGCTGATCGCGGTCGACAAGGATGGGCGGGTCATCGAAGCGCCGGTGATGTATGAAGGCGTGCTCACGAAACCCTTGCAGAAGAAGGGCGATGATTGGGATCTCTCGGCCGTGGATATCGGGGTGCCGCCCGGGCACTGCATGGAGCTCCTGAGCCGACGGCCGGAATCCTGCTTGAACCGGATTTGGGAAGGTCCTGCGCTGGTCCTGATGACCCCCGTGCTGTTCCTCCCGACGCCGCCCTTGATCGGCGATCCTCTCTACATCTATCCCAGCCCAAGCGCCGTCGCGGACGGGCGGTAATGCCGGAGACGCATCTGCGCAACAGGACGGCATGATGCCTTCTCGGCGTGTCTGCGACCTGTCGGTAGTGGCAATCCTGGCTGCCGTCTACGTGATCGCGGGCAAACTCGGATTGATGCTCGCCTTCGTGCACGCGAGCGCCACGGCGGTATGGCCGCCCACCGGAATCGTCCTGGCGGCTTTCCTGGTGTTCGGGTATCGCGTCTGGCCGGGCGTCTTGGTGGGCGCCTTCCTGGCGAACATCACGACGGCGGGCACGGTCGCCACATCGCTAGGCATCGCGACCGGCAATACGCTGGAAGGACTGACCGGGGCGTACCTCGTGAATCGGTTCGCCGGCGGCCGAAACGCCTTCGACCGGCCGCAAGACATTTTCAAATTTGCGCTGCTCGCCGGCCTGCTGAGCACAATGGTGAGCGCCACGGTGGGCGTCACCAGCCTTTCTCTTGGGGGCTTCGCCGACTGGGCTGACTACGGAGCGATCTGGCTGACGTGGTGGCTCGGCGACGTGTCAGGTGCGCTTCTCGTGGCTCCGTTCCTCCTGCTGTGGGCCGTGAATCCCCGCGTGCACTGGCACCGGCGTCAGAGCGTGGAGGCCGTCCTCCTATTTCTGTGCCTGATCGTGGTCGGCCAGGTTGTCTTCGGCGGATGGCTTCCGTTCACAGTCAAAAATTACCCGCTCGATTACCTCTGCATTCCGATCCTCATCTGGGCGGCATTTCGATTCAGTCAACGTGAAACGGCGACGGCCGCCTTCGTGCTCGCGGTGCTGGCCATCTGGGGCACTCTGCGTGAGTTCGGTCCCTTCGTGGGGGAGACACAAAACGAGTCTCTCCTGTTGTTGCAAGCGTTCCTTGGCGTCACCACTCTGATGGCCCTCGCCTTTGCCGCCATGGTGGAAGAGCGCAGGCGGACTGAAGCGAGCCGTGAGGCGCTGGTGCGTGAACTACAAGGCGCCCTCGAGGACATCAAGACCTTGCGGGGCCTGCTCCCCATTTGCGCGTCATGCAAAAAGATTCGCAATGACCTGGGCTACTGGGAGCATATCGAGGAGTATGTCCAAGCGCATTCGCAAGCCACGTTTACCCATGGTCTCTGCCAGGAATGTGTGCAGCAGCTCTACCCGCAAGTGTGGAAAGCGGTGAAGGAGAAGATGAAGGACGAAACGGTGTGAACGGATCAGATGGGCTCTTCGCGATCGTCAAAGAGTTCCTGCTGCCCCAGCCCAGGGACGTCAACCACATCCTGTTCGCGGGGCGGGTCCTGGTGTTCATCGGCTTGGTCGTCTGGGGCTACCGGTTCATCACGAACACCTGGCAGACGACCTACGTGATGGAGTCCTTCATGCACAACATCAACCTGCCGTTCCACGAAGCCGGCCACATCTTCTTCAGCCCCTTCGGCCGGTTCGTAACCGTGCTCGGCGGCAGTCTGGGCCAGCTTCTCATGCCGCTGATCTGCCTCGGCGCGTTCCTCTATCCAAACCGCAACGCCTTCGCCGCGTCGGTGGCGCTCTGGTGGTTCGCCGAGAGCCTGATGGACCTCGCGCCCTATATCGGCGATGCGCGGGCCGGCGAGCTTCCGCTGCTCGGCGGGGTCACGGGCTCCGAAGTGGAGGACTATCACGACTGGGAATATCTCTTGAAGACGCTTGGCTGGCTGTACTCCGACCACAAGATCGCCAGCGCGGCCTACATGGCCGGCCGATGGCTGATGGTGCTCGCCTTCCTCTGGGGCGCGCGGGTGCTGTGGCTGCAATACAAGAACCTGGAGAAGCTCCCGAAGGGCGACAGTTAGCTTCTGCCCTGCGGGGGCGGTTTCTCCATGGCAGGCAGCGCGATTTGGATCGCGACCAGGAGTCGGTCGGACGTCACCGGTTTCTGCAAATGGTCGACCGTCTGGAGCTTCGAGGCCTGGGCCTCCACGGCATGGTCGACGACGTTGCTCATCAGGATGAGCCTGCCGGGGTAGCGAATCTGGCGCAAGGCCTGGAGGAACTCCGGCGCGGTCATCTTCTGGACTCCCTGCCACGGATCTTCGACTTTCACCAGATCCATATCCAGGACAATGAGCTGGGGCAGTGCCTCGCTGATCATTGCCAAGGCCTCATGGGAATCTCGGGCCGCCCGAATTGACACCCCGTGGTTGCGCAAAAACAGCTCAAAGGGCTTTCGGGTCTCGTCCGCGTCCACGACCAACAAGACCGAGCCGAGCTCAAAGAGTTTGCCTGGTTCCCTCGCCACGTTTTCCACCACGGCGACGATCGAATCATACGTGAGCTGCTTGCTGAGAAAGTCAAGGGCGCCGTATTGGCGCGCCTGTTGTTCCAGCTCATCGGTCCCCCACGCCGTCAGCATCATCACGGCTGCATGGGGATCGATCGCGTGAATTTGCCGCAGCACTTCGAGCCCGTCCATCTCCGGCATGCGAAGGTCCAACACAGTGATCTTGGGATGGTGCTGTCGAAAGAGGTTGAGGGCGTCGCGCCCGTTATACGCCGCGAAGACCTGATGCTTGTGGCTGCTTAACAGCCCTTGCAGCAGGTTGCAGAAGATCTCATCGTCATCAACTAAGAGAATCGTGGCCATACGCCACTCCCCCCGCACCCTACGAGTATGCGCGGAGGGCCGACGGAAATCAAATGGAGAGCAGAAACGGGGGCAGACACATTTTCTCGGAAGAAAATGAGCTAGACGCCTTAGTGGCTTACGTGAAGTGCGGTCCCTGCTCCTTCCCTTCGGCGTAGGCTTTGAGGCGGTACATGAGCGCGCCCCACGTCGAGTTGCAATGGGCGAACGCGCCCTTGTTCGAGCGCCACTTGCCGTGCTTGAAATGGAGCTTCGTCCCCTCGCCTTCCGGCGCTAGTGCCCAGGTCAGCACCGTTCCCTTCCACTCCTCCGGACCATCCAGACAGGTCCAGATGATGCGCCGGCGCGGCCTGAGCCGGTCGATGCGCATGCGAAAGACCGTCTCGCGGTTGAAAAAACCGAACTCCGCGACGCTGCCGACCGTCGCCTCGGCCTGGCTGTCGACTGTCCACCAGCCCCGCAGGCCTTCCGACGTCGTGAGCGCCTCGTAGACCTTCTTGGACGGAGCGGCTATCTCGATCTCATGGTGCATGTCGGGCATGGCGTTCTCCTGTTAGTTACGATGAGCAGCTTACGATGAGGTGTTTGCCCCAGTCGGGGGGCGGGACGGCGTAGCGGTCCATCTCCGGCTGCTCGGCGAATGGATCGCGGAGCAGCAGGTGGAGGCGTTCGATCTCGGAGTAATCCTTTTGCTCCGTCGCCATTTGTATGGCCGTCTGGGCGAGGTAGTTGCGGAGCACGTACTTGGGATTGACCCGCCTCATCCGCGCCGCCCGCTCTGCTTCTCGACCCACTTCGTCGCAGCATCCCTCGGCCCAGAGACGCACCTTGTACCGCTCGGCCCACTTGTCAAAGGCCTCCCGATCCACGAAATACTCTCTGATCGTCTCGTTCCGCTCCCCCGGCGCCTGCTTAAAGCCGCAGAGTGCACGAAAGACGTTGGTATAATCGGTGCCGCTCCCATGCATCAGCTCCAACAGGTCGCGGAGCAACGTATCGTCCCCCGGCCGCGCCTCGCGAAGCCCCAGCTTCGCCCGCATCAGACCGGCATAGTCCTCCGCAAACCGCGCCTCGTAGGCGTCGAGCCCCGCCTTGATCGCCTCGTCGGGCGCCAGCGGCGTGAGGGCCTGGGCCAGGCAGCGCAGATTGAAGTAGCCGACGTCCGGCTGGTTCTGAAACGCGTAGCGCCCCTGATGGTCGGAATGGTTGCAGATGAAGGCGGGATCGTAGGCATCCAGAAAGCCGAACGGGCCGTAGTCGAGGGTCATCCCCAGCACGGACATGTTGTCGCTGTTCATGACGCCGTGCGCGAAGCCCACCGCCTGCCACTTGGCGATCAGACGAGCCGTGCGGACCGCCGCCTCGTGGTAGAACCGCGCGTAGGCGTCGGGAAGTCCTACCAGCTCGGGAAAATGCTGGGCGAGCACGTAGTCCGCCAGGGTCTTGATATGATCGAACTGGTGCCGCCAGTAGAAGAATTCAAAGTGGCCGAACCGGACATGAGAAGGCGCGAGGCGCAGCAGCGTGGCGCCGGTCTCGACCTGCTCGCGCAGCACCTCTTCGTCGCTTCCCACCAGGCAGAGGGCGCGCGTCGTGGGAATGCCCAGCCCGTGCATGGCCTCGCCGCAGAGGTACTCCCGGATGCAGGAGCGCAGGACGGCACGGCCGTCGTCGTCGCGTGAAAAGGGCGTGAGGCCCGCGCCCTTGAGATGCAGGTCCCACTTCTCGCCCCGGCCGTTGCGGACTTCGCCTATGAGGATTGCGCGGCCGTCGCCGAGGCGGGAGACATAGGCGCCGAACTGATGGCCGGCATAGACCATCGCAAGCGGCTCGCTGCCAGTCGGCAGGTACTGGCCCGCGAAGCAGCCGGCGAACTCCGGCCGCGTGGCTTCCTCCGGGTCGAGATCGAGCAAGGCCGCCGCGTCCTGGTTGAAGGCCACGAGAAAGGGATTCTTGAGCGGCGTCGGTCCGACCTTCGCGTAGAAGACCGTGGGCAAGCGCGCAAAGGTGTTGTCGAATTGGAGCGTCTCGAGCGTTCTCAATGCGGCCATAAAAGGCACGCTAACCCACCGTGCCGGACGTGTCAACCCCCTGCAGCGGCCTCCCTGTGTTAGGATAAATGATAAGCATCTAGGCCGCCACCCTAATTCTTTCCTGAGGAGGGACTTGGCCATGCCGCGACAAAAGCATCTTCGTGGGGTCGGAACGAAAGAACAGCGACAGTACGAGCACATCAAGGAAAGTGCGCAGCAGTCAGGACGCTACGGCAAGCGGGCCAAAGAGGTGGCAGCGCGGACCGTGCTGAAGCAGCACAAAAAGAAGGGCCACAAGAAGGGGCAGTAAGCGAAGCGGAGGCACGTGCCATGAAGAAGCGAATCGTGCTCGGATTGTGTCTGGGCGTCCTGCTCGCGGCGGGAACGGCCCTGGCGGCGTCAGACGCCAAGTCGGAGGCCGCCAAAGGGGACGCGCTCGAGAAGGCGACATTTGCGGGCGGGTGCTTCTGGTGCATGGAAGAAGCGTTCGACAAAGTGGACGGCGTGGTCTCCACCACGTCCGGTTATACCGGCGGCCGCACGAAGGCGCCGACCTACGAGGACGTGTCGGCGGGCGGGACCGGGCACGCGGAGTCGGTCGATGTCCTCTACGACCCGGCCAGAGTTACCTACGCCAAGCTCCTGGACGTCTTCTGGCGCAACATTGATCCCACCACGCCGGACCGGCAGTTCTGCGACCAGGGGAACCAGTACCGCTCGGCCATCTTCTACCACGACGAGACGCAGAAGCGACTCGCCGAGGAATCGAAGAAGGCGCTGGAGAAGGCCCGGCCGTTCAAGGGGATGATCGTCACCGAGATCGTGCCGGCCTCGGTATTCTATCCCGCCGAGGAGTACCACCAGAATTTTCACGAGAAGAATCCGGTCCGCTACAAGCTCTACAAGTTCGGCTGCGGCCGAGCACAGCGCCTGAAGGAGCTCTGGGGCGACAAAGGCTAAAAAGATTTCGCGCAGCGGAAGCCGATCGTCGGCAAGCGCTGGTCCGGCACCGCCCCGTTGCGCGTCGCCGAGCGCAACAGTGACGGGTTGCTCTTCCAGGAGCCGCCGCGCACGCCCTTGTAGCGCCCGACGGTTGGTCCGCGCGGATTGCGCTCCGGCATGATGGCGTAGTAGTCGAACCCCAACCAGTCCTGGATCCATTCGGCGATGTTGCCAGCCATATGGCGCGCGCCGTAGGGACTTTGCCCTTCCTCTCCGCTGTTGACCGCCGCGACGATCGGGATCTCGTGGACGTGATGCTGGCCGAACACCGCCACGCCCGGCGCAGGCGCCTTGCTCCCCCAGGGAAAGAGCCTGCCGTCGGTCCCGCGCGCCGCCTTTTCCCACTCGGCCTCCGTCGGGAGACGTTTCCCGCGGCTCCGGCACAACTCGTCCGCCTCGCTCCAGGTGACGTAGAGCGCGGGCCAGGAGGCCAGGATATAATCCGGCAGGAGATGCACCGTGATGACGTGCCAGATCAAGCGCTGGAGCGGGTCCGGTGGTGCTTGACGCTGCGCCTGCAGGAAGGCGAGAAACTCGGCCAGGCTGACTTCGTCGCGATCGATCGCAAAGGCGTCGAGCCAGAGGCGCCGCTGCGGCTGCTCGGTATCATCGAACTGGGTGGCCAGACCGAAGGAATCGTGGCGCGTATCGCCGCGCTTGAGGTTGGTACCCATCAGGAACCAGCCCTCCGGGACCACGACCATCGGAGAGGGTTGGGCGAGCTTGGCGATGGCGTCGAGGCGGCGGGCCAGTTCGGGCCGGGACTCAGGCCCGGACGCCATGGGAGACAGGGCCGGCAGCCCGACGACAAGGAGCACGACGGGCAATAAGACCTTCCCGAGCATGGTGTTCATTCTACCCTCGTTTGAGTTACAATAACGTCCTATGAAGCGGAAAGACGCCTATACCGTCGCGGTCGTCGGGGCCACCGGCGCCGTCGGCACCGAGATGATCGAAATCCTCGAGGAACGGAAATTTCCTGTGGGTGAGCTCCGCCCGCTGGCTTCGGCCCGGTCGGCCGGCGCGCGGGTATCCTTCCACGACCAGGAGCTCGTCGTCCGGGAACTCACCAAGGACTCCTTCGAGGGCGTGGACATCGCGCTGTTCTCGGCCGGCGCCGACATCAGCCGCGAGTTCGCCCCGATCGCCGCCAAGGCCGGCGCGGTGGTGATCGACAACAGCGCCGCCTGGCGCATGGACAAGAACGTCCCGCTGGTCGTCCCCGAAGTCAACCGCGCCGACATCGCCAAGCACAAGGGCATCATCGCGAATCCGAACTGCTCCACGATCCAGATGGTCGTGGCGCTGAAGCCCTTGCACGACGCGGCCCGCATCACGCGGGTCGTGGTGACCACCTTTCAAGCCGTCTCCGGCACCGGCAAGGAGGCGATGGACGAGCTGCTGGAGGAGTCCCAGGACCTCCTCTCCTTCAAGGAGCCCACGCCCAAGGTCTACCCGCACCAGATCGCCTTCAACTGCCTGCCCCACATCGACGACTTCCTGCCGAGCGGGTACACGAAGGAAGAGATGAAGATGCTGAGCGAGACCCGGAAGATCATGGGCGACGACTCGATCCGGGTGACCGCCACCACCGTGCGAGTGCCCGTGTACGTGGGCCATTCGGAGTCGGTGAACATCGAGACCGAGAAGAAGCTGTCGGCCAACGAGGCCCGGGCCATCCTGTGCGACGCGCCAGGCGTGCTGCTCTACGACGACCCCGCCCACAAGATCTATCCGACGCCCCTCGACGCGGCGGGCAAGGACGAGGTGTACGTGGGCCGCGTCCGCGAGGACGAGTCCGTGCCCAACGGCCTCAATCTCTGGATCGTTGCCGACAACCTGCGCAAAGGGGCGGCGCTCAATGCCGTCCAGATCGCCGAGGAGTTGATACGAAACTGAACGGCTTCGGAAAGATCCTGATCGGCCTGCTCGTCGCCCTCCCGGCGCTCGCGCCCCCGCACGCGAGCGCGGCCGAGACGATCCGTGTCGCCCTCGTCCAGAACACCGATTCGGTCACGCTCACGGCGGCCTCGGGACTCATTCTCAAGGCGCCGCACGACGACCTCGACTCCAACGGGCGGCTCATCGTGTCGGCCGGGCCGACCGGATTGATGGCCGATGGGCAGCGCCTCAAATCCGACCGCCTCGAAGCACGCGGGCGCAACGGCGAGATCGCCGTCAACGGCCTCACCGTGGCCGGACGCGTGACCATCAAGCGCCAGAACGGCAAGCTGCTGGCGGTCAACGAACTGCCGCTCGAAGACTACGTGAAGGGCGTCGTGCCTGCCGAGATGAACGCCGCCTGGCACCCGGAGGCCCTCAAGGTCCAAGCCATCGCCGCCCGGACCTATGCCCTCTATAAGATCCGCCAGGGCGGCAACAAAGACTTCGACGTGGTGGCGTCCACCAAGGACCAGGTCTACAAAGGGCGCGCGGGCGCCAACGGACCGGCCGGGCGCGCCGTGGATGAGACACGCAATCAAGTCCTGGTCTTCGGGAACGAGCCGATCTACGCCGCCTATTTCTCCACGGCGGCCGGCCCGACCGAGGACGCCATGAACGTCTGGGCCATCGACCTCCCCTACCTCAAGGGCGTCGAGTGCCCGTTCGACATGAACTCGCCATCCTATCAGTGGCGGACGGACGTGTGGCTGCCGATGCTCGAGCAGCGGCTTCGGGAGGAGGGCTTTCCCGTCGGGGTCATCGCCGGCCTCGCGCCCGCTTTCTACTCCAAGGCCGGCCGGGTGACCCATGTCCGCATTCTCCATTCGGACGGCGAGCTCTATGTAAAAGGGGAAGACCTGCGCCGCGTGCTCGGCGTGGCCGTGCTGGCCAGCACCCAGTTCGAGTTCGAGATCAACGGCTTTCAGGTCCAGTTCACGGGTCGAGGGAGCGGGCACGGCGTCGGTCTCTGCCAGTGGGGCGCCAAGGAACTGGCTGAAAAGGGTTACAGCGCCGAAGCGATCCTTCGCTACTACTATCCAGGCACCGACCTGCGCGACCTCTTCAGCCTCCCCCGCCGGTAATGCAGCTGGAGGATTTCGACTATCCCCTCGATGAGTCCCTGATCGCCCAGCACCCGATCGAGCCGCGCGACCACGCCCGGCTGCTCGTGGTGGAGCGGGCCACCGGTTCATTGGCCCACCACCGCTTCGACGAACTCCCCGCCCTGCTCCGCCCCCACGATCTGCTCGTCGTGAACAACACGCAGGTGATCCCCGCGCGCCTTCATGGGCGGAAGCGGCCCAGCGGGGGCGCAATCGAGCTGCTGCTCGTGCGGCCCGCCACCGGCGCCGCGCGGAAGAATCTCTGGCAGACCCTTCTCAAAGGCACAGTCCGTCCGGGCCAGCAACTGGAATTGCCGGATGACATCATGGCGACCGTCGAGAGGGCCGACGACCATGGCTCGCTCGTTGAGTTCCCGCCCGGCCTCGATGTGCTGGCTTATGCAGAGAAGGCCGGCGTGATTCCCCTGCCGCCGTACATCCGCCGCGCGCCGATCGAAGCCGACCGCGATCGCTACCAGACCCTATTCGCGCGCCGGCCTGGCGCGGTCGCCGCGCCGACCGCCGGCCTGCACTTCACGAAGCCGCTGCTCCGAGCCCTTCAGGAAAAAAACATCCGGACGGCGTCCGTGACGCTCCACGTGGGGCCGGGCACGTTCAAGCCGGTAACATGCGAAGACATCCGCCGGCATGAGATGGACCCGGAATGGTTCGAGCTGCCCGCCGACACGGCCAGGCTGGTGCGCGAGACGCGAACTGCCGGTGGCCGCATCATTGCAGTTGGCAGCACGTCGGTGCGGGTGCTGGAGACAGCGGCTCAGAAGGGCGCGCCGCTGCAGGCAGGGTCGGGAGAGACGGCGCTGTTCATCTACCCCGGCTATCGTTTTACGGTGGTGGACGCGATGCTCACCAATTTCCACCTGCCGAAGAGCACGCTGTTCATGCTGGTCTGCGCGCTGGCCGGGCGCGAACGCATGCGGAAGGCTTACCGCGCCGCCGCCGCCGAGCGCTACCGCTTCTACTCCTACGGCGATGCGATGCTGATATTGTGAGCGGGTGGCGCCGAGCGGGACCCTGGCGGAGCGCAGCGACTGTGGGCTTCCGGAGCGAGCACGTCAGGGTGGCTCGGCGACAGGACCAGCGCAGCTACTCTTTGATTTGCTTCGCGCGCCTGTTGAGGTAGGCGTTGCGGACGGCGCTGTAGAGGTCGATCGTGCCTTCTTCCACGCTTTCGAAGGTCTCGAGGTTCAGCGCCCGCTCATTAATTTTGTCCTCGACATTCCGCCCGATCGAGCCTGCGAACGGCATGAAGTAATTAATCGGGTCTAGGGCCAGATCAAACACGTAGCCCACGCCGTCGCGGAGCGTGAGGGGAGATAAAAATGGCAACACCAAATAGCGGCTTCGGTCCCATCCCCATACCCCAAACGTCTGGCCGGTGTCTTCATCGCTCTGCTCGATGCCGAACTGATATTTGGCGACGTCGGTCATGCCGGCGCCCCCGAGTGTGGTGTTGATCAGAAACCGGGAGAACTCCCGCCCGGCGCCGCCGAACTTGCCCTGCAGAAGGCTGTTCACGAATCGCTTCGGAAAGGCGACGTTGTCGAACACGTTATGAATGAGCTGCTTTTCCCCGTCTCCGACCACGGCGTCGTATCCCTTCGCCACCGGCTTCATGACATACTTGTCGAGGATATCGTGATTGAACGTAAACATCTGGTCGTTGAAGGGCTCCCAGGGATCGTAATCGCCCGCCGTGTCCTCGTTCGTTGGTTTCAGCTTGGTATCGGTCACCACCACTTCTTCGAGCTTCTGGGCGGCGGCTTTTGCCGGGACCCCGCCGACCAGGGCGATGCCCACGGCTCCCGTCAGCAGGACCAAGACCGCTCGCGACAGCAGACTGCTTCCCACAATAACCTCCCTGTTACTCTTATCGAATTCCGTTATAAAGACGTGAGCAGACTGGCGGGTAGAGTGCCTATTTGCAAACAAATAGTCAAGCGTCGAACTTGTTAATTACCTGATTGCGTTGGCCCACTTTGCTGTGCCGGTAGCCGTACAGGAAGTACAATATTAAGCCAACGCTGGCCCAGACCAGAAAACCCATCCATGTGAGGACCGGGAGAAACCGAATGAGGCCCAGGCAGGCCACCATGCCGAGGATCGGGACAAGCGGCACGAAGGGCGTCCGAAACGGGCGTTTCAGGTCGGGTCTGGTATACCGCAAGACGAGCACGGAGAAGCAGACCAGGGTGAAGGCGAACAGGGTCCCGATATTGGTGAGCTCCGCGGCGACCCCGATCGGGACGAAGCCGGCGAGAACCGCCACCGTGAGACCGGTGATCAGCGTGGCGTGGTGCGGCGTGCCATACCGGGGATGCACGGCGGAGAGCCAGGGTGAGAGCAGCCCGTCGCGGGACATGGCATAGAACACCCGGATCTGGCCAAGGAGCATCACGATCAGCACGCTGGTGATTCCGGCCACCGCGCCGGTCGCCACTGCCGCGCTGCCCCAGCGGTACCCGACCGCGTTCATGGCTTCGGCCACCGGCGCCTTCACGTGGATCTTGGAGTACGGCACCATGCCCGTCAGCACCGCGGCGACGACGACGTAGAGGACCGTGCAGACGACCAGCGAGACGATGATTCCGATCGGCACATCGCGCTGAGGGTTTTTGGCTTCTTCGGCGGTCGTCGAGACCGCATCGAAACCAATGTAGGCGAAGAAGATGACGGCGGCGGCGGCCCCGACTCCCGCGAAGCCGTTCGGCATGAACGGGGTCCAGTTGGCGGGGTCCACCGAGAAGGCGCCGACCGCGATGAAGAACAACACGACCGTGATTTTGATCGTCACGATCACGCCGGTCACTCTCGCGCTCTCCTTGATGCCGATCACCAGCAAGGCAGTCAGCGCCAGCACGATGAGGACGGCCGGCAGGTTGACGAGACCTCCTTCGTAGGGGGCATTGGTCAGCGACGCCGGCAAGTGGACGCCGGCGCGATCGAGAATACTGGCGAAGTAGCCGGACCAGCCGATGGACACCGCCACGCAGGCGATTCCGTATTCCAGCACCAGACTCCAGCCCGTGACCCAGGCGAAGAACTCGCCCATGGTGGCATAGGTGTAGGTGTAGGCCGAGCCGGCCACCGGGATCATGGACGCGAACTCGGCATAGCAGAGGGCGGCCAGCAGGCAGGCCGCGCCGGATATGATGAACGAGATGGCCAACGCCGGCCCCGCGCCGGGACGGTCGGCGTCCCCGACGGCCGCGGTCCCAACCAGCACGAAAATGCCGGTGCCGATGATTGCACCGATGCCCAGGACGGTCAGGTCAAAGGCCGTCAGGGTCCGCTTCAGCTTGTGGATCTGGGCGTCGTAGTCGCCGAGGATCTGTTCGATGGATTTGGTGCGAAAAACCCAGAGCATGCGTCAGGCCCCCGCCGCAGTCCGTCTCGAGACACGTCGGGTCGCGCGGGCCGCTGCGACGAAGGCCTCAAAGAGCATCCGGTGGACGCGGTGACGTGGGTAGAGGTATTCGGGGTGCCACTGGACGCCGATAAAAAACCGGCGGCTCCTGTCCTCGAGCGCTTCAATCACGCCGTCCGGCGCCACGGCGCTCACCGCCAGCGTGCGGGGGACCGCTTTGACCGCCTGGTGGTGCGAGCTGTTCACCTGCACGGATGCGCGCCCGAGCACCTCATGCAGCCGCGATCCCCGTTCCACCGTCACGGGGTGGCAGACGTCGGTCGCCGGCCCCTCCATCCGATGCGGGAGCGCGCCGGCCACCTGCGCACCGATGTCCTGAACCAGCGTGCCGCCCAAGGCCACATTCATCAGCTGCATGCCGCCGCAGATCCCCAGGACCGGCAAATCCCGCTTGCGGGCCTCCGTCACCAGGGCCAGCTCGGAGTTGGTCCGCTCCCGGCTCATGATCTTGAACTTGAAGCGTCGGCGTTCGCCGTATCGGCGCGGATCGATGTCGGGGCCGCTGCCGGTCAGCACGAGCCCGTCCAAACCGCCGAGGAGAGCGGCGCCCAGGGTACGATTTGCGATGAGAGGGAGGATGACCGGAATGCCGCCGGCCGCCTCGATCGCGGCCACGTAGCGGTTGCGGACAAAGAGGGTGGCCTCGCTTTCCCCGCCACCACGGCCGGTCCCGGGATTGAAGTCCGGAGCAATCCCAATGACAGGTTTCCGCATAGGGCGAGGTTCACAGCTTCGATGCGGGGTCAGCGCCCGCTTTTCGCATCCTCCGGCGGAACGCCGGTGAAGCGGAGATCTTTCTTGCCTCTGAGGTGATCCGGTGTCACGACGTAATCGCCCTCGATCGTGGTGTACCAGACTGCGTCTGCGGCCTTCTTGTCGAAGCCAGAGAGGACATAGGTGAAGGCTCCCGTCACCCCGCCCAGGATCGCCACCGTCACTTTGGCGATACCATACGGGATCGAACACAGAAAACTGGCTACCCCGAGCCCGATGTCTGTTCCTGGATTTTCATTGTCACTCTTCTCGGCCGTCCACGCGACCGGCGCCAGGCAGATGGCCACGGCCAGACACACCGCCAAAAGCTTCACCGTGATGGTCTTCATGCAATCCCTCCCGAGGTTATCGTTGGAACAGCTAACACCGTCTTGCTCCTTATATACAATATCCGCCGCCGATTCAAGGCGCCCGTTACTTGACGCCGAGCGCCAGCACGGCCTCGTTGGGTATGCGGAGCCTCCCATGGCGCTGAAATTTCTCCAGAGCGCGGAAGACATCCTCTTTGACCGCCATGCGGATGGTCGGCGGGACCCTTGAGAGTACGCGACGGAGCGACGGCCCCTGTTTCATCGAGTCCCAGAACTCCACCGGTCCCTTGAAGACCCACTCGACCGTCAGGCGTTCGGTCCGGACCTGCCGAAAGCCCGCAGCCCGTAGCGCCCGCTCCACGGCGCCTGCCTTGCCAAAGCGGAAAAAATCAGGGGCGCCGGGTGGCGGATCGAAGGCGTCATAGCGCTCCAGGGCCCGGCGGACGATCCCCAGGGTATTGACCTTGCTCTGTGCGCTCCAGACCGCGACCGCGACGCGCCCGCCGGGCACCAGAACGCGGCGCATCTCCGCGAGCGCGCGCTCGGCGTCGGGCATCAGCATGAGGCCGAACCGGCAGCACACCCGGTCAAACGTCATGTCGTCAAAGGCGAGCCGCTCCGCGTCCATCTCGCGGAACAGCGCGTTGCGCAACCCCAGAGAGCGCGCGCGGGCGCGCGCCCGGCGCAGCATGGTCGGGGAAAAATCCACGCCCACCACCACGCCGCTCGGACCCACCAGGCGGGCGATGGTGAGGGCCGGCTCTCCGGGGCCGGTCGCCACATCCAGCACCCACATGCCACTGTTCACACCCGCGATCTCTATGAGCCGCCGGCCGAAGGGACGGAACTCAGGAAGGACGACCTTGGTGTATCGCGCGGAGAATTTATTCCAGCTGTCCCGTTCGGCCTTTTTGTAGGCTGCCACCTTTGACGACAAGGTGACTCCTCCCTATACATCCAATTCCGTGAGAATCGCCTGCCTGATCGCCTCGGCGTTCGCGATCACGGTCCTATCCAGCTCCTCCTTCAAAGCTTCAGTAGTGATGGTTTGGTTCTCTTGGTTGATGCCCGCTGAGATCGCCAGATCGAGCTTGGCCCGGCAGACCTGCTGCGTGAAGAGATCGCGTGCGCGCTGCTCGTACTCGGTAAAGGTCTCGGCCTCCACCTTGGCGCGGATCATCTCCGTCAACTCGCTGAGCAGACCGCGCTCTCGAAGCTGTTCGAGCTGGGCCTGGGCGAGCTCGACCACGACCTGGACGCCGCCTTTCCAGCTTCGCTTCTTAACGTTGAAGACGCACATGACCGCGTCCGGGCGATCAGGAACATTATCGGGTCCAAAGAAGAACGTGATCCGGAAGTCGTCAGTCATGAAGGCATCAGGGTAACGGGGAAACGGAGGCGAGTCAATTTACACTGGTGAGAAAAATGCAGGGAAGGCTGGAAACAGAAACGCCAACCCGAATGGTCGGGTTGGCGTCTCACAAGATTCCGATCGTGACGGTGTCAGATCTGTCTGCGACGACGCAGAGCGAGGAGCCCAGCCAAGCCGGAACCCAGCAGTAGCAGGGTCGCCGGTTC
>Ga0070707_100002165_pt1 | contig 18811 bp, 7 predicted proteins | sample KBSK5502metaG_FD_65468 | JGI IMG/M metagenome (GOLD analysis project Ga0070707, IMG submission 65468) | Corn, switchgrass and miscanthus rhizosphere microbial communities from Kellogg Biological Station, Michigan, USA - KBS K5-50-2 metaG | ecosystem: Host-associated > Plants > Roots >... | reverse complement strand
ATCCGGGCTGCACGGTAACGGTGAACTTTTCAACGTTGACCTCGACGCCGGCCGGACAGTATCCGATTACGCTGACCGGAACGGCCGGTTCGGTAACGCAAACGGCATCGTTTACTCTCACTGTAAGCCCGGTGAACCCCTCGTTCACGGAGAAGTGCGGCCAACCCGGCAATCTCAGTTGCTTCAGCTTTGACGACAGCAGCAAGATTTTTTATACCTGGCCGACAGGAACGGTTTGCGACGCTGCGTTCGCCGGAAAGACGAACTATCCTTTCGGAAACAACCGGTCGGGTCCGGGTAATGCTGCCGCAGTTGTTCAGAACGGCCAGTGCATGTTCCCACAGGTCGATACGGCCAGTTCCCATTCCGGCGCAGGATCGCTGAAGTTTACTATCGGGTCCAACAGCAGTGCCAATTCCAGCGGATTTTTTACGGAATTGTTCAAGCGCAACGCGGATGGAACGTTCCCCTACATTGCGCCCGGATCTCCATCGGGAAATGTTTTGTATTTCCAGTTTTATCAGAAGTTCGACTCGACGTTTCTGTCAACGGATTTCCAATGCATCGGAGGAACCTGTGGTGGATGGAAGCAGGCGATCCTGTACGGAAATCCGCCCAATGGAGCCAGCGCCAGCAGCGTCGAAGTTACGATGAACGACGGGTACCAGCGTGGCGTTCCTCAAATGTATGGGCAACAGGGGTTGGATGACTACGGCGTCCAGAACATCATCGGTTGCACTTTCGCGAAGGCGACTAGCCTGGGTGGCTCAGGATCGGGCTTTAACTCTCAGCCGAATTACTCGGCGCCGCTTAACCCAACCTGCGTCCATTATGCGGCCGGCCAGTGGATGGAATTCACCGTACGCGTCGAGGTCCGCGGGAATCCGAATGATGCTGCAAGCCGAGTCCAGCTGTGGGTGAATGGGCAACTGGTTATCGACAATGGTCTCGCAAAAATAAACTGGGGGAGCACTGATGGCGACGGCCTTGGTCAATTTCAGCTGACGCCTTACCACACAAATAAGGATCCGAATCAGGTTCATTCGACCGGCACGACGTGGTTTGACGACGTGATCGTCTCAACTCAGCCGATCCCAATGGTCAATGGCGGCATCCCGACGCCGGACACAACTCCTCCCGCCATCTCGAATATCGTGGTCTCAGGCATTACAAGCTCGGCGGCAACTATTGTCTGGACGACAAATAAAGCCGCCGATACGCAGGTTTATTATGGTCCCACTTCGAGCTACGGATTTGCTACGCCGCTGGACACATCACTTGTAACGACTCACTCCGCGAGCCTTTCCGCTCTGTCTGCCAGCACAACGTATCATTTTTCACTTAAATCCAAAGATGTTACAGGTAATCTCGGGACGAGTCCGGACATTACGTTCACAACATTGCCGCCGGCTGATACGACGCCGCCCGTGATCTCAGCGGTAACCGCAACAAACATCTCTGAGATTGGCGCAACCATCAGCTGGACTACCGATGAACCGGCGGATTCGCAGGTGGAGTATGGCATTTCCACGTCGTATGGAGGCCAGACGACTCGCGATACGTCGCTCGTCACATCCCACTCGCAGACCTTCGCGGGATTGACAGCGGGGACTACTTACAACTATCGAATCAAGTCGAGGGATGCGTCCGGCAACCTTGCGACTTCCGGAAACTTCACCTTTACGACTGCTCCCCCGGGACCTCCTTCTACTTCAGGCCTGATAGGTTACTGGGGCTTCAATGACGGAAGCGGCACAGTTGCCGCCGATTCATCGGGCAATAACAATCATGCTGCCTTGTGGCCTAACATCAGCCCCGTATGGATTTCAGGAAAGGTCGGAACGGCCCTCCAGTTCAACGCGACAGATGGCGACAACAATGACAACGACGATCCTCGCGTTACCATCGGGCGCAACTTTGACATTTCCGGTGTTCCCTTTACTTTGTCTGCCTGGGTGAACCCCGCGAATTTTGCGGATTGGCGTGCAATCTTCAGCAAACGCGATTCGTTTCAGAGCGCGGCTCAGTGGCGATTTGACTGGGGTCTTCACAAAGATTCGGGAGCGGTTTACCTCAAGGCGTACAACAGCTCCGTGGATTTCACCTACGCTCCTCCCGTCAATACATGGACACATCTCACTGTTGTTGCCAGTACGACCGACACGAAACTTTATGTCAATGGGATCTTGACTCAGCAGGCTATCGGCGGGTTCAGCTTCGGAACGGGCGCCACTGCAAATGCCGTGATCGGGGGGACCGGTGACCAGGGCGCCCTCGCAGATGATGATCCTTTCAGCGGAAGTATTGATGAAGTTCGGATCTACAACCGGGCGGTGACTGCGTCCGAGATCCAGGACATCTACTTCTTTAATCCTAGTGACGTCATTCCCCCAGCCGTCAGCAATATTGTTGCATCACAGGTCACGAACAAAAGCGCGACTATCACGTGGACGACAAATGAGCCAGCGGATACACAGGTCGACTATGGAACAACGCCGAGCTATGGCCAAAGTACGGCGCTCAACACATCGCTGGTGGGGGCTCATTCCATAAACCTGTCGGGCCTCGCCTCCAGCACAACTTATCATTTCAGAAGCAAATCAAAGGATGCTGCCGGTAATCTTTCCGTCAGCCAGGATTACACGTTCACAACGGGCAGCACGCCTTCAATTAGCCTTTCGCCTGCGACATTGCAGAATCCGCTCATTGGAGTTGTTTATAACCAGATTGTCGCGGCGTCGGGCGGGTTTCCGCCTTATATATACAGCGTCGCGACGGGCACACTGGCCAACGGCCTCACACTAAACAGTGCGACTGGCGCGATCACGGGGACGCCGATAACGTCCGGTATCGCAAACTTCACGATTCAGGCTATTGATTCCGCGGGCAACGTGGGCGCCCGGCAGTACAGTGTGAATACCTCCAATTTGATATCCGACAATGTATTCCTTGCGTTCAACAACAGGACCTATGATAGTGCGCCATCGCCGGGCTTTGTCGGTCGGCTGACTCTGAACTTCACATTAACCAACATCGGTCCGCCGATTACGTCACCAATGTTTGTCCAGATAGTCGAAATCCAAAAACTAGGGAATCTCGATCCAGGCCAGCCGGACTACCTGGGGAGCGCGGACAACGGATTAGGCACAGTGGGCGATAAACAAACATTGCCGGTCACATCGCTGGCAACGGGTGAATCGACCCCCCTCTCTTTCGTGGTCTTAATCGGCACACGACAGACGTTTGTATTGTCAGTAGACCTGCGCACACAAGCTCCTGCTATTATGAGCCCGCTGGTCGCTTTAAGCAGTTCGGCTAAAGAAGCACCCGACACTTCAACTACAACCACAACCTTTGTCGGACGATTCAGGTTTGAGGTGTCGGAAGCAAGCCTTGCGTCAAGCACGTTCGCTGCGGGTCCGCCGGTGCGCACCGCGGTGCCCGGCTCCAGCGGCAGCGCCATCAGTAATATCGCCCTGATCAGCGGACCAGGGCCTCAGTCGCGACCCACAGTTGCGGTCGATCCCGTCATTCCAACCCAGATAGCGGTGGCGAGCAACGACTATGCGGCGGGAACCGTGCGAGTGATGACAACACAGGATGGTGGAACGACGTGGCAATCTTCTGTAATGAGTCGAACTGTCATGAATCAGACGTTCTTCACGGCGCAAGATCCGAGTGTCGCGTTTGATTCCCGCGGTCATCTTTCCGTCGTGTACAGTCTGTCCAATCTCAACGATTCCGCAAACGCCATTGCTATCAGCGAGTCCAGTGACGGAATAAGCTTCAATCCTCCCGATGCGATTACATTTCACCTCGCATCGGATCGGGTGATCGACAGCCGGCCCGTCGTTGCCATCAGGGCAGGAACAGGAAGGTATGTCGCGTGGGACAGTCTTTCGACCGCAACATTCCGATCCAGTATCAACGTGGCGCGATCCGAGGAGGGTGGACTTTTCGGAACTGCGACGACGGTGATCAGCAATGGCCGATTCAGTGCACCAACCCTGGCACTGGGCACGAGCACGGTTTATGTCGGTTGGAACGATTGGGGATTTAATGCGGTCTCACCGTTCACCGCCGGTGGGAGATTGATGATCGCGTCTTCGCCCTCGGGACCGCAGCTTAACTTCGGAACGCCTCAGGAAATTGCCAAAACCAGTATCGGATTCGGACAGAGAATACCGGCGATGCCGGATCTGGGTGTTGGACCGAAGCCGAACCTTGCAGTTGATCCAACGACGGACAACCTCGTCTATGGGGTATTCACCGATAGGGGCAATGGCATGGATATTCGCCTTGCCCGCTCGTCGGATTCGGGTGCAACCTGGCAGGTGAGTACTGTAAACAACGACGGAACGATGGCCGACCAGTTCAGCCCGGCTATCGTCATCGATTCGGCGGGGAATCCCAATATCATTTTTGAAGATACTCGCCTGAGCGGCACGTTTGAAAGCGTGGATGTTTTTCTCGCGACACGATCCGCTGCGAATTCATTTGATAACCAGCGTATCACCACGGCCTCATCGAACGATTCGAGGAGAAATCTCCGGCGAGATTTCACAGCCAATCTCGGCGATCGTACTGCGATCGCTCTGACGGGGAACGATCTGGTGCTGGCGTGGACCGATACCCGGCTGGCGAGCGAAGATATTTTCCTGAGCATTGTGAAGGGAGCCGAACCCGCCAAGCCAGCGATCGTATGGAACAACCCGGCGTCGATAACCTATGGAACTCCTCTGGCAACAGCACAGCTGAACGCCGCGACGTCGACGCCGGGAACATTTGCTTATAATCCGCCGTCAGGCACAGTTCTGGATGCGGGCCTTCAGACACTCTCCGTTACGTTTACGCCCTCAGATACCGCTCACTTCACTTCTGCCATTGCGAGCGTGCAGGTTAATGTGATTCCTGCGCCGCTGACAGTAAAAGCGGATTCGAAATCGCGGTTCTACAGTTCGCCTAATCCTCTCTTGACTGGAAGTATTGGCGGCGTGGTGAACTACGACAATATCACGGTGGGTTACACGACAGCTGCAACCGTGACCAGTATGCCCGGGAATTACGCGATCAAGCCCGTCATTGCCGATCCTAACCACCGGATCTCGAATTACAGTGTGAGTAGCACTGACGGTGTGCTGACGGTGATCCCTGCGCCAATTATGACTTTGTCCATCGCAGGAGATTCCGGCGGAAGCCGTCTGTCGTCAGACTCGCCGGCTATACAAAGTGCAGTGTCATCGGTAAGCCTCGCTTTTGGAAATCGCAACCTCCTTTCGAAAAACACTCTCAGTCTGGTTGTCGGGAATATTGGAACAGCCTCGCTCGTGTTCGACAACGTGGCCCTTGATGGGCCGAACGCAGGCGATTTCGAGAAGGGTGGCACCTGTGGTACGACAGTCGATGTCGCGAAGACATGCACCATCGACATCACGTTCACGCCGTCGGCGTTGCATAACCGGTCTGGCACGATTACGCTGACCGATAACGATGGCGGTTATAAGGGCAGCCAGCAAACGGTGAATCTGTCCGGAAACAGCATATTGAGGTACGCCGTTTATGCGCTCGATACGAACTGCGAAGCGATTGTTCTATCCGGTAAATCCGCCATTGATGGCTTCGATTCCACCGGTCCTACGAACAATGCGGGTGGTGCCGATGTTGGCGTCAACGGCAACATCACATTGAATGGTAACGCCAGCGTGAACGGCACGATTTACGCGCCGAATACCAACGTGGGCGTCTGCAAGAATAAAGGCCCGATCCCGGGGATCACCGTCTCCGGTACTGGCAAAACATCAAAAACAGATGGTTCTTCGATACTGCCACCGATTCCGTTTACAACAAGCCTGGCGGTTACTGCGGGAACTTCGGATGTCAAGGTAAAGCGCGATTCCGACGGGCGACCTCTTTCACCCGGCGCATACCGCGATATTACCGTCGAAGGCGGCGCCACTCTGGCGCTGGTCCCCGGGGGAACTTACAACATTCGTTCGTTGAAACTGAGCAACAGTGCGAAGGTCGCCATTGGACCGCCCACGAGCACATCGTCTGGGCCCGTGATCATCAATGTTGCCGGAACCAATGACGGCAAGGCGCTCGATTTCAGCGGTGGAAGCGTCACGAACCCCGGCGGAAAACCCGAAAACCTGTTCTTCTTCTACGGGGGTAGCGGCGAAATCGAACTGACAGGCGACGCGGACTCCTACGGGATTATCTATGCCCCGAATGCCGACGCCAAACTCAGCGGGAACGGGGACTGGTACGGAGCAATGGTCGTGAAGACGTTGAAGGACGAGGGCAACAGCGCCCTCCACTATGACCGAAATTTAGGGCGTTAGCGCCGCAAGGCCAGATGTTGAAAATTCGGCATCTCTTGTCCCTTACGAAAATGGTATATACAAGGTCCAAGATGGGGTGGTGCGGCACCGGAGGGTCGCTGCGTCGATCCATCGCTGCCTGCCAGGATGTCGTAAGGGAGAAGGACTATAGTGGAAACGTCCGATGCTGCCACTCTCGCGGCGGACCTGCGGCGGTACCTTGAACACAAGCAGACGCTCTTTTCGCCCGAACTGAGCATCGCGCTGGCGGACGTTAACACGTTCACAGCCTCTATTCTCAAGCAAGGTTGGGCGAGGACAATCGCGGAACTGCAATCCCACACGAATGTCCGCTCAGCGGCACCTTTCATTGAAACGTGTGATGCAATAATCGAGCACCACCTGCGAATCGTTAAAGAAGAAAAAGACCGTGAGCTCATTCGTAAATCGCTATTCGAGGCGTACGTATACCTGGGTGGCGCCGAGCACGTATTCGAGCCGCCAAATGAAGCCCGCATTCTTTCGTTTCTGAAGCGCCACGGATCAAAGGGCTTTGCTGCACTTTTTTTGTCGCTGCACCTGTTCAATGTCATCAGGCAAGAGATAGAGGATAAAGTCCGCGTCACAACGCCCGATCAGAAATTTTTCGAGTTATACATGTTGCGCACCGAAGCAGTGTGTCGTGACATCGTAACGGCTGCGCTGAATGTTCCGGGCGCTCGGCTGGATCAACAGTGGGCTGCCGCGGTTTGCACGAATATCGAAAAGCAGCTTCTTCTCCGTCGGTAAATTTTTCAAGATGTCCTTTGCAGAACTCAGCGTGCCCAAACCATCCCGAGCCCGATTTCCTTCTGTGCGCGTCGCGAAGATTCCGGCGGTGCTGTTGTTGGTTGCGGGTGGTGTCAGTGCGTTCGTCTTAATCGAACTGGGCCCGTACTCGCGGATTTCGCTGGCGTTTTCGATTTCACTCATGGCGGTCGGTATCGCAGGCCTCGTGGTGCGACACGCTGCCGTGGTCGATATTTGCCTGATGGCGGCTTCCATTGCAGTAGTTGTGTATGCAGGAGAAGCGGGAATCGAGGGACTCCGTGAGTTCTCCGCATGGCGGGAGTCGAATCTGAAGATTAAGTATGCTGCGTCGCAGGGAAGGTCCTTTGATTTGCGATCGCAGCGAGAATTTTTGCTTGCACGGCGGAATGAAGGAACGCTGATGTATCCGGCTTTTCCCAGAGGACTCCTGCTGAAGGAAGATCCGGGCGCTTCAACAGAGGTCGTCCTGCGAGGAAATGACGGCATGCCTCTCCTTCCGTTCGGCTCCATCTCGCAAGTGCAGACCGTGCGCGGCAACGAAGGCGGAGACTACCTCGTCTACGCAAGCGATGAACATGGGTTTCATAATCCACGCGGTATCTGGTCTGAGCCGCAATTGGAGATTGCAGCCGTAGGAGATTCATTCGTACAAGGCGAGTCGGTGCGTTCGGACTTGAATATGATCGCGACGATTCGAGCTCGTGTCCCCGAAACGCTGAACCTTGGGCATGGCGGCAACGGCCCGCTATCGGAATTGGGAACCATCCTGGAATATTTGCCGGCACGAAAGCCGAAGGTAGTCTTATGGGTATTCTGCGAGGAGAATGATCTGCAGGAAGACCTGGAGCGCGAAAAGCATTCTTCCCTGATGATGCGTTACCTCGAGGACCCTCCGAATCTTCAGCAGCTGGAGCAACGGCAACCCGAGATCGACGAGAGGCTGCGGCGGTATTTCGATTTGCTTATGAGTTCCACCGTCCCGGACAATTCCGTTGTGCGGCGCTTGCGAGACTGGCTCACTCTCCACGAAGTCGGCCTGGCCGCCTATCAGTTGCGCCACCCCCCGCAGGAAGACTTTGCTCTTTTTCAGCGTGTGCTCGCAGCTGCTCAAACGGCAGTCTCTTTCTGGAACGGTTCGCTGGTTTTTGTCTATCTGCCGATGCAGGGAAATGTCAGCCCGGCCGGTACAGTGCGCAGCGCGCGGTCGCGACGAATTCGCGACGAGGTGTTGCGCATTTGCGCGGCCTTATCGATACCTGTGCTCGATATCGAGAAGAGATTCCTGGAGGAGCCCTCGCGATTGCGCGACTATTTCTATCCCTACCATGCGCACTTTACCGAGAAGGGATACCAGCGCGCGGGCGAACTTGTCCTGGATGAATTATCCAGGCAGAGCCTTCTGCAAAGCGCCCAAAACCGGTGAATGCAGTAAGACCGCGGGAGGCATATCGCCGAAAACGTCAGCATGTCATACATCGAGCCGATATTCCCGTTCTTTGCCTTCCTGGCACTGGCCGGTCTTTTCAGGGCGTGGCGGACTTCTGTTCCAGGTCGAAGGCCATGGCTGATCACGATTGGAATCGCAGGCTTAGTTCTTTTTTCGTTAAATCCGGTTGCGTGGTTGTTCTCCCTGCCGCTGGAGATCCGATATGACCGTGACCCCATTCCGAAGGCTCCCGTTGATGCGATCGTCGTGCTGGCTGGAGCGGTAGCTTCACCGCTGCCTCCGGAAAACCCATATCCCGTCGTCGGTCATGACACGTACATTCGGCTCCAACGCGCAGCGTGGCTCTTTAAGCACTGGGCGGCTCTTCCGGTTCTTGCGTGCGGAGGCGGAGAGGACAGCCGATCATATTCGGAAACAATGCGCCATGTTCTGGAAGCGGAAGGCGTGCCGACCGACTTGATCTGGATTGAATCGCGGTCCCGAACAACCTACGAGAATGCCCTGTATGGCTCTGAAATTCTGCGGCAACGTGGAATTTCGCGCATCGCCCTCGTTACAGACGCACCAAGCATGAACCGGGCTGCCCGGTCGTTCGCCAGACAGGGCATTACGGTTGTCCCGGCTCCGTTTCGCTTTCATCGATTCGACTGGAGTATTCAGGATATTCTCCCGAACTCCGACGCGATGGAAGACAATTCTGAAACGGCTCATGAACTTATCGGGACGGTATGGTACTGGCTTCGTGGACGCATTTAATGATGAATGCAGTGTTGTTATCTGTAGCGGGTAGCGCCGAAGAAGGCTTCGTATCAAGGCGATTTGGAGGTTTTTATGTGCGGGATAGTTGGTTACGTCGGGCATCGCAATGCATCGGCGGTTTTGATCGACGGTCTGAAACGGCTGGAGTACCGCGGTTATGACTCGTGCGGCATCGCTGTTATAAACGGCGGGCCGCCGCAGATCGTGCGGTCGGTGAGCCGCATCAGGGGGCTCGAGGAAAAACTTGAAGCTTCCCCCATCCATTCCGACGGCCCCATGTGCGGGATAGGTCACACGCGTTGGGCGACGCATGGCCAGCCGACGGAGGAAAATGCGCACCCGCATCGCGATTGCACGGGAAGATTTTTCGTCGTCCATAACGGAATTATCGAAAACCATCTCGAGCTGAGGCGCCAACTTACCGCCGCAGGTCACTCCTTCCGAACGAAAACGGATACTGAGGTTCTGCCTCACCTCATCGAAGCCTGCTTTCAAGGCAGCCTTGAAGATGCTGTGCTCGCGGCCATGAAGCAAGCGGACGGCATTTTCAGTATCGTGGTCCTTTCGGCGGATGAGCCGCTGACGGTGGTCGCAGCTCGCAACGGACCGCCTCTGGTAGTGGGACTTGGGGACGGAGAAAACTTCGTCGCGTCAGATGTTTCGGCGCTTCTCCCGCACACGCGCCGCATGCTCATGCTGAACGATGGCGAGATTGCTGTTTTGCGGATTCAATCGGCGGAGTTGCGCGATTTCTCCGGCCGCGCCACATGCCGCCCGCCGCAGACTGTGACGTGGACGACGGAGGTGGCTGAACGGGAAGGCTATCCGCATTACATGCTCAAGGAGATCTTTGAGCAGCCAGCCGCTATTCGGAACACGATACACGGGCGTGTTCAGCCTGATGACATTGTCGATCTTCAACAGGAACTGAAGCCTCTCGAAGCCTTCCGCAGAATGCAGCGGATCGTGATCGCCGCATGCGGAACATCGCTGCATGCGGGGCTCATCGGGAAATTCATGATCGAAGGACTGGCAGGTATTCCGGTCGAAGTAGATTACGCATCTGAATTTCGCTACCGGCATCCGCTCGTGGATGAGTCCACGTTGATTACGGCAATCACCCAGTCCGGCGAAACGGCGGACACTCTCGGCGCTCTGCGGTATGCGCGCCAGAAAGGCGCCTTCTCATTATCGATCTGCAATGTGGTCGGGAGCATGGCTGCCAGGCAGTCCGAGTGCGTCCTGTATACGAAGGCCGGGCCGGAGATCGGCGTAGCTTCCACGAAGGCTTTTACGACGCAGCTGGTAACCCTGTATCTGTTTGCCCTGTTCCTTGCCCGGGTGCGTGGAAGGATGAGCGATGAGGAAGTCCGCCAGCGAACGGTGATGCTTCGGCGCGTGCCCGATCAGATCGAGCAGATCCTCAAACATTCCGACCAGATACAATCGCTCGCGGAAATTTTGGTCGACCGGCCGAATGCGTTATATCTCGGACGTGGCGTCAACTATCCGATTGCTCTCGAGGGCGCACTGAAGCTGAAGGAGATTTCCTACATCCATGCTGAGGGTTACCCGTCGGGAGAAATGAAGCACGGTCCGATCGCTTTAATTGATGCGCAGATGCCTGTTGTTGCCGTCGCGCCGCAGGATTCGTTGTATCAAAAGACGGTGTCGAATCTCGAGGAAGTAAAGGCCCGGCGTGGCATCGTTCTGGCTGTCGCATCGGAACATGACCGCGACATCTCGACAGTGGCGGATCATGTGATCAGAATTCCGAAGACCGATCCGTTCCTGAATCCATTTCTCGCAGTCGTGCCTCTGCAACTTCTCGCTTACTACACCGCAGTGCGCCGTGGCTGCGATGTCGATAAACCTAGGAACCTGGCGAAAAGCGTGACGGTCGAATAGGAGCTGATTTCATGTCAACTGTTGTCCCTGTTACTCAGCGTGAATTGAAGCTTTCACCTGCCGCAAGGAACCTCCGATCGCGTATCGAAGCCGGTACCGCGCGCATCGGAGTCGTCGGCCTCGGCTATGTCGGCCTTCCGCTGGCCATGGCGTTTGAGCGTGGAGGTTTCAATGTCGTCGGGATCGATCTGGATGGAGTACGCGTGGCAAGGCTTGCCAATGGCGAATCGTACGTCGCGGAGGTTCAATCGGATCACCTGCGCGAAGCAATGCTTGCCGGACGGTTTGTGCCGACAACGAATTTAGATGTCATTGACGAATTGGATTGCGTCAGCATTTGCGTTCCCACACCGTTGCGGAAGACCAAGGATCCTGACCTGTCCTTCGTCATCTCCGCCGCGGATGCTATTGCGTGCCGGCTACGTCGCGAGCAGTTGATCATTCTCGAAAGCACAACCTATCCCGGCACAACGGAGGAGATCCTGCTGCCCCGATTCGAACAATCTTCACTTCGAGTCGGCGAAGACTTCTTTCTCGCCTATTCGCCCGAACGCGTCGATCCGGGCAATCCGATTTACGACACGAAAAGCATCCCCAAGGTTATTGCGGGTGTGACGCCCGTCTGTGCCGATATGGCTGCCTTGCTCTATGGCCGCGGAATGTCCAAGGTGATCACGGTGTCGTCCACTCGCGTGGCGGAGATGGTTAAACTTCTCGAGAATACATTCCGAGCTGTCAACATCGGACTCGTAAACGAAATCGCGATGATGTGCTCGCACATGGGTCTCGATGTCTGGGAAGTTATCCGCGCCGCCTCGACAAAACCGTTCGGATTCATGCCCTTTTACCCGGGCCCTGGTCTCGGCGGCCATTGCATTCCCATCGATCCTCTATACCTTCAGTGGAAAGCACGATTGGCGGGCTTCGAGCCGAGGTTCATCGACCTTGCCGACAAGATCAATCAGGAAATGCCCAAGTACGTCGTCGTTCGAATGATGGAACTCCTCAACGATCATGGAAAACCGCTTCGCGGCGCGCGTGTTCACGTTTTAGGCGTCACGTACAAGAAGGACGTCAATGATGTGCGAGAGTCTCCGGCACTGGAGATCATTGCCCTGTTACGGCGTCGCGGAGCTGAAGTATCCTACACAGATCCGTTTGCACCTTCGATCGCCATCGACGAAACGGTCCTGGAATCGCAGGCTCTCGATTCCGCAGTATTGAAGGAGTGCGATATCGCGGTGATCGTTACCGATCATTCGCAGTTCGATTACGTTCAAATCACGAATACCGCGCCACTCGTGTACGACACACGCAACGCGACGCAAGGCATTACGGCGAAGAACGTCGTTAAGCTGTAGGGGCCGGCTAACCGAAGTTCGTCACGCGAACTTCGGCTAAAGCCGGCGCCTACTGCTCCGCGCGCAATCTGCTGCCCGGCATCAGCGTTCCATCTGCCGAATTGAACCAAAGACCGCCGGACCCGGATTGTCCGAATATGATGAACTCTGTCGAGTACCCGCCGCCGCCGCTGACGACCTGCGGAAGGAGAATGTCTGAATCCGGCAAATCCTCACTTTCATTACGGGGCGGCGTTGTCGTGATCAGAAAATCGCCGCGTTCATTGTAGCGGCTGCGCAGACCTATAACACCGATTGGCGAAGCTGCGGTCACTTTCAGGAAGCCGCGGAAATTTGCAGGGAGTGAAGGAAAAAGTTCTTTCATGAATTCCGCCACCTGGCCGCCGGACGGAATCACAAGAGTAGAAGGCTGCCCAAATGAAGAGCCGTCCATCGTTGTGACTTCGATCGTGACCGGTACGGGGGTCTGCAACGCGTTCGCAATGGCGATCCCGCTTTGCACCGAACCGGATCCCGGTGTCGTACCTGCTGAAGCTTCGGCATAGGTTCGAAACACAAATCCCGTCGGCACGGCGAGAACACTCGCTTCGGTGACCGTCACGCCTCGATTCCGGAATGAGAAGATCGCCACCGCCACCGGAGCCGTATTACCTGAAGGTGTGACTCGGACGGATCCCGTCTGTACCTGGCTTGTCGAATTTCCGGTCACGAACTTCACGGCACTGCGCGGAGGAATGACGTAGCTGAACGTCGAGCTTGTCACGCCGTTCACCGACAGGATCTGAGGCGATGCAGATTGATTGGCCGATCCGCGCCCAAAGAATTGAACGGTGCCCGCCAATGGATCATCCGTTGGATTCGTCAGAATCAACCGTGTTGTCCACCCAGCGCCATCCGCAAAATGCGGCAAGACAATCGCATTGCTGTTCAAGTCGCCGAGAGACGCCACCGGAAGAACGCTGAACAGGAAATCACTGCGCTCGTTGGTGAAGCCTTCCACGGCGACGACACCGACGGGGACCGATGAATAGAAGCTGAAAGTTCCTTCCATCGATGCCCGGCCGTTAAACGGCGCCTGGGTCAGAAATGCCGACAGTTGGTGATTTGCGGGCAGTGTGAAAGACCCCTGCCCAAAATCTACTCCGGACATATCGGTGAAATAGAACGAAATCACGGCGTCTTCTGCATTCGAATTCGCAAAAGCCATGCCGGTATTGAGCGCCCCGTTCACGTTGACATAAACACGGCCCGAAGACAGGGTCGAAGCCGCCGGGACTCCCGTCTCCGATACAACCACGCCGCCTGTTCGAACGCCGAGAATCGCAACTCCTGACGGCGCCGATGGAGTTGTGTCCATCTGAATTCCCGCATATCCAATCTGAAGCGGATCCGATGTTGCCGCGGAGACAGTATCGTCTGTTGTAAGCTGCATCGAGTCCGACGTCGTCATGAAAGCCGTACCACCACTGCCGGAAACGTTGAAAGTGGTCGTGAGCTGGATAGGCGGGCGCTTGCGGGTAGGATTATTGACGCGGAACTTTACTGAAGAAGCGGTCCAGTTGCCCGCCTGGTCGCGAGCGACTGCTTTCAGAATGTGAGGGCCATTTGAAACCTTCGTCGTATTCCACGACATTGAATATGGAGGAGACGCCAGTTCGGATCCTAACGCTGCTCCATCCAGTTTCAACTGGACTCCCACAACGCCTACGTTATCGGAAGCTGTCGACGAGATCATTACCGTACCAGAAACCGCCGAGCCGTCAATGGGAGTCGCTATGGACACGACAGGTGGCGTCGTATCCGATGTCGGCGGCGGTGGCGGCGGTGGCGGCGGTGGCGGCGCAGCATTACTGACATTGACAGTCACGGGTGCCGACGTTGTCGAGTTACCTGCTGCATCGCGAGCTGCCGCAGTGAGAGTGTGAGTGCCATTGGAGACCGTTGTCGTGTTCCAGGATAGGGAATATGGCGGAGAGGTCTTTTCGGCTCCAAGGTTCGAGCCATCCAGCTTGAACTGAACCCCGGCCACTCCGACGTTATCAGACGCCGCCGCGGCGACGGTTATTGTTGAGGACACCGTTGAACCGTTTGCGGGACTTGAAATCGAGACTGAAGGGGATATGGTGTCCGGCGGCGGCGCAGGCGGCGCATTACTGACGTTCACAGTCACGGCTGCAGATGTTGTCGAGTTGCCGGCCGCGTCGCGAGCAACGGCAGTAAGCGTGTGAGTGCCGTTCGAAACCGTCGTCGTATCCCACGATACGGAATATGGTGCAGAGGTCTTTTCGGCGCCCAGATTCGCGCCATCCAGCTTGAACTGAACTCCCACCACTCCCACATTATCGGAAGCTGCGGCAGACACGGAAACAGAGGTGCCAGAAACCGTCGTACCAGAAGCGGGCGCAGTAATAGAGACCGTTGGTGCAGTTGTATCTGGGGGGGGAGGCGTTGGCGTTCCATTGTTCATCGCGATCGGTTGAGTCGACACGATAAGATCGTCATACCACGTATACCCGGTGGGATGCGTTTGATTCGGATCTTTGTTTGTGTGATAGGGCGTGAGCAGAAATTGGCCGAGACCATTCCCATCGCCGCCGGACCAGTCGATTCGAGCGGCGCCGTAATCAATCGCCGGCTGCCCGTTGACCCATAACTGGACGCGGCTGGCCGGCGCATTCGCTGTTCCGCGAATTTCGATCCGGCCTGTGAATTCGATCCATTGATCCACCTGATAATGGAGGCACGTCGGGTTCAACGGGGCTTGATAGTTCGGACGCGAATTGGCGCCGGAACCGGAGCCACCCTGGCTTGTGGCGTTTGCAAAAGTGCAGTTGATGGCATCTTCGACTCCGTAGTCGTCGGTGCCCGATTGACCGTACATTTGCGGAACGTTGCGCTGCCATCCATTATTCATTGTGACTTCGAGACTGCTCGAGCTGGCGCCATTCGGGGGATTTCCATACCAGATCGCCTGTTTCCATCCACCGCACCCACCGCCGACGCAGTGATAATCGGTGTTCACAAAATTGGTATCGAACTTCTGATAGAACTGGAAGTAGAGAACATTTCCAAGCGGAGACCCGGGCCCCACGTACGGAAAAGTTCCATTCGAGTTGCGCTTGAAAGGTTCGGTAAAGAACCCGCTCGAATTCGCATCGCTGTTTGAAGGTATGGTGAACTTCAACGACCCGGCCCCGGAATGCGACGTCGTGGTGTCGATCTGCGGATAGACACACTGCCCGTTTTGAACAATCGCTGCCGTGTTGCCGGGTCCCTCGCGATTGCTTCCGAAACCATAATTCGCTTTTCCTGCAAATGCTGCATCGCAGACCGTCCCCGTCTGCCAGGTGTAATAGAGGCTGCTGGAGCTGTCAAAGCTGAAGCAGTTGATGACGCCGGACTGCGCGCACTTGTCCGCGAAGGCTGTTGACGATGAAGGCGGCGGTGGCGTTGATGCGGACGCATTTACGTTAAGCGTTAACGCTGTGGTGTGCGACTGCGATCCGGAGGTTCCCGTAATGGTGATCGGATACGTTCCGGCAGGAGTCGATGCAGCCGCCGAAATCGTCAAAGTTGACGTGCAGTTCGGAGTACAGGATCCTGCAGAGAAAACACCCGTCGCGCCGGACGGAAGACCAGAGGCGAAAAACGAAACCGATTGTGGCGTCCCTGACGTCGTCATGGCGGTGACATTGTCCGAAGTCGAGTGCCCTTGAACGACACTGTCATTCGCTACGGTCGACAGCGAAAAGTCGAACGTGACAGGTGGTGGGGGATTGGGTGGGGGTGGGGGTGGGGGTGGAGATGAGTTGCCACTGGAATGTTTGTAGAGGTTGACCTTGCAGTTGTTGGTGCCGTCGCATGTCACAAAGACATTGACGCCGTACGTATCAATGGGTCCTGCAACGACGCCGTGAACGGCATCACTGTAGGAGGTCGTCCAGATCGGGACCGATGAGCCACTGGCTCTCAAGGTCCAGGTGTCGGTTACCACGTTGTAGACATAGAAACGATTGTCCTTGGTGAAGACCAGATAATCGCCGCTGACCGGATCGACGGTAAAGATGGCGTTCTGAATTCCCAGGTCTATGGGTGCGGTCGCTAATGCAGTGACGGTGCCGGTGGCGTCCAACTTATAAATGTTGCGTGTGGAGCTGCCGCCGGTTCCACCTCCAAAGACGACCACCTTGCGGACGGGATTGTATTCCGCAAAATTGTGATAATCGCCCATCGGGTAGGCAGCCGCCTTGGCTATGCGCTGCCACTGCCCGGTAGTCTCATTCAAGAGGGTGACACCGCCATTGTCTCCATTTTCATCGCTGGCCCAGATGACGCCGTGGAGCTCAGGAAAATAGTCGATGCCGACGCAGCAGGAGTCATATTGGATGACATTGTTATCGGCCATCGCGGTCCACACGCCGGTGTCGATGTTCCAGCGATACATGGTCAAATTGCCGGGAGGACGGAAGTAAAAATAGCGGTGGACCGGATCAATCGCCCCATGGTCGTAGCCGTGGGAAGCGAATGCCGTAAACCAGCTTTGTTCGGGCAAGATCGACCAGGAATTGGAATTTTCGTCATACTGCACGTGCCGCATGACGGGCGTACCGGACGTCGCATGATCGCCGCCGAGATAGTAGAGGCGGTGAGAGACCGGATCCCATTTGATGTACTCGGTATAACCGAAGATGATTCCGCTGGCTCCGCCGGGGTTGCTGAGCGTGGCGTTGATATTGTTCGTGGTCAGCTGAGCCCAGGTTCCCGGCTGCATCGAGGCGGCAAGATTTCCCAACGCCGTCGTCGCAGCCGAGATGTTATGGACCTCGAAAATCGTGAAACCTAGCACGATCAGCACGATTATCAGCGTGCAGCCAAGCATTTTCATTGGCGGTGTCTCCTAACGATTTTTTACCCGCACCACAACGTAGTGGCCTGCACGACGGAAGCAATCCTGCGCCCAATCGACCAAATCGCGAAGTTTGTATAACATTCACCGCAAAAAGATCCAATAATGAACGCAGTTATCATCAACTTACTTGCATCCCGGTCCATATTATGGATGTAAATGGATTTTTTACAATCACCCGGGTGAGTTGTTTTATTGCAAATATTCCGTGGCGGTGTGGCGGGCGCCCGAACGCCGCAGCCCAGGGCGTAAGCCCCGAGCTGCGGTCTTGACGCCGCTACGCGGCGGCGTTCGGGGGTGGGTCAAGAACCGCGCCGGCGATCACCAGCGAGCCTGGTGATCGCCGGGCGAGTTTACTGAATCTGTATAACGCCGGAAGTCAGTGTTGCAGCCGGCAAGGTTGTCGTGCCAACGGACAGCGTGATGCCCGTTGCGCTGGCGATCACGGTGAACGGCACCGTCAGAGGCGCAGTGCCGTCTCCCAGATCTTCTGTTGCTGTTCCTGAGAACGTACGAGTGCCATCAATATTGATCGTCCCGCTCGCGGCGGTGCCGGTTACTTCGATGGTCCGCGCTTGCCCAAGTAAGGTTGTGCCCGGCAACGAGACCTGAAGCGAACCGGCTGACGTTCCGTCGCCAGGAATGTAGACGCCCATCCCAAATAACATGCCAGTCAAAGAGACGCCGCTTAACGAGGTGCCGGCAGGCAGGGAAGCCTTCCCGACACCCGTTACGCCGCGTGTAGCCTGGCCGAAGAGGGATCCGGGCGCAAGTACGATTGCAAGTGTTAGAACGCTGATCGTTATCGAAATCGTATGTCGTTTCATGGCTGTTTCACCCCTCAAAGAATTCTCAGTACCACTGTATGATGCTTCCGCGTCTGATCGACGTCGTTGTACTACCCGCTGTCGTCGCGCTCGGATCTGAAATCTGGATCTGGAACATGTCACCCGTAGAACCGTTGTCCGTCACAGTTACGGTGAAATTGTATGGACCGGTCCAGCAACAACCTCCTGTGCCTTCCATGCCGGTTCCTGTAATGACCGCTTGATTGCCCGTCACGGTCAGCGAACTGATGCTGCTGCTGTTGTACGTAAAACCGTCAACGTTGTTGTAGTACGCCAGCGATCCGCTCACCGTACCGTCTGCGCCGCGCAAGACCCTGAAAGCGAAGTAAGCAGTACCGTTGTTCACATTAACGTAGCCGGAGCCGGTCCACTTTGCGGCCGTCGTTGTTGTTGTGTTACTCGCTGTCACCGTGACCGGAGAAGACGTGGTGCGGTTTCCCGCGGCGTCGCGC
>Ga0070707_100002164_pt1 | contig 18822 bp, 19 predicted proteins | sample KBSK5502metaG_FD_65468 | JGI IMG/M metagenome (GOLD analysis project Ga0070707, IMG submission 65468) | Corn, switchgrass and miscanthus rhizosphere microbial communities from Kellogg Biological Station, Michigan, USA - KBS K5-50-2 metaG | ecosystem: Host-associated > Plants > Roots >... | reverse complement strand
TGGTGGCGGAGCGGGCGAGATTCGAACTCGCGAACGGGGTACGCCCGTTACGGCATTTCCAGTGCCGCGCCCTCGACCAGACTAGGCGACCGCTCCGCAGCGAGTCGATTCTATCCGCCGCTCCCGCGGCCCGAACGGCGCCCTTTGCCTGACGGCCGCCCCTCGAGGTTGAAGACGGCGTTGATCACGCCCAGGTGCGTAAGGGCTTGTGGAAAGTTGCCCAGGAGCTCACCGGTTTTTGGATCGAATTCCTCTGCGAACAGGCCGAGGTCGTTCGCGGTCTCGGTCACGCGGCTGAAGAGCTCTTCGGCTTCCGCCTGCCGGCCCATCTGGGCCAGGACGTTGACGAGCCACAGGGTGCAGATGGTGAAGACACCTTCAGGTTCACCGAACTCCGAGTCCTCAGGGACGTATCGGTAGAGAAAACCATTGTTGCTCAGCTTCTCCTGCAGCACCCTGACGGTCGATACGACGCGCGGGTCGGTGGCGGGGAGCATTTCGTACATCGGGACCGCGAGCGCCGTGGCATCGAGGTCCTTGTACCCAAGCGCCTGGGTGAAGGCCCCGATCTCGCGGTCGTAGCCGAGTCCCAGTACCTGGCGCTTGATGGTGCCGCGGGTTCGCCTGACGGCCGCCCTCCGGACTTTTCCCATGCGGAGGGCCGGATCGAGCTTCAACGCGCGGTCGAGCCCGACCCAGAGCATCACCTGGGAGTAGAGGTAGCGGCGCGATCGGTGTCGGGACTCCCAGATACCGGAATCCTCCATTTGCCAGGAGCTCAAGATGAAGTCGACCACCTGCAGCAGGATCTTGCGCCGCGCCCGGGGCAGGTGCTTTCTTAGCTGCCAGGCCGTATAGGCCGTCTGCATGACCTCGCCATACAGGTCGAGCTGGACCTGGTCGACGGCGGCATTGCCAATTCGGACCGGCCTCGATCCGCGGTAGCCCTCGAGCTCGTCGATCAGGTACTCCGGCAGGCGGTCGTCGCCGTCGACCGTGTACATGATCTGGAAATGCTCCGGGTGACGATCATGCGCCAGACGCACCCAACGCAAAAAGTTATCGGCCTCATCTGCGAACCCCATCTGGTGGAGCGCGTTGACCAGGTCTGAGGTGTCGCGGATCCAGGTGTACCGGTAGTCCCAGTTCAGGGACCCACCCGGGCTTTCGGGCAGCGAAGTGGTCGGTGCCGCGACGAAGGCCCCGGTCGGTAGGTATTGCATCAGCTTCAGCGCCAGCGCCGATCGATGCAACGGCTCATCGAAGCGCCCGCGGTAGGTCGAGGAGCGAAGCCAGGCCACCCAGTAGTCGTCGGTCTGGTGGAGAAAGTCGTGCGCCTGGTCGACCGTGACCGCGACCGGTACGCGGCCCGCCTCGACGTAATGAAGGACGATGACGGCGCGGTGGCCGGGCATCACTCGGCCGGTGATGATGGCCTGGCCGTCGGCGACCTCGACCGCCGCCTCGTCCGGATACTGCAGGAAGACGCTTCCGCCAGTGTCGCGAGCCACCAGCATTCCCTGGCGAACCGGCGTCAGCGACGGCACCTGGCGACCGTAATCGAACCGCGGTTTGAAGGTCAACCGCCAATCAGTCGAGCCAGCGACCGGCTGCAGCATCCGGATCAGGCGCAGCGAGTCCGGCGGTTTCAGCTTCTTGTGTTTTAGGGCGATCGGCATATAGTCGACGACCCGCATTCGAGCGTGATCGCTGCCCCAAACCGTCTGGATGACATTCGAGTCGCGCCGGTACTGCCGGAAGGCGAGCGCATCGCCAGGCGGACAGAGCTGGAGGTAGCCGCCTTTGTCCCAGTCCAGCAGCCGGCCGAAAATCCAGGGACTGTCGAAGCGCGGCAGGCACATCCAGTCGATGGACCCTTGCTTGCTGAGCAGCGCGGCGGATCGCAGGTCGCCAATCATTCCGTAGTCGCCGATCGGCGGATAGCGAACGTCCTGACGGCTCACGCGCCGGTCGCCTGCATCGCCCTATCTTTTCAGGTGCTGAGTGAAGAAATCGGCGGTTGTCCGGGTGATCTCCTGAAGGGTAGGGCTGATCGGTCCGCCGATTGGCGCAAAGCCGTGACCGGCGTTCTGCACCATGACCAGCGTCACCGGAACGCCGGCAGCCTGCAGCCGCGTCGCAAGCTCCCGGGACTGCGATGGCGGTACGACCGTGTCCGCGGTTCCGTGGAAGATGACGAACGGCGGATCGTTTGGCTGGATGTACGTCACCGGACTGGCGTGCGCCAGGGCGCTGTTATCCTGGCCCGGCGTCAGACCGAAGACCTGCTGCACCACCGAGGTGGCCTGCGGTCCCCAGCCGCCTGCGGTGAGGTCGGCTGGCCCGAACAGGTCGACCACCGCCTGCAAGCTGCTCGATCGCTGTAGGTACTGACCCGTGTCGAAACCGGCGGTGGGACCGGCCGTTCCAAGCATGCTGACGAGGTGTCCGCCGGCGCTACCACCCCAGGCCCCGATCTCGGAGGGATCGATCCCGTATTGCTGCGCGCTGGCGCGGAGGTAACGGACCGCGCACTTGACGTCATCGATCTGGGCTGGCCAGGGGTACTGCGGCGCCAGCCGGTAATTCACGGCGGCAACCAGGATCCCACGTTGGGTCAGCGTCCGGGCGATCAACGCATTGACGCCGCCGAGCGACGAATCGCCGTGTTCCCATCCACCACCGTGGACGTAAAGGACGGCGGGCGTTGGCGTCCTTCCCACCTGGCTCGGGTGGTAAATGTCCATGGTGAGCGCCACCCCAGCATCCGTGCAGTAGACGACGCCGCGTTGGACAGCGGCTGGACCTGGGCTCGCCGGCGCGGACGCTTCGGGCGATGATGCTGGGACCTCCAGGCTCGTCCCGGCAGCCGAACCGCAGGCCGCCAGCAGCGGGAGACTCATGATCAACGCCGCCAGTCGGCTTCTAGTGGAGTTCATGCCTGACCTCGAGCGTACGGCGCGCCCATTGCGACCGGCTGAAACCGCGCTGAGAATCGGGTTTTGCCTCCCCCCCGCCTTCCGTTGTCAGGGTCGCGGGATTTCCCGCGTGGGGAGGGTCGGGTGGGGGCCTCGGCCCGGTCAGTATGTTGGCGGTTCGCGAAACACGGCCCGGCCGACGCCGAAGCCGATCAGCCCGAGCACGCCGATCACCACCAGCGGAAAGCCGAGGTGGATCCCGACGATCGTAAGACTCAAGAGGATTCCGAGCAGCGTGACACAGCCGCTGCATCCCAGGCCAAGGTTCATCAGACTGCGCATAGCGATTACCTTACTTGGGCCGGCTGCGAACCTGGCGCGGACCGATGACTTCGCGTGGCTGGCTGTCCCCGAAGCGAGTCGCCTGGTTCTCGAGATCGAATGGTCCGCGCAGGACAATTTTCAAAAATGCCCTGGCTCGCGCTGACCGTTCGACCTATGCCTTGCCGGCAACGGGGTGGGTACGGCCTCGGCGACTCTTCAGTGAATAGCCCGCTTATCGCTTGGCCATCGGCGTGCGGTCTCCAAGCTACTTGACAGGTCCTTCCATGTCAGGTCAGCGTTACGCACCGGGCCAAATCGGACGCACTACCAGCCAGCGAGCGAGCCTGGAGAATGACGACCGTATGAAGCCGGTTCCGCCGATCAGGAGAGCCGTTTTCGCAGCAGGGCGCGCTCAGCCGGATTGGCCGTCAGCTCTAACGCTCGGGTCAATGCGGCTCGAGCTTCGGGCTCACGTCCCAGATCGCGCAGCAGCTCGGCGCGAGTCGCATGGAACAGGTAATAGTCGTCGAGCGCGACGGCCAGCCCATCAACATCCGATAGCGCTGCTTGGGCTCCGTCGACGTAGCGTCGCGCGATGGCGCGATTCAGCTGGACCACCGGCGACGCCGAGAGTTCGAACAGCGCGTCGTAGAGCTCGATGATCTGCCGCCAGTCCGTCTCGCGCCACGTCCGAGCCTCGGCATGGCAGGCGGCGATCGCGGCCTGGAGCTGGTAGGGCCCTGACCGGTGCAGGGTCGCCGCTCTCTGCAAGAGGACCATCGCCGAGGCGATGCGTTCCTGGTCCCAGCGGCCACGGTCCTGGTCCTGCAAAAGGACGAGGTTGCCGGCGTCGTCGAACCGAGCATTGGCGCGGGCGAGGTGCAGTCGCATCAGCGCGAGCAGGCCGAGGGCTTCGGGCTCCTCCGGCATCAGCCGCACCATCAGCCCGGCGAGCCAGGCCGCGTCTTCGGCGAGGTCCCGCCGCGATGCCCGCTCCCCTGCGGTCGCGAGATAGCCCTCGTTGAACATCAGGTAGAGCACCGCCAGGACTTCCTCGAGGCGTTCGCCCATCTCCCGCTCGGCAGGGACGCGGTACGGAATGTTCGCCTCCACGATCTTGCGCTTTGCCCGCACGATGCGCTGGGCGATGGTCGCCTCACTCGTGATGAAGGCGCGTGCGATCTCAGCGGTGGTCAGACCGGCCACCGCCCGCAGGGTGAGCGCGACCTGGGCCTCCCGGGAGAGCGCCGGGTGGCAGCAGGTAAAGATCAGGCGAAGCCGGTCGTCGCCCTCCGCCGTGTCATCTCTCATCAGTGCTCCTTCGAGTTCAGCGAGCTTGTCCCGGAAGCGAGCCTGACGCCGTAACTGGTCGACGGCTTTGCGCCGGCCGGTCGTCAGCAGCCAGGCGCCGGGCTTCGCCGGAATGCCTTCCCTGGGCCAGTGCTCGATCGCCTCGAGCAGCGCCTCCTGCACCAGCTCTTCGGCCAGGTCGAAGTCGCCCAGCGTCCGGACCAACGCCGCGGTCAACCGGCCGGCCTCCTCTCGGAACGCGGCGGTCAGCGCGGCGTCGGTTGCGGACCGGTTTTCGTCTACCGCTGCGGCTCGCCCCGGTCGATGACGGGACGGACCTCGACGGGGCCGCCGGTCGGCCAGCCCTTCGCCATCTCGATGGCCTCATCCAGGTCAGCCACGGTGACTTCGGCATAGCCGCCAATCGACTCCTTGCCCTCGATGAAGGGGCCGTCCGTAACCACCGGTTTGCCGTTGTTGAACTTGACGGTGGTCGCGGTGTGCTCCGGCTGCAGCTCGTGGCCACCGGTGATCTTGCTGGCGTATTTCCCAAACCACTGGTTGATCTGGCCGTAGGCCGCCTGCCGCTGGGCCTCGGGCATCGCTTCCCACTGCTTCGCCCGGTCCTTGGTATCGCCGAACAACAGTACGTATTTCATGCGTCGCTCCTCCTTGAAGTTCCGCGGCCCTTGCCGCTTTGTACAGTACGACGAACGACAATGCCGGCAAATCGACATACACCCAAGCGGGCCCCGACTGTCTTGCTAGGCTGTTAGCTGGTGGCTGAGTCCGCGCGCTATGGGAATCGGGTCGCGATTCCCGAGCCCTATTCCATCGAACACATCCCGTTCGCGGAGCGGCATGGCCACAGCCGCCAGCTGCTCTGGCTCTGGCTGGCCGCCAACCTGACCATCGCCGACTACGCGATCGGCTTTGTCCCGGTAACGCTCGGCTTATCGCTCGGCCCGGCCATCCTCGCGCTGGCGCTGGGCAACATCCTCGGCGGCCTGGTCCTGGCCTGGTCCGCCGCGATGGGACCGGCCGCCGGCTATCCGCAGATGTTCATCGGTCGCCGCGCCTTCGGCCGGGTGGGCGGCTACATCCCGGCCGCCCTGAACTGGCTGAGCACCGCCGGGTGGTTCACGGTGAATACCATCCTGGGCAGCTTCGCCATCCAGCTGCTCTTACCCGGCCTGCCCTTCCTGGTGGCGGCGGCCATCCTCGTCGTCCTCCAGTCGTTGCTCGTGATCTACGGCCACAACCTGATCCAGGCCTTCGAGCGCTACATGGCGCTGATCCTCGGCCTGCTCTTCGCCATCGCCACGGTGATCGCCCTCACCCACGGCTCCACGATCGCCGCCTGGCATCCGAAGCCGGTGGGCGGCACGCTGGCGCTCTTCGCCATCGTGCTCGCCATCTCCTTCTCGTACATCATGAGCTGGTCACCGTACGCGTCCGACTACTCGCGCTACCTTCCCGAGATTACGTCACGGTCTTACATCGCGATCTATGTCTTCGTCGGCGCGGCGGTTGCCTCCTTCCTCACCGAGGTCATCGGGATGCTGGTGGCCATCCTGGCGCCTGGTGCCGCCAGCTCGATCGCGGCGTTGAAGACAGCGATGGGCGGCTTCGGCGCCTTCGCGGTGGTCGCCGTCATCCTCGGGGCGACGACCGCGAACGTCCTCAACCTCTACTCCAACAGCATATCGGCGAAGGTGCTCGACGTCCGGTTGCCACGGTGGCAGCTGGTCATCCTGGGCGGCGCGCTCGGTTTCATCCTCGCCCTGATCGGCTACCGGAACTTCACCGACAACTACATCAACTTCCTGGTCGTACTCGACTACTGGATCATGCCCTGGCTCGCGATTGTCCTGCTCGACTTCTACGTCTTCCGGCACCGCGAACCGATGGCCTTCAGTGGGGCGCCACCATGGAACTGGAACGGCCCGATCGCCTTCGTCATCGGCCTGGTCGTCTCCATTCCCTTCATGTCCGAGAAGTTCTACACCGGTCCGTTGGCGTCCTGGTTCAGCGGCGCGGATTTCGGTTACTTCATTGGCTTTCTCGTCGCGGGCGTGGTGTACGCTCTGCTCAACCGGGGACGCCCGGCGCAACGCCAGGATCGAGGAGGATGAGGATGGCGATCAATGAGCGCTCCGTCGAAACGACGGCGAGCCCGCAGGCCGTGTGGAAGATCTGGTCGGACACCCCCACGTGGCAGGAGTGGAATCCCGATGTCCAGTCGATGGCGCTCGACGGACCGTTCGCGGCCGGCACCACGGGGACGATGAAGACCAAGCAAGGTACGCGCCAGATTCAGCTGACCGAGGTGGTCCCCGGGCGATCCTTCCGGCTGGAGACGACCGTCATCCCGTTGACGCGGTTTGCCTTCGAGTGCCAGGTCGCCGCCGGACCGACCGGCAAGACCACCATCAGCCAGGGCATCCAGGTGGGAGGCCCACTCGGTGGACTGGTTGGCGGCATGATGGGCAAGCAGATCGCAGACACCTTCCCACCGTTGCTTGCGGGCCTCGCGCGCAAGGCCGAGGCGAGCGAGGGCCGAAGCTAGCGGGTTACTCCGAGCCGCTGCGGAACCGCCGGCCGGAAGAAGGTCTGTACCGGCTCCGGAAACCGCTGCAGCAGGTCGTCGGGCACCTCGAAGCTGACCTCGGCCGCAAACTGGGTCTCGACGAATCGATCCAGGGCGGCCCGCATCAATTGCACGGTGGCGTCGACCGGCATGTCGATCTCCGCCAATGCCGGGTCGTGTTCATCCACGAAGTTCGATAGAGCCTCCATCATCCGATGCGCCAGCTGGCGAAGCTCGCTGGTCGCCGGCTCGGTGTCCCGGCCGTCGCGAGACGCCCGCAGTTGCTGACCCTTGAGCTCCCACAGGCGGGTGCTGTAGGGAGCAATCGCCGCGCCGAGCTCGCGCTGCACCGCCCGGATCCGCTGCAGGCGCCCCACCCCGACCTCGCGCGCCCAGCGCCGACGCGCTTCGGCATCACCGAGGGCGCAGGCCGCGTACCAGCGGTGCCGCTCCGCAAGCGCCCGCGTTTCCAGATGCCGGCAGGTCAGCACCGGCTCGAGCGGCTGATAGTGGGTATCGAGCGGGATGAACTGGCGAGCCTGGTAGGCGGGACAATCTTCGAAGTCCGCCGGGAACGGTTTTTGGTAGGGACACCCATCGTCCGGCCGGCGCATTGCGCTAAGTCTAAGCCGCCTTCCTAATATGAGGTCGTGGTCGGGCGGCTCTACCTCGAACATCTTTCCGACGCCGATCTCGCCGTGCTGGCGGCTGCCGACGACCCGATTGGTGCTCGGCGGCGGGATCCGGAGCGGATCGAGGCGCTGCTCGACAGCCCGGCGCTCTTCCGCCGGCTGTTCGCCACACCCGGGAGGGATCCATTGCTTCAAGGGTCGCCCTTTCTCCTTTTCGCGGTGCTGGTTCATCGCGCCGCTCGTGACCTTCGTCAAGCGTCGTTCCTGGAGGAATGGGTCGGGCCGCGGCAGCGGGTGCCCGTCTTCGACGTTGGCGGCGTGCGGGAATTTGGCGCCCATCCGCTGCGCCGCCTCTTCCTGGCTGAGCTCCTCGCCTCTTACACGAGGGTCGCCAGCGGGAGCACGTGGATCAAGACCAGTCGCGGCTGGCGACGCCGGCGCTTCAGCGAGCTGGACCCGCTGCGCCTGGTCGAGCTGGCGGAGCAGGTCTCCGAGGCGGATCGCCCCTCCGTCTACCGCCGGCTGGGCGACCTCTCGCTCTTTTTGAGCGGCATCTTTCCCGACTACGCCGGCGAGCGGTTGATCGCCGAACGGGAGCGGCGTCGCCTCGAGCTCGCGCTCGGTGGGGCGCCGGATCGGGAGCGCAATGAGCGTCGCGACGGAATCTGGCTGCTGGAGCAGCTCGGACGGCGGGCCTACCGGATCGCGCATCGCGCCGCCGATCGCGGCAGCGGGACGAGTGTGCTCGCTGATGTCAGTGAGCAGTTCGCGGCGGCCCGCCGGCTGCTGAATTTCCTGACCGACCGCTATCTCTTTCCCATGCGGCGACAGTGGTTCGGTGCCGAGTAGCGAGCCGCGTCGAGCGAGGACGGGACGATGACGAGCTGGGCCGACGTCGTGGCGGCGTGCCGGCGCTCGCGGCTCGTGTTCGGGAACGCTTCGCCATCCGCAAGCACGCAACGCTGGCGACATTGCGCCGCGACGGGTCGCCGCGGATCAGCGGCGTGGAGGTGGAGTTCGCCGAGGGCGAGATCTTCCTTGGCATGATGCCGGATTCGGTCAAGCTTGGCGACCTCCAGCGTGATCCCCGTCTGGCGCTCCACAGCCCGACAGAGGATCCGCCCGAGGGCCGTCCCGGCGCCTGGCGGGGAGAGGCGAAGATCGGCGGCCGTGCGGTGGAGCCCGACTTCCCGGGCGCGGCCGTCGAGGGCGCCCAGCGATTCCGCGTCGACATCACTGAGGTGGTGTTTACGCACCTGAACGAGGCCGGTGACCAACTCGTGGTTGAGTCCTGGCATCCTGGGCGGGGGTCCAGACGGGTGGAACGGCGCTAACGCGAGGCCTCCGAGGGTGGCGATTGCCGGCTCTCAATCAAGTGTTTAATTGAGTTCATGAGCCCGGCCGCCGGCGCGCCCACCACCATCTCCCGTAAACCAGACCGCCGCCAGGCGCTGGTGCTCGCTGCCTTCAACCAGATCGCGTCACGCGGTTTCGAGGGGCTGCGGACCCGCGAGGTGGCGGCCGAGGTGGGGCTCAACATCGCCACGCTGCACTATTACTTCCCGACCAAGGAAGCCCTGATCCGTGGCGTCATCGCCCACGCCATGGAGCGCTTCCGTTCCACGTTGGCGCCGCATGGGTCGTCGGCCGACCAGCTTCGAAATCATCTGCGGGCGGTCCGGGCGCTGCTACGCCGGGAACCAGAGGTGGGGGCCGTCATGGGCGAGCTGGCCCTGCGCTCGGCGCGTGATGCGTCGCTCGCCCGGATCATGCGGGAAACCAACAACGCCTGGCACCGTACGCTCCGCGGGCTGCTGCGCCGGGCAGCCCGCAACGGACAGCTGGCCACGGAGCTCGACACTGACGAAGCCGCCGCGTTGATCATGGCGACGCTCACGGCCATGACGTTGCCCACCGTGTCGTCGGCCGCCCGCATGGACCAGGCGTTCCGCCAGCTGGAACGATGGCTGCATTTCGCGCCGCAGATTCGAACAGGATCTCGTTCAAGCAAGTGATTGATCGAATGCGATACGATGGCTTCCATCATCTGATTGAGCCTTTGGAGGCACCGCTATGACGACACCGGCTCGCTCGACCCGCGTCCCCTTCCTGGTTCCGATCTTCAATCCCATCGCTCGCCGAATGCTGGGCGCCGGCATCGCCCTCGGCCCCAATGCGCTGCTCACCGTCCGTGGCCGCAAGACGGGTCAGCCCCGCACCACGCCGGTGGCCCTCGTGGAAATCGGCGGCCGGCGCTGGGTCATCGGTACCTTTGGCGACGTGAACTGGGTGCGCAACCTTCGCGCCGCCAGCCGGGCCACGGTCACCAGCAAGCGGCGATCGCAGCCGGTCACCGCGGTCGAATTGTCGGCCGCCGAGGCGGCGGCGTTTTACCGCGACACCCTGACGCCGTATGTGAGCCGCGTTCCCCTGGGCCGCTGGGTGCTGGGTTCGGTTCTGGGCGCGCGCGAGATCTTTACGGATCCGGACGGCGCGGCCCAACGCCATCCGGTCTTCGAACTGCACGCGCAGCCTTCCGCCTCGACCGCTCAATAAAACCGCGGCGGCCTGATGCGAAGATATGGCCCGATGACGCTCGAGCGAGATTGGCCGCTCTTTGGGCTACGTATCGAGACGCCGCGTCTTGAGCTGAGCTATCCAACCGACGCGGATCTCGATGCGCTGAATGCGGTCGCAAGCCGCGGGATTCACGATCCGGCCGAGATGCCCTTTGTCATTCCCTGGACCGATGACCCGCCGGAGGCTCGGCCTCGGAATTCACTCCAGTTCTGGTGGGGACTGCGAGCCGCCTGGAAGCCGACCACCTGGGTGCTGACGCTGATGGTCAGGGAAGATGACAACGTGGTTGGCGTTCAGAATCTGTTGGCGAGCGATTTCGCTGTGACGCGGGAGGTAGGAACCGGTTCCTGGCTCGGCCAGTCCTACCAGGGGCGCGGCATCGGAAAGGAAATGCGAGCCGCCGTTCTTCACCTGGCCTTCGCCGGGCTTGGCGCAGCGCGCGCGACCAGCGGTGCCTGGGAGGATAATGCGGCTTCGCTCGCCGTCTCGCGGACCCTCGGATACGTCGAAAATGGCGACGAGATGATGGCGCGGCGGGGGCGTCCGGTGCGTCACATTCGGCTGGTCCTTCACCGCCAGGTCTGGGAGCGGTACCGCCGCGATGACATCCAGATCCATGGACTGGAAGCCTGCCTGCCGATGTTCGGGCTTGGCTAGGGAGCCTGGTCCGGCACCTCGACCACCACCTGCACGCCGTAGGGCGAACGATTGTAGGAGACCGACACGAGACCGCCGATCAATGCCCCAATCAGCGCAGCGAAGAGTCCGACCAGCAGCCCGACGAAGGGAACGACGACGAACCAGTCGGCCTGGAGGCGCTGCAGCACCGGCACCTGGCTGCCGAACGGCAGGAGCTGTTCGGTCACACCTAGGGTGAGGCTGAGGTCGCGCTGCCAGCTCAAGATGGCGCCGGCGAACCAGGCCAGCGTGGCGCCGAGCACGCATCCGGTCACCAGGCCCAGGCCAAAGCCGATCCAGCCGCCGGCGATCATCGCCGCCCGCACCGAGACCGCGAGGACGCGGCCGCTGACCTGGTGCATCAGGCGGGCTCCGCCCGCCGTAGCGAAGGCCGAGTCAGCAGGAGCACGCACAGGATCGCCGCGGGGATCGCGAGGGCGACGATCAGCGCATAGGCGAGGTAGCCGAGAAATCGGAGACCCTGGACCGGCTGCCGCGCCTGGCCGGTCGCGGTGGAGACGATCTTCTGCGTCGCGCCCCGTCCGGCGCCCCCCGCGAAGAGCTCCGCCGCCTGCAGCCCGGCCGGCCGCGGATCCCCGTTCGGCGTGTACAGACCGAAGTGCTCGACCTTCACCCCGGGCCGTTGCGTCCAGTAGTCGTCGAGCGTCCACCAGACGGCGGCCCCGACGAAGCCAGACGGATCGGTATCGAGGTAGGGTGCCGCCGCCTGGTACGTGTCGGCGAGGATCCGCCGCTGCTCCTCCTGGTCCGCGAGACGGTCGGACCAGCGGCCGAACTCCAGAATCATGATCGGTTTTCGGGGAAACGTGGCATGGGCGAGCTGGAGGGCGCGCGTCGTGCCCGGACCGGCGTCCGGCCCGTAGAAGACGCCGTAGTACGAGGTGTAACCGGCGACATCGAGCGGCCGGCTCGTCCCATCGTCCGGCTGATTGCCGTAGGCCGCCTGCCCGGTCAAGCGCGTCCCGTCGAGGGCGCGATCGAGATTGTGGAGTGTGGCCAGCGCCTGCTCCCGCTCGATGCCTCCGGTCGACTCGTTGGCGAGGCCGTGGAACAGCACCGATGGGTGGTTCATGTCGCGCAGGTCCATCTCACTCAGCATCTGCTGCGGAATGCCGCGGTCCATCGCGATCCCGAAGGTTTCGGGCGTGTAGTGATAGAGCGGGATCTCTTCCCAGATCGCGTACCCGAGCCGGTCGGCCAGCATCAGCAGCAACGGGTTCGCCGGATGGTGGTCGGCTCGGATCAGCTGGACATTGGTGGCGTTCGCCTTCTCCAGCAGGATCAGGATGTCGCCAGGCGTGACGACCGGGCCACCGCGTGGCTGGCCCCGGACCCCCGGATAGACCCGCTCGTCGTGGAGCGCGACCCCCGCGTAGGCGACCGTGCTGCCGTTGAGGAGCAAGCGCGGCGATCCAGGATCGACGGCGATGCGCCGGAGGCCAAAGGTTTCATACAGCTGGTCCACACGTCGCTCCTGCCAGAACACCTGGACCTGGAGGACGTAGAGCGCCGGCGACTGCGGCGACCAGAGGTCGGCGTTGGTGAGAGCGAAGCTTGCGTGCACCTGGCTGGTGCCATCACGGCCGAGCTGGCCGGCATCGAGACGTTGGGAGGCGATCGGCAAGGCTCCCGCCGGGATCAGGCTCAGTGGATCAGGGTTGGTCAGGTTGCTGAGGTCAACCGCAGCGGGCAGGATGTCGAGGCCGACCTGGACGGGCGCCGCGTCGCCGGCATGCTGATGAAGGGTGACGGCGATATCAGCGCCGTCGAGGTGCGGAACGACGTCGGCGCGGGCGGCATAAATGGAAGCCGTCGCCTCCATCCAGACCGGCTGCGTGAGACCACCATAGTTCCACCAGTCGGTGAGGCCCCAGGGAACGATGTCCTGTCGGGTGCCCCACTGGGGGTTGTCGACCCGGACCGCGATCGTGTTGATGTCACCGGGCAGAATCGCGTCCGTGGCATCGAACGCGAACGGCGTGGAGCCGCCCTCGTGATATCCGAGCCAGCGGCCGTTGAGCCAGACGTCCGCGATGTAATTCGCGGCGCCGAATTTCAAGGTGACCGTCTGATTCTGCCAATCCGCCGGAACGTCGAAGTCCTTGCGATACCAGGCTCCGTCACCGGACGACGTGGGCGGTGGATCGTAGGACCCGGGCACGTCGACCGTCGACCAAGCGGTGTCGTCGAACGCGGGTCGTTCGCGTCCGGCGGCATCAGCCACGATCTGCTTCAACGACCCCGATCGGGCGGCGAGCGACAGATCGTGGTCCATCGGCGTCGACTGAACCCGCCAGCGGCCGCCGAGGTCCAGGCGTCGTCGCGGCTGGTAGGAAAACGTCGGCACCGGGATGCCGTTTTGAAACGCGATCCGGCTGCCGCCGACTGTCTTCAGGCTGAGCGTTGGAGCCAGCTCTGCGGCGGCCTGGGGGCTGGCGCATGCCGGGAGCAGAAGCCCGAGGACGACGTTAGCCAGGACGAGACCGGCGAACCGGCGGGCAAGGCGCAACGAGGTGCATTATCGCCCCCCTGCCTTCCCCCACCGGGGGAGGGAAACGGCGATCAGGCACCTGGGCCAAGACCACGGCGCCCCAGGAGGCGCCGGACGGCGTCACCGCTCTCGAGCATAAGCGCGGCGGCGGCGACCTTCGCGCACTCGCCCGCACTCAGCTGACGCACGAGCGCTTTGATCCGAGCGACCATCGGCGGGTGGACACTCAATTCATCGACACCGAGGCCGACCAGCAGTGGCACGGCCCAGAGGTCCGAGGCCATCTCACCGCAGACGCCCACCCAACGCCGGCGCCGATGGGCAGCCTTCACCACCTGATCGATCATCCGCAGCAGCGCCGGGTGCAGGCTGTCCGCGAGCGGCCCCAATTCCGGGTTCGTGCGGTCCGCGGCGAACAGATATTGCGTGAGATCGTTGGTGCCAAGACTGAAGAAGTCGACTTCGCGGGCGAGCAGGTCGGCGCCAATCGCGGCCGCCGGCACCTCGATCATGATGCCCACCTGCAGGCGCGGTCCGTTGGCAGCGGCGGAGCCGACATCCCGAGCGGCCGCCGCCAGGATGGCCTGCGCCTGGCGGACCTCATCGACCGTCGACACCATGGGGAACATCAGCCGGAGCGGGTGCCTGGCGGCGACGCGGAGCGCCGCCCGCAGCTGATCAGCTAACAGGTCCGGCCGGCGGAGGAGTTGGAGACGAAGGCCACGCACGCCAAGCGCCGGGTTGGCTTCGGCCGGCTGAGGCAGGGCCGGAAGCGGCTTATCCGCGCCGACGTCGAGCGTCCGCAGGATGACCGGCCGCGGCGCCATCGCCGTCGACACGGCTTCCAGCATCGCGACCTGCTCATCCTCGGTTGGCAGCCGGTCGGAGCCGAGGAACAGGAACTCGCTTCGGAGGAGGCCGATGCCATCCGCGCCGGCCGCCGCGGCGCGACGGGCGTCCTCGAGGTTGGCCGCATTGCTTCCAACCTCCACCCGACGTCCATCTCGGGTCACGGCCGGTGCCGCATCGGCCGCCAATGGCGCCGGACCGCCAAGGTGTGGGATCGCTGACGCCGGCGGATCGACAACGAGCGTGCCCTGGTCTCCGTCGAGCAGCAGGGGCTGGCCATCGCCCACGGCGTCGTAAAGGCCCGCGATACCGACCACCGCCGGTAATCCGAGCGCGCGGGCGAGGATCGCGGTATGAGCCGTCGCCGTTCCCTGTTCGGTGGCGAATCCGACCACCAGCGCGCGGTCGAGTCCCGCCGTTTGGGAGGGCGCGAGGTCACGCGCCACCAGGATCGAGGGCCGGGACGGCGGCCGGGGCGAGTCGCTCAATCCGTGCAGCGCTCGACGGATCTGCTCGACCACGTCGTCGACGTCTGCCGCGCGCGCCTGAAAGACGGGGTCGGGTGAAGCCCGCAACATGGCGGCGAACGGCGCCATCGTTTCGGCCACCGCCACATCCGCCGGGGTCCCCCGCTTGACCAGCTCCAACGCACCGTCGAGTAGAGCCGGATCGTCAAGCATGAGGGCCTGCGCCTCGAGGATGCCCGCCTCGGCCGACGCGCCGCTCACCATCAGCCGCGCCGTCATTGCGGATAGGCGCGCCTTCACCTCCTCGATAGCACGGTGCAACCGGTCGGCCCCGAGCTCGCCGGTCGGCCCAGCGGCAGAGCTCTCGGGGCGTTGCTCGCTCCATCGCCAGGCAGGCGCAAAAGCTTGTCCCGGCGCAGCCGCGATGCCCTGCAGCCGCGTCGGCTGGCGGTTATTCGTCGAAGTCACGATTGACGAGGTCTTGGAGCGCCGCGACCGCCGCGTCGGCTTGCGGGCCGTCGGCTCGAACCGTGATCGTCGTTCCCTGGCTGACGCCCAGCGTCAGAACATTGAGGATGCTCTTCGCGTCGCGAACCGTGCCGCCCTTGACGACCTCGACCCGCGTGTCCTTGAAGCGTGCGGCCGTCTGCACGAAGAGCGCGGCCGGCCGGGCATGAAGGCCGACCTTGTTCATGATGATCAGCCGACGTTCCGCTATCGCCTGCACCGCCTCCTCACGTACCCGTCAGGGTTGCGGGATTCCCGCATGTAGTCAGGGTTGCGGGTTCCCGCATGTAGTCTAGGGTCGCGGGATTCCCGCATGTAGTCTGCGACCCCGGGCCCATTCGGTCAAGCCCGGGGCTGACTTCGTGCCGCGTCAAACGAGGCCGTAAAATGCAAGCGATCGATGAGGAGGTGGTCGCGATGGCCACTCGGACGATTGTCCCGCCCGCTCGTCTGCGCAGCGTCGATGGATCGGTCGGCCGCCTCCTGGAGGCCTTCGGCCGCGTGCCAGTGGCCGCGGTCATCCGAAGAGGCGAGGAACTGCCCCGCGCGCTGGCCTCGCAGGTTCCTGCGGTGTTCTTCTTGCGCGCTCCAGCGTTTCACCTTGGTCCGCTCGTGTGGGCGGTGCAGGCGCGAGGCAAGATGGCGTTCGTACATATCGACCTGATCGCGGGCCTTGGCAAGGATCGGGCGGGCGTGGCGTTCCTGGCGCGGGAGATCGGCGTCAACGGGATCATCACGTCGCACAGCGGCCTGGTGGCGGCGGCCCGGGCCGAGCGCGTGATCTCCGTGCAGCGACTCCTCCTCTACGACGATCTGGGCCTCCCCTCGGCGTTGTCAGCGTTGGACCACGCGCGCCCTGACATCGTGGAAGTGCTACCTGGGGTCATTTTTCCGCTGGTGGTGGATCAGATCCGGGCCCGGCTCTCCCTCCCGATGATCGTCGGGGGATTCGTGCGTGAACCCGCCCAGCGCGAGGGGGCGCTGCAACGGGGCGCGCTGGCGATCAGCACCAGTACCGCCGAGCTCTGGCCATGAGAACGCCTGGCGTTTTGGGGGTGATGCTACCGTCGGTGCGCGACGGCGCGGCCTTGAACCAGGCGCTCGACCTCGGCTACCGGCAGGTGCTGATCGAACGCGGCAGCTTGCTGGCCATGGTGGGGCCACTCGCCGCCGCCGCCCGGCAGGGTATTGCGATCTTCGTCAACCTCGATGCGGTGGAAGGGCTCGCCCCGGACAGCGCCGCCCTCGCGTTCCTGGCCACCGACCTCGGGTTTTCCGGCGTACTCTCCGTGAAGCCGCAGTTGCTCAGAGACGCGAGCCGGTTTCGATTGCGCACGGTGCAGCGGATCCACGCGCTCGATTCGACCGGGCTCCAAACCGGGCTCAACAGTATCGTGTCGCCATCACCGTACGCGATCGCCATCGCACCAGCGGTCGCCATCCCTCAGGTCATGCCGACGATCCGTGCGACCACCAGCACTCCGATCTGGGGCACCGGCTTCATCACCTCCGCCGATCAAGCGAATGAAGTCCTCGCGGCTGGCGCCGATGTGGTTTCCAGTGGACGGATAGAAGTATGGCGCGAATTCAGTCGAGTTCCGGTTCGCGGTTGACAGGCTCGCTCACCTGTGCTATGACTGACTTGCAGCGACTGGCGGGACACTGAAAGGAAAAGTCCTGACCTATGCGCTCCAGTAGGAGCGTGCAGGTTAGGACTTTTTTGATGTGTGCTCGGCCAAAGGAGGTGGAGCGAGGGGACATGAGCGACCGGCGTTTGTCGCGCGACCTTGTTATAGGAGGAGGAAAGAATGGCAGCAGCGCAAGACAGCTGGACGAAAAAGTACTTAGGCGAGGTGCTCGGCGTCTTCGTCCTGGTCTTCCTGGGCGATAGCTTCATCGCCTATGCGGTCGCCGGCGGGAAGAACGGCTTCCTCGCTGGACTGCTGGGGGCGGGATTCTTCTGGGGATTCGCCGTCACGCTGGCGATCTACGCGTGCGGCGCGGTCTCGGGGGCTCATCTGAACCCGGCGGTAACATTGGCCCTGGCCCTTCGGCGCGGTTTTCCATGGGCGAGAGTGCCGGGCTACATCGTCTCGCAGGTCATCGGCGCATTCCTTGCCGCGGCGGGCGTCTCCTTCGTCTGGAACGGGCTCATCTACAACTACGAGCACACCGCCAGTCCGGTGATCGATCGCGGCGGCGCGAACGGCATCGAGAGTGGGCTCATCTACTCGGCGAACTGGCCGCACCCGCTGCTGATCGGGCATAATGCCGCCGCGTTGCAGATCGATCCCTGGTGGGTCGGTGCCGGCACCGAGATCATCATCACCGCCATCCTGGTAATCACGGTCCTCGGGATCATCGAAGACCGGATCCCGTCGGCGGCGAACGTCGCGCCGCTGGCGATCGGCGTTGTGGTGGCGGCGCTCGTCGGACTCTTCGCGCCGATCGAGATGGCGTCCTTGAACCCGGCCCGTGACTTCGGGCCACGGCTCTGGATGCTCGTCATCGGATACGGCTCGAACGCGATTCCAGGGCCCAACTTCAACATCCTGGTCACGACCCTGATGCCGCTCGTCGGCGGACCGCTCGGCGCCTACATCTACGACTTCATCGTGCACCAGCACCTGCCCGTGCCGGTCGGTCCGGACGTGGCGGAACCCGCGGTGGAGCGGGCGCGGGCGCGCGCCTAGGCGCATGTCTCGACAGCTGAAACGGCAGCTCGGCAGAGCGAACAGCGGACGGGGCCCGAAGGCCTCGTCCGCGCGGTCGCCAGGCAGGCGAGCGCCGGCGAAGCCCAGGCTGTCGCCGCAGAAACGACTGAACCGCATTTTGCTGATCGGCGGCGGCGCTCTGGCAGTAGGCGCGGTGGTGCTGGCGGTGCTCGCGCCACGTTTCGACCCGCTGGCGCTGGCCGTCAACCTGGCGGCCATCGGGCTGGGGTTACTGATGGGGAAAGGCATCGGACGGTTCATGTTCCGGCGCGTCTTACCAGCCGCAAATAAGTAGGAGGAGGCAGCGATGGCAGAAGCAGCGGTAACGACCAGACTCAAGAAGCTGATCAACACACCCGAAACCGAGGTGAAGGACGCCCTGGCGGGAATGGCGGCGGCGCACGCCGACCTGATCCGGGTGGAGTACGACCCGAACGTGATCATTCGCAAGGACGCACCCAAAAAGGGCAAGGTGGGGCTGGTCTCGGGCGGCGGCAGCGGCCACGAGCCGATGCACGGTGGCTACGTCGGGCTGGGGATGCTCGATGCGGCCTGTCCCGGGGCGGTCTTCACGTCGCCGACTCCTGACCAGATGGCGCGGGCGACGGCGGCGGTGGATGGCGGCGCCGGCGTGCTGCACGTCGTCAAGAACTACACCGGCGACATCATGAACTTCGAGATGGCGGCCGAGCTGGCGCGCGGCGAAGGCGCCAGAGTCAACGCCGTGATCACCAACGACGACGTCGCCGTCCAGGACAGCC
>Ga0070707_100002162_pt1 | contig 18831 bp, 17 predicted proteins | sample KBSK5502metaG_FD_65468 | JGI IMG/M metagenome (GOLD analysis project Ga0070707, IMG submission 65468) | Corn, switchgrass and miscanthus rhizosphere microbial communities from Kellogg Biological Station, Michigan, USA - KBS K5-50-2 metaG | ecosystem: Host-associated > Plants > Roots >... | reverse complement strand
CCGTGCGCACGCCGGTCCTCGACGCCTTTCGGCCGCTGGTCCGCGCCGTGTCACGTCTCTACTTCGGCCTCGAGCTGCGCGGCGTCGAGCACATCCCGGCCCATGGTCCCCTCGTCGTCGTTCCCAACCACCAGACGTTCGCGGATCCCGTCCTCGTCACCATCCCCATCCGTCGGCGCGTGTACTACATGGCCTGGCGCCGCCTCTTCCAGGTGCCGGTGCTGGGTCGCGCGCTCCGACTGCTGCGGGCCTTCCCCGTCGACCTCGATGCCCGCGACCCCGGCGCCGTCCGCGAGGCGCGTCGGCGCCTGGTCGACGAGGACGCGGTGGTGATGATCTTTCCGGAAGGGGGTCGGAGCAAGGACGGCACGCTCGGTCGCTTCCACATGGGCGCGTTCCGCCTCGCTGCCTCGCTCGGGGTCCCTGCGTTGCCGGTGACGATTGCAGGCGGGCATGAATCCTGGCCGCCGGGTCGTCGGCTGCCCCGCCGCGGGAGGATCACGATCACGTACCATCCGCCGCTGTCCATCGATGTGGCGGCCGATCCGCGCGCGGCCGCGCACGAGCTCGCCGAGCGCGCACGCACGGTTATCGCGTCGGCGCTGTCGCGCTGAGCGCCCGGGGTCGGCGGCGCCCGGTCAGCTGGCGCTCCGCTCTTCCACGCGGTAGCCGGACGCTTCGAGGTGACGCTTGAGGGCGGCAATCTGTTCTGGCCCCGACGTCTCGAGTGTTAGCTCGACTTCCGTCTGGCCGATCGACGCGTGCGGCGAAAATGCGCGGTCGTGCAAGATCTGCAAGATATTGGCTCGTTCCTCGGCGATGAGCGCGGTGAGTCGCGCCAGGGCGCCGGGGATGTCGCGCAGCAGCACGCCGAGACGCACGAGCCGACCATCCTTGACGAGGCCGCGTTCGATGATGCGGGCGAGCATGGTGACGTCGATGTTGCCGCCCGAGAGCACGAGCGCCACGCGTCGGCCCTCGAGATCCAGCCGGCGATTCAGCAGCGCGGCCAGCGGCGCGGCGCCGGCGCCTTCGACGACCGTCTTCTCGATTTCGAGGAGCAGCAGCACGGCGTTGGCCAGCTCCTCCTCGTCGACCGTCACCACGCGATCCACCCAGCGGCGCGCCAGCTCCAGCGTCAGCTCGCCGACCTGGCGCACGGCGATGCCGTCGGCCATCGTGGCCGCGGCGTCCACGCGCAGCCGCTCGCCGCGCTCGAGCGAGCGCGACATCGCGGGCAGCGCCGCCGATTGCACGCCGATGACGCGCACGTCGGGGCGCTTGGCCTTCACCGCCAGCGCGACGCCACCGATCAGGCCGCCGCCGCCCACGGGCACGAGCATCGCCTCCACGTCGGGCAGCTGCTCGAGTAGCTCGAGGCCGAGCGTGCCCTGGCCGGCGATCACGCGCGTGTCGTCGAACGGATGGACGAAGAGCCGGCCACGCTCGGCGGCGATGGCGCAGGCGCGCTCGTAGGCGTCGTCGTAGTTGTCGCCGTGCAGGATCACTTCCGCGCCGTAGCGCCGCGCCGAGGTCACCTTGATCAGCGGTGCGTACTCGGGCATGACGATGGTGGCGGGGATGCCGAGGCGCTCGGCGTGGAACGCCACCGCCAGGCCGTGATTGCCTGCGCTGGCGGCTATGACGCCCCGGCGGCGCTCGTCGGCGCCGAGCTGCAGCAGCAAGTTCGCCGCGCCGCGCTCCTTGAAGGAGCCCGTCATCTGGAGGTTCTCGAGCTTCACGAAGCAGCGCACGTGGGTGAGCTCGGAGAGTGTCTGCGAGTACGCGCACGGCGTTTCGACGATGGCGTCGCGCAGCCGCAGGCGCGCCGTCTCGATGGCAGCGACGTCGACGGGGCTTCCGTCCATCACGCGAAATCCATCAGAATGGGAGCGCCGGCTCGCCGAGCGCCGGCGTCATCCAGCCCACCGGCATCAGCGGCGTCGAATGCGCGTAGCCGATGCGCCCGCGCCAGTCCACCATGATCAGGCCGCCCTCGCCGCGGCCTTCCTCCACGAGCAGGTCTACCGCGACTTTCGCCGCGTAGTCGGGGTCGTCCGCTTCCTTGAGGTAGTCCAGGGCACGGCGCGCGAGCACCACGCGGATGATCGCCTCGCCGTCTCCCGTGCACGACACACCGCCGAGGGAGCTGTCGGCGTACGTGCCGCAGCCGATCAGCGCGCTGTCGCCGACGCGCCCTGGGCGCTTGCCGAGGGTGCCGCCGGTCGACGTCGCGGCGACCACCGTGCCATGCCGGTCGAGCGCCGTCGCTCCGACGGTTCCGCGGGACCCCGTCTGCGTCGGGTGACGCAGCGCGGCCGCGCGGCGCTCGGCGAGACGGGCGCGCTGCCGGTCTGTGATCAGTGATGCCGGGTCGCACGCCGGTAACCCCGCGTCGAGGGCGAAGGCGTGCGCGCCGTCGGCGACGAGCAGGACATGACGGCCGTCCTCCAGCACGCGGCGCGCGAGACTCACGGGGTTGGCGACGCGGTTCACCGCCGCCACCGCGCCGCATCCGAGCCGGTCGCCTTCCATGATCGACGCGTCCATCTCGACCGTGCCGGCCTCGGTGAGCACGGAGCCGCGGCCGGCGTTGAAGCGTTCGTGGTCCTCGAGACTGCGCACGGCGGCCTCGACCGCGTCGAGGGCGCGACCGCCGGCGGAGAGGACAGCCCAGCCGGCGACGACGGCGGCACGGACGCCTGGACGGAACTCGGCGGCGCTCTCGAGCGGTGCGCCGGCGCCGCCGTGCACGATGATCGAGGGTACGCGACGCGCGCGCGCGCGTGCGGGCGATGGCGTCATCGCACCCACCGTGGCACAATCCGGCCGCCTTGCAAAGTCCGACGGCACTCGAGCGGCTCAACGCACGGATCGTGCGCTGCCGCCGCTGCACGCGGCTCGTCGCGCACCGCGAGGCGGTCGCGGCCACGCCGCCACGGCGCTACACGGGACAGCGCTACTGGGCGCGTCCGCTGCCGGGCTTCGGCGACCCCCGCGCGCGGCTGCTGCTGGTGGGCCTGGCGCCGGCGGCCAACGGAGGCAATCGCACGGGCCGCATGTTCACGGGTGACCGCAGCGGCGACTGGCTGTTCGATGCGCTCCACCACGGGGGCTTCGCGAATCAGCCGACGTCCATGGATGCGGGCGACGGCCTGCGGCTGCGCGACGCCTACATCACGGCCACCATCCGCTGCGCGCCACCCGCGAACAAGCCGCTGCCCGCCGAGATCCTCGCGTGCCGTCCATATCTGCTCGAGGAGCTGCGCCTGCTCGACCGCGTGCGCGTCGTGATCGGTCTGGGACGGATCGGCTGGGAGGCCTATCTCCGTGCGCGCCGCGCGCTCGGCCACGCCCCGCCGCCGGCGCGCCCGGTATTCGCCCACGGAGCCGCCAGCGACCTCGGCGACGGCGTCACGCTCATCGCCTGCTACCACCCGAGTCAGCAGAACACATTCACCGGAAAGCTGACGCGCCCGATGCTCCGCGGCGTCTTCACGCAGGCGCGACGAATACTCGAACGCGGGTGATCGAGGGGCGTCACGGGTTTCCCGGGACGCCCCGAGCGGTGGGGGGAATGGGGGGCCATTTCGGGGCCCCCCATGTCTAAACGCGGGCGATCGAGGGGCGTCACGGGTTTCCCGGGACGCCCCGAGCGGTGGGGGGAATGGGGGGCCATTTCGGGGCCCCCCATGTCTACAGTCACAGCCCCAGACGCTCCTTCAGCGCGCGCACCCGGTCGCGCGAGACGGTCAGCTCGGTGCGCGGCACGTCCTTGAGCCGGACGGCGAGATGCCCGCCGGGGTCGGCGTGAAGCTCGGCGACCCAGCCGACGTTCACGAGGATGCCGCGGTTGATGCGCAGGAACTGCGCCGGATCGAGCCGCCGCTCGAGCTCCGTCAACGTGACGTCGAGCATGTGCTGTGCGCTCGGCGTCACCGCGTAGGTGGCGCGATCTTTCGCCAGCACGTGGGTGACCTCCTCGACCGGAATCAGCCGCACGCGCTCGCGCGTGCGCGCCGCGAGATGGTCTAGAAACCGCGTCGCGCGCAGGTCCTCGGCCAACCGGCGCAGCGCCTCGCGGATGTCGTCGGCGCCGGCGCCCGGCGCCGTGCGTCGCGCGGCGACGCGGTCGAGCGCCCGATCGAGGCGCGCCGCTTCGATGGGCTTGAGCAGATAGTCGAGGGCGTTGACCTCGAACGCGCGGACGGCGTGCTCGTCGTGGGCGGTGGTGAACACGACCATCGGCCCCGGCGGCACCCGCTCGACGACCTGGAAGCCGCTCAAACCGGGCATGTTGATGTCCAGGAACACGACGTCGGGCGGTTGCGCGGCGACTGCGGCCAGGCCCTCGACCGGATCGGTCGCGCGGCCCACGATCTCGACGCGCCCGGTTGCCTCCAGCAAGCGGGCGAGGCGCTTGAGCGCCAGAGGCTCGTCGTCGATGAGAAACGCGCGGAGTGGCGCGCGGGCGCTCACGGCATCGCGGCGCGCGGCAGCGAGACCGTCACCACGGTGCCGCCGTCGCGGCGCCCGACCTCGAGGCTTGCCCGATCGCCGAACCGCGCGGCGAGCCGGCCGCGGAGGTTGTCGAGACCGTGTCCTGGCCGCATGGCGTCGGCCGCGAAGCCGGGGCCATCGTCCCAGACGCTGAGGACCACACGCTCACCGACCGCCGAGGCGGCGATGCGTACATGGCCGCCCGAGGGCCGCGGGGCGATCGCGTGCTTGATGCTGTTCTCGGCGAGGGTCTGGATCGCCAGCGGTGGCACCTCGACGCCGGCCGCCTCGGGCTGCACGTCGATCGTGTACGCCAGGCGCTCCGCAAATCGCGTGCGCTCGATCTCCAGATAGTCGGTCACGATCTTCAGCTCATGCTCCAGCGGAACCAGGCCGCGCTCCGTCGCGTCCAGTGAGAAGCGCAGCAGCGCGGCGAGGCGCTCGACGGTTCGCTCGGCCTCCTGGGGATCCTCCTGGATGAGGGCCGAGATCGCGTTGAGCGTGTTGAACATGAAGTGCGGCTGCAGCCGCGCTTCCAGTGACGCCAGCCGCGCCTCCAGCATCGTCTTCCGCGCGCGCTCGTGATCAAGCTCACGGTCGCGCAGCGCCGCGGTCACGGCGTCCAGGCGCCGGCGCTGCGTGTCGTACAGTCCCATGCTGATGCCGAGTGTCAGCGTGATGAGCACGCAAATGCTGAAGTCGTGGCGATAGCAGAGCGCGAACGGCTCGTTGGGCCGTAGGCCGAGAAGGGTGATGACGCCGCACGCGAGCGCCGTGCCGACGAGCGCCAACGTCAGCAGCAGGGCGATCGTCACCGTCCAGCGCATCGCGGCCGGCCGGCCCTCCATGGCGGGGCGCAGTCGCGGCACCGTGAGCGAGACCAGCGTCGTCATGCCGGCGGCGTGCACGAGCGCGCTCTGCAGCGTGATGGAGATGTGGCTGTGTCCCGCGAGCGCGTAGAGCGCGGTCAGCACGCCCGCCGCCACCACGCTGGCGGTGCCAACGCGGAACCAGTGCGTGCACGTCACGTCTCGCAGCGTCTTGGCGATGCCCACGGGGCCGATCCTATCAGGACGCGCCGGCGCCCGGATGCCGTTGGCGGAGCGCGGCGCGCACGGCGCCGGCGCCGAGCAGCGCGACGCCGACGATGACGGTCGTCCACTCCCGCGCAATCGCGAAGGTATGCATCAGGACGACCGCGAGCCCGACGACCGTCACGATCGCTCCCGCGAGCATCAAGCCGAATCCAGAGCGCCGACATGCCATGTCAGAACCTCCATGTGGTGGTGAACGTCACGCGATCGTTGCGATCGAACTGGCCGTAGAGGGTCTGGTGCGGACCCTCGAAGAGATCGGCGCCCACCGACAGCATCACCGCATCGCTGACGAGATAGTCCACGCGCGGGCTGAGCCGGAAGTCTCCCCGGTTGACGCCGACGACGAAGAGCAGGCTCGGGTTGAGCGTGTTGGCGAAAAATCCCGTGGCCACGCGCAGCGACAGCGACGTCGTCACCTCGGCGGCCACGCCAGCGCGCGTGAGATTGGTCGCCGAGCCCATCAGGACCTTCTGATTGAGCTGGAGCGCGGTGTCGACCGTCTCGAAGAATGTGTAATCGACGCCGATCAGCCAGTCCAGCGTGTCCCGCCGGACGACGCCGTCGGTGTCGAGCGGATCGGTCGTCTCGTAGCGCTTGCCGATCGACAGCGCCGCCTCGGCGCGCACCACCACCGGCTCGAAGCTCTTGCCGAGCGTCGCGCCCACGATGTGCAGCCGCGGGTGCTCGGGCTCGAGCACGATGACGTCGGGGCGTGGCGGTTGGCTGACGCGGCGCTGGAAGAGGACCGGCGTCTTGTCCGCCTGGTCGTAGTAGATGAGCGCGACGTCCCAGCCCTGCCGCAGCACCGAGAGGCGAACGCCACCTTCGCTGCGCGCCAGGCTGAACTCGTCCTGATTGTCCGGCAGACGCACGACCGGATTGCGGAAGCGATAGGGGATTCGCGCGAACTGGAACTCGGCCCCGAGCTTCGGCAGCTTGTTGGTTCGCGTATCGGGCGTCCACACGCCCTCGATGCTGACGCCTTCGGTCAGGCGATACGTGACGTCGAGCGCCCAGATCGGAATCCGCAGCTCGCTGAAGTCCGGCAGCACGAACTCCCGGAAGTCCTTGGGGTTCACGATGTCGGTGACGAACGTGCCGATGGCTTCGCCCCAGACGATCTGCTGGCGGCCGAGCCTCACGTCGACGTCGCCGCGGCCGACGGTCAGCAGCGCCTCGCGCAGCGAGAACTCCGTCTTCTCGTCGCGCTCGACGTTGGCCGGATAGCGGTCGGTGGCCTCGAAGACGGCGTCGTACCAGCCACGCACGGCCGCCCGCACGGCCACCGCCTCGGACAGCGTGTACTTGCCCTCGAGCCAGCCGAGCGTCCTGAGCTTGCTGACGTCGCCGGGATCGTGCAGCCGGTAGGCGAACTCCTCGGCCACGCGTCCGCGCACGCGGAGGGCCTTCGTCCAGTCGTCGACGTCCGCCTCCTCCGCGACGGCGGACGCGACCAGGCCAAGGAGCAGCGCCGTCGCGGCCACCGCGTGACGCATGTCAGTCGAGCGTCTTCATGTAGTTCTTGTCGAAGTACTTGTCGGGCAGCTCGCGGATCGTGACCTCGCCGTAGTCGAGGACGGAGCGCTTGTCCTTGCGGATCGCGTCGGTGAGCGTCAGCCGCGTCGCCAAGGCATGGCCACCGACGTTCTGGAAATTGTCGAATGTCCCGGTCTTGAGCAGCGTGCCGGTGCCTGCATAGAACTCGGCTTTGACCGGCCGCCGTCCGTCCTTCGACACCCAGTATTTGATGGCGGAGTAGGTGACGTCCTTGGTCTTGGCCTTGAGGTCGAGCACGTGGCAGCCGACGCCGTCGACCGCGTCGTCGCCCAGCAGGATGGCGTCGTAGTCACCCGCGTAATCGGCGCGCGCGATGTCGCCGTTGGCCACCTGGCCGACCAGCCGCTGAGAGAGCGGAATGCGCACGGGCTTGCCGGCGTCCGGCAGGTAGATCCAGAGGTCGCGTCCCAGCCCGAGCAGTGAGCGCCCGGCGCTGCGCGGCGGCGCGACGAACTTGACGAACACGCGAGCGCCGCTCTTGACGAAGACCTCGAAGCCGTCCACCGAGGGCGTCTTCTTCGCTTCCTGGCTGGTGATGGTGATCTTCCACACGAAGCTGTCGGCCGGTCGCCGGTAACGATCGGCGTCGGCCACGATGTCCGCCGCGTCGCCCGCGTGCGCCGGCGAGGCGGCGGCGAGCAGCAGCAGCGCGATCACCCCGATCTTGAGCGCCCATCCCCACTCTTCGCTGCGTCGGAACGCGCGTACGCCATACCAGATCGACCACGCCGTGAGCGCCGCCGTGAACGGGATGCCGGTGGCGATGTTGACGATCACGAACAGATCGACGTCGCGCCACGAGAGCACGAGCAGCCGTACACCGCTGCGCAACAGGAGGTACGTGCCCCACGCGAGCGACACTCGCGAGAAGACGCGGCGGAACGTGGCGGATGCTTTCACGGCCGGCGGAAATGCGTAGGTCTCCTGTGCGAACACGCCGGCCAGCGGCCGGCCGAGAGCGACCGAGACGATGAAGGTCAGCCCATACAGCGCGTTGACGATGATTCCCGGCGCGAAGTAGGCGACGGCGCTGCCCGTGGCGAGCCCGGCCGCCGCCTGGGTGAGGGCCACCACCAGCCCGATGGAGGCGCCCAGTCCTGTGCGCGCGTGCCGGCGCTCCCACGCGAAGATCACCAGCGCCACGGTGGTGGCGGCCACGATCCCGGCGGTCAGGCCGAACAGCTTCCAGCCGGCATAGAAGAGCAACACGGGGCCGAGGGCGTCGCGCGCGAAGCGCGGGCCGCTGCCGAGCAGCATCCCCGTCACCGTCACTTTTCTTTGTTGGGCGGCCGTTTCGAGGGGCGTCACGGCTTCGCCGGGGCGCCCCGAGGGTTGGGGGGTTTGGGGGGCCATTTCGGGGCCTCCCATGTCATCAGACATGACGAAGCGCCTCGACGACGTTGAGGCGGGCGGCGCGCCACGCGGGATAGAGCGAGGCCAGCGTCGCCGCGATGATCGACAGCTGCACGGCCTGTGCGAGCACCGCCGGCACGACGAAGATCTGAACCAGAAACCCGCGCGTGGAGCCCGGCGGGGGTGGCAGCTGGATGCCGACCGCCGAGATGGCCTTGGCGAGCAGCACGCCGAGCACGAGGCCCGCGCCGGCGCCCAGCACGCCCAGCACGAAGCCCTCGAGCACGAACATGGACACGACGCCACGCCGCCGCGTTCCGAGCGCCATGACGGTTCCGATCTCGCGCGTGCGTTCGAAGATCGCCATCGTCATCGTGTTGGTGATCCCGAAGACGACCATGACCGAGACGATCAGCGTGAGCACGGCGAAGATGCGGCCGAAGAGCTCGCGAACCTGGTGGTAGCGCAGGGCGAGGTCCTCCCACGTCTTGATCTCGAGATCGAGCCCCCGGTCGCGAATCAGCCGCTCGATCTGCGCGCGGACCGCGGCGGTGTGTTCCGTGGCGTCGAGCAGCAGGACGATCGACTGCACCTCGCCGCCCTCGAGGTCGAGCACCCGCTGGGTCTCGGGCAGGCCGACGCGCAGGAAGCGATCGTCGTACGCCTTCTCGCCCGACTCCCAGATGCCACGCACCTTGACGGCGAGCGCGTTGATGGCGCCCGCTTTGGTGGTGGTGAGCAGGGTCAGATCGTCGCCGGGCTTCACGCCGAACGCGCGCGCCAGTCCCATGCCGAGCGTGACGCCGCGCGGATCGCGCGACGCCAGCTCCTTGCCGTCGACGATCACCGCCAGCGCGGAGAGATCCATCTCGCCCTCGGGCACGACGCCGGCGCCGACGAAGGCCGTCGTGGTGTCGCCGGTCGACACGAGACCGGAGAAGCCGAGGCGCGCGGTCACCGTCTTCACGTGGGCAATCCCCTTCAGCTCCTCGCGCAGCGCCGGGTAGTCCGCGATGAGGTAGTCGAACGGCGCGAGGTTGCCCTTCTCGGAGTAGCCCTTGCGATAGATCTGCAGGTGGCCGACCTGGCTGCGAATCGTGGACTCCCGCACGCCATAGTAGATGGAGTGCACGAAGCCGCCGAAGACGATGATGGCGGCGGCACCGAAGCCCATTGCGGCCAGCGTGATCAGCGTGCGGCGCCGGTTGCGGAAGACGTTGCGAAGGGCGAGCTTTCCGTAGAGCGCCATGGGCTAGAGATTCCTCAGCTCGCGCTCGATCGCCGAGGCCTCGGGCGCGGCGGGATACAGCGCCTTCGCCTTTTCCCATGCCGCGCGGGCCGCCGCCGGCTGACCGGTCTTTTTGTAGGCCAGCCCGAGGTTGAGATAGACGGTCGGCATGACCGCGTCCGGTACGGCCTGTGGCCGAGTGTCTTTCATCGCGACCACCCGTGTGAGGTCACGGACCGCAGTGTCCATCTTACGGAAGAGATCGGGCACGCGTGCGGCGGTGACGCCGCGAACGACGTAGACGACGAAGGCGTCGGGAAAGCGTTCGACGGCCTCGTCGAGCGTGTCGAAGCCACGTTTCACCCAGCCGGCGGCCTCCATGCCGCCGACGTGCGGGGCCTTGCGCACCTGGGCGCTGCCGAGCCAGGCAAGCGCCGCGGGATTGTTCGGATCCGTCGCGACGGCTCTCTCGAACAGCGCGATGGCGTCGTCGGGACGATCGGCGTCGAGAGCCTGCCGTCCCTGGGCGACGAGATCACCCGTCTGGGGCTCGACGTGATCGGGCCCGAGCACGACGAGGATGCAGAGCACGGCGAGGGCGAGATATTTCATCGTAGCCTCCCGTCGGAGATTTCCAGCACGCGGTCGGCAGCCGAGATGATGCGAGCGTCGTGAGTCGAGAACACGAACGTGACGCCGCGTTCGCGGTTGAGCCGGCGCATCAGCTCGACGATGTCGCGCCCGGTGGCGCTGTCGAGGTTGGCGGTGGGCTCGTCGGCGAGGACGAGCGCGGGCGCGCCGACAAGCGCGCGGGCGATGGCCACGCGCTGCTGCTGGCCGCCCGAGAGCTCCGCCGGCCGGTGACGCGAACGCTCGCTCAGCCCGACCTGAGCGAGCGCCGCGGTAACACGCGCGCGCCGGTCGCCGCCCTCCCGCGGGTGGATCAACAGGGGATACTCGACGTTTTCCCACGCGCTGAGCACCGGGATGAGATTGAACGTCTGGAAGACGAAGCCGAGCTTGCGCGCGCGCAGGTCCGCGCGGGCGCCCGCCGACAGCGCGCTGACCGCCTCCCCGTCGATGCGGATGTCGCCCGAGGTCGGCGTGTCGAGGCAGCCGATGAGATTCAGGAGCGTCGTCTTGCCGCTGCCCGACGGGCCGGCGATGGCCACGAACTCGCCGGCGGCCACGCCGAACGAGACGTCGTCGAGCGCGGTGACGTCGACCTTGCCCAGCCGATACGTCTTGCTCACGTGCTCGACGGCAACTCGGTCGTCCATCGGCCGCCTCCCGGGCCGGCACCTGTCCGGCTGGCGCTCACCATGCGGTCGGGCCCCGACGGTGTCCACGCCAATCGGATGAACGGCGGGAAGCCGGGGACGAACGGTCGCAAAGCGGGGACGAGCGTGATCGAGGGGCGCTACGGATTTGCCGGAGCGGGCGGCAGTGCGAAGCCGCAGGCCGAAGTCGTTGGGGGTTTGGGGGGCCATTTCGGGGCCCGCTCGAACGGCGCGGGGGACCGAGGCGCGCCACGGGTTTCCCGGGGCGCGCCGAGCGTTGGGGGTTTGGGGGCCATTTCGGGGCCCCCATCTAAATCAGTCTGCCAGGTCGGAGGGCAGCCGCGGTCGCTCGGAGACGGTCAGCGTCATCTCGCGCGGCTGGCCGTCGCGGACGACCGTGATCTTCACGCGCTGTCCGACACGCAGCGTCTTGACGCGCGCCACGTAGTCCGAATGGCTGCGGATCGGCGTGCCGTTGATCGCCGTGAGGATGTCGCCACCGAGCAGATACTCCTCGCCCTGGACGACCACCGAGAGATTGCCGCCGCGCACACCGGCGCGGTCCGCGGGCGAGCCGTCGTAGACCACCTCCACCAGATAGCCCGGCGTCACGGGGAACCGGACGACGCCGCCGAGCTTGTTGTCGACCGCGCGCCCCTGCATGCCGAGCCACGGTCGCACCACGCGGCCCAGCTCGCGCAAGTCGCGCAGGATCGACTTGGCCGCGTTGATCGGCACGGCGAAGCCGATCGACTGCGCGTCTTCCGAGATCAGCGTGTTGATGCCGACGACGCCGCCGCAGCGGTCGACGAGCGGTCCACCGGAGTTCCCGGGATTGATCGGCGCGTCCGTCTGGATCATCGGCTCGTCGGAGATGCCCGGCAGGAGCCGATTCAGCCCGCTCACGATCCCTCGCGTCATCGTCTGGTCGAGACCGATCGGGTTGCCGATGGCGACGACCTCGTCACCGACCTTGACCGCCGCGGAATCGCCCAAGCGCGCCGCGGGCAGCGCGGTCGTGCTGTCCACGCGAAGCAGCGCGATGTCGAGCACGGGATCGAGGCCGAGAATGCGCGCCGGCGTCTTGTTGCCGGAGTCGAGCGTGACCGTGAGCGACGCGGCCCCGTCCACCACGTGAGCGTTCGTCAGGATCTGGCCATCCTTGTCGATGATCACGCCGGAGCCGACGATCGTCTCGAAGCGCCGGTGCGGCTTGGCCTTGTTGATCTTCATCGCCTGGATGGACACGACGGCAGGGGAGGTGCGCTCGAAGACGGCGGCGAGTGGCTCGGCGCACGGCTGCGCGGTGGCCGCCCTCGCGATGAGGAGCGTGGCGAGCACCGCAAGACCGAGCCGCATAGAACCCGGATCATACACCAGGCGTGTAGAATCGAGCCGATGCGCCCACTCCGACCGGCACGCCCAATCCTCGTCGCCACGCTGCTGCTCGTCCTCGCCGCCGGCGGCGCCGCCGCCCAGAACAGCGAGCGGGTCCTTGCGGCCACGCTCGACAACGGTCTGCGCGTGCTCCTGCAGGAGGACCACCGCAGTCCCATCGTCTCGTTCCAGATGTGGTATCGCGTGGGCTCGCGCAACGAGACGCGCGGCTCCACGGGCATCGCGCACTTCCTCGAACACATGATGTTCAAGGGCACGCCGGCGCACGGGCAGGGCGAGTTCGCGCGTCTGGTCGAGCAGAACGGCGGCCAGGACAACGCGTTCACGTCGCAGGACGTGACCTCCTATTACGTGAACATCGCGGCCGATCGCATCGATCTGGTGATCGACCTCGAGTCCGATCGCATGCACAACCTCAAGCTCGACGCCAAGGACATCGCCTCCGAGCGCGAGGTCGTCATCGAGGAGCGTCGCACGCGCACGGAGGACGATCCCGGCGGCTTCCTGGGCGAGGAGGTGTCGTCGATCGCGTTCAAGAACCACCCGTACGGCGCGCCGATCATCGGGTGGATGGAGGAGATCAAGCGCATCACGCCCGAGGAGATCCGCGCCTTCTACAAGACCTACTACATGCCCAACAACGCGATCCTGGTCGCGGTGGGCGACTTCAAGGCGCCCGAGGTACTGGCCAAGATCCGCGCGAAGTTCGGCCGCATTCCCAAGGGGCCGCCGCCGCCGCCGGTGTTGGCCGTGGAGCCGGCGCAGAACGGCGAGCGCCGGGTGACCGTGAAGAAGCACGCGCAGCTGCCGATCGTGTACCTCGGCTACCACGTCCCGAACCAGAAGTCGCCGGACGCCTTCGCCCTCGAGATGCTCTCCACGATCCTGTCGGAGGGCCGCGCCTCGCGGCTCTACAAGCGCCTCGTCTACGAGCGGCAGCTCGCGCTCGAGGCGGGCGGCGACTACAACTACTTCTCTCACGACCCGAGCCTGTTCTGGTTCTGGGGCACGCCGATGCCGGGTCAGACGCCGGAGGCCATGGAAAAGGCGCTGCTCGCCGAGATGGAGCAGCTCAAGACGGAGCCGGTCTCCGCCGAGGAGCTGCAGCGCGCGAAGAACCAGGTCGAGGCGACGTTCGTCTTCCAGGAGGATTCGATCCACCGCCGCGCCGGGCTGCTCGCGCGCTTCGAGCTGATCGGCGGCTACGCCCACAAGGATCGCTTCGTCGAGGGCCTGCGTGCGGTGACCGCCGCGGACATTCAGCGCGTGGCGCGCACCTACTTCTCCGACGACAAGAAGAACGTCGGAGTGCTCCTGCCGCAACCATGATGTGCCTGCGACGCTTCTCGGCGGTGCTCCTCTTGCTCGTCCTGCTGCTGGCGGTCCCCGCCGGCGCCGCCAAGCCGATCGCGCATCGTGAGGTGCTGCCCAACGGCATCGTTCTGCTGGTGGCCGAGCGGCCCGCGATCCCGATGGTGGTGGTGCGCGCCTTCGCCCACGCGGGCGCCGTGCTGGACCCGCCCGACCGCGCCGGCCTGGCCAATCTCACCGGGGCGCTGCTGACCCGCGGCACGGCGAAGCACACCGGGCCCGAGCTCGACAGCGCGATCGAGTTCGTGGGCGGCAATCTCTCGGCCGGCGCCGGCCGCGACGGCCTGACCGCCTCGCTCGCGGTGCTGAAAAAGGACGTCGGCCTCGGGCTTGACCTGCTGGCCGAGGTGCTGCTCACGCCGACCTTCCCGCCGGATGAGGTGAAGCGCAAGAGCGCCCAGATCCAGGCGGCCATCAAGCGATCCGAGGAGGATCCGGGCACCGTGGCCGGCCGCGCGCTGGCGAAGCTCGTGTTCCCGAACCACCCCTACGGCGTGCCGGTGGAAGGCACCGTCGAGTCCGTGGGCAAGCTCACCCGCGACGACGTCGTGCGCTTTCACGCCGCGAACGTCCGGCCGGACACGACGATCATCGCCGTCGTGGGCGCCGTCAGCGTCGACGAGGCGCGCCGCGAGATCCAGGCGCGCTTCGGCGCCTGGACGCCGCCGGCCGAGCCGCCGGTCACGACGCCGCCCGTCAGCCCCGGCGGGCCGCCGCGGACCGAGACGATCGAGAAGGAGCTGACGCAGGCGACGATCATGCTCGGCCGCCAGGCGATTCGCCAGACCGATCCCGACTACTTCCCGCTGACCGTGGCCTCCTACGTGCTCGGCGGCGGCTCCGCGTCGCGGCTCTATGCGCGCGTGCGCGACGAGGGCGGGCTCGCCTACGCCGTGTATTCGTACGTGAGCCCCGCCCGATACGGCGCCTCGTTCACGGTGTCGGCCCAGACGCGCACGGCGGAAGTGCCGAAGGTCATCGACATCATGCGCGAAGAGCTGACGCGGATGACCCGCGAGCCCGTGACCGAGCGCGAGCTGAAGCTCGCCAAGGAATACCTGATCGGCAGCTTTCCGCTGCGCCTGGACACCTCCTCGAAGGTGGCCGACTTCGTGGTGGCCGTCGAGGAGCAGGGGCTCGGCCTCGACTACGGCGATCGCTACAAGGAGCGCGTGGCGAAGGTGACGGCCGCCGACGTGCAGCGCGTCGCGGCGAAGTACTTCGCGCCCGATTCGTTCAATCGCGTGGTCGTCGGCGCGCCCAGGCCATGAGAATCGCGCTCGCGACGCTGGCGCTGGCGCTGGTACCGGCGCTGGCCGCGGGCGCCGCGCTGACGCTCGACGAGAACGGCCGCCGCGAGGCCATCCGCACGGGCGAGAAGAGCGTGGGCAACGACGCCTTCGACACGGAGTGGCGCGTCGACAACGGACGCGGCGAGTGGGTCAGCGTCCTCACGCCGTTCCACCGCCTCGTCGTCGCCGCCCGCCACGCCACGTTCAACGGCAAGCCGCTCAAGCCCGGAGACCCCGACAAGATCCTCAAGGAGAACCGCGAGCGGCTCGTGTTGTTGGTGGAGCTGCAGGGGGCGTCCGAGAATTTCGCGCGGTTTTATCTCCCGCGCCTCGTCGTGGCCGACCGTGAGATCCAAGCCGCCTTCGTGCAGAACGAGCGCACGGCCAGTCGGCAGGAGGATGGCCGCTACGTGGCGCATTGCGTGTACGGCTTTCCCAATCGCGACCTCGATGGCCGGGCCAAGGCCGCGCTCATCGTCGCCGACGGTGATGGCCGCGACGTGAGTCGGTTCGCCATCGACCTTGGGAAAATGCGCTGAGGGCGCCAGTCACCTGGATCGTGCATCGGGAACGGTTGTTGTTGCTCGGCTGGGGCCGAGCCATCCTGCTTCAGTTCGCCCACCCTCTCATCGCGCGAGCCGTCTTCGAGCACAGCGGCTTCCGAAGCGATCGACTCGGCGGGTGGCGCCGCCTGCAGCGCACGGTGTCGGCGATGCTCTTTCTCACGTTCGGCTCGGATTCCCAGGCGGCGGCCGCTGCCGGCCGAATCAATGCCATTCACGCGCGCGTCAAAGGGCAGGCGGACGGCCCTACGTATTCGGCGAACGATCCCGATCTGATGCGATGGGTCCACGTCACATGTGTGGACTCGTTCCTGAAAGCCTACGAGCTGTACGTCGAACCCCTCACCCGAGCCAAGCGTGACGCCTATTGCGCCGAGTCGGCCCAGGGCGCACCGCTGCTCGGACTCGATCCGCGCTGGCTGCCGCACGATAGCCGCGAGCTGGAGGAATGCATGGCGGCGATGTGCGAGAGCGGAACGTTGCGCGTGACCGATACCGCGCGAACGCTCGCGCGAGCCGTCCTCTACCCGAAACCGCGCTGGCTCGGGTGGCCGGTCGTCGGCGCCGTTCGACGCTCCACCGTCGCCCTGCTGCCGCCCGCGATTCGAGAGGGCTATGGGTTGCGGTGGACGCCGCAGGAGCAACGACGCTTCGCGCGCCTCGTCGTCGTCGTCCGAACATTGCGGGCACTGGCACCGTCCCATGTCGCCCACTGGGCCATCGCGCGCAAGGCGATGCGCCGGCTCGCCGAGCAGGGGGCCATTACGCCGGTGCTATAATCCGCCCGCGCTCCAGCCGAACGTCACCAGGAGGTCCTCTCACATGAAAGCCATTCGCATCCACGCGCCCGGCGGTCCCGAAGCGATGAAGCTCGAGGACGTCCCGGAGCCCCAGCCGAAAGCGGGCGAGGCCGTCGTCAAGATCGACGCCGCCGGGTTGAACTTCATCGACGTGTACCAGCGCAGCGGTCACTACAAGCTCGCGATGCCGCTCACCCTCGGGCTCGAAGCGGCCGGCACGGTGACGGCGGTCGGCCCCGGCGTGACCGAGGTGAAGGTCGGCGACAAGGTCGCCTACACGGGCGTGCCGGGCGCGTACGCGCAGTACGCGGCGGTGCCCGCCGCGCGCCTGGTCGTGCTGCCGCATGGCGTGTCGACGAAGCAGGGCGCGGCCATCATGCTGCAGGGCATGACCGCTCACTATCTCGCATGCTCGACCTACCCGTTGAAGAAGGGCGACACGTGCCTCGTCCACGCCGCGGCCGGCGGCGTCGGCCTGATCCTCTGCCAGATCGGGCGGCTGCGCGGCGCGCGCGTGATCGGCACCGTGTCGACCGACGAGAAAGCCAAGCTCGCGCGCGAGGCGGGCGCCGACGAGACGATCCTCTACACGAAGCAGGACTTCGCGGCCGAGGTCAAGCGCATCACCGGCGGCCAGGGCTTGCAGGTCGTGTACGACTCCGTCGGCAAGGACACGTGGGAGGGCAGCCTCAACTGCCTGGCGCCGCGCGGGCTCATCGCGCTCTACGGCCAGTCGAGCGGCCCGATCGGTCAGATCGACCCGCAGATCCTCAACACCAAAGGTTCGCTCTTCCTCACGCGCCCGAGCCTGAACGTCTACATCGCCACGCGCGAGGAGCTGCAGCAGCGCGCCGGCGAGCTGTTCGGCTGGCTCCGCGACGGCAAGCTGAAGCTGCGCATGGAGTTCGAGTTCCCGCTCAAGGACGCCGCGGAAGCGCACCGCGCGCTCGAGGGACGCAAGACGACGGGCAAGGTGCTGCTGATTCCGTGAACGTCGCGCAGCTGCTCGAGCGCTCGGCGCTCTATCACGCCGATCGCGTCGCGCTCGTGGCCGGCGACCGGCGCTGGACGTACCGTGAGCTGGACGCCGCCGTGTCGGCGCTCGCGGGCGGCTTCGCCGGTCTCGGTCTGAAACCCGGGGAGCGGCTCGGCCTGCACCTGCCCAACTGGCCGGAGTTCGCGCTGGCCTACTACGCGGCGCAGAAGTGCGGGCTCGTGCCGCTGTCCCTCAACGTCACGTACAAGGCCGACGAGATCGAGTACATCGTCGGGGACGCACGGCCCACGGCCGTCATCACCGCCGATCCCGTGTCCGGTAATCTGCCCGCGCGCGACCGGATGCCGTCCGTCGGCCATCTGCTCGAGGCCAAGGACCTCGCCGCGCTCCGCGGCGCTCCGCGCCGCGCGCTCGACCTCGAGCGGGAGCAGACGGCCGCCATCCTCTATACGTCGGCGACCACGGGCCGGCCGAAGGGCGTGATGCTCACGCACGGCAACGTGGTCTCCAACGCCTACGCGACCGTCCATCATCTGCAGATGACGTCCGACGACCGAGGCCTCTGCGCGCTTCCCATGTTCCACTGCTTCGGCCAGAACGCCATCATGAACGCGCTGGTGACGGCGGGCGGCACGATGGTGATGCACGAGCGGTTCGTGCCCGACGTGTTCGTCGACGCCATCGCCGCGCACCGCATCACGATCTTCTACGCCGTGCCGACGATGTACATCCTCTTCCTCGCGATGGAGCGTCCGCTCGATTTCGCCTCGGTGCGGCTCTACTTCTCGGCGGCGGCCATCCTGCCCACCGATGTCGAGCGCCGCTGGCACGAGCGCTTCGGGCGCTGGATCCAGCAGGGCTACGGCCTCACCGAGACCTCGCCCTTCGCCTCGTACAACCACGACGTCGCCTTCAAGCCTGGCTCGGTCGGCACGCCGATCGAGAACGTGGAGATGAAGATCGTCGACGCCGAGGACCGCGAGGTCGCCGACGGCGAACGGGGCGAGATCGTCATCAAGGGCCCCAACGTCATGAAGGGCTACTTCGGCAACGACGCCGCCACCGTCGAGGCCATCCGCGATGGCTGGTTTCACTCGGGCGACATCGGCTACAGGGACGCCGACGGGTACTTCTTCATCGTCGACCGCGTGAAGGACATGATCAACGTCTCCGGCTTCAAGGTCTTTCCGCGCGAGATCGAGGAGGTGCTGTTCCGGCACGCGGCGGTGAAGGAGGCCGCTGTGGTGGGGATCCCGGACCCGGTGCGCGGCGAGTCGGTGAAGGCCTTCGTGGTGCTCGTCGAGAGCGCGAGCGCGAGCGCGGAGGAGCTGCAGGCGCTGTGTCGCGTCGCCGTCGCCGACTACAAGGTGCCGGGACGCATCGAGTTCCTGCCGG